>Ga0182740_1002552_pt1 | contig 11002 bp, 10 predicted proteins | sample eDN5th37CKraftBY_FD_128872 | JGI IMG/M metagenome (GOLD analysis project Ga0182740, IMG submission 128872) | Enriched backyard soil microbial communities from Emeryville, California, USA - eDNA 5th pass 37_C Kraft BY (version 2) (version 2) | ecosystem: Environmental > Terrestrial > Soil >...
ACGCCGGCCACGTGCAGCGGCGTGGCGGCAAGCTTGGCCTTGGCGCGCAGCACGAACATCGACAGGCGCTTGAGCAGCGCCTGCGCCAGGTCCTGGCGCACCATGCCGTAGAGCTGGGGCGCGTCGTCCGAGCCGTTCGCGGCGCCGCGCCACATCACCAGGGTTGCCAGCAGGCGACCCTTGGCCGTGCAGTAGCCGGCCAGGCGGGCGGCGTCCTGGGGCAGGCCGGTGACGTCCTGCGTGAGCTGGCCGTGCAGAAAGGCGAGGGCGTCCGCGCCAGACGCGGCGAAAACCAGGAAATCGTCCAGCGGCGCAATTTGTGCGCAACCTTCTGCGCGGGCGGGAATCGAAGAATGGAAAGCGTGCATGGAGGCGGAGTTATCGCGTCATCAAAGTGCTGATGATAGCCGTGTTCCCCTCCGGGCTGGGCCATGCCCCCGCCGCGCGCATGGATGCGCAGCGCGCTCCGCCCCTCTTTTGACGCGACAGGTCCGCGCGATCAATTAAACTTCCGACACTTATGAAGAAGCGACTCTTTTTTTACGTCCTGTGGTTTTTCCTGCTGATTGCGCTGGCCGCCGCCGCTGCCGTGGGCGGCGCCTGGTATTGGATGCACAAGCCCATGCAGCTGAAGGCCGACAGGATCGATTTCGTGGTGGATCCGGGCAGCAGCCCGCGCACGGTCTCGCGGGTGCTGAATGAGGCCGGCGTGCCGGTTTGGGAGCCCGGTTTCGTCTGGATGGCGCGCCTGTCCGAACTCGACAAGCAGATGAAGGCGGGCGGCTACCAGGCGATCAACGGCGATACGCCGTGGCGTCTGCTCGAACGTCTGGCGCGCGGCGACATGACGCAGCGGCAGATCACTTTCCTGGAAGGCTGGACCTACCGCCAGATCCGCCAGGCGCTGCGCGCCAATCCGGACGTCAAGCAGACGCTGGGCGAGACCAGCGACGAAGAATTGATGGAACGCCTGGGGTCGGATATCAAGCAGCCGGAAGGCCTATTCTTCCCGGATACCTACATTTTCACGCCGGGCAGCACCGACTACGACCTGCTGCGCCGCGCCTATCAGGAAGGCCAGCGCATCCTGCAGGACACCTGGGCCAAGCGTCAGCCGGATCTGCCCGTGACCACGCCCTACGAAGCCCTGGTGCTGGCGTCCATCATCGAAAAGGAAACCGGCCACGGGCCGGACCGCCGCCGCGTCGCGGGCGTGTTTACCAACCGGCTCAAGATCGGCATGCTGCTGCAGACCGACCCGACGGTGATCTACGGCATGGGCGACGCCTACCAGGGGCGGATCCGCAAGCGCGATCTGCAAACGGATACGCCCTGGAATACCTACACGCGTCCGGGCCTGCCGCCCACGCCGATCGCCGCGCCAGGCCGCGCGGCGTTGCTGGCGGCGGTCCAGCCAGAACAACACAAGTTCCTCTTTTTTGTTTCCCGCGGCAACGGCACCAGCGAGTTCTCGGTCAACCTGTCCGAGCACAACCGCAACGTTTCCCGCTATATCCTGGGCCAGGGCCAGAATGCGGCGCCAAGCCCGGCGTCCAGCCGCGGCGCGGCCGCCAGCAGCCCGACCAATGGCGTTGCCGCGCCCACGCCGGCGCCTGCCGCCGGGGGGGACGCAGCGCCCGAGCCGGACCAGGCACAAGTACAAGGACAAGACCAATGACCACGCGCGGACGCTTTATCACGCTGGAGGGCGTGGACGGCGCGGGCAAGAGCACGCATACCGTCTGGATCGCCGACTTCCTGCGCGCGCAGGGCCTGGACGTAGTATCCACCCGTGAACCCGGCGGCACGCCGCTGGGCGAGAAGCTTCGCGCCTTGCTGCTGACCGACGCCATGGGGCTGGATACCGAGACCCTCTTGATGTTTGCGTCACGCTGCGAACATCTGCATCAGGTCATTGAGCCGGCATTGGCGCGGGGCGCCTGGGTGGTCTGCGACCGTTACACCGATGCCACCTATGCCTACCAGGGCGGTGGCCGCGGCCTGGGCGCGGCGCGCGTGGCCACGCTGGAAAGCTGGATGCAGGCGGGCCAGCCCGACCGCACCTGGCTTTTCGATGTGCCGCTGGAGGTGGCGCGCGCCCGGCTGGCCGACGCGCGCGAACCCGACCGCTTCGAGCGCGAGGGCGCGGCCTTCTTCGAGCGTACCCGCGAGGCCTACCATGCGCGTGCCGCGGCTGATCCGTCGCGCATCCGCATCGTCGATTCGACTCAGTCCATCGCCCAGGTCCGGGCCGGGCTCGAGGCAGGGTTACGCGAACTCCTGGGGCAGTCGGCATGAACGCGACCCGCGCTGCCAAAGACGAGGACGAGCAGCCCTCCCAAGCGCCCCAGTTCCTGCCCTGGCAGGCCGAGACGGCACGGAACTGGCTGGGCAACCGCGAGCGTTTCGCGCACGCCTGGCTGATCCACGGATTGGCTGGCATCGGCAAACTGGACTTTGCCGTCGCAGCAGCGGCCAGCCTGCTTTGCGAAACACCCGCCAACGGGCTGGCCTGCGGCCATTGCGCCGCCTGTGCCTGGTTTGCCAGCGGCAACCATCCCGATCTGCGCCGCATCCGGCCCGAGGCCGTGGCCGTGGAGGAGGGCGCTGATGCCGCCGAGCCGGCGGAGGACGCCGAGCCCGCCACGGGAACGGCCAAGCGCGCGCCGTCCAAGGAAATACGCATCGACCAGATCCGCTCGCTGGAATCCTGGTTCAACACCGCCACGCATCGCGGCGGCTGGCGCGTGGCGCTGCTGTACCCGGCCCATGCGCTGAACGTGGTGTCGTCCAACGCCTTGCTCAAGGTGCTGGAAGAGCCGCCGCCGCACACGGTGTTCCTGCTGGTCGCGGATGCGCCGGACCGTCTTTTGCCCACTCTGGTGTCGCGCTGCCGCCGCTTGCCGCTGCCTGCGCCCGATCCGGACACCGCGCTGCAATGGCTGCGCGACCAGAATGTGGAGCCGGCCCGCGAATGGTTGGCCGCGGCGGGCGGCGCGCCCCTGGCGGCGCTGAGGCTGGCGCAATCGAGCGAGGCCGCTTGCCCCCCTTGGCTGACACAATTGGTCGGGCCGCTGTCCAAGGGCCAGACGCCCGACGTGGGGACATTGGCCGAGGCCTTGGAAAAAGTGGCGGCCAGTGAGTGGATCGATACCTTGCAGCGTTTGTACACGGACCTGATGCTGGCCGGTGCGGGGGCGCCCGCACGTTATTTTCCGGCCCTGGCCAGCGCCGTCGCTCAGGTCGCCGCGCGCATGAACCCGGCCAAGGTGGCCGAGGCCGCGCGCTGGCTCACGCGGCAGCGCGCGCTTGCCACCCATCCCCTGAACGCCAAACTTTTCGCCCACGCGACCTTACAGCGCGTGGTGCTATCCTGCCTGGCGTAAGCCTTAGATCCTGCGGCGCTGACCCGGCCATGGGCGCGGCGCCGCGGCATTTGTATCCAGACTCATCATGTACGTCGATTCCCACTGCCATTTGAACTTTCCGGAGCTGGCTGCCGACCTGCCGGCCATTCTCGACCGGATGGCCGCCAACCAGGTGACCCACGCGCTGGTCGTCAGCGTCAACATGCCGGAATGGCCTGGCCTCATGTCGCTGGTCGAACCGCATGCCAACCTGTGGGCCTCCGTGGGCGTGCATCCCGATTATGAAGACACCCCGGACCCCAGCCCTGAAGAACTGGCGAGGCTGTCGGAACATCCGAAGGTGGTGGCCATAGGCGAGACCGGCTTGGACTATTACCGCCTGTCCGAGCCGCTGGATTGGCAGCGCGAGCGCTTTCGCAGCCATATTCGCGCGGCGCGCGACACGGGCCTGCCCCTGATCGTGCACACGCGCTCGTCCGCCGAGGACACCGTGCGCATGCTGCGCGAAGAACGTGCCGCCGAGGTCGGCGGCGTCATGCACTGTTTCACCGAAACCTGGGAAGTCGCCCAGGCTGCGCTGGATCAGAATTTCTATATTTCCCTGTCCGGCATCGTGACCTTCAAGAACGCGCAGATCGTGCACGAAGTTGCCGCCAAAGTGCCGCTGGACCGGCTGCTGATCGAGACCGATTCCCCCTATTTGGCGCCTGTGCCGTACCGGGGCAAGCTGAACGATCCTTCCAAGGTGATCCACGTCGCCGAGAAGATCGCGGATCTCCGCGGCATACCCGTGGCAGATGTGGCACGAGCTTCTACGGAAAATTTCTTTAATCTTTTCAATAAGATAAAGAAGTAATTTAAGCTGATTTATTTAAAGTAATTTATAGGATCGCCATGGCTTCCCGCAACGCCTCCGCTCAGAAGTTCGTCTTGTCGTGCTGCCGTGGGGCGCTGCTGGCGCTGGCGGTAGGGCTCGCCAGCCCGGCCGTCGCGCAAGCCGCTAATCCCGCCGACTGGTGGGTCTATGTCGCCAATGATTACCCGGACGACATCAAGGCGCTGCTGGCGCGCGGCGAGGACCCGAACGTGCGCTACAAGAATGGCCAGCCGGCGTTGATGCGCGCGGTGGTGGACGGCGCCTGGAAGGTGTTCGATGTGATCGCCGCGGATAAACGCACCGATGTGAATGCCGAGAATCCCGCGGGCGAGACGCCTTTGATGTACTTGGCCATTGCCGGCCAGACCGAGCGGGCCAAGAAACTGATCGCGCGTGGCGCCCAGGTCAACCGCCTGGGCTGGACGCCGCTGCACTACGCGGCGTCGAAGGGGCAACTGGAGATGGCGCGTTTGCTGTTGGCGCACCAGGCCATGGCCAATGCGCCGGCTCCCAATGGTGAAACGCCCTTGATGATGGCGGCGCTGTCGGGCCGTAAACCCATGGTCGATCTGCTGCTGAAGGCGGGGGCGGACGTGGGCACCCGTGATACCAAGGGCCAGACCGCGGCCGATTGGGCCCGCACGGGCAAATCCACGGCGCTGGCCGGCGAATTGGACAAGCTGATCGCGCAGCAGGAAGAGTCCCGTCGCAGGCTGCGGGCCACGCGGCCCGCCGAGGGAGGCGCCGAGGCTGGAGCAGTGGTGGGGGCGGAAGCGGGCGGCGGGGCGGCCGCTGCGCCACAGGGCGCGTCGGCGCCAACGCCGGCTCCGGCCGGGGAGCAAAAGGCCCCGGCGGCGTCTTCTAGCGTCCAGGGCGTATCCGGCGTGAAGCTCAACAATTACGACGAACCTGCGGCGCCCTGAGGCGCGGGCGTGCCGGCGGCCGGCCCGCAAGGGGCCGGCCGGATCAGATTACATAGTTCTTGTAGCGCTCGATGTAGTCGCGGGCGCTGCCATTCAGTTCGCGCACGCAGCGTTCAGCCTCGTCGGCGTCGCCGCGGACCATTCCGGCCAGCAGGGCGCTGTATTGCTTGATTCCCATTTCTGAGCGGCCGGGCAGCAGGGCTACCCGGCGCATCGACACGCGGGTGCGGTCGTAGATGCGTTCGATCATGTCGCTCAAGACGGGATTGCGTGCCAGTTCCTTGATGTGGTTGCGGAACTGCTCGATCGTGGCGACGTGGGCTTCGATGTCGCCGCTCTTCAGGCTTTGCTCGAAAGGTTCGCCCAGCAGGGCCTGCATGGCTTCCCAATCGGCGGGCGTGGCATTGGCCATGGCCAGCCGCACCGCCAGACCGTCGAGCGCTTCGCGCACCTGATACAGGCGGTACGTCGTTTCCATGTCGACCAGGGCCACCACGGCACCCTTGTTGGGTACGCGTTCGACCAGTGCGCGGTCTTCCAGCGTTGCCAGCACTTCACGCGCCTTGGCGCGCGGGATGTCGTAGGCCTGGGCCAGGTCTTCTTCCGGCACGCGGGTGCCAGGCAGCAAGGCCTGCGATGCAATGCGTTCCCGCATATCCAGTATGACTTCGTGGGTGGAAGCCGCTTTGCGTGTTTCGCGGGCGGCGGCGTCAGCAGAGGCAGTCGCGCGTTTATTGGGCATGTAGGCACCTGGGTTGAGTGGCGGAAAGCATATCATTTTTTTGAACGCAAGATTGTGCACAATCTAGAATGCGAGTTTGTAAATTAGCATTGACACAATAAAACGCACAAGAATATAGTGACTTCACTTCGTCGCCGTACCCCACTCATCCAAGGAGCCCAGGGCAATGAAAGACGCCGTGCAGTCCCCTCAACTTCCCGGTCCGCAGTGCCAGGCATACCTCGCCCGGCGCAACGCCGCCGTCGCCCTGGGCGTGGCCAACGGGCCTCCGGTGTTCGCGGCCAATGCCCGCGGCGCCACGCTGACCGATCTGGACGGGCATGACTATGTCGATTTCGCCGGCGGCATCGGCACCCTGAACGTGGGCCATGCGCACCCCGAGGTGGTGGCGGCGGTTCAGGCGCAGGCGGCGCGCTACCTGCACACCTGCTTCAACATCGTCATGTATCCCGAATACATCGAATTGGCCGAGGCGCTGGTTGAGCTCGTGCCTGGGTCCTGGCCGAAGAAAGCCATGCTGCAGACCACGGGAGCCGAAGCCGTGGAAAACGCGATCAAGGTGGCGCGCCGCGCGACCGGCAGGCAGGCGGTGGTGGCGTTCGAAAACGCCTTTCACGGCCGCACCTACATGGCGCTGTCCCTGACGGCCAAGGCGCCCGCGTACAAGACCGGCTTCGGGCCTTTCGCGTCCGAGGTCTACCGCGCGCCGTTTCCCGTGCGTTACCGGTCGGGGCTCAGCGAAGCCGATTGCGCCGAAGCCGCCTTCAATGAATTCCGCCGCCTGGTTGAAACCGAGATCACCCCGGAACAGGTGGCCGCGGTGATCATCGAGCCGGTGCAGGGCGAGGGCGGTTTCCATGACGCGCCGCCCGCCTTCCTGCGGGCGCTGCGGGCCTACTGCACCCGCCACGGCATCGTGCTGATCGCCGACGAGATCCAGTCGGGTTTTTGCCGCACCGGGCAATGGTTCGCCACGCAGCACGCCGGTATCGAGGCGGACCTGTACACCCTGGCCAAGTCGCTGGGCGGCGGCCTGCCGATAGCAGCGCTGGTGGGGAGGGCCGATCTGATGGACGCGCCTGCCGTGGGTGGCCTGGGCGGAACCTATGGCGGCAATCCGCTGGCTTGCGCCGCCGCGCTTGCCACCATCGGGGTCATGCGGCGCGAGGACTACGCGGCGCGGGCCCGAGACGTGGGCGGACGGGTGCACGCGCGCTTTGATGATTGGGCCGGCCGGTTCGGCATCGTCGGCGATGTGCGCGGCCTGGGCGCCATGGTGGCGTTCGAGGTGGTCCGCGGCAATGGCGACGCCAGTCCCGCGGGCGATCTGGCGGCGCATATCGTGCAGGTCGCCTATCAGGGCGGACTGGTACTGGTGAAGGCGGGCTTTTACGGCAATGTGATCCGTTTCCTGGCGCCGCTTTCTATTACGGACGGGGAGCTGGCACGTGGCCTGGACATCCTCGAACGCGCGGTGGCGGATGCCCAGCGCGTCGCCGACGCCCGCGCCACGCAAGCAGCCTGAGGAGCGCACCATGCACACGCTGTTGAAACTGAAGAATGCGCGCAAGGTGGTCAGCCAATTGGGCGCGGCCCGGCCCGGGATGGAAGTGCTGGTGCTGTATGACCTGCATACCCACCACAACGTCGAGCCCCTGGCCATCGCGGTGGACGAGGCGGGCGCCGGCCTGCACCTGTTGCAGATTGCCGGCTCGGCGCGCCACGGCCGGCAACTGTCGCCCGTGGTGGCCCAAGCCATGCAGGCAGCCGATCTGGTCATCGCTCTGACGCGCGCCAACGCCGCGCATACCGATGCGCGGCAGCAGGCCACGCGTGCCGGGGTTGGCGTGATCGTGCTGCCGGAATCGCATTTGCCCGACTTCTTTCTGGCGGAAGGCTGGGAGGCCGACTTCGACGCGCTGCGTCCGCAGATCCAGGGCCTGGCCGACGCACTGACCCGCGCCGATACGGCCCGCGTCACCAGCGAGCTCGGCACGGACGTGACCATGAGCATCGCCGGCCGCCGGGGGCGGGCCCTGCACGGCTTCGCCAACACCACGGACATTTCGGCGGGCTACTGCCTGGAGTCCAGCCTGGCGCCAGTGGAGGGCACGGCGGAAGGCGTGATCGTGGTCAACGCCAGCATACCGGGCGTATCGTTGATCCGCGACGAGCCTGTGCGCATCCATATGGAGAAGGGCATGGCGGTGGCCATCGAGGGCGGAGCCGTGGCGCGCCAGTTCCGCGACCTGTTGGCCAGCTTCAACGACCCCCAGGTCTACAACCTGGGCGAACTGGGCGTGGGCATGAACCCGCGCTGCCAGCTGGACGGCACCATGCTGTCGGATGAATCCGTCTACGGATCCATCCAGCTGGCGCTGGGCACCAGCGCCTATATCGGCGGCACCGTCAAGGCAGCGGCGCATTACGACACCATCGTGACCGAGGCCACACTCGAACTGGACGGCAAGGTCGTGCTGCAAGGCACGGACTTGCGCCTGGAGGAGGCGGCATGAGCATAGACCTGAGCCGCGATGCGGACGGCGTGGCCACCGTGCTGATGAACCGCCCGGAAAAGCGCAATGCGTTCACGCTGGACATGTACCGGGAATTCGGGCGCGTCATGCGGGAGCTGGACGCCGACGACGCGGTGCGTTGCGTGGTGCTGCGCGGCGCCGGCGGCGCTTTCTGCGCCGGCAGCGACATCGGTGGCTTCGAGGAAGACCGGGACGGAGCGGCGCAGGCGGCCGAGTATGCGCTCTTCACCTTGTCCATGACCGACACGCTCAAGCATTTGCGCCATCCCACGGTTGCCTGCATCGAAGGCGTGTGCGTCGGGGGCGGGCTGGAGCTGGCCGCCCTGTGCGATATCCGCATCGGCGGACGCAACAGCCGCTATGGCATTCCGGTGAACCGGATCGGATTGACCGTGGACCACCAGGAACTGGCCGACCTGATCAGCGTGGTCGGCGCCGCGCGCGTGCTGGAGATCCTGCTGGAAGGGAATATCTTTGGCGCCGACGAGGCCATGTCCAAGGGGCTGTTGAGCCGCGTCGTGGACGATGAGCGCGTGGCCGAGCAAGCCTATGCCACCGCCCGCCGTATCGCCTCGTCGGCGCCGCTGGTGAACCGTTGGCACAAACGCTTCGTGAGCCAGCTGCGCGAAGGGCGCGCGCTGAGCCCGCAAGAGCGTGGCGAAGCCTACGCCTGCTTCGGCACCGAGGACTACCGGCGCGGCCGCGAGGCCTTCGCCGCCAAGCGCATCCCCGAATTCATCGGCCGCTGAAGCGGCCCCGACCCGAGACGGACTGCATATGACGCAAGCTGCACCCCCCCTTGCCGGCATCAAGATCCTGGACCTGTCGCAGATCATGGCCGGGCCATACTGCACCATGGTGCTGGCCGACCTGGGCGCCGAGGTCATCAAGGTCGAGAAGACCGGCGCTGGCGACGATTCCCGCGAAATGGGGCCGTACGTCAATGGCGAATCCACCTGTTTTGCGCAGATCAATCGCAACAAGCAGGGCGTTGCGCTGAACCTGAAGGACCCCGAAGCCCGCGAGGTGTTGTACGACCTGGCCCGCTGGGCGGACGTCGTAGTGGAGAACTACCGCGTCGGCGTGACCAAGTCGCTTGGCGTGGACTACGAAACGCTCTCGCGGATCAACCCGCGCCTGGTGTATTGCTCGATTTCGGGCTACGGCCACTCCGGTCCCTATGCGGGCAAGGGCGGCTTCGACCTGGTGGCGCAGGGCATGAGCGGCATCATGAGCATGACCGGCGAGCCCGGCGGCCGGCCGCTGAAGTCGGGCATTGCCATCTATGACGTGGGCGCGGGGTTGACGGCGGTCTACGCGATCCTGGCCGCCTGCATCCACCAGATGAAGACGGGCGAAGGCCAGCACATCGACATCGCCTTGGCCGAATGCGGGCTGCCCTGGTTCGTGTGGGAAGCGGCGGCGTACTTCGCCGACGGCACCGTGCCGCAGGGCACTGGCAGCCGCCATCGCGTATCGGCGCCATACCAGGCTTTCGGCACGCGCCAAGGCTACATCATGATAGGCGCGGCCAATCAGCGCACCTGGGAACGTTTGTGCGCAGACGTGCTGGAACGTCCCGAGCTGATCACCGATCCGCGCTTTATTACCAACTCGGATCGGCTGGCCAACATCGCCGAGCTGGAACCGTTGCTGGAGGCGGAGTTCGCGCGCGCCGACGCGGCCGAATGGATCGAACGCTGCGAACGGGCGTCGGTGCCCTGCGGCCCGATCAACGATTTCGGCCAGGCGATGCAGGATCCGCACTACCTGGCGCGCGGCATGGTGCAGGAACTGGAGCACCCGGCGCTGGGCAGGATGAAGACCATCGGCATCCCGACCAAGTTTTCACGGACGCCGGGATCCTTGCGCTCGGCGGCGCCGCTGATGGGCCAGCACACTGACGAGGTGTTGCGGCGTTTCGGCGTGCCGGAGGACAGAATTGCAGGCATGCGCGCCCGAGGAGTGATCGCGTAGCAGGCAAATCGCAGCAGGCAGTACCGAAGTCGTATCCAAGCTCCAAGGGGACGCCGGCGTCGCGCACGCCGGCGGCTATTCGAAGTTGAACAAAGATGTTCACGCCGCAAGGAACCTTCATGACACAGCCCATCCATCTCTCCCGCCGCGGCTTCATCGCGGCCAGCGCCGCGCTGGCCGCCTGCGGCGCCGTTCCCTCCCTGGTCCGGGCGCAGTCGGCCCAGCCGTTCCGCCTGGGAGCGCTCAACTCTATCACCGGCGTCGGCGGCCCCTATGGGCCGGCCATGCTGGAAGCCATCAAGATCGCCATCGACGAGGTCAATGCCGCCGGCGGCGCGGCCGGCCGGAAGATCCAGCTATACGCCGAAGATGACCAGACCAAGCCCGACGCCGCCGTGCTGGCGGTCAAGAAGCTGATCGAAATCAATAAGGTCGAGGCGGTGGTCGGAATCTGGCCATCGTCAGTCGGCCTGGCCGCCATGCCCATCACCAACGCCGCGGGCCTCATCACCATGAACACCTGCGGCGCGCCGGAAATGCTGACCGAGAACAAGCTCGGCCTGGCCTGGATGTACCAG
>Ga0182740_1002553_pt1 | contig 10989 bp, 13 predicted proteins | sample eDN5th37CKraftBY_FD_128872 | JGI IMG/M metagenome (GOLD analysis project Ga0182740, IMG submission 128872) | Enriched backyard soil microbial communities from Emeryville, California, USA - eDNA 5th pass 37_C Kraft BY (version 2) (version 2) | ecosystem: Environmental > Terrestrial > Soil >...
AAGACGAGCCAGCCGGCCCAGGCCACGAAGGCCGCGCCGATGAGATGGATCAGGCTGATGTCGGCGAGGAACGGCCTGTCGAGAGGAATGCCGAAGGCGGTGATGATCTGGAAGGTGGAGAAGGCCACCGCGATCCAGAACAGGAGCTGGCCGAGGAAGCCCGTGCCGAAATTCTCCGGGAGACCGTGCTCCGGGTTCGCCATGGGCGTCGAGGGCGCCTCCAGCGTTGCGACCTCGGATTCGTTCACACCCTGACTCATGGCGTGGTCTCTCCTTTAGATTAACTAGATTAACGTCTCTCGGCATGAAAAAGCCGGAGCAGTTCACCTGCCCCGGCCTGGATGTAAATCATCCGAAGGGTTTAGGAGCCTTATTTCTTCACGCCCTTCTCGTCGAAATAGCGCTGGGCGCCCGGATGCATCGGAACGGGCATGCCGGCGAGCGCGCTCTCGAGCTTGATGTCCTTGGCGGCGGCATGGGCCGCGGCAAGCTCCGGCAGGCTTTCGTAGATCGCCTTGGTCATCTGGTAGACGGTCTCGTCCTTCACGCCGGAATGGGTGACGAGGTAGTTCACCACGGCGGCCGTCTCGACAGGAGCGGTCTGGCCCCCATAGGTGTTGGCCGGAATCGTGGCCTTGATGTAGGGCGTGCCGACCTTCTCCACGACGGCGGCCGGGATCTCCACCACGACGATCGGCACGGAGGTGGACAGGTCGCGGATCGACGAGACGCCGAGGCCGGCCGATTGCAGGGTGGCGTCGAGCTGGCGGTTCTTCATCAGTTCGACGGACTCGCCGAAGGGCAGGTACTCGACCTTGCCGAGATCCTTGTAGGTCAGGCCCGCGCCCTGGAGGATCGCCCGGGCATTGAGCTCGGTGCCGGATTTCGGCGCGCCGACCGAGAGGCGCTTGCCCTTGAGGTCAGCAAGCGACTTGATGCCGGATTCCTGCGTCGCGACGATCTGGATGTAGTTCGGGTAGATGGCCGTGATGCCGCGCAGCTTGTCGAGCTTGCTCTTGAAGCCGGCCTCTTCGTCGCCCGCCCAGCCCATGGCGAGGCTGTCGCCGAGGGTGAAGCCGATCTCGCCCTTGCCCTGCTGCAGGAGGGTGAGGTTTTCCACCGATGCTTTCGTGGCCTGGACCGACGGGCGGGAGCCCTGGACCTTCTCCGTGAAGACCTTGGAGAGGGCGACGCCGAGCGGATAGTAGACGCCCGAGGTGCCGCCGGTCAGGACGTTGATGAAATCCTGGGCCTGGGCCGGAATGCTGGCGCCCGCGAGCGCAATAGCGGCCGCAGCACCGACGACGCGGCGCATGACTGTTCGATACATGGCGTACTCCCTAAGTTGAAGGCTTGGCTGTCGCTGTGCCTGTGTGTGGGCCAACATTGACCGCTGACGAAGATTTCTCAAGAGGCTAAGAGGGACTTAATCCTGCCACCTTGGTCGGTAGGGCTGCGTCCTTCCACAGACACGTGCGCTCATCCATGATCAATCGCCGCCGCTTCCTCCAAACCGCAACTGCCACGGCCGCCCTCGCCGCGCAAGGCTTCTCAGGGGCAGCCCTGGCCCAGCAGGGCCTGAAGATGGGGATCCCCTCGCCCTTCTCGTTCGAGGATCTGAAGAAGCGAGCGCAGGACATGGCGCGCTCGCCCTATGTGGCGCCGCAGAGCCCCTCCCCCGAGGTGCTGGCCCAGATCGACTACGACGCCCACGGCAAGATCCGGTTCAGGACCGATCTGGCGCTCTGGGCCAATGGCCCCAGCGAGTTCCCCGTCACCTTCTTCCACCTGGGGCGCTTCTTCCAGAAGCCGGTGCGCATGCATGTGATCGAGGGGGGCCAATCCCGCGAGATCATCTACGACAGCGACTATTTCGACATGCCGGCGGACTCGCCGGCCCGGAAGCTGCCGGACAATTCGGGCTTCGCCGGCTTCCGCTTCCAGGAGGCCCGCAACGGCAAGCTCGACTGGCGCAAGAACGACTGGGTGGCCTTCCTTGGAGCCTCCTATTTCCGGGCCATCGGCGAACTCTTCCAATACGGCCTCTCCGCCCGCGGCCTCGCCGTGGACGTGGCCGTTTTCGGGAAGAACGAGGAATTCCCCGATTTCACTCAGGTCTATTTCGAGACCCCGCAGCCCGGATCGGACACGGTCACGGTCTATGCCCTGCTCGACGGCCCGAGCGTCGCCGGCGCCTACCGCTTCGTCATGCAGCGGGCGGCGGCCGTCATCATGGACATCGAGGCCGCCGTCTTCATGCGCCAGGATGTGAGCCGCCTCGGCCTCGCGCCCCTGACCTCCATGTACTGGTATTCCGAGAAGTCGAAGACCACCGCCATCGACTGGCGCCCGGAAATCCACGATTCGGACGGGCTCGCAATGTGGACCGGCACCGGGGAACGCATCTGGCGCCCGCTCAACAATCCGCCGCGCATCATCACCTCGGCCTTCGCGGACGAGAACCCGAAGGGGTTCGGCCTGCTCCAGCGCGACCGGAACTTCGACCACTACCTCGACGGCGTCTATTACGACCGCCGCCCGTCCCTCTGGATCGAGCCGCAGGGCACCTGGGGCCGGGGCTCGATCCAGCTCGTCGAGATCCCCACCGACGACGAGATCCACGACAACGTCGTGACCATGTGGGTGCCGACGGAACCGGTGCGCGCGGGCCAGGCCATCGAGTTGCGCTACCGGATGCACTGGTCGGCGGAGGAGCCTTATCCGACCCCGCTCGCCCGCGTGGTGGCCACCCGCCTCGGCAATGGCGGGCAGGCCGGCACCGTCCGGCCGAAGGGCGTGCGCAAGTTCATGGTGGAGTTCATCGGCGCGCCCCTGACCAAGCTTCCGAGCGGCGTGATCCCCAAGCCCGTGCTGACCGCCTCCCGGGGCGAGTTCTCGAACATCCTCACCGAGGCCGTGCCCAACAATGTGCCCGGCCACTGGCGCACCCAGTTCGACCTCACCGTGAACGGAACCGAGCCGGTGGAGATGCGCTGCTACCTGCGCAACGAGAATGAGGTCCTGAGCGAGACCTGGCTCTATCAGTACCACCCCACGTTCTAGGGAAATGTGCCGCTAGAGCATCGGACCCAAAAGGGGATTTGCACTTTTGGGTCCGATGCTCCGCATCTTGAAGAGCGCATCGTTCGAGACGGACCCGAAGGGCCGCACGATGCGCTAGAGCATTTTTCGGTGAAGTGGATCCGGTTCACCGTCAAAAAATGCGGCAAGCAAAGAAGAGAGGTGATTCCACGTAAGTGGAAACAGCTCTAGGACATTTCCAGAGCAAGATACCAGCTCTCGTCAATGGCCCGGTAGGCGATGTAATCGTCTCCGGGCAATTCACCCTCTGCAGGCAGGGGCGGATCGAGGCTGCTGACGAGCGGTTCCAGAGATCTGGTCGACCAGACATAGCCCTTCGTAGAGCCCGACACGACAATCCCAAGCGAAGTGGCATGAAGCCAGACGGCATCACGGTTCCAGAATTCGATGCCCATCTCCAGCCGAAGGAGTTTGAACAGCTTCCGGTAATCGTTCCAGCGTTCAACCGTGAATCCGCTGGGGGTCTGCGGATAATTGAAAGTCTCCATTTCTGTCTTCAGGAAATCCGCCGCTATGCGCCGAACGATCGGTTCGCTGCGCGCCATCCCAACGAGACGGTTGAAGAGATCCTCGTTCTTGCGAAACCAAGAGATCATCTGCCTATCGCTGGCATGCCCCAGCCCACAAGCGCCCAACGGCAGAATGAAAGTCGTGGCCAAGCCATAGAGAAGACTGCGGCGGCGCATTGAAACCTCGGCCCGGCGAGAACTGAAACAATATGACAATTCTCAATCTTGGTACACGAAAGGCCAGGCCGCGCCAAGCTGCCCCCCCTAAGCCGTTGTTTCGATAGGCATCCGAGACCGCTGAAAGGGTACGTATAAAATACTATACGCCCCTGGAAATGGTAGGCAAACCGGTCTATGTAGGGGCCATGTCGCATGGCCATCACCACCATCATCCGCACGCGCATCGGGCGATTGCCGCCGCTCCGACCTTCTCGCTCCTGCGCCTCTCGGCCGGGCAGCGCCTGGCCGGAACGGCCGTGGTGCTGGCGGGGTTGTGGCTGCTGGTCCTCGGCGTGATGGGGTAAGGCATGTCCGCAGCATCGGCCGCCATCCGTTTCGATGAGGTGACCCTGGGCTACGGCCGCAGGCCCGCCGTGCATCATCTCGACGGCGAGATCCCCTCCGGCTGCCTGATGGCCGTCGTCGGCCCCAACGGGGCCGGGAAGTCGACCCTGCTCAAGGGCATCGTCGGCACGCTCAAGCCCCTCGAAGGCCATATCCGCTGCCATGCCTCGCGCGGCATCGCCTATCTGCCCCAGGCCGCCGAGATCGACCGGTCGTTTCCGCTCTCCGTCTACGATCTCGTCGCGATGGGCCTCTGGTCCCATTCCGGCCTGTTCGGCGGCATCTCCCGGCAGGACCGCGCCCGGATCGACGAGGCCCTGGCGGCCGTGGGGCTGACCGGCTTCGAGCGGCGCCCGATCTCGACCCTGTCGGGCGGGCAGATGCAGCGGGCGCTTTTCGCGCGTCTCCTCCTGCAGGACGCCCCCGTGATCCTGCTCGACGAGCCGTTCACGGCCATCGACGCCAAGACGACCGCCGACCTGCTCGATCTGGTGCGCCGCTGGCATGCGGAAGCCCGCACCGTCGTCGCCGTGCTGCACGATCTCGACATGGTCAAGCGGGCCTTCCCGCAGACCCTGCTGATCGCCCGCGAGCCGGTGGCCTGGGGCGAGACGGTCGAGGTGCTGAGCCCGGAGAACCTCCTGAAAGCCCGGCGCATGGTCGAGGCCTACGATCCGCACGCGGACGTGTGCCACCGCAACGTCGCGTAGGGAACCGCTCATGCTCGACCTGTTCTATGCGCCGTTTTCCGAATTCGAGTTCATGCGGCGCGCCCTCGTGGGCGTGATCGCCATTGCGCTCGGCGGCGGCCCTGTCGGCGTCTTCCTGATGCTGCGCCGCATGAGCCTGACCGGCGATGCCATGGCCAACGCGATCCTGCCCGGCGCGGCCGTGGGCTATCTCGTGGCCGGCCTTTCGCTGCCGGCCATGACCATCGGCGGATTGTTCGCGGGCGTCGTCGTCGCCGTCGCGGCGGGCCTCGTGTCCCGCTTCACGTCGCTGAAGGAGGATGCGTCGCTCGCGGCCTTCTACCTTTTGTCCCTGGCGCTCGGCGTCACCATCGTGTCGCTGCGCGGCTCGAACGTGGACCTGCTCCATGTTCTGTTCGGCACGGTCCTGGCGCTCGACGACAGCACGCTGCTGCTGCTCGCCTCCATCTCGACCATCACGGTCCTGGCGCTCGCGGTGCTCTACCGGCCGCTGGTGCTCGAATGCGTGGATCCGATCTTCCTGCGCTCGGTGAGCCGTGCCGGCACGCCGACGCACCTCATCTTCCTCGGGCTCGTGGTGATGAACCTCGTCGGCGGCTTCCATGCCCTGGGAACCCTGCTGGCGGTCGGCATGATGATGCTGCCCGCCGCCTCATCCCGGTTCTGGACCAGCGACATCACCATGATGATGCTCGTCTCCATCGCCATCGGCATCCTGTCCGGCCTGAGCGGCCTGCTGCTCTCGTTCCATGCGGAACTGCCGGCAGGACCGGCGATCATCCTCTCGGCCGGCGCCGTCTACGTGATCTCCCTCGTGCTCGGGCGCGAGGGCGGCCTGCTGTGGCTCGCCTGGCCCGGCAGGCACCTGGAAGCCTGACGTCTCAAAAGGATCGAGCCCCATGCTGACGCGAAGAGCTGCCGTGTCCCTTCTGGCAGGATGCCTGACCCTTGCCGCATCGTCCCTGCCGGCGGCGGCGCAGAATGCCGGGACGCTGAAGGTGGTCGCGACCTTCTCGATCCTCGGCGACATGGTGCGCCATGTCGGCGGCGAGCGTGTCGAGGTGGCGACCCTCGTCGGCCCGAACGGCGACGCGCATGTCTATTCCCCGACGCCCGCCGACGGACGCCGCCTGTCCGAGGCAACGATCGTCTTCACCAACGGCCTGAACTTCGAGGGCTGGATCGACCGTCTCGTGAAATCCTCCGGCACGAAAGCCGTGAAGGTTGAAGCTGCCAAGGGCATCACGCCTCTTCCGAGCGAGGATGACGACCACGAACAGGGGCACGCCCACGGCCATGGAGGCGCCGACCCCCATGCCTGGCAGAACATCGGCAACGCGAAGATCTACGTGGCCAATATCCGCGATGCCCTGATCGCCGCCGACCCGGCCGGCAAGGCCGCCTACGAGGCCAATGCCGCCTCCTATCTCAAGCGGCTCGATGAGCTGGACGCGGAGGTGAAGGGCCTCGTCGCCGGGATCCCGTCCGAGCGCCGCAAGCTGATCACCTCCCACGACGCCTTCCGCTATTTCGAGGCGGCCTACGGCATCGATTTCGTGTCCCCTCAGGGCGTCTCGACGGAATCGGAGGCTTCCGCCAGGGACGTGGGCCGGATCATCCAGCAGATCAGGCGCGAAAAGATCACCGCCGTCTTCGTAGAGAACGTCTCTGACGCCCGCCTGATGGAGCGCATCGCCAAGGAAACCGGCGCGAAAATCGGTGAGCGGGTCTATTCCGACGCGCTCTCCGACGCGAACGGCCCAGCCGGCACTTACATTGACATGATGAGACACAATATAAGGGCTTTCAGCGCGGCTCTGTCGCGCTGAAAGCATCCTCCCCTTGAGAGGGGAGGGTCGAAGTGCGTAAGCGCTTCGGGGTGGGGTGGCAGCGCGACCTCACCTGACTTGGTGTTTCCACCCCACCTCGGCCTGTTCGGCCGATCTTCCCCCCTCGAGGGGAGGATGAAAGTTGCGGATTATCGCGATGACCGACAAGATTCCCGTCACCGTCCTCACAGGCTATCTCGGCGCCGGCAAGACCACCCTTCTCAACCGCATCCTGACCGAGCAGCACGGCAAGAAATATGCCGTGATCGTCAACGAGTTCGGCGAGATCGGCATCGACAACGAACTCGTCGTCGGCGCCGACGAGGAAGTGTTCGAGATGAACAACGGGTGCATCTGCTGCACCGTGCGCGGCGACCTGATCCGCATCCTCGACGGCCTGATGAAGCGCAAGGGCAAGTTCGACGCCATCATTGTCGAGACCACCGGCCTCGCCGATCCCGCTCCCGTGGCCCAGACCTTCTTCATGGACCAGGACGTCTCCGACACCGCCCGCCTCGACGCGGTGGTGACCGTGGCCGATGCCAAGTGGCTGTCCGACCGTCTGAAGGACGCGCCCGAGGCGAAGAACCAGATCGCCTTCGCGGACGTGATCATCCTCAACAAGATCGATCTCGTGTCCGAGAGCGAGCTGGAAGAGGTCGAGGCGCGCATCCGCGCCATCAACCCCTACGCCAAGGTCCACCGCACCCAGAACTGCGCCATCCCGATCTCCGAGGTGCTCGACCGCAAGGCCTTCGACCTCGACCGGATCATCGAGCTGGAGCCGGACTTCCTGGAGGAAGGCCATCACCATCATCACGACGAGGACATGCAGTCCGTTTCCGTCGCCATCGACGGCGAGGTGGATCCGGAAAAATTCATGCCCTGGATCTCGAACCTCACCCAGGTCGAGGGGCCGAACATCCTGCGCTGCAAGGGCATCGTGGCCTTCCCGAACGAGCCGAAGCGCTTCGTCTTCCAGGGCGTTCACATGATCCTGGACGGCGACGTGCAGGGCGAGTGGAAGCCCGGCGAGAAGCACACCTCGAAGGTGGTCTTCATCGGCCGCGACCTGAACGAGAAGGCAATCAAGGAAGGTTTCCTGGCCTGCGCGGCCTGACGACTGCGGAATTGGGCCCGCACATGGTGTCCCCTTGCGGGCCTGATGCTATATGGCAGCGCGCATGAAGGAATCGCTTTGATGAGTACTGGAACCGCTCCGTCCCTGTCCCAGAACGTCGCGCCGCTCGACACGGGCGCGCATGTCACGGGCATCGGCTGGCTGAAAGGCACGGCCGCCTTCGGCCTCGGCGACGGCGGCGTTCTCCTGGCGAAGGATGGCGAGAGCCATCGCGTCGAGGCCCATCCGGATGCGGGCGTGCTGGTCGCGGCAAGCGACGGCGAACGTTTCGTCACCGGCGGAGACGACGGCCGTGTCGCCGTCACCGGCGCCGATGGCTCCACGAAGACCCTGGCGGAGAGCAAGGGGGCCTGGATCGACTCGCTCGCCGTCAATGCGGGCGGCGCCTTCGCCTACGGCGTCGGCAAGCGCGTCATCGCCCGCGACGACAAGGGACGGGAGAAAACCCTCGAGGTTCCCTCCGCGGCCCGCGGCCTGGCCTTCGCGCCCAAGGGCTACCGGCTGGCGATCTCCCATTACAACGGCGCGACGCTCTGGTTCCCCAACGTGGAAGCCAAGCCCGAAGTGCTCGACTGGAAGGGCTCGCATCTCGACGTCACCTGGTCGCCCGATGCCCGCTTCGTGGTGACGTCCATGCAGGAGAACGCCCTCCACGGCTGGCGTCTCATCCCCGACAAGGGCCATATGCGCATGAGCGGCTATCCGTCGAAGACGCGCTCCTTCTCCTGGTCGGGCGACGGCAAATGGCTCGCCACCTCCGGGGCCGAAGCGGCCATCATCTGGCCCTTCGAGTCGAAGGAAGGCCCCATGGGCAAGGCGCCGCGGGAATGCGGCGTGCGGCCGGCTAAGGTGAGCCGGGTGGCCTTTCATCCGAACACCCTCGTGCTGGCGGTCGGCTACGAGGACGGCTGCATCCTGCTCATCCGCCTCAACGACGCCTCGGAGCTCCTGGTCCGCCCGGCCGTCAAGGACAGCGGCATCACGGCCATGGCCTGGGACAAGGGCGGCAAGCGCCTCGCCTTCGGGTGCGAGGACGGTCAGGCCGGCATCCTGACCCTGCCGTGACGTCGCCTGTGGCCCTGTTCGGTGCTTTCCTGCGAGGGAGCTTCGGCCTGCCGAAGCCCGACAAACAGGCTGTCGACCGGGTGAAGGATCTCGCCCGCGCGGCCCTCGGGGCCACGCCGGACACCGCCTTCGCGGTCAACGAGATCGCCTGCAACGATCCGGGCTGCCCCGGGATCGAGACCGTGATCCTGGTGATGGAGCCGGGCCGGAAGACCAGGGCGCTCAAAATCCCCAAGCCCCTCGACGAGGTCATGGAACAAGATATCGTCAAGGCTCTTGATCCTTGAAGGGATTGAAGCTTGTCCAGGATCGTCCGCATCGTTGCTTTCGGCTTGGGCCTGTGCGGCGGCATCGTCGCCTCGCAGGGGCCTGAATTCGCCCAGCAGTACCGTCAGCGCCTCGGCGGCGCCATCGACGAACTGCGGCAGGTGATCACGCGCTTCGACACGGATGCCCAGGCCAGCGGCGAAACCCAGGCGAGCGCCATTGCCCGCCTGCGCGCCAACACGGACGATTTCGTCAGCCGCCAGGGCGCGGCCATGCAGGCCAATGTGGAGCGCCTGGACCGGCTGGAGGCCCATCGCGGAGCCATGATGCAGGCCGGCCCCTTCGCGCGGGTGGCCCTGATGATGCGCGACGGCGACCGGGACGTGATGGAGGCCGTCACTCGCGATTTCGAGCCGGCCGTGCCGGTGACCGAGGAGGGAGTGCTTTCGAGCGCCATCGGATTCATTGCGGTCTGGGGCGGCCTTCTGCTGCTGGCGGGGTTCGTGCGCAGCCTGTTCAGGCGGCGTCGCCTGCGCACGAACGCGGCATCTACACAGTAATTTTATAGGCGCCAGACTTTCCGTCAGCGAAGCGGATCGTACGAAAGAAGGCCAACGAAGCCTGAACCCTTCGCCTCCACTCGCCTCTCCAACTGTGTTGGGTCTATGCTCCATGCGCCGGCGAGATCAATCGTATGCTGCTCGTTAGGAATGGAGTTCTGAGTGCTTTTGAGAGAATCGAATTTCTCGAAGATAAACGCCGTCGCCTCTCGCGGCGAACGCCCTCCGAGATCAAGAAATCGAAGCCGTGCTTCTTCAGGTGTTTGCGCACCTTCGTTGGCGGTCACCTCTCCGTCTCTGTACGAGAAAATGCGCTCCACCCTTCCGTTCCTGGCCCGCGCCCACGCATCGAAACCCACGACACGATAAGTACCGAAGAACTGCACATCGTCGAAATGCATCGCTAGCTTGAGAAAATAGCGGCGGAAGGAACGCGCGAGCTGCCGCTCGCTCTCATTCGGAGAGGCATCGGCAGGATAAGGGAGACCCGCTCCAACGACGAAGGTCCATCCATCGACTGGTGGAGAGACGAAAACCATCGCAGCTTTGGCCCTAGGCTCAGGACCATTATAGGCGGCGGTGATCCCCGATCGCCAGTTGGCAGGCTGTGGATCGATGAGTTCGAGAACCTTGCGCACGGCTTTGCCATCCTTCGTGCGGATGGCAAACCAACATATCTTGTATCCAAAGCCGACAGGCTCATCGGGTTCGATGGACAGGACGGGCTTTTCGGCACCTGCGCGGCCAGGGGTCACGCCAGCGGAAACGCCGATGATTCCTAAAACTGAAAAGATTGTACGCAGAAAGCCCATGCCGCGCCTCAATTCGGCACATTATTTTATAACGTAAATCAGAACTCCTCAAGTCACTTAGACAAGAGCTATAGCCGCTTAGCCTTCTCGCTCAGGCTTCCCGGCCAGCACCACGTAAAATCCTAACCCGTCCTGCGCCGGCAGGGTCTGCAGCCGGTCGATCCAGCCGCGCTTCCTGGCGTCCAGCAGGGCCTTGCCGACCGGCTGGAACAGGGTCTCGCCGCCGCCTTCCGGCGGCGGGTCGAGCCGGATGGCGACCGCTTTCGGTGCGGCGAATCGGCTGCGCTCCAGCATGTCCTGGATCGACGCCTCCGCCTTCTCCCGCGTCACGCCCCGCAGGTCGAGCACGCTCTCGGCATCCGTGACGCCGAGGCCGCCGCGGAGCTTGTCGGCGTAGAACTCCTCGAAATGGGGCATGAGGCGGCCTCCT
>Ga0182740_1002558_pt1 | contig 10968 bp, 12 predicted proteins | sample eDN5th37CKraftBY_FD_128872 | JGI IMG/M metagenome (GOLD analysis project Ga0182740, IMG submission 128872) | Enriched backyard soil microbial communities from Emeryville, California, USA - eDNA 5th pass 37_C Kraft BY (version 2) (version 2) | ecosystem: Environmental > Terrestrial > Soil >...
GTGAACAATCTCGCTGTCCCAGGCCGTGATATCCGCATTGCGCTTGGTTATGTGCGCGACGAAGTGATTCGCATCACCGGCAACAAGCAGGAGCCGTTTGTCTATGGTTCGCTGGGCGGTGCGACGGTTGCTCTTGTCCCGGAGCAGAAGGTCGTGGCCCCGGCTCCCGCCCCGACGCCACTGCCGACGCCGGTCATCCAGCCTGCGGGTCCGGATCCGCGGCGGGATTATGAATTCGCCGAGCGCGTCGGCACCAAGGAGGCGTGGGATTCGTTCCTGTCGGTGCACAAGTCCGGCTTCTACGCAGAGCTTGCGCGCTCGCAACGGGAGAAGGCCACGCGTGCGGATGGCCCGACACCGCAGGTGCCGCCCGTTCCGGCTGCGAAAACACCGACCGTTGCCAAGCCTCCGGTCGTCACGCCGCAAATCAGCGTCCCGCAGCCTGCCGAGGCGATCAAGCCTGCACCCGAGTCGAAGTCGGTCGTTGCCGTGCTGCCACCGCCCGAGCAGACAAAACGCGAGATCAAGGTCGAGCCTGATCCGAAAGGCGAGCAGCGCGTGATCGCGCGCAGCCTGCAGACCGAATTGCGCCGCGTCGGATGCGACCCGGGTTCGGTAGATGGCGTCTGGTCACCGAAGTCGAGCGATGCCATCAGCCTGTTCAACCGTCATGCCGGGCTCAAGCTGGACAGCGAAACGCCGACCGTCAGCGCGCTCGAGGCAGTGAAGACCCAGCGCGGACGCATCTGTCCGCTGATCTGCGGCGCAGGGCAGCACGAGAAGGGCGGCCGTTGTGTCGCGCTTCCGGATACGAGCAAGCCGCAACTGAAGAAAGAAGCCGCGCGTCCGCCGGAACCGAGCCCGCGCGATCGCGCACGGGAGCATGCGCGGGAGCGCGCCGAAAAATCACGCGAACGTGCACGCTCGCAGGCGCGCCAGGAGAATGCCAGCCGTCGTCCGACGGCAAGCCGTGCGTCGTGTCCGGCCGGGTCATCCCCGATGCCGCAACAGGGCCGCATGTGCTGCGAGATCACACCCGAGCGTGGCGCGTCGCGCATCTTCTGCATGTAGGCGCAACACCAGATCGGCCGGCTTCGCAGGGTGCGAGCGGCAATCCGCTTCAGTGGCCGGGACCGGATCGTCCCGGCTTACGCCTACTGTGTCAATGCGCCGGACGCTGCTTCGGAAACGACGCGGCCGCGGATCGCATCGGCACAAACAGGCATCGCGTATTCGCGCCCTGATGCTTGATCCAATGCTTGTCGACGTTGTCGTAGTCGCAGGCACACCGATAGAATTTGCCGTCGGGAGACCATCCGGTGCGCTTGCGGATCTGCCCGGTCGAGCGGACTTCCCACTCGTCATCGGGCAGCGCACGCAATTCCTGTTCGGATACTTCCCAGCAGCAATCGTTGGTGACGCAGCAGGTTGCCGGTATCCAGGACAGAAGCCACGGATTGGAATGATATTCCCCGGCGAGGGCAACGCCCGCAACGGCGAGCGCCGTAACCGCCGCAGCAGCAATCGCCCGAAGCGCATTGCGGCGTCGCGCCCTGGCGCGGACGGTTGTGTGGGACAGTCCTGATGGCACCGGATCAGAAAGCGTCGGTGACTCGTTACAGTTGGTCAGCGTATGTGACATGGCTTTTCTTCTTTGGTTCGGGTTCAGGTCCCGGCGAAGAACAACCAAGCAAACTTTACGCCAAGCACAACGCACTCAACTGGACAGTTGTTCGAGCGCGGCGGGCTCGCAACACTTAACCCAAAATTTGAGTCGACTCGAGACGCGCCGCGCGAGCTTTTGCCGAGCTACTTGCCTGCAACCTCCGCGTGCGGCAAAATAGAGGTATCGGGGGGCGTCTCGTGCGTGCGATCGTGGTCATGGGGCTGCTGCTTGCGCTCGGCGGATGTGTGACTGCGGGCGCGCCGGACGCTGGCAGTTGGAAAATCGAGCGTGGCTACGACCGGATTTTAGGCAAGCCAGCTGCCACTGCGGAGCTCAGCGCCCGCAGCCGCAATGTGAATAAGCGGGATCGGCGATACCCGCGGACCCAGCTTCAGATTGGCTCGCTGCAACTCGGCTGTTTCGACAATGCGGCGGTAGTCCGGCTGGCCTTCAATCACCGGGTCGGCTCGAACCGGACCTCGACCCTCAGCTACCGGTTCGACGACAATCCCGGACGCGATGCGCCGGCGCGCTTCCTGCAGGCCCATTCGACGGCCGTGATCGACGATCCGAAGGAGGTCGCGACCTTCGTCGAGCAATTGCGGACATCGAATACGCTGTATGTCCGGGTGATGTCGCATACCGATGGAACCACGAGCGTCGAGTTCACGCTCAAGGGCGCTCCCGCTGCGATCGACGCGGCCTTTCAGAACTGTCCGATCGAATCGGCGCCGCGACCGCGCAGCGCGTCGTATCTACGCTAAACGCGCGCATCCGTTTCAACCTGATACAAGGTTCGCATCTGTTCGCATGGAACGAATCGCGTCCGCGATTCGCGCGCGCCAGTATCTCTTAAGAGAGTGTTGCGCGATCGGACCGAAGCTGATTTTTTCGGATATCTCCGAGAGACAACAGCCGCCTGCGACGCTTCGATTGCGCGATCGGCGGCCGAAACAGAACAACATGCTGCGGACTTTTTCAGCCTTCGTCACGTCGCTGCGCGCTCGCTCGCTGCAAGAACTCGCGCCGTTTGCGCTGTTCGCACTGACCGCCGCGATGATTGCCGTGTTCGGCAAGGTCGCCGGCGAAGTCATGGGTGGCGAGACCCGTTCGTTCGACGAAGCGCTGCTGCGCGCATTGCGCGATCCGAGCGACCTCGCCGATCCGATCGGGCCGGCATGGCTAGAACATGTGGTGCGCGACGTAACGAGTCTCGGCAGCTTCACGGTTGTCAGCGTCGTGACGCTTGTTGCGATCGGTTATCTCCTGATCGACGGAAAGCGTGCGGCGGCAGCGTTCGTGTTCATCGCGATCGCCAGCGGCGTGGCGCTGAGTGAAGGGCTGAAGCATCTTTTTGCGCGGCCGCGGCCCGAACTCGTTGCTCATCTCGTTGAGGTGCAGACTGCGAGCTTCCCAAGTGGGCACGCGATGTTGTCCGCGGTGACATTCCTGACGCTCGGTGCGCTGCTGGCGCGCATCCAGAGTCGCAGGAGGCTCAAGGCCTACGTTATTTCGGTGGCGATCCTGCTGACGCTGTTGATCGGCGCGAGCCGTGTTTATCTCGGCGTGCACTGGCCGACCGATGTGCTGGCCGGCTGGTGTGCCGGCGCCGCCTGGGCGATGGGATGCTGGCTGCTGGCTACATGGCTGCAAAGCCGGGGCAGGATCGAAAAGCCCGATTCGAACAACACGCCGGCCGATCGCGGTTAACGCATTCTCAAATCCGCCCCTTTAAAGTCGCAGACCGGAGTTGCGTTTGTGGGCGGCCCGCTGAGTGACCTTAGGCCGCGTGTATCCGGGAACATCGCATGCCCCGTATGAGTGCTGAGTGCCGGTCCTGCGGCTCGCCGATTGCGCCGGACGAACCGATCCTCACCAAATTCCAGCGCTGCTATTATTGCGGACGGCATCATCCGCTCGGCCGCAAATGGACCTTGTCCACCATGCCCGCGATCATCGCGGCGGCGATCGGGTTGCTGGCGATCTGGTGGACACATTTGCCATCGTGAAAGAACGCGTGGCGCTCGCTGTGTCTTTGGTCCGCTGACGCCTTGCCGCGTCAGAGTCGTTCCGTGCTAGGCTCCCGAAAAAACATACGGGGAGCAAACGTTCATGAAGAAGATTCTGTTCGCTGCGCTGGGCGCTGCGATGCTGGTGACTGGCGCGCATGCGCAAAATTATCCGTCGCGTCCCATCACACTTGTTGTCCCGCTCGGCGTCGGCGGTTCGACGGATGTCATCGCGCGCATCATGGCGGAGAGCATGCGCAATGTTCTCGGCGCTACCATCGTCGTTGAGAATACGACCGGCGCAGGCGGCAGCATTGGTGTTGGCCGTGTCGCGCGCTCGGCGCCGGACGGTTACACGATCGGCATCGGGCAATGGGGCACCAATGTCGCAAGCGGCGCGATCTATCCGCTGACCTTCGATCTGGTGAAGGATTTCGAGCCGGTCGGCCTGATCTCGACGCAGCCGTTCCTGGTGGTCGCGCGCAAGACCATGCCGGCCGACAACCTCAAGGATCTGATCGGCTGGCTCAAAGCGAACCAGAGCAAGGCCTCGCAGGGTAATTCGGGCGTCGGCACGCCGAGCCATGTCGGCGGGCTGATGTTCCAGAATGCGATCGGTGCGAAATACACCATGGTGCCGTATCGCGGCGCCGGCCAGTCGATGCAGGACCTTGTCGCGGGTCAGCTCGACGTGATGCTCGACACCCCCGCGGTCTCGATGCCGCAGATCCAGAACGGCAACATCAAGGCCTATGCAGTGACGGCGAAGTCACGCATCCCGGTCGCGCCGAATATCCCGACCACGGACGAGGCTGGGCTGCCCGGGTTCTACTTCTCGTTCTGGCATGCCTTCTGGGTGCCGAAGGGCACGCCAAAGGAGATCGTCACCACGCTGAACAATGCGCTGGTGAAGGCGCTGGCCGATCCCGCCACCCGTGAGCGGCTGACCAAGATTGCGCAGGAAATCTTCCCGCCCGATCAGCAGACGCCCGAGGCGCTTGCGGCGTTCCACCAGGCCGAAATTGACAAGTGGTGGCCGATCATCAAGGAAGCGGGGATCAAGCCCCAGTAATGATCGCGTCGGATTTGAATGGCCTTCAGGTCGGCCGGTGTGTTTGCGGTGACGGCCGCGTTGCTGTGTGTTCCGGTTGCGTGACCCTGTATCGCGGTGGTTGGCACCGAGAAAGGCCGTGTGAAGTCAGCCGTCGTCGGCGCAATTCACGGCGGGGCGGACGCTCATGTCGTGCGCGCATTGTGCAAGCGATACGGCTTGAATCCGGACGACGCGGTGTAGCGATCCGGGCGGACGCCTGCGCGTCCGCTGCGCGCCGGGTATAGTGTCGTGCGTCCGTCAAGATTCGGCAGCACGATACGTCATGAAGAAAAGGAAGAAGCCGCGGGGAGGAGTGATCGAAGCCGCTGGCGGCATCGTGATGCGTGGACGCGCACGGCCGCTCTTTGCTGTGGTGCAACTGCGCCGGCAGAAGACGTGGGTGCTTCCAAAGGGCAAGCTCAACCGCGATGAGACCGCGCTGGCCGCTGCCCGGCGCGAAGCGATCGAGGAGACCGGCCACGATATGGAGGTCCACGAATTTCTCGGCACTCTTGCTTACAAGACAGCTGGCCGGCCGAAGACCGTCCGGTTCTGGCGGATGCAGGCAAGCCGCAGGCCGGTGGCCAAGCTGATGCGGGACGTGCGCGCAGTGCGCTGGCTGGTGCTCTCGCAGGCGATAGCCAAGCTGACGCACGAACGCGAGAAAGTCTTTCTGGAGAAGGTCGGGCGGCAGCTCTTGCGCCCGGGGAAGTCCTCGAAAAAGCGAGGGGCAAAGCCGGCAGCACCGCGTCGCACGATGGTGAAGGCGCCCCGGAGGCGCCCTCTGCACCTGGCCGATCCCGCCGGACGGGAGAAGGCGGCTGCGGACCTCAAACTGCTGCACGCCGCCCAGCCGGTTCCGCCGCCGAGCGTCGTCACATTGCAGATCCAGACGGCCGGCCGGAAGCCGCCCGCTCTGATCCGAAAGTTGTGGACATTATTGCGCCGGTAGGCCCGCCGCGTTCACAGCCGGTTCAACATTGCCGCCCAGACTGGGGCGCCGCTTGACCTTCGTCCCCCCATGCCGAAAAGGTGAAGTCATGACCGTCCTCAAGCGATTCGTTCTGGGCCGTGTCGGCGCTGTTGTTTTCGGCGCCGCAATCGCGATGGCGTCCGTTGGCGCACAGGCCCATGACGGTCGGGTCCGGTCCTACGGCCTCATTGGGGGCATGTCCGCCGCCGAGGTGATGGGCGTGCCGTATGACTCGGCCTACGGATACAATTATGCCGCTCCGGCTTACTACGCGCCGCCGGATGGCCCGCCGCCCGGCTGCGCCATCCGCAACCAGCGGCTCTGGGACGGCTATGCCTGGCGCTGGCGCAAGCTGCGCGTTTGCCATTGACGTGGAACCGCGTCGGCTGAGGTCTGTTTATCAGTCGCGTTGCGTGGAATGTGGAGCCTCACGGGCTCATCAAAATTGCGACAAATTGCCCGTAAACAGTACGACTATGTAAGCATTTGCGGGTAGTTTGGGCTCACGGGTCGCAATCGCGCTGGTTTGCCAGCCGATCCCCATAAGGAGAACATGCATGAGGAAGCTATTTATCGCGCTCGTCGCTGCTCTGACGATCGCGGGTTCGGTGGTTGCTGTTCCGGGTAGTGCCGATGCTCATTGGCGCGGTGGCGCCGTCGCGGCCGGTGTTATCGGCGGTCTCGCTGCGGGTGCGATCATCGCCGGCGCTGCAGCACCGTATTACTACGCTCCCCCGCCGCCGCCGGTCTACTACGCTCCGGCGCCGGCTTATTACGCTCCGCCCTGCCGTTGGGTGCGCCAGCGCTGGTGGGATGGCTATGCGTGGCGCGTTCGCCGCGTTCAGGTCTGCTGATCAGGCCCACATCGATTAAGGGAAAGCCCGGTTGAGCAATGGCTCGCCGGGCTTTTTCTTTTGGCTGTTACCGCTTTGGCCGCTCCCGCTTGGGCCCTTACCGCTTGGCTGACATCCGTTCGGCCAGGGCCCGCGAGGGCCAGCAATCCAGCGGCGCGCCATTCGCCTTCTGCCAGGCGCCGAGCGCCGCCCGCGTTTTCATCCCGGCCTTGCCGTCGATCTTGTCGCGATAGAAGCCGGCCTCGGTCAGGTGGCGCTGGATCGTCTCGATATGATCCGAGCGCGCCTGTTCGATTTTGCCCCACGGCGTCGCGAAACCGCCGCCGCCTGCGATGCGATCCGACAGGTTGCCGACGAACAGCGCGTAGAGGTCGGCAAAGTTGTAGCCCTTGAACACATAGAAATTGTTCAGCGTCAGAAAGGCCGGTCCGTTGAGACCGGCGGGAAGAAACAGGGACGCCTGTTCATTGAGTTCGTCGCGTGTCGGCTTGTGTGTGAGCGGCGTGTAACCGCGCTTGATCCATTCCGCGACCGTGAGCTTCGTGTCGGGCTCGGCGATCGAGCAATCGACCTTGTCCGGCCGCCTGACCTCGAAGCCCCAGCGTTTGCCCTTGTCCCAGCCTTTCGCAAGCAACTGGCTCGCGGCTGATGCCAGCGCATCGGGAATGGAATTCCAGATGTCGCGATGACCGTCGCCGTCGAGATCGACGCCATACTTGAAGAAGTCGGTCGGCAGGAACTGCGTATGGCCCATCGCGCCTGCCCAGGACGCTTTCATGCGCGATCGCGCGACGTGCCGTTCCTGCAGGATCTTGAGCGCCAACAGGAATTCGCCAACGAACATGTCCTTGCGGCGGCCGAGCCAGGCTTGCGTCGCCAGCACTTCGATTGTGTCATGCGGAAGCCTGAAATTGCCGAAATTGGTTTCGCGTCCCCAGATCGCAAGGACAACGGACCCTGGCACGCCGAAGCGCTGTTCGATGGCGGCAAGCGTTGCACGATGTTCGGCGGCAAGCTTGCGGCCCTGTTCTGTCAGTCGCGTCAGGGAGCTTTCCGACAGATATTGCGCGGGCGTGCGCTCGAATTCCGGCTGGCCTTTCGGGACAGTCTTCGGCTTTCCCGGGATCACGAGGTCAGGCAGCGACAGGTTCGGTTTCAGGCCGCGCGTCGCTTCATCGAAGGTCCGGCGCGAGATGCCGAGCTCTTGCGCCTGTGGCCATAATGACTGGATGAATTGCTGAAACTCGGCCTCGGTCTGCGCATATGCGGACGTGTGCGGCAGCAGCATGCACAGCGCAAGGAGAACGGCTCTCATCATTCCGGGGCTCATGTTCGGCGTCGGTCACTCAGCTTGCCACAATGTTTGCGGCGGCACCTTGACCGTGATCGGCTCCCCCGCACGGATGGTGCCGGCGCGTTCGACCGAGGCGACGACACCGCGCAAACCCCCGGCTTTCGCCGGGAAAGCGAGATCGAGCCCGCCAGGCGGCGCGTCCGGCGTGAGGTGTCGCGCGATCGCCTTGCCTGCGATCCTGCAGGGTGCGTTCGCGGCCTCGACGACAATCGTCGCCTCTGCAAACACGATGCGTGTGCCGGGCGGCAGCAAGGTGAGATGCGGAATGCCGGACGTCACGATGTTGGCGCCGATCCATTCCGGCGCGACGGTGTCGATCTGCATGGCGGCCGCGATGGCCGACAATTCCTCTTGCGACACGACCGTGATCTGCCGTCCCGAGCGCATCTCCATGCCGCGCTTGTACCAGGGCTCGCGAGGACCGGCCTTCCGCGTGAAGCCGTAATGCCGCGTGCCCGGAATACCCTGGAGATCGAGTGCGATTTCCATGACGGGTCTTGTTTCGGGATGAGGCTCGGTTTCGACGAACAACGCTTCGCACAGACCTTTCACTTCGCGGCCAGGCAACGATTGCAGGGCGTTCGGGAAGGGGAGTTTCGGATTCATGAGGGCTCTTAGCGAGAGGCGACAATGAAGAGGCGCGGGAAGCGCAGCAACACCTTGCCATCATAGCGCGCCGGATAGGCCGCCGCGATCCGCGCGGTATAGGCCCGCAGGAATGCATCACGCTCGGCCGGCGGTAGTGGATCCAGGAACGGACGAAGCCCCGTCCCCTTCACCCATTCGACGATCGCTTCGGCACCATCGAGCGCATGTTGGTAGAGCGTGTGCCAGATATCGAGCCGTGCACAATGCGGCTTGAGTGCGTCGTAATATTCGCCGACCGAGGGGAGCACGGCGCGGTCACGCGGATTTTTCGGCAGGAGTCGTACGAACGGCTGTTCATGGGCAACCTCGCGCATCCACACATGCGAAGGTTCGTCGAGATTGTCCGGCACTTGTATGGCCAGGACGCCGCCCGCCTTCAATCCATTCAGCAGCCGCAGCATGACGCCGAGATGGTCCGGCAACCACTGGAACGTCGCATTGGAATAAAGGATGTCGGCATCCGCGGGAGCGGACCAGTGTGTCAGGTCGGCCTCGATGAACCGGCATTGCGGGAGGCGCGTGCGAGCCTGCCGCAGCATGTCGGGCGATGAATCGATGCCGGTGATTTCGGCGTCGGGGTAGCGCGCGACCAATAGTTCGGTTGAATTGCCGGGACCGCAGCCGAGATCAAACACCCTGCGTGCGGTTGCGAGGGGAATCTGCGCCAGCAGATCGCGTGCGGGCCGCGTGCGCTCATCCTCGAATTTCAGATATTGCTGCGCGCTCCAGTCGGCCATTGCCGTGCAGTCTCCATGTCAGGCGAAGCGCCGGGGACGGCGCAAAAAGCCGGAAATTGGTGCGGATATAGACGTTCTGCGCATCATCTCGCAGGGGACAAGGTGAGGGTGGGCCTGAAATCCTGACGACAAGGTTCCGTGCCTGTGTTCTACTTTAGCGGGAAGTATTGGGGGGCACATGAAGAAAGCAGCCATTGTCACGACCGCAATCGTCACAGTCGCGATCGCGGCCCTGTCGGCGTCCGCGCGGCCTGCGTCCGCGCAAGCGTGCGTTGGCGGGATCATCTTCGCCGCATTCTATGCGAGCCTCACGGAGAACCGCGAATTGTCCGCTACGGAAGCTGCCACCTGCGGCCTTTTCTACGGCGCTGATCGCGACAAGGCCGTCAGGGGCGGCAAGCCCCCGGTCGCCAAGGCTCCGGCGAAGAAGCCGGCCAGAACGGCGGCAGCCAAGGCGAAGCCGCAATAACGAGCGGCATTCGCGGCGCGCAACCATCCGCCGCGCGCCGCGATCCGTCAGCGGGTAAACTTCTTGTACTTCAGCCGGTGCGGGATGATGCTGTCCTGACCGAGGCGGCGCATCTTGTCCGCTTCATAGTCCTGGAAGTTGCCCTCGAACCATTCGACATGGCTGTTGCCTTCGAAGGCGAGCATGTGGGTCGCGATGCGATCGAGGAACCAGCGATCGTGGCTGATGATAACGGCGCAGCCCGCGAAATCCTCAAGCGCCTCTTCCAGCGCACGCAGCGTATCGACGTCGAGATCGTTGGTCGGTTCGTCGAGCAGCAGGACGTTGGCGCCCGACTTCAGCATCTTGGCGAGATGCACGCGGTTGCGTTCACCGCCTGACAGCGATCCGACCTTCTTCTGCTGATCGGCGCCCTTGAAGTTGAACGCCGAGCAATAGGCGCGCGAATTCACTTCCTTCTTGCCGAGCAGGATCTGGTCGAGGCCGCCGGAGATTTCCTCCCAGACGGTCTTCGAGCCGTCGAGCGTATCGCGCGACTGGTCGACATAGCCGAGATGCACCGACTCGCCGATCTTGATCGTGCCCGCGTCCGGCTTGTCCTGTCCTGTGATCATGCGGAACAGCGTTGTCTTGCCGGCGCCGTTCGGGCCGATCACGCCAACGATGCCGCCGGGCGGCAGGCTGAAGGTGAGATCGTCGATCAGGAGATTGTCGCCAAAGCCCTTCTTCAGGCCCTCGAACTGAATGACGTTGTTGCCGAGCCGTTCCGCCACCGGAATGATGATCTGCGCGGTCGTGGTCTGCTTCTGAGCGGACTTTGCGAGCAGTTCCTCATAGCGCTGGTAGCGTGCCTTCGACTTGGCCTGCCGCGCCTTCGGGGACGCCGAAATCCACTCCTGTTCGGCAGCGAGCGTGCGCTGGCGCGATTCCTCCTCGCGGCCTTCCTGCTCAAGCCGCTTCTGCTTCTGCGCCAGCCAGGAAGTGTAGTTGCCCTGATAGGGGATGCCGCGGCCGCGATCGAGTTCGAGAATCCAGCCGGTGACATTGTCGAGGAAGTAGCGGTCGTGGGTCACGATCAGGATCGCGCCGGGATAGTTGCGCAGATGGCCTTCCAGCCACGCGACGCTTTCGGCGTCGAGATGGTTGGTCGGTTCGTCGAGCAGCA
>Ga0182740_1002559_pt1 | contig 10967 bp, 9 predicted proteins | sample eDN5th37CKraftBY_FD_128872 | JGI IMG/M metagenome (GOLD analysis project Ga0182740, IMG submission 128872) | Enriched backyard soil microbial communities from Emeryville, California, USA - eDNA 5th pass 37_C Kraft BY (version 2) (version 2) | ecosystem: Environmental > Terrestrial > Soil >...
CGCCGACGTTATCGGCAGCGTCCGCCTCAGGCAGGATGCCAGCGTCTGGTTCGGCGCGGTGCTGCGCGGCGACAACGAATGGATCGAGATCGGCGAGCGGTCGCAGATCCAGGACAACGCCACCGCCCATACGGACCCGACATTCCCGCTCACCATCGGCCCGGATTGCGTGATCGGCCATAATGTCATCCTGCATGGCTGCACCATCGGCGCGAATACGCTGATCGGCATGGGCGCGGTGGTGATGAACGGCGCGCGCATCGGCGCCAATTGCGTGGTTGGCGCGGGTGCGCTGATCACCGAGGGCAAGGAGTTTCCCGACAATTCCCTGATCGTGGGTTCGCCCGCGCGTGTGCTGCGCCCGACCGACGAGGCGGCCCGCGCCATGGTCGCGTTCGGCGCGGCGTCATACGTGAAAAAGTCGCAGCTCTACGCGCGCGGGCTTAAGCGGCTCGGCTGAGGCGGAGACTCAGCCGAAGTAGCGGCCCGCGGTGCCGAGCGCGATCGTGATGAGGCCCAGCGGCAGGTTGACGGCGATGATGCCGCGAATGCGGTTCAGGCGCGCCGCGGCGGCCGGCCAGTCCTGCCCGTCCACGGCGCGTTTGAAGGCGAGCCACGGGCCATGGAACAGCCAGGCGAACAGCGCCATCATTATCAGCCCGGTGCCATTCATGAGATGGATATGCAGTCCTGCGTTCTTGAAGCCGCCGAACACCGCGAAGATCATCCAGTAGCCGGTGGCGAGCAGCAGGATCACGGCAGCCCAGACCCAGGGGAAGAAGCGGCCGAATGTGCCGCGCATCAGCCGCAGCCGCTGCGGCGGCTCCAGCAGCCCCAGCGAGGGCCGCAGGCAGAGATAGATGACGAACATCCCGCCGACCCAGACCACCGCGCTCAGCGTGTGCAGGGTGATCGCAAGCGGCATCAGGGCGGTGGCGTTCACGGGACAGTCTCCGGGATGGACGAATGGCGGATATGGCCGCCGGAAGTATCGCTGCCGCAACTATAACCACACGGCGTCGCACATTCGCGCGTCTTTCATCGTCTTGCCATCCCGCAAGACGTCGCGCGCGTCGTTCAGCGTCGATGCGCTTGCCGGCCCGGCATCGGAATGCCGGCGTGACGGCGAGGAATAAAAAAGGCGGCCGGCCCCGGGGAAGGCCGGCCGCCCGTGACCCGGTTCTGGGACGGGAGAGGGGAGTGTGACCGGATCACGTGTCTCTAGGGGTGTCCTTGTCGTTGGCGCCGGCGCGGGCCGGCGGATTAAGCCGTTGGTCAGCGCGAGCTTGCGGTGGCGACTTCCGGGCGGCTGTCGCCGAGCGAGACCCACACATTCTGGTCGGTCTGCGACTGCCGCTTTACGTAACGATAGCCGGTGTCGGACCACAGCAGGATTTCGTCGTTCTGGTTGTCGAGAATGAACTCGCCCTTGTCGGTGCGCACGGTGAGCACGGCATGGCCGTCGCCTCTGGTGTCGCGCACCACGGTGATGAGCAGCGCCTCGCGCGGCCAGCCGGCCTGCATCAGCATCTTGCGCTTGAGCAGGACATAGTCCTCGCAGTCGCCATAGCCGTCGTCCGGATAGGACCACTTCTCGACCGTGTTCCAGTGCTCCAGGTCGGTCATGGGCTTCACGTTGGTGTTGACCCAGGCGTTGATGCTGGAGAGATCCCGCCAGGCTTTCTTCGTCAGCACCACGTCGCGCGCGGCGGTGCGGCCGGCGGTGCATTCGCCGCGATTCTCGGCGCAGAATTCCACCCAGCCGATCGGCGCCCGCGAGGCTTCCCCGACCGCCACATAAAGCGGCCGTTCCGCCGCCGCCGGCGCGATGAAGGTGATCAGCAGCGCCAGCGCGCCGCCCCACCGCATCGCCAGGCTTTTGCCCGTTGTTGTCATTATACGCCCCAGTCCCGTTTGACTGGAGCAATGTGTCATGGATGCTTTGAGTTGCCGCTAAGTCGCCATAGTTGTTTTGAGCAATGCTTGAGTAAAACCGGAAACCATTCGCGCGATTACTTTGAATAGAATTTGATTCAAATTTTATGCATCGGCTTCAGGCGCGAAGCTGGCCGCCAAAATCAAAAGGCCCGCAGGGCGGGCCCTGGACGGAGCGAATACGGAGAGGGGCTTTAAGTTTTGCGCCGGAAAGGCCGATGCGGCATGGCGTTTCGGCGCGAAACGGCGCAGGGAAATCCCGCCGATGACGCGCGTGCGGCGGCCGGCGCGGTTACGTTTCGGTCACGCTGTCTTCGACAAAGTCCGGATGCTGAAGCCGCGTGAATTCCACCGCGATGCCTTCCTCCAGATGGCGGACGACGCGGGCGGGGACTTTGCCGAGACTCACCAGCATGCCGATCTCCGGCCGGATGGTGACGGCGAGGGCGGCGCCGGAAAGCGACAGGTCGATCAGCCGGCCCGTGATCTGCTGGCCATCCGCAAGCGTGAGCCGCGCCGCGGTTCTTCCCGGCATGGCGCGGTCGTGACGGCGATCTTCCGGAAGATCGAGGATTTCCCGGTTGGCGAGCCAGGTGAGTTGGGCGGCCAGCTTGTCGCGCTTGCGCGGCGTTGCGAGGATCGTCATCGCAAAGCCGTTGTCGATGTGGCGCGCGATGCGCCCTTCGAGACGGCCGAGGTGATCGACATATGCGATCACCCGTTCGCCGATCTCCCCGATGACCGGCGCGATGATGGCCAGCCCGCCGGGAGAAATATCACGCACCTGACAGGGGAATTCGCGGCGATCCTGCAACATGTAGCGGCCGAGCAGGTTCACCGCCACGCGCTGGTGACGGCGGCGCTCGCTCGCTGAGCTTGATGTGACAGGGGCTTTTTGCGCGAAGGTCATGCGTAACCGCTGCCTGGGAGTGTTCCGCTTGGCGAACACCCTAAGGCTGCATTGTTAACGGTGTGTTTAACGGTGTCATGATCGTTAACTTTATCGCTTAGGTTTGTCGTCCCCCATCATAAACGATGAAATTGCGCCGCCGCCGGTCGCTGTCGCCGGGGGGCGGGGGCGGGAGTCGGTCCCGGGCAAAGCGCCTCTTGAGGTGCAGCGCGGGGCCCGTGAGGATTCGCTCGAACGGGCGCGGCTGGGGTCCGATGGCGAAGAGCGGCCGTCGCGGGTCGATATGAGCGCCGACGAAACGGAAGCCCTCGAGCATCAACTGCGACGCCGGCCGCGCGCCGGACCAGTAAGGCACGGGGCCGGAAATGGCCAGCGCGCCCAGCATGCGGCTGCCGATATGGCCGTCGTGGCGAAGCGGAAGCAGAAGAAACTCGACATGTGCCGTGCCGCCGCCGGCGGCTGGCGCTTCACTTGCCGCCGCGGTGGCGGCCCCGACCACGCCGACGCGGTCCTCGGCCACCGAGGCCAGCATGACATCCAGCTCCTCGCGGCTGGCGGTGTGCCAGAGCCGGACGAAATCCTCGCCCTTGAGTTCACGGCAGAACAGCGCACAGACGCGGGTGCCGGCGAGCCTGAACAGCGCCGGTCGGCCCGGGCCGCCGGCGAGGATGAAGGTATCCGCCAGCGCGCTCCGGATTGCGCCGGGATCGATCGCGTCCCGGTCCGGGGCGGCCTGCGAGCCGCGCTGCCGATCCCAGTGGTCGAAGACCTGGCGGATGGCCGGATGTCTCATCTCCACGCCGTGTCCCTGTTGTCGCGCGCCGGCGCAGAATCCGTCCCCCGATGGGACGACTCGGCAGCGGCCACGTCTCATGACAGGGACAGAGCAGGCGGCGTGCCTTGACAACCGCAGGGGATCGACCGTCCCCGGTTACGTTTAGGTAAGGTTAACAAATCGGATCCTGGGCGGCTGGGCGCTTGCTCCGCTGCGGCATCCGCTTTATGTCGCGGCCAGCCAATTGCGGAAGAGCCCGGTGGAACCGACCAGACCTGCCGTTTCGGGACGTGAGCCCGTTCTGAACGTTCCGGCGGTGATTCTGGCCCTCATCCTGGCCTTTGTCGCCGTCCATGTGCTGTTCTGGATGATCCTGCCGGAGCGGGAGGCCACGGCTTTCCTGCTTCGCTTTGCCTTCATTCCGGCCCGCTATGACCCGGCCGCGATTCCGAGCGGCATCCTTCCGGGCGGCAGCGGTGCGGATATCTGGACTTTCGTCACCTACGCTTTCCTGCACGCCGACTTCAGCCATCTCTTCTTCAATTCCGTCTGGCTGCTGGCTTTCGGTTCCCCCGTGGCGCGGCGCTTCGGAACGCAGCGGTTTCTGGTTTTCTTCGCGGCGACTGCGGCGGCCGGCGCGGCGCTGCATCTCGCGGTCCACCCCGGGGATTTCGTTCCGGTGGTCGGGGCGTCGGCCGCGATCTCGGGCGCGATGGCGGCGGCGCTGCGGTTCGTCTTCCATGGCGGGGGTCCGCTCGGCCTGCTGCGGCCGGGCCTGGATGGCGGCTCCTATGCGGTTCCGGCGCAGCCTTTGCGGGAGAATCTGCGCGACAGTCGCGTGCTGCTGTTCGTGGCGGTCTGGTTCGGCGTCAACATCGTGTTCGGCGTGGGCGGCATCGGCGTGCAGGAAGAAGGTCAGACGGTCGCGTGGATCGCCCACATCGGTGGCTTTGCAGCGGGACTTCTACTATTCCCGATGTTCGATCCCGTCGGCCGCGATTGACGCGCGCGGAGCGCGGGTTTGGTTCCATCCTGCGGCCTGCGGAATTGCAGGCCAGCATTCGCGCCCATGAATTGGCACGCGCGTGCGTTGTGTTAGCATCCCAATCAACTTCCGTATGTCGACGTGAGACGGAAGGACAAGGGAGGCAAACATGACCGTGAAGGTTATTCTTGGCGAGAAGGGCCGCGATGTTGTGACCATTGCGCCATCGGCCACTCTTCAGCAGGCCGCTTCGCTCATGACGGCGCGCCGCATCGGAGCGCTTGTCGTGCTCGGCGCCGACCAGCGCGTGGTCGGCATCATTTCGGAACGGGACATTGTTACGGAAATCGCTGAACGGGGCGCGGCGACGCTCGATGAGCCGGTGTCCGGCTGCATGACGCGTGAAGTCATCACGGTCTCGGAGACCCTTGCGACGGAAGAACTGATGGAGGTCATGACGCAGCGCAAGGTGCGCCATCTGCCGGTTCTCGAACACGAACGGCTGGTGGGGATCATCTCCATCGGAGACGTCGTCAAGCGGCGCGTCACCGACATGGAGCAGGAATCCGCCGCGCTACAGGCTTACATCCGCTCCGCGTGAGACGGATCGTGGACGGGCGGCGCGGCTACCCGTCCACAAGCTTTGCGGTTTGCTGTAGCGACCGCGATGCGCCGGAGCCTTGGATTTGATGGAAACATCGAAGCAAAGCCGGGGCTTTATTTCTTCGGTTTATTTCTTTGCAGCGTTTTCCTGACGCGATCCGCTTTGCTTCAAAGCGTTAGAGCTGTTCGTGGCCGCCGGCCACGAAAGCCGATCTCATGAGAGCCGATCTTGCGAGCGGATGATCACCGCAGCCTGTGCTCGCGCGGGCCATGGTCACCCAAGCGCTTCTCGATGGATCACCCAAGAGCTTCCATGGCCTGGGTGATGGCTTCCATCGCGCGCTCGGTCGCTTCGGCGCCCTGGGCGATGGCCTCTTCAGCGCGGTTGAACTCGAACATCGCGATGGGGCCGAGGCGCGGCTGGATCATGATGTCCGGCGGATCACCGGCGAGGCGCGCGCGCGTGATGCGATCCTGCATCACGTTATAAGCGTCGATCATCACGGCCGGGATTCCGGGCGAGCCGTCGCGGCTGAAGAATTTCCGCTTGATGAAGCGTTCCACATTCACGATGCCACGCCAGCCCGCGGCCTCGGGCTCGATATCGGGGGCCTCGTCGGCCGGCTCGTCCTCGCCATAGGCGGCGAGGGTCCCGCCGCGGCCGATCAGGTCCGCGTTGAGATTGACGGCGATCATCAGCCGCGCGTCGAGCGAGCGGCCGGCCGAGATGGGAACCGGGTTGACCAGCGCGCCATCCACCAGCCAGCGGTCGGCGATGCGCACGGGCGCGAAGATGCCCGGCAGGGCATAGGAGGCCCGCAGGGCATCGACCAGCCGTCCGCGTGTCAGCCAGACCTCGTGGCCGGTTTCGAGTTCAGTAGCGACAGCCGCGAAACGGACCGGCAACTTCTCGATGCGGATGTCGCCGAGACCGGCCTCCAGGTGCCGGAACAGCCGCTGGCCGCTGATGAGGCTGGAGCCGGAAAAGCTGACGTCGAGATACTGGATGATGTTGCGGCGGGTGAGCGAGCGCGCCCATTGCTCCAGCGCATCGAGCTGGCCCGCCGCGTAGCAGCCGCCGACCACCGCGCCGATAGAGGTGCCGGTGATCACATCCGGCTTGATGCCGTTGGCGACGAGCGTCCGGATGACGCCGATATGGGCGAAGCCGCGCGCCGCCCCGCCGCCGAGGGCAAGGCCGATGCTTGGCCGACGCGGCGCTGCCGCTTGCGAAGCCTCCACGGCTCGATCGCCCCGGACATGGCCGAGAAAGCTACCCAACAAGACCCCATATCCTCCGTGTCTGCATCATCGGTTCCAAGACATGACGAGACAAGGGCCTGTTCTATACATGTTGACGCGGGCAGCCATCGCCTGAACGCATGGATGGGCGGTTGTCCGGGTTGCGGCGCTTTTCGCGGCTTGAAATCGCCGCGATTCCGGAACACAACCCGACCATGATCGCAAAGGCTGCCCTCTGTCGCCCCCTGTCGCTGGCGGCGCTGACACTTGCCTTGGCCACGGGTGTCCTGCCGGCCCTCGCGCAGATGGGGCCGGGCGGCGCTGCGGCCTTCACGGGCGCGCCCTCCGGTGGCGCTCCGGGGTTCAGCCCGGACTCGCCGATCCAGAATCTTGCTCCGCCGGCCGGCGTGCTGGCTCCGGCGCCGCTTCAGCCGCCCCAGTTTCCCGATACGCTGCCGCAGCAGGCGTTGCCGCCGGTGCCGAGCGGGCAGGGCATGCTGACCATGGCCGCCCGTTTCGGCCGCGACCAGCCGACCATCACCGGGGGGCTGGTCTGGCGGATCTATGACGGCCGGGCCGAGCCGAACGGCAGCTTCAAGCTCATTCGGGAGGAAAAAGCGGCCGCGCCCTCGCTGACGCTGCCACCGGGGAGCTATTTCGTGCATGTGGCGCTCGGGCTCGCCAACACCGCCAAGCCCGTGCAGGTGCGTGCCAACGAACGGATTCGGGAAACCTTCGATGTGCCGGCGGGCGCCCTGCGTATCGAGGGCCGCGTGGGCGACGTTAAAATCCCGGAGAACCAGATTTCATTCGATCTCTATCAGGGTAGCCAGTTCGACGGCACCGACAGCTACGACCGGCGGCCGCTGGCGCAGAACATGTCTTCCGGAGATGTGGTGCCGTTGCCGGAGGGGACCTATTACATCGTCTCCAACTATGGGGACGGCAACTCGGTCGTGCGTTCCGATATCCGGGTCCAGACCGGACGGCTCACCGACATCACCGTCACCCATCGCGCGGCGGTGATCACGCTCAAGCTGGTCGGCCAGAGCGGCGGCGAGGCGCTGGCGAATACCGCATGGTCCGTCATCACGCCCGGCGGCGACGTCATCAAGGAAGCCATCGGCGCCTTTCCGCGCTTCGTGCTGGCGGAGGGTGAATACCGCGCCCTTGCCCGCAACGAGGGCAAGATGTTCGAGCATGAATTCCGCGTCATCACCGGTGTCGATGGCGAGGTCGAGGTGCTGGCGCGATAGCGCCGATGCCGCAGCGCCGCAGCGCGGGGTTGCGCTCGCTCAGATCCCGCCTGCTTTTCCCGTATTCGCATTCGTCGCCAGCGGCAGGAACATCAGCGCCACCAGCGTGATGGCCGCTGAGACGGCGATATAGGCGCCGACGGCGCCGGCGCCGTAGGTCGAGGCGAGCCAGGTCGCAATATATGGCGCGAGCGAAGCGCCGAGAATGCCGGCCAGATTGAACGTCATCGACGAGCCGGTGTAGCGCAACGCGGTTGGGAAGGGAGCGGAGAGCACCGTGCCGAGCGGCGCATAGGTCAGGCCCATGGCGGCGAAGCCGAGAACGAGGAAGGCGAGAATACCCGGCGTGCCGCCGTTCAGCAGCGCGCTGGTCCCGAGTCCCAGCAGCAGGATCGCCACCGTGGCGACGATCATGGCCTGGCGCAGGCCGATACGATCTGCAAAGCCGCTGGAGAAAGGCATTGTCAGCGCGAAGAACACGACGCCGACCATCTGGAGGATCAGGAACTGCTCGCGGCTGTACCCCAGTTCGCGCGTGCCCCAGCTCAGCGAGAACACCGTCATGATGTAGAACAGCATGAAGGTGGCCAGCGCCGCGAATGTACCCAGCACCAGGCTTAGTTTGTAGTTCTTCAGAAGCACCAGCAGCGGCACCGCGACCCGTTCCGCCTTGGCCATGGCAGCGACGAATTCCGGCGTCTCCGAGATGCGCAGCCGGATCAGCAGGCCGACGACCACGAGAACGAGGCTGGCGACGAAGGGAATGCGCCAGCCGAAGCTCATGAAATCCGCCTCCGACATCGTTTCGGTCAGGATCAGGAACGTGCCGGTGGCGAGCAGGAAGCCGGCCGGCGCGCCGAGCTGGGGAAACATGCCGTACCAGGACCGTTTGCCGGCCGGCGCATTCTCCGTCGCCAGCAGGATCGCGCCGCTCCATTCGCCGCCGAGACCGAAACCCTGTCCGAACCGGCATAGCGCCAGCAGCAGCGGGGCGAGCACGCCCACGGAATGATAGGTCGGTAGCAGGCCGATGGTCACGGTGGAGATGCCCATGACCATCAGCGAGGCGACGAGCGTGGCCTTGCGGCCGACGATGTCGCCGAAATGGCCGAACACCGCCGCGCCGAAGGGGCGGGCGAAAAAGGCGATGGAGAAGGTCGCGAAGGATTGCAGCAGCGCCGTGGTGGAATCCCCGGCCGCGAAGAACAGATGGGGAAAGACGAGAACGGCCGCGGTCGCGTAGATATAGAAATCGAAGAATTCGATGGTGGTGCCGATCATGCTCGCGACGAGCACGCGGCGCTTGGAATTGCCGCGCGGAGTGGCATCGTGTGACATCGGCATCATCCGAAAGTTGCGGATCTTCCCCTTACAACTAGCGCCGAAACCTTTCGTCTTTGTTCTCGCGCTGAGAGCATGATCCTATCCGGAAATCGGTTTCTACTTTTTGGGATCATGCTTCACAGAAAACGCCGGCCGCGAGGGCCGGCGTCGAGGCTCGGTCGGTCGGGGCGGGCTCAGGAGAGGCCCGCCGCCTTCTTCCGCTTCAGGTCGGGCGGCAGGGCTTCCTCGGTGAGGGCCGCCAGCGCCTCGTCGAGGCCCATGACCTGCTGGCCCTGATGCCCGAGGCGGCGAATGGAGACGGCGCGGTCCGTTGCTTCCTTGCGGCCGACCACGAGCAGCGCCGGCACCTTGGCGAGCGAATGTTCGCGGACCTTGTAGTTGATCTTCTCGTTGCGCAGGTCGAGTTCGACACGCAGGCCACGCGCCGCCGCCAGCGCCGCGACTTCCCGGGCATAGTCGTCGCCATCGGACGTGATGGTGCAGACCACGGCCTGGACCGGCGCGAGCCATAGCGGGAAGTGCCCTGCGAAATGCTCGATCACGATGCCGATGAAGCGTTCGATGGAGCCGCAAATGGCGCGGTGGATCATCACCGGCATCTTCTTGTCGCTGTCGCTGTCGATATAGAACGCGCCGAACCGCTCCGGCAGGTTGAAGTCCACCTGCGTGGTGCCGCACTGCCAGTCGCGGCCGATGGCGTCGCGCAGCACATATTCGAACTTGGGTCCGTAGAACGCGCCTTCGCCGGGATTGATCTCGGTGCGGATCTGATTGCCGCCCTTGGCGGCGATCTGCTCCAGCACCTCGCCCATGATGGTTTCGGCATGGTCCCATGCGGCGTCGGAACCGACGCGCTTCTCCGGTCGGGTCGAGAGCTTGATCGTCAATTCGCCGTCGAAGCCGAAATCGGAATAGGCCGAGAGGATCAGGTCGTTGATCTTCAGGCACTCCTCCGCCATCTGCTCCTCGGTGCAGAAGATATGGGCGTCGTCCTGCGTGAAGCCGCGCACGCGCATCAGACCATGCATCGCGCCGGACGGTTCGTAGCGATGCACCACACCGAATTCGGCGAGGCGCAAGGGCAAGTCGCGATAGCTCTTGAGGCCATGCTTGAAGATCTGCACATGGCCGGGACAGTTCATCGGCTTGAGCACGAACCAGCGCTTGTCCTCGGCATCGTCGCCGGCGGACTGGGCCGCGAACATATTCTCGCGATACCACTGCCAGTGGCCTGAGGTTTCCCACAGCACGCTGTCGAGGATCTGCGGCGCGTTCACCTCGCTGTATTCGCTCGTCAGGCGGCGGCGCATATAGGCGATGACTTCCTGGAAGATGGTCCAGCCCTTAGGGTGCCAGAAGACGACGCCGGGGCCTTCCTCCTGGAAGTGAAACAGGTCCATCTCGCGGCCGAGGCGGCGGTGGTCGCGCTTCTCGGCTTCCTCAAGCTGCTTGAGATGCGCGTCGAGCTGCTCCTGCTTCGCGAAGGCGGTGCCGTAGATGCGGGTCAGCATCGGGTTGGCTGCATCGCCGCGCCAATAGGCGCCGGCCACCTTCATCAGCTTGAAGGCGTTGCCGACCTTGCCGGTCGAGGTCATATGCGGGCCGCGGCAGAGGTCGAACCACTCGCCCTGCTTATAGATCTTGATGGTCTGGTCCGCCGGGATGGCGTCGACCAGTTCGACCTTGAAGGCTTCGCCCTTCTCGGCAAAGACGCGCTTGGTTTCTTCGCGGGACCAGATTTCCTTGGTGAAGGGCGCATCGCGCGCGATGATCTCGCGCATCTTCTTCTCGATGGCGTCGAAGTCTTCCGGCGTGAACGGCTCGTTGCGGAAGAAATCGTAGAAGAAGCCGTTTTCGATCACCGGGCCGATGGTGACCTGCGTGCCCGGCCACAGGGTCTGCACGGCCTCGGCCAGC
>Ga0182740_1002560_pt1 | contig 10966 bp, 12 predicted proteins | sample eDN5th37CKraftBY_FD_128872 | JGI IMG/M metagenome (GOLD analysis project Ga0182740, IMG submission 128872) | Enriched backyard soil microbial communities from Emeryville, California, USA - eDNA 5th pass 37_C Kraft BY (version 2) (version 2) | ecosystem: Environmental > Terrestrial > Soil >...
GAAGATGGCGTTGTAGAAATAGGCCTGCGCGGTCATCAGCGCGAAGCCGACGATGGCGCGGTCGCGGTTCGTTTTGAGGATGGATGTCGCGACTTCCAGCAGCGGCGTATGGCTCCGCGTCTTTAGGCGGGTGGTTGCGAGTTCTCCATCATCGAAGATGTGGTTCTCGCGGCGTAAGCCTTCTTCAATACCGGCGACGATTTCTTCGGCCTTCTCTGGATGGCCATGTGTGATGAGCCAGCGCGGGCTTTCCGGGATCCAGAATCGCAGCAGAAAGATGAATGCGCTGAGGCCTCCACCGATAAGGAAGGTGAGCCGCCAGCCCATGTCCGCGGGGAGGAGGTTCGTATCCAGCAGATAAACCGCGCCCAACGCGCCGAGCGCCGCACCAAGCCAGAAGCTGCCGTTGATCGTGAGATCCGTCCAGCCGCGATAACGCGCGGGCACCAGTTCCTGGATGGTCGAATTGACGGCCGTGTACTCGCCGCCGATGCCAGCGCCGGTGAAAAAGCGGAACACCGAGAAGCTGACGAGATTCCATGAGAAGGCCGTCGCAATCGTCGCGACCATGTAGGTCGCGAGCGTGATGAAGAAAAGCTTTTTCCGGCCGAGGCGGTCGGTTAGCCAGCCGAAGAACAAGGCTCCGGACACCGCGCCCGCGAGGTAGGCGCTGTTGGTAATCCCGACTTCGACGTTGGTAAACTGAAGCGTCGGGCTTTCCTTCAAGGCCCCCGCGATGGCGCCGACCAGCGTGACCTCAAGCCCGTCGAGGATCCACGTGATGCCGAGAGCTGCGATGACGAGAACGTGGAAGCGTCCGAACGGCAAACGGTCGAGGCGCGAGGGTATCGTCGTTTCGACGACAGTCCCGCTTTCAACTTTTGAACTTGCAACCGGCTTTTGCATGAACTGCAGGACTCGCTCGTGCCTCAAGCGGAAACGCGCGAGCCGTGCAGCGGTTCAGTGTTCCTGATTTCCTACCTTCATACAAAGCCTTCCGGCGCATGGTGGGGAACGTAGAGTTCTTCGAGATAGGTGATTTGTTCATCGGAAAGCTTGAGCGACACGGCCTTCAACGCGTCATCGAGCTGGTGGGGCTTGGTCGCGCCAATGATGGGAGCAGTGACGACGGGCTTGCTCAGCATCCAGGCCAGGGCGACTTGGGCGGGTGACACGCCGTGCGCTTTGGCGATTTCGATGACGCGGTCGACGATCGGCTTGTCGGCCTGCTTCGACTTCTCGTAGAGGGTCTGGGCGAAGGGATCGTTCTTGGCGCGTTCGGTCTGCGGTTCTTCTTGCCAGGGCCGTGCGAGCCGTCCGCGCGCCAGCGGCGACCAGGGCGTGACGCCGATGCCCTCCGATTTGCACAGCGGCAGCATCTCGCGCTCTTCTTCGCGATAGAGCAGGTTGTAATAGTTCTGCATCGATATGAAAGGCGACCAGCCGTTGGCACGCTGCAATCCCAAGGCCTTCATGAACTGCCAGGAATGCATCGAGGATGCGCCGAGATAGAGCGCCTTACCGGAGCGGACCACTTCGTCCAGCGCTTCGAGCGTTTCCTCGAGCGGCGTTTCATAATCGTAGCGATGGATAATGTAGAGATCGACGTAGTCGGTGCCGAGGCGTTTCAAGCTCTCGTCGATGGCGTAAAAGATCGCTTTACGAGAGAGGCCCTTGCCATTTGGTCCAAGCCGCATTGGAAAATTGAGTTTTGTTGCAATGACGACTTCGTCGCGTTTGGCGAAATCGCGCAAGGCCCGGCCGACGACGCGCTCACTTTCGCCATGCGAGTAAACGTTAGCGGTGTCAAAAAAGTTGATGCCGTTTTCCAGCGCCGACTTGATGTACGGGCGGCTATCTTCCTCGCTCAGTGTCCACGGCCACTTCATCACCCCGCCATCTGATTGGCCGTAGCTCATGCAGCCTAGGCAAATGCGGGAAACTTCCAGGCCGGTGCGACCGAGCTTGACGTATTCCATCGAAACCTCGCGAGGAAAAGAGCGCTTTGGGCGGACGCCTGATGTGGTGATCGGGGCGCGCCGTTCAAAGTATGATTTTGGATAGCAGGTTCCCGCGCAAGTGGGCAGCGCTGCAGGGTCAGTGTTTGCCGGTGGCAGGATGATGCGGGCGGATTTTCCTACCCGCCTGGACCCAGTGCGCAAGTCCGGTTGCAATGGTGACGCCTGCTAGGGCTCCGGCATTGCCAGCGATAATGCCGCCTGCGGTCCATGAGAGGCCGATGAATGCAAGTGACGGCAGAACGGCGTTGGCTTTCGATTTCGACAGGGACGCGGTGACGACCAGAGCGCCGAGAACGGCGCCAATAGCGCCGAAATAGTAGTGACAGATAGCGCCGATGAAGACGATGACCAGGGTCACGCCAGCCGTCCCTTAGGAACCGCGAATCGGTGATGCATTTCGGATATTTTACATCAGCGCTCTGCAAACGCTTGACGACAATTTAGACAGAATAGAGCCGGATATGCCGCTCGTTTCGGCATTCCAGCTAAAGGATGCCCGATTCAGCGAAAAGGGATATCGCGCCTTTTTCAATTGTTGCGCCTATTGATGGCAGAGGCCCAGTCACGCCGGCCAATCGAATTGAGGTGTTTCACGAGGGCGACATGAGGAGACCTGAGCTGGAGAGGATGGCGCGCGCAGCAATCGCGGTGCGCGCTTACTTCGGACACAGTGTTCAGCAACTTTGAAGCCAGCGAACTCGGCCCCCTTTAGGGGGTTGAAACGGAAAATCTCGGCGGGAGCCTGCGATGTTAACCTATCGCTGCCGAGTATCTGATATAGTACGTATACCTCATATCCTCCCCCCGGATTGAGGTTAAGCGTGGGCACTCGGCCACCCCTCTTCCCCCCGCCGGGTGCCCACCACCACTTTGCAGGGCTTAGCCTACATCTCTGCGCGCAATGCCCGCATGATAAGGCGGCCCGAGGATTCGTCCACGGTACGTCGCACTTGGTATTCGGGTAGCTCGCGCTTCGGTACACGCTTTTCCCAGCCGGCAACCCGCGCACGCACGACAGGGTTCACGGGCTTATATGGCTGCTTGCCGTTATGCTCAGCTTCATCGAGCGCCTTCGCCAACTCGCCGGCTGAGATCGATGGCGCCTTGGGCACGATGACGTCGCCGGGCCTGCGAGACGGTGGGACCTCTTTCTGCGACGCAAGTACCATATTCACGCGCGTGGGCCGGCTTTTCTTTGCCGGTGACAGGGCCAGCTGCGTGAGCGCTTCACGAGCAAGCGCCTCGCCGATTGTCACGACGGTCCACGCGCTCGCGACGATCAAAACGATATAGAAAAGCGACGCATAAACTCGATCTGACATGGCACAGCCGGGGTTACCTCTGGCTCCGTGCCCCCGAACGGCAGCCTAGCAGAATACTCTCCGCGGCTACGGCTGTTCCCCGCTCGTGATAAAAAACGTCTTATCGAACATAGCGCAGTTGTTTGTGTCGGCTGTCAAAGCTTGCGCGCTGAGCTGATGGCTGTGCGGATCGCGTCAAGACCATCCGTCAAGGCGGCGGGACCTGGCTGAAGAATGAGCGGCGACTTAATTTCGTGGATCCTGTTCGCGATCACAGCGGGTATTTCCTGCCATCCTTCGCGTGCACGTATTTTTTCTGCGCGTACTTTCTTGCCGCACCACGACGCGAGAATGATTTCCGGTGACCGGCGCGCGACATCGTCGGGCGTTACGATGCGATCTTTGGCGGCGTGCTCGCGTCGCTTTTCGGGGAAGACATCTTCCCCGCCTGCGACTTCGATCAGCTCGGAAACCCAACATATTCCGGTGATCAACGGTTCATCCCATTCCTCGAAGTAGACGCGCGGGCGATGGGAAGCTTTACGCGTTTCGCTGCGGACTTCTTCAACGCGCTTTTCCAGCGCGCTCGCAAGGCTATCTGCTTTCTCGTGGCAGCCCACGAGAGCGCCCAGCGTACGGATCATCGCGAAAATTCCTGCTAGATCGCGATGATTGAATACGTGGACCGCCAAGCCCGCTCGGACCAAGTCTGCCGCAATGGAGGCTTGGATATCGGAGAATGCGAGAACGAGATCGGGCTTCAGCGCTGCGATTTTCGGAATGTCTGCTGACGTAAAAGCCGATATGCGCGGTTTCTCGCGCCGGACTTGCGGTGGACGGACGGCGTAGCCCGAGACGCCGACGATCCGATCCTGCTCGCCAAGAAGGTAGAGCGTCTCGACCGTCTCTTCAGTCAGGCAGACGAGCCGCCGGGCGGGGAAGTGGCGCATGACGTTGGTCCCTACAGCGATCGCGTGAGAGAGCTAGCTGCCGCTGTTCATCTTGTCCTCTGTCTTCGTATCGAAATCGGCTGCGTCATGACGTTCGCGCAATTGGCTGGCAGGATTTCCAGAGGTGCGGTTCACCATCAAGCCGCGGCGCACGGCAGGGCGACTGCCGACAGCATCAGCCCAGCGGCGGACGTTCGTGTAGTCCTGCACGGAGAGGAACTCGGCAGCTCCATAAAGCGAGCCTTGGACCAGCTGACCGTACCAGGGCCAAATCGCCATATCCGCGATGGAATACGCGTTGCCTGCGATGAAAGCATTGTTTGCCAACCGGCGGTCGAGCACATCGAGCTGCCGCTTCGTCTCCATCGCGAAGCGGTCGATTGCGTATTCAATTTTCGTTGGCGCGTAGGCGAAGAAATGTCCGAAGCCGCCGCCGAGGTAAGGTGCGCTGCCGACTTGCCAAAAGAGCCACGACAGACATTCGGCGCGCGGCGCAGGTTCGACGGGCAGGAAGGCGCGGAACTTTTCGGCGAGATAAACCAGAATAGCGCCGGATTCGAAGACGCGGATGGGAGATGGGCCACTACGGTCCATCAATGCCGGAATTTTGGAATTCGGGTTGACTTCGACGAAGCCGCTGCCGAATTGGTCGCCCTTCGAGATTTCAATCAGCCAGGCATCGTATTCGGCGCCAGCGTGTCCGAGCGCCAGCAACTCTTCGAGCATGATCGTGACTTTGACGCCGTTGGGCGTGCCTTGGGAATAAAGCTGGAGCGGGTGGCGGCCAACCGGCAAATCCTTTTCGTGCGTCGGGCCCGATATGGGGCGATTGATGCTGGCGAATTGACCTCCGCTCGGCTTGTTCCACGTCCAGACTTTGGGCGGGGTGTAATCGGTCATCGCTCGTCTCCTTGTTGTTCTTATTTTACATGCGGCCGCGCATCGCGAACGGCGTCACTTGAGCGGCTCGGTTTGGTACAAAGTCACGCGCAGGCCTCCGTGCGATACTGGTCCGCCGGGGGGAGCGAACGGAAGTCCGGTTGCCTTGGCGAGCGAGGGCTCGGTCGTGATCAGACCAACTCTCCAGCCGGGGAACCGGCTCAAAATTGTTTGCCCTAGCGAACGGTATAGGGGCCGCAGATTGTCCCTGTCACCGATCCGGTCGCCATAGGGCGGATTGATGATGACCAAGCCGGGCGGGCCCGGCGGTGCGGTTACTTCCGAGACGGCGAACTCCTCAAAGGCGGTCAATTCCGAGACACCGGCGCGTTCGGCATTTTCCCGGCTCATGCGGATGGCCCCTGGGTCAAGGTCGCTGCCGAAAAACTTCAGCGTCGTTGGCTTCATTTCGCCGGCGGCAGCACGCATTCGCTGCCAAGCGGACTTGTCGAAAGTCGCCAATTGTTCGAAGGCGAAGTGGCGCGAGCGGCCGGGTTTCAGACCAGCGGCTATTTCCGCAGCTTCGATGATGAAGGTGCCGGACCCGCACATCGGGTCGACCACGGGTTCGGTTCCGCTGTACCCGCACTGCCGCAGGAACAGAGAGGCCAGCGTTTCGCGCATTGGCGCTTTGTTGACCGCTTCCTTATGGCCGCGCTTGTGCAGGGATTCGCCCGACGTATCGACCGCTATGGTGCAGAGATCGTCCTCGATGCGGGCCTTGATGATAACTTCGGCCTCGGCGGAGACGGGGGCACCCAGTTCTTCACGGATGGCTCGTTCGATCCGTTGCGCGGCGGCGCCCGAATGATAAATGCGAGAGCCCCGGCAGGTGACTTGGACGCGGAAGGGCACGTCCGGGCGCAGGATATCCCCCCAGACGAGGCGGCGCGCGCGCTTGTCCAGCTGAGCAAGGTGCATGGCCCGGAACTCGCCGATGCGCGCAAGGACCCGGCCTGCGCCTCGAAGCTCGAGGTTGGCGCGCCAGACTTCCGGCCAGCCGCCCCTGACGGTCACGCCGCCTGTGGTGGCTTTTGCGTCGTTGAACGCGTGAGAGCTGGCCTCTTTCAGAAGAACGGGTTCGAAGCCTGGAGAGGTCGCGAGAAAGATTTCGAATTCGGCATTTGTGGTCATGCCGACTGCATATCGGGAAGCCGCCCTGGCAGCGATGGTTTTGTTCGCCGCGGCCGAGGAAAAAAACCGCCACGCAACTCCCGGGGAGCAGGTGCATAACTCGGCACCGGCTCGCTAACAGCGCTCAGCTTTGGGTTTGTCTGACTGTTAACTCGCACAGCCCGGCGCGTCCCGGCATTCGCCAGGTATTCCGGAACAATCAACCGATCCGCTGCGTTCTTGGCGAACTAAATAGGATACCGGGAGGTTTCCATGGCTAGAACTGACACAGCGGAAAACATTAAATCCGCATCCAATGATTTGGCCGACCGGGCCATGGATGCAGGACTTAGAGCCGTCGATTCCTTGGATCGTGCGGTCACGAGTGCCCAAGACACCGGACAAAGGCTTGTCGAGCAAACGTCCGAGATTGGACAGAATTTGCAGAAAGTCGCGAAGAATTTTTCGCATGCTGTCGACAAGTCTGTCGCCGAGCAGCCGATGACGACGTTGGGAGTAGCCGTAGCAGCCGGCTTCATTCTTGGCGCAATTTGGAAAGCCTAATCTCGGAGTTGTCCGGTGTTCGCAAGCTTATTCAAGAGAGCCGAAGCAAGCGTTGATAGCGCGCTTGGCGAACTCGGAAACAGGGTATTGATCGCCATTCCGTTTATCGTGGCGATCGGGTTCGCGGCGGCGAGTTTCTCGTCGTTCGCGAACCGGACCTACGGTCCTGAGATCGGCAATCTCATCGTCGCGGCAGCGTTCGTGCTGCTGGGCTTTGTGGTTGCGGTCATCGTGAAGAGAAAGCGATCGACCGCCTCGCCATCAATGGAAGAAGAAGCAGTTCCTGAGGAACCTCTGCACACCGGCCCGTCTTTTCTAGAAGACGATAAGGTGATGAGCATCGTTTCTGCTGCTGCACCAATCGTTCTTCCGGCGATGCTCAGGACGGCGACCAAGAACTGGCCGCTCATCCTGGCGGCGGCGGCCGGACTTTATGTTTTCAGCCGTTCCGATAACGCGGGAAGCGCTGCGCAATCCTCGCCCCCGCAAGTTTGACAAGGAGTAATCAATGGCATCCGCAGGTATGAACCGTTCGGAAGACGAGACGAGGGACACTTCGCAACGCGAAGGCAATGGATCGCTTCTCAGCGACCCGACCGTGGCGTTGCTCGCAGCGGGCGCCGTCGGTTTCGCAGTCGGCGCAGTTATCTGGCGGTACCGGAAATCGAACACCTCGGCTTTCGGCTCACTGGAGCACGCGATGTCGAGAGCCCGTTCTGGCGCAAGCGATACGATGCACCGCCTTGGGCAGAAGCTGCGTGACGAGGGCTATTCGGCGGCGGATATCGAGGGTGCCGCGAAGAAGCACCTCAGCCGCTTCATCGATGCCGTGCAGCGCCGGGCTCACTGACCACTGCAAGACAAATAATCGTTTCAGAGAACGGCATCGTCGCGCATCGCGGCGGTGCCGTTTTTTTTAATTAGGCGTTTGAAGGGATCCTGCTCACCTCTCCACGTGTACGGAACATACTTGTCCGAGGGGGCGTTTACAGGCGCTAATCATGAGGAGACCAAACGTTATGGGCAGCACAGCTGACAAGGTTTCGGGATACGCGAACGAAGCCGCAGGCAAGATCAAGAAAACGGCCGGCCGGATTATCGGCTCGGAGAAAATGGAAGTGGAAGGCGGCGTTCAGGAGTTGAATGGGAAAGCCCAGGTCGGAATCGGAAAAACCAAAGCGGCCATTGCCGAGGCTGCCGACGAGATCACCGAGGAAGCCGACCGTAAGCTCTAGTCGATCCTCAAGAGCCGGTCCCAATGACCGGCTCTTTCAGCTGGAGCTCACGATGCGCCCCGTCGATATCACAAGCGGTTCTACTTCTCTTCGCCGGCTGAGGCAGCGTAAGGCAGCCTTCGCAAAAGGAGAAATGCCCAAGCGTTTAACGGCGGTCGATACGGCTTGCTACGTCCTCATTTTCATTGGCGCCATTCTTCTTCTCTACTACGGCGCCAGCGTGCTGATGCCACTCGCTCTGGCCGGGCTTTTAAGCTTCGTGCTGACGCCGGCAATCCGGCTGTTGAAGAAAGCCGGCCTTCCGAAGATGCCGTCGGTGATTGCAGTCGTCGTCATGTCGATTGCTGCCATCGGCTCGGTTGGCTTCCTGGTCGGTGGGCAGATCTCCGATCTGGTCTCGCAAATTCCGAATTATGAATACAACCTTCTCAAGAAGGTTTCGTCCGTTCGCTCGGCTTCGGTCGAATCAAGCGCGCTTGAACGCGCGCGGATGACGCTGGAGGATCTGCAGGCGGAGCTGTCACGATCTGAAGCCGGGAAGTCGCAGCCCGCTGCCCCTACCAAAGACGGTGCCGGCGCCAGCAAGCCAATCCCTGTCGAAATTCATCAGCCGCCGGAGCCGGTTTTAGACAGAACGGTCGCGCTCATTCGCCCGCTGATTTCGCCGCTTGCGACGACGGGCCTGATCATCCTGTTTCTGTTTTTTATCCTGGCGCAGCGCGAGGATCTCCGCGATCGCTTCTTGAGGCTCGCGGGCACCGGCGACCTGCAGCGCACGACCGTTGCGCTTGACGATGCAGGCGAGCGGCTCAGCCGATTTTTCCTCATGCAGGGCCTGCTCAATACGAGCTTCGGCGTCTTCATTGGCGTGGCGCTTTGGCTGTTGGGGTTGCCCAATCCTATTCTGTGGGGCGTCCTTGCGGGACTGATGCGCTTCGTGCCGTTCATCGGATCGGTGATCGCCAGTGCCTTCCCGATCATTCTGGCTGCCGCGATCGATCCGGGCTGGGCTCTGGTGATCAAGGTAGCGATCCTGTTTCTCGTATCGGAGGTTATGGCAGGCGAAGTTATCGAGCCGATGGTCTATGGCCGTAACACGGGACTGTCGCCCGTCGCGGTCGTCGTGGCGGCGCTTTTCTGGACTCTGATCTGGGGGCCGATCGGGCTCATTCTTGCAACGCCGCTCACGGTATGCCTCATGGTCCTGGGCCGGCATGTCGAGGCGCTGAGCTTCCTCGAAGTCTTGTTTGGCGATGAGCCTGCTCTGGAGCCGCACGAGCGGTTTTATCAGCGCGTTCTGGCTGGCGATGGTGTCGAGGCGATCGAGGTGGCTGAGCAGAGCATGAAGGAAATGCCGCTCATCAAGTATTACGACGACGTCGCCATGAAGGCGCTATCGATGGCCTACGACGACGCTGCGAGCGGGCGGCTCAGCCGAGATGAAATCACCGAAGTGAAAGACGCCATCGAAGATGTCATCGATGGTTTGTCCGAGCACACTTCCAAGGGAGGAGCGCCGCGCCCGAGCGAGAACTCCGAGGAAGTCGAGCCAGAGGGCGTCGTGCTTTGCCTCCCGGTTCGCAGTGAGCTCGACGAGGGCCCGCTGCTCATGCTGGAGCAAGTTCTTGATGACGGCGGCATCCCGACGTCGACGCTGCCCTACAATGCATCGCTTCGGCTGCGCACGCTCGATGCGCGGCGCGGCAAGGCCAAGATCGTCATCTTCGGATATCTCGGATCAGATAAGGTCCCGGCGTTCTTGGGCATACTTCTGCGCCGCGCGCGTAGTGCCATGCCCGGCGCGGTGATGGTCGCGGGCTTTTGGTCCTTGAGCGGGAATAGCAAGCTTGCTGAGGAATGGCGGGAGGCTGCGGGCGCAGACAAGGTCGTGACAAAGATATCCGACGCGCTGGATCTATGTAAGGAAGTTCTGGCTTCCGACGCGGTGGAACCCGCCGGCGGGAGTGGCGAGGCCGCAGCAAACCGTGTGCACGTGGTCTATGAAAATTCCGTACGCTTCGGCGATGAGCTCGGTCCGTGAAAAGGGAACACCCCGACGAGCGAGGGTTGCTGTCGGGGTGCGGGGTCTCTCCCAGATTTGCCAATGAGGGCGAGAGGCCCTGAACCTCGCGCGGGCACGGATTCGGCGCAAGGGCAGGTCTGAGGTTTTCAACAGTATACGGAGGAAATGGACCGGCTGGGTGGCTTCTTGCCAAGCTGAATGGCGTTATTTCTTTTCCAGAAGAACCTTGGCCCGTGTTGCGAGTGCGCTGGTCGCCAATTCGGCGAAGCGCTGTAGAAGCCAAGGAAGGATGAGTTCGAGCCTAACGGCGTCATCGCTCACCAGCGCGGTTCCGCTCGCCTTCTGACCCATTCCCGTCAAGCCGAATTCCAGCTGATCACCATTCCAGTGCTCGCGCTCGACTTTCACGAAGGGAATATTTGCAGATGCCAATCCGCTCTTGAGGCGGCGGATGGCCTCGTCCTTGCCCAAACGGTGGTGAATTGTGATTACGACGGGCTCTGACACGGTATTCGTCCTCAAAACAGAACAAGTAGCTCAATCCGCTATTTGAAAAGCGAATTCACTTTCAGGCTTAAACGCCTGCAGTGCGGCTTTCGATCCTGACGGGAGCGTCGCTGGGGCCCCGCGAAAAGCGTCGGAATTGCAGTAATTTTTGGGTGAAATCATGAGGCAGCTTTAAAAACGTCTCCTGTAGCTTACATAGTGCGAAGTTGCGTATTTGCCGTCCAAGGATGGTTTGATGTCCCAGGTGCTTAGAGGCGGCATTGCGCGTCTCGAAGTGATGACGAAGTTCACCCTCGCGACGCTCGCGCTCGCC
>Ga0182740_1002561_pt1 | contig 10955 bp, 7 predicted proteins | sample eDN5th37CKraftBY_FD_128872 | JGI IMG/M metagenome (GOLD analysis project Ga0182740, IMG submission 128872) | Enriched backyard soil microbial communities from Emeryville, California, USA - eDNA 5th pass 37_C Kraft BY (version 2) (version 2) | ecosystem: Environmental > Terrestrial > Soil >...
GGCTCGTCGTCGACGATCAGGATCTCGACGGGCTGATCAGTACGAAAGGACTCCATGGAAGACCTGGTTCTCTTTGTCCGACGCGATCGGGAGGTTGAAACGGAACTCCGTCCACTCTCCAAGACTACTCTTAACACTCAGTGAACCACCGTGGTTGGCGATGATGCGATGGCTGACCGCGAGGCCGAGCCCCATGCCTTCGCCCACGTCTTTTGTCGAGAAAAACGGGTCGAAAATCTGATTTTGGATCTTGGGATCGATGCCCGTACCATTGTCTCTTACTGAGACAATCAGTTCCTCGCCTTCAATAACCGACGTGATGGTGATCTCTGGTTTGCGTTCCTCTTCAATCGCGCGGACCGCCGCGACGGCGTTGACGATGAGGTTGACGAGCACCTGAGCGATGGTCGACTGCGAGCCGACGACCGTCCCGTTGGGGGCATCGTGTCTCGTGATCGTGATGCCCTTCTGGACGTGCGCGGTGAAGCGCAGCGCATGGTCGATGGCCGCTTCCATTTGAAATGGGCGCGGATGCTCGGGCCGGTGCGGAGCGGTGAAACCTCTGAGGTCGGTGACGACGCGGTGAATGCGCTCATAGCCGGCCTGGATATCCTTCAGGGTGTCGGCCGTATCGGGGTCGGCCTGGACAGTCGGATCCCGGGCGGCGAGTTGGAGCGCTGTTCCCATGAAGTTCAGCGGATTGCCGATTTCGTGCAAGAGGCCGGCGGCCATCGTGCCGAGCGCGCTGAGGCGAGCATTTTGGACGAGGGCCGCCTCGGTCTCACGAAGCTGCTGCAGGCTTTGCTTGAGTTCGGCGTTCGTCCGATGCAGATCGGCTTCGAGCTGGGCGGCTCTGATCAGGTTGATGATGCGCGAGCGCACTTCCAAGCCGCTGAACGGCTTGATGAGGAAGTCATCGGCGCCATGTTTCAAAGCTGTGATCTTGGCATCTTCGTCGGCTCTAGCGGTCAAAATGATGATTTTGATGGACCGCGTCTCGGCTCTTTCCTTGAGTGAGCGGCAGACTTCAAGCCCCGTAACGCCCGGTAACATGACGTCGAGCAGGATGAGATCGGGCTTTTGTTCTCTGGCCTTCTCGAGCGCGGTAATGCCGTCGGGCGCTTCGATGATGCGATAGTTCTCGCGGAGCATGGAGACCAGATAGCGGCGCATATCCGGTTCATCATCGACCACGAGGAGGAGAGGGAGATCGCGGCGATCGTCTTGCTGCTGAAGATCGCCGGTTTTCGCAACTACCGGCGTTGCGTCGTCGCCGACCAAGATGGCCCGGGCCGAGGCTTTCCGATCGAACGCGCGCAGCGGATCGTCGGCTAATCCATCCGGCTTTTCATCCGAATTTCTCATATCGATTTGCGTAACCTGTAGGGCATGAGGAAAACGTAAAACGAAAGTGGTGCCGCGGCCTGAATCGCTCGTTGCTGTGACGTCACCGCCGTGGCGCGTGATCAGTTCGCGGACGAGGGCGAGGCCAAGGCCCAAGCCTTGGTGCCGGCGCGTAGCGGAGCCATCGACTTGGTAGAAACGATCGAAAATATGGGGGAGCTGCTCGGCCGGGATGCCAATGCCGGTGTCGGAAATCTTGATCGTCACCATGTCGCCTTCACGCCCGGCCGAGATATCGATGCGGCCGCCGGGTGGCGTGAACTTGATCGCATTGGCGATGACGTTGCTGATGATCTTTTCGAGCGCGTCGGGATCGGCATCGATCAGCAGGTCGCCTTCGGGTTCAGCTAGCTCGAGGTTGACGCCCTTCAGCGACGCGAGATGCTTCATTGAAGAGGTGGTGTGCTTCATGAAGTGCGCCATGTCGACGGGCTTCTTGGACAGCGTGGCGCGCCCTTCCTCCAGACGAATGAGGCTCAAAATGTCGTTCACGAGCCGCAGGAGGCGCAGCGCGTTGTTCTCGATGACCCCGAGGAGTTGATCCGCTGATGGGCTGATGGCTGCCACTTCATTTTTCAGCCGTTCAACGGGCGCCAAGATGAGCGTCAGAGGTGTTCTCAATTCATGGCTGACGTTGGCGAAGAACTGCGATTTCAGGCGATCGAGGGCGGAGAGTTCCTGGTGCTGGGAAGCAAGCTTGAACTTCAAGCGGAATTCGTTGAAGCGGCGGCGATAATTGAAGTGCACGGCCGTCACTGAAATGATGCACGTCAAGACAAGGAAGTAGAGGTTGTTCAGCAGTGTTTTCGTCGTCGCTGCAGCGTCAGGCGCCTGCAGGCATGCGATGATGTAGATGCCCAGCGTCGATATACACAGGAGTGCGGCTTCGAACGGCTGCATCGGCGCCAGCACGCCCACGGCAAAAAGTATGAGGAAGAGCCCGTTGTAGTAGGTGGAGTTCGCGCCGTCGGTGATGCCGATCATCACCGAGATCGAAGCGACGGCGATGAGCAGGCCCGCCATTGTCAGGTAGCGAACGTGGGCGGCGGTCTTGTCCCAGAAGTGCAAGGCGTAGATGACGGCAATCAGCCCCGCAGCAGCGAAGCGGATGACCGTCAAAGTCGTGAGCTGATCGTAATAGCTGATGCGATCGAGGGCGTAACCCGCCGGGATCAGAACGATGCCAAGGATGCACGCGACCTTCGACTGCCGCAGCCGAAGCTCTTGCTCTTCAGCCTCGAAGGCGCGCCGAAGGTCGTTCTTGTCATCCATGCCGTAAGACGGTGGGTTTATCTATCTCAAGAAAGACGTTGATACCCGTCTCATCTGTATAAATCTTTAGCGGCCCAAGATCTGGAGCGAGGCGAACCATATCGGACTCGTCCCGCAGGACCAGGTGCCACTCCATAATATGTTCCATCAAACCTTTCACAGGGTTTGACGAATGGACGTTCGTCACGATGACGCGGCCGCCGGGTTCGCACCATTGGTGGAAGAGGCGTACCAGTTTGGTGCAGACGCGATCAGACAAGTAATCAAAGAGGCCTGCGCAGTAGATGATGTCGTAGGTCTTGGCCGCCTCAGGGAGTTCGATGGCTTGGCGCAGCAGATCCTGGACGGTCTTCAGGATGTAGGTGACGTTCGGCCCTTCTTCGTTGCCAGCTGTGGCGGCTTCGATCTGGCGTTTCGCGTAGGCTAGCGTTTCGGCATTGAAGTCGAGAAGATCGAAGGTGAAGCGGTGCGCTTCCTTGTTCTTGGACAGGAAGAGCTGGAGTTCCTGCACCGGCCCGCAGCCGACGTTCAAAATTCGGACCTGCTTGTTCGCTGCAGCCGCTTCCTCGGCAGCCTTGTCGAGCATTTTGCCAAGCATATAGATGCGGTTGCGGTGCGCTTCGGGGGGGCCCCCGTTCAGCAGCCAATCGTTGATGATCTGGCCGTAGGTGGTCTTTCCACGACGCTCCTTGCGGAACATCATGTTCACCATCTCATAGTCGCCAGCGTAGCCCAGAGGCTTGGAATAGACTCGGTTGAAGAATGGGGAAGCCATCATCAACGGCAAAAGATCCCGTTGCGCCAGTTGCTTATGATTCTCGACCTCATCGACCTCGAGTTCGCGGCAGGCTTCCTCTAGTTCGAGAAAAAGCTGCGTTAGACGCGGCATCACCGGCGCCTTGATCTCTTCATAGTGGGCAGTGTCGAGCAAGCCGTGGCTGCCTGAGGGTTCGCCCTCGACCGCCAAATCGACCTGGTCCAGCCAGAAGCTAAGATCGCTCAGAAACGACCTGAGGTCGGCAACTTTGAGCTGGTAGTTGGGCTGGAGCTTGTTGGCACGGTCCCATTCCTCGACGAAGCGGCCGACTTCGGCTCCAAGACCGGCCGGGTCGGAGATGATCGTATCGACCGAGGACCACTGGTTGACCAGCGTTGCCGAGACGACAACCAGAATGCTGGTCGCGACAATGCCGGTTACGACCGCATCGCCTTGATAGACGAGGTTCTTGCCGCGCCGCACCTTGAGGTCGCTTAGGACCTCGCTCATCTGGACGGGAGAGAAGGGATTATAGATTTCAAAAACGATATTCCGCCGTGAGAGCTTGCTCAGCGTCCCGCGAAAAACCGTGCCCTGACTACTCCTAAAAGAAACTGTGCGATCAATATCCCGTTCGATGCGCAAGGGGACTGCTCCATAACTGAACGACGCCCAAAGTGGATAACAAAGATTATCACAGTGGTTCAGTTTGGCGCGGTGGAATTTAGAAAGGGTTTAGATGAATCTAGTTCATCTAAGGTCTTAGAAGTTACACTGGCCGGATTATGCCTTAGGAAGGCACATTGTGAGCGTCGATTTGCCCAAGGCTTTGTCAGTAGACGACAAAAGTTCGCCTCCGAAGGCCCATAAGGCGCAGCGGACTGTTCGCCAAGTCTCATTATTCTCCAAAGCGGGGGCTCCGCGATCCGATGTCGCGGAGGTGATCCGGACTTCATTATGACCGGCTGCGGAAACTAATTCTATCGATGGGAAAGTGCCGGGGTTACTCGCGGAGGGCCGTGTACCGCCACGCAGCAAATTGGTGAGAACGAATTTCATAATTTCGCGCGGCATAGCGTAGGGGAAGTCTTGGCCGGCGGGTGGCTGGACGAGGGCATCTCCAGATGCGGGGACGAGGGCCTGCTCGGTGACTTCGCAGATCGTGTCTGCCATGGACGACGTCGGGGTCACGGCGGGATCGGCAAGGCTGCGGGCGAGGTTGCCGATCGAGTTTGCAAGTGACCGGCAATGCTCTACGTCGCGGCGTATCTGTGCCGCAGATGCTGCGATTTTGCCCAGGCGGAGCCTCGAGGCCCAGGCTCCAAGAAAGGACGTCGCGACGGAAGGCGAGGGATCCAGCGCGCCCGGCTGGCTGAATTCAGCGAGAAGCCCGGCCTCCTTATCCAGCGATTTCAGGGGTGCATCGAGGCCATTGGCGAGAATGGCCAGCAGCGCGAGGTTGGCGCTTTCGGCATCGCCACCGGCGCTCGGACCGATTACCGGTTCGGCCAGGGCGGCCGCCGACCTCTCGGCATGGAGAGCGTCCTCCATGGCCGCGCATAATTCATCGAGGTCCCAGGGTTTGGGCACGAAGCGGTAGATCGCTGCCGCGTTGATCGCCTGTTGAAGATTTTCGGTATCAGCGTAGGCGCTCGTCAGTACGCGGATCGTTGAGGGCCACGATTTACGAACCTCGCTCAGAAATGACACGCCGCTCTCCCGCGGCATGCGTTCGTCGCTCACGACGACGGAGATATCGTTGCCGGACTTCGCCAGGATTTCCATTGCCGCTTCGGGGCTACTGGCGGTCACGACGTTTGCGTATTTTCCGACCGAGCTTTTGAAATATTTCAGCGAAAGCGGCTCGTCATCGACGAAGAGAATCGTTTCGCTTTTTCTGTCAGCCAAGGTTTCCGCCTTCGTCATCGAAAGAATCCGCGTCCTGTCCGAGATGCGAAATGCATGCTCGAGGCGCGGGGTCGCCCGCCCGCGTGGCTACTTTTGCTCTGGCCTATTTGAAATCAATCCAAGATTGGCTGAAAATTCGAACTTGTTTGGGAGCAGTATTAAGAATTTATGACCGAAGCAGGCATTTAGGGACGAAAATGCCCGCATCTGGGGACTGCGTTTCAATAACAGCAGGCCGCTTGAATATACGAAGTGCGCTGATAGTAGACCGGCGGGCGCCAAGACCGCCGGTCCAAGATGCCTTAGACGCTGAGCAACAGATGCTCGCGCTCCCATGGGCTGATGACGCGCATGAATTCTTCAAACTCGCTGCGTTTCAAGGCCAGATACACGTGGCAGAAGCGTTTGCCCAAAATGTCGTGCAGCGCTGAGTTCTCCTCGAAATCGGTCAGGGCTTCGAGAAGGCCGCGGGGGAGCTGATGGTCGTTGCGATAAGCATTACCTACGACTGCCTGCCGGGGCTCCAGGTCATTCTTCATGCCGAGATAACCGCAGGCGAGGCTGGCTGCGAGCGCAACGTAAGGATTTGAATCGGCGCCGGCGAGCCGGTTTTCAACGCGACGCGCCGAGGTCGGAGAAATCGGCACGCGCAATCCAGCGGAGCGATTGTCGTAACCCCATTCAACGTTGATCGGTGCGGCGCCGTTCGGCACGAGGCGGCGGTAGGAATTGACGTAGGGTGCGATCAGACACATCGCAGCGGGCAAGTAAGCCTGCTGGCCGGCAAGGAAGTTGAAGAACAGCTTGCTCGGCTCGCCATTCGCCTGCGTGAAGATGTTCTTGCCGGTCTTTGCGTCGACGACGCTCTGATGGACGTGCATGGCGCTACCCGGCTCGTTGGCCAAGGGCTTCGCCATGAATGTCGCGTAGCAGTTCTGAGCAAAAGCCGCCTCGCGGATCGTCCGCTTGAAGAGGAAAACCTGGTCGGCGAGATCGACCGGGTCGCCGTGCAGCAGATTGATTTCAAGCTGCGCCGCGCCGCCCTCCTGGATGATCGTATCGATCTTCAGATACTGCCGCTCGGCGAATTCATAGATGTCATCGACGATCTTGTCGTACTCGTCGACCGCGCCGAGGCTGTAAGCTTGGCGGCCCGCGCCTGGGCGGCCAGACCGGCCCATCGGCGGCTCAAGCGGATAGTCGGGATCGGGGTTGGTCTTCGTCAGATAGAATTCGAGCTCGGGCGCGACGACGGGCACCCAGCCTTCCTTCGCGTAAAGATCGACGACGCGTTTCAGCACGTTGCGGGGCGCGATCTCGACCGGGTCGCCGCTCTGCCATTGGGCGTCGTGGATGACCTGTGCCGTCGGGCTCGAGGCCCAGGGGGCAGGTCGGATCGTCGAGAGATCCGGCACCATCATCAGGTCGCTTTCGGCGTAGAGTTCTTGCCCGTCCTCTTCAAAGCCGACGTAGTCGCCCGTTATCGTTTGGTGGAAGATCGAGATCGGTAAGTGAACAGGCCCGAGCTTAACGAATTTCTCGGCCGGCATGGTCTTACCGCGCGCCACGCCAGCGATGTCGGGCACGGCACAGTCGACTTCCTCGATGCGGTGCTGGCGCAGCCAATCGCGCAGCATTTCGGGCGTGGAGCCGACACCGAAGTCGCCGTCTTCGCTTAGGATTCGTGCGGTCGGGGTATTCATAAGGACACCTGGGTGATTGCTTTGGTCGTTTTGGTCTTGGCGGCGCGCTGGCCGGAGCGATGGATGGAATGCTTCATGTTTGCCGAGACGCCGGGCCGGGTACGCGGCCGGTCAAGGCTATGCTCCTTGCCTCTAGCGAGACGTCAGACACGATGGATGCGAGTTCGAAGGTGCAACAGACTTAACCTGCCGGGTGAGGGGACCTCAATAGCCGCGACGAAGCATGGGTCTATCCGCCTTCGTTAAGTCTCAAAAAGCCATTGCCTAAGGCGGCAGCGTGCTGACCTGAGAACGCGCAGTTTAGTTTGCGGATTATAGGCTTTTGCGTGCCCGGCCGCCCCTAACATTTTCCAATTAAGTCCGTTGTGCTTCGAAATTTAAGCGAGCAGTATGGTGGATGTTGAGCAAAGCGCGGAGTTAGCGGCGGTTTGCTACGTTACGGAATTAACCGCAACGCCATCGCCGCCTCCGCCGCTGTACCGGGTCTGGAGGGTTTCTGAATGAGGGTTGGAAAAGTGGTGCGTCGCGCCGCGTGTTCTGTCGTGCTTGCTATGGCGCTGGTGGCGCCGATGGCGCAGGCGGCAGAGAAGGTCGTCAAAGTCTACAACTGGTCGGACTACATCGATCCTGAGATCCTCACGGATTTCACGAAAGAAACGGGCATCAAGGTCGTCTACGACGTTTTCGACAGCAACGAAGTTCTTGAGACGAAGCTGCTGGCCGGCGGTAGCGGCTACGACATCGTCGTGCCGACGGGATCGTTCCTGTCACGGCAGATCAAAGCGGGCGTCTTTCAGAAACTCGACAAGTCCAAGATCCCGAACTTCGCCAACGCATGGCCTGACGTTTACAATCGCGTCGCTCAGTATGATCCAGGCAACGAGTACGCGATGAACTGGATGTGGGGCACAACGGGCGTCGGCTACAACGAAGCCAAGATCAAAGAGCGTATGCCGGATGCACCCGTCGACTCTCTCGACATGATCTTCAAGCCCGAGATTGCCGCCAAGTTCAAGGATTGCGGGATCTATGTGCTCGATTCACCGGAAGACGTTCTGCCGGTGGTGCTGAACTATCTCGGACTCGATCCCAACACCACGAAGGAGGAGGACTTCAAGAAGGCCGAAGAGGTGATGATGAAGATCCGGCCTTACATCAAGAAGTTCCACTCGTCCGAATACATCAACGCGCTGGCCAACGGCGACGCGTGCATGGCGCTGGGCTGGTCGGGCGATATTCTTCAGGCGGGCACGCGCGCGGAGGAAGCCAAGAACGGGCAGGTGATCAAGTACAACATCCCCAAGGAAGGCACGCAGATGTGGTTCGACATGATGGCGATCCCTGCGGACGCCAAGGATGTCGAAGAAGCCCATATCTTCCTCAACTATCTCAACCGGCCCGAGGTGATGGCCAAGGCGTCGAACTACATCCAGTACGCCAACGGCAACCTCGCCTCGCAGAAGGATATCGATGAGAGCGTCCTGAAGAATCCGGCGGTCTATCCGGACCCTGAGACATTCAAGAAGCTGTACGTCAAAACCGCTTGGGACAACAAAACTCAGCGGATCGTCACACGAACGTGGACACGCATTACGACTGGGCAATAACCAAGAACCGCGCCAGTAAAATCCTGGCGCGGTTTTTTCTTTCATGCTTCGCTCTCCCGCAGGGAGCGCTCTTCCGAACTTAAGCCACTCTGCAAACTGCTCTAGGACCTCGATCATGAGTGTTGTGACTGCACGCGATTCACAGGCGAACAATGCCTCTTCGCAGCGTGCGGGACGTCGAACCGCCGCACCGCAGTCGGGCTTTGCGCCTTGGAAAAATCCGAACCTGCCGCCGATCGTTCGCTTCGAGGGCATCACGAAGCGGTTCGACGATTTCGTCGCAGTGAACGATGTGACGCTCGACATCTATGAGCGTGAGTTCTTCGCGCTTCTGGGTCCTTCGGGCTGCGGAAAGAGCACGCTTCTGAGAATGCTGGCGGGTTTCGAGCGGCCGACGCAGGGCAAAACAATCGTGGCGGGCCAGGACATTACGGACCTGCCGCCCTATCAGCGCCCCGTCAACATGATGTTCCAGTCCTACGCGCTTTTCCCGCACATGACGGTTGAGGCCAACATCGGCTTTGGCTTGCGCCAGGAGGGGATGCCCAAGAAGAACATCGCCGAGCGCGTCGACGAAGCGATGGGCATGCTGGAGCTCCGGCCGTTCGCCAAACGCAAGCCGAACCAGCTGTCCGGCGGGCAGCAGCAGCGCGTGGCGCTGGCGCGTGCGATCGCCAAGAAGCCGCGCATCGTACTGCTCGACGAGCCGCTCGGCGCGCTCGACAAGAAGCTGCGCCAGCAGGCACAGTTCGAGCTGATGCACATTCAGGAGACGACGGGCACGACCTTCATCATCGTCACGCACGATCAGGAAGAAGCGATGACGGTCGCAAGCCGCATTGCCGTCATGGAGAAGGGCGTGCTCGTTCAGGTCGCGACCCCCGGGGATATCTATGAAAATCCGAAGACGCGCTACATCGCCGGCTTCATCGGCGACGTGAACATTTTCGAGGGGACGGTCGCTGCGATTAACGAAGGCTGCATCGAGATCAACGCGAAGGACGGCTATCAGTACAAGACGCGCAGTTCAGAGCCGGTGACGGTCGGCCAGCAGGTATGGCTGGCGCTCCGGCCCGAGAAGATCCGTATCTCGCATGAGCAGCCCTCCAGCACCGTCAACGTCATCCCGGGCAAGGTCGAGGACATCGGCTATCTCGGGTCGATCTCGCATTACCATGTGCGCACGGCGCCCGGCGAACGGATCACGGCGCTGCGGGCGAATTCTGCACACACCGTCGAGCGGCCGATCAGCTGGGAAGATAATGTCTGGCTCGACTGGCCGATCGACGCGGGCGTGGTTTTGACGGGCTGAGGCAAGGCATGAGCACAAAGACCTCCAGCCTCAAACGCTGGTACGTGATCGCGGCGCCCTATCTGTGGCTGCTCGTCTTCTTCCTCATTCCGTTCTTCATCGTCTTCAAGCTATCGCTTTCCGATCTCGCGACGGCCATTCCGCCGTACGTGCCTGTCTTCAGCTGGTCGACAGGTATTCGCGAATTCATCTCGCAGCTCGATTTCGAGAACTACTCTTTCATTTTCGGCGATCCGCTCTACGTCAACGCCTACTTCTCGAGTTTGAAGATCGCGGCGATCTCGACGGTTCTGACGCTTCTCGTCGCTTATCCGATGGCGTACGGGATGGCGCGGGCGCCGAAGTCCTGGCAGCCGACGCTGCTCATGCTCGTCATTCTGCCGTTCTGGACCTCGTTCCTGATCCGCATCTACGCGTGGATCGCGATCCTGAAGCCGGAAGGCTTTCTTTCGATGTTCCTGATCAAGCTTGGCATCATCAGTGAGCCGCTGCAGATCATGAACACGACGACGGCGGTCTATATCGGCATCGTCTACTCGTACCTGCCGTTCATGATCCTGCCGCTCTATGCGAGCCTGGAGAAGATCAACCCGTCGCTGCTCGAGGCGGCGCAAGACTTAGGCTCGCAGCCGTGGCGGGCCTTCTGGCAGATCACGGTTCCGCTGTCTCTGCCGGGCGTGTTTGCCGGTTGCCTGCTCGTTTTCATTCCGGCTGTCGGCGAGTTCGTGATCCCCGATCTTTTGGGTGGCTCCGACACGCTGATGATCGGCAAGACGCTGTGGAACGAGTTCTTCAATAACCGCGACTGGCCGTTGTCATCGGCCGTGGCCGTGATCCTGCTGCTCGTGCTGATCATCCCGATCGTGATTTTCCAGCGGCAGCAGGAGAAGGTGCGGGAGGCCGGCCGATGAACCGTCGCTTTTCCTGGTTCAACCTGACGTCGATCACGCTGGGCTTCGCGTTCCTCTACATTCCGATCCTGCTGCTCGTCA
>Ga0182740_1002562_pt1 | contig 10954 bp, 9 predicted proteins | sample eDN5th37CKraftBY_FD_128872 | JGI IMG/M metagenome (GOLD analysis project Ga0182740, IMG submission 128872) | Enriched backyard soil microbial communities from Emeryville, California, USA - eDNA 5th pass 37_C Kraft BY (version 2) (version 2) | ecosystem: Environmental > Terrestrial > Soil >...
CCGACAGGCGAGCACCGTCGCGCGCAGCCGTTCCCAAGCGGGAGAGGTCGCCATATGGCCAAGGGCATCGAACGTCGCCAGCTCGTTCCCGATCGCGCCCGCGAGCGACGCGAGATGCAATTTGCCCGACAAGGCGTTGAGGGGCACGCCCAGCGCCGCGCAGATCGCCTTCTGGCGCCGGTGCAATTCGTCGGCATCATCCTCGCAGGTGAGGTACAACGCGACGCCCTGGCGCACGTCCAGGCCGAGGAAGGGGATGCCGACGGCAATGCAGGTCGCGAGTTGTTGCCCCATGAGTGACTTGCCCGACGAACCCGCGCCGGTGAGGTACGTCACCTGCCCGATGAGGATCATCTCGTAGAGTGCCCATTCCCGCGCGGGTGTCTCCGCGCCTGCCCATGCGGCAGGGTCGAGCAGAGGGATGGTTTCCGCCGTGGGCGATGGCGTCGCGAGCCCCGCGAAGGTCAAGGCCCGCAGCTCATCCGCCGTGCCCGGCCAGTCCATAATATCGCCTTTGTGGGGCAGGCCCGGAAGATCGACGATGAACGGCTTGCCGCCAGCAGCGACTATGCCCGCGCTCGCCTTCTCCGCGAAAGCGCGCCCGGGCGCATCATTGTCGGGCAGGATTATCACGGTGCGCCCCGCCAGAGGCTCCGCGTAAGCTTTGCGCCAGCCGTTCGCACCGAAGGCAATCGCCGTCGCCGTGAGGCCCCAGCCCGCCAGCTTGTCGGCCTTGCGCTCGCCCTCGACGAGATAGACAGGCTCCGCAGGATCTGCCGCCAGAATCTCGGGCAAGCGATAGAGCACGCGCGGCGTGTTCCCGATCTTGTCGATCCAGCCACCTCGGCCATCGGGCCGCTCGGCCGTGTAGCGCTTGGGCTTCCCCGAGCACTCATGCCGCCGGGTTCGATAGAGCACCGTCCCAGCCTCATCGGCAAACTCATAGGTGCCGGTGACGCGCCAGGTTCCGGCGAGCGTCTGGCGCGGCGGAAGCACCTGCTTCTCGCGGAGGATGTCCTTGATCGCTAGCGGATCCCCACCGTTGGCAGAGTGGACCAACAGGCCGTCCGGCGCGTCGGGAGCAACACTCGCCCAGCTCCCTCGATCGCCCTTGCTATGTCCCGGCGTCGGGAAGGTCGCGATATTGCCGCGCACCTCGCCGCCCATCGCATCGGCCACCTTGCGAAGGTCTGTCATGCGGCAGTCCCGGCGATATCCGTCCCGCGCCGCCAGTGCCGCGCAAGTATTGGAAATTGCGCTTCCCAGCGGCCAGCGCTATCGTTCGCCAGCCCATCCGCCTCCATGGAATGGTACGCCCTCGCCTCGCCTGCCAGCGACGCGGGGGCCTTTATTTTACCAGGCGAATTGCCGGCGCGGTTTTCCCTCGCACCGCAAGTATCTGATATGATTGCCAGCGGTTTTCCCACCGCGTGCGTCTGCCACGGCGGAATTGCGCCATTGTTCGATTTTGGCCGGAGATCCAGCGCGACCCGCGATCCGCCAGCGGCAACACCGGCAGCTGGACCAGATCGAACCGCTCGATCAGCGTATCGAACAGCCTCAATTCGGCGGGGTGGACCACGTCCTCCGCATCGTGCAGCACGATCGCCTTGTATCGGATCCCGGTGCGCGCCTCGTCCGCGAGCAGCGCGAGCCACAGCCGGTTGAGCGCCTCGGCCTTGGTGGTGGGGCCGGCGAGCGTGCCGTTCACGATCCGAATCCGGCTTCCGCGCGGATGGTGCCTCCGCACCGCCTCGATCGCTGCCACCGTCCCCGGATCGTTGGGATAGATCCCGACGAACAGCCCGTAATCGTCATGATCGAACCGATCGAGCGCGGTGCCCAGCATGTGGCCGATCACCGCTTCCTCGTCCCACGCGCCGACGAATACCGCGAGCCGGCCCGGCGCACGGGGCGGCGTGAGCGTCGTCATGCTGGCGGGCGCATACCGCGTGTAGATCGCGACCTTTCGCCATGCCGCGCGGCCGATCCAGATCAGATCGACGATGATGTCGTCCGCGCCGCCGATGACCAGCCCGACCGCCGCGAACAGCATCAATTCATATGCCGCGCGCTCTGTCAGCCAGAGTAACGCTTCCCCCGCCACGATGATTTTCCCCCGATTCGGAGGGGCATGATCCGAAATGGAGCGGGCTCGCGCTACCCCGTTGGGGGCCTGATCAGGAAAAAATTTTTGCGATATGAATTGGTTCCGTCCAAAAGCAGGACATATGCCGCGCGGTTATGCGTGCTCCAGCGCATAGGCCCGTTCGGCTTGCTGGCGGCGCCACATTTCCGCGTACAGGCCTTCGCGCGCGAGCAGCGCGATATGGCTGCCGCGTTCGACGACGCGGCCGGCGTCGAGGACGACGATCTCGTCGGCGTCGACCACCGTCGAAAGGCGGTGGGCAATGACGATCGTGGTACGGCGGCGCGCGATCGCATCGAGCGTCTGCTGGATGCTGGCCTCGGTGCGGCTGTCGAGCGCGGACGTCGCCTCGTCGAGAATCAGCACCGCGGGGTTCTTGAGCAGGGTGCGCGCGATCGCGACCCGCTGCTTCTCGCCACCCGACAGCTTCAGGCCGCGCTCGCCGACGCGCGTGTCGTAGCCTTGCGGCAGCGAAACGATAAAGTCGTGGATCGCGGCACCGCGCGCGGCCTGCTCGATCTCCGCCTGGCTCGCGCCTTCGCGGCCGTAGCCGATATTGTACCCGATCGTATCGTTGAACAGCACGGTATCCTGCGGCACGATGCCGATCGCGCGGCGCAGCGATTCCTGGGTGACGCCGCGCAGATCCTGGCCGTCGATCGTGATCCGCCCGCCGGTGACGTCGTAGAAGCGATAGAGCAGCCGCGCGAGCGTCGATTTGCCGGCGCCGGACGGGCCGACCACGGCGAGGGTATGCCCGGCCGGCACCCGCAGGTTGACGTCATGGAGGATCGCGCGCCCGGGATCGTAGCTGAAATCGACCCCCTCGAAGGCGACCTCGCCGCCCGCCACCGCCAGCGCGCGCGCATCGGGGCGATCCGTGACCTCGGCCGGGGTATCGACGAGGCGGAACATCGCCTCCATGTCGATCAGGCCCTGACGAATCTCGCGATAGACCATGCCGAGCACATCGAGCGGGCGGAAGAGCTGGGCGAGCAGGGTGTTGACCAGCACGACGTCGCCGGTGGTGAACAGACCTCGGCTCCAGCCCCAGATGGTGTAGCCCATCGCGCCGCCCATCATCAGGTTGGTGATCAGCGACTGGCCGATATTGAGCACGGCGAGCGACGCCTCGTTCTTCACGGCGGCATCGGCATAGGCCGAAACCGCCCGGCTGTAGCGGCTGGCCTCGCGCTCCTCGGCGTTGAAGAATTTGACGGTTTCATAGTTGAGCAGGGAATCGACCGCGTGGGCGACGGCGCGGGTGTCCTGTTCCACCATTTCACGCCGGGCGCGGGTGCGCCAGTCGGTCACGAAGCGCGTGACGACGATATAGATCGCCACCATGACGAGGGTGGCGAGGACAAGGCCGCCACCGAATTTGACGAAGAAGATCAGGCAGACCGCGCCGAGCTCGATCAGGGTCGGAGCGATGTTGAAAAGGATGAAATAGAGCATCGTATCGATGCTCTTCGTCCCCCGTTCCGCGATGCGGGTGAGCGCGCCGGTGCGCCGTTCGAGATGATAGCGCAGCGAAAGCGCGTGAAGATGGCGAAAGACGTCCTCGGCCAGCCGGCGGGCGGCGTCCTGCCCGACTCTCTCGAAGACCGTGTTGCGGATATTGTCGAACAGGACGCCCGAGAAGCGGGCGCCCGCATAAGCGAGAACGAACGCGATGGCGAGGCCGACGGCGGGCTCGAGCCCCGGCGTCATCCGGTCGATCGCTTCCTTATAGGCGAATGGCATCGCGAGCGAGGCGCCCTTGGCGGCGAGGACCAGGACGAGCGCGGCCACGACACGGGCGCGCAACCCCGGCCGATCGGCCGGCCAGAGATAGGGCAGAAAACGGCGGAGCGTGGCGAGCCCGTTTTCGGGGTTGGCATTCGAAATGGAACGATAACGCGGCATCGCCGCTAGATAGAGCCCGGCGGCCGAATCACCAAGTTAGCCGCGGGTGCCGAACAGCGCGGTGCCGACCCGGACATGGGTCGCGCCGAGCATCACCGCCGTTTCATAGTCGCCGGACATGCCCATGCTGAGCCCGGTCAGGCCGTGATCGCGGGCGAGCTTCGCCAGCAGCGCGAAATAGGGTGCGGCCTCGGCCCGCGCCGGAGGCACCGCCATCAGCCCGACCAAAGGTAGCGCGGCCGCGCGGGCTTCGGCGAGCAGGCCCGGCAGATCGGCGATGGCGCATCCGCCTTTCGCCGCCTCCTCGCCGATATTGACCTGGACGAAGCAATCCGGCCGCCGCCCCGATCCGTCCATCGCGCGCGCCAGCGCCGCGACAAGTGACGGCCGGTCGACGGAATGGATCACGTCGAACAGCGCGACCGCGCCGGCGGCCTTGTTCGATTGCAGCCGGCCGACGAGATGGAGCCGGACGTCGGGACAGGCGTCGCGCAGCGCGGGCCATTTGGCGGTGGCCTCCTGCACCCGGTTTTCGCCGAAGCTGCGGTGGCCGGCGGCGAGGAACGGCATCACCGCGTCCGCCGGCCAGGTCTTCGATACCGCGATGAGGTCGATCGAGGCCGGGTCGCGGCCGGCCAGCGCGGCGGCGTGGGCAAGACGGGCGCGCACGGTGGCGAGCGCGGCGGCGGCCGGGCTATCGGGAAATGTCATGCCGCCTGCTATAGGAAAGGCGATGCGCCGCCGCCAGCCTCTCCCCCGCCTCTGGCTGATGACCGACGAACGCCAGGGTGGCCGGCTGTGGGATGCGCTCGCCCGCCTGCCCAGAGGGGCGGGCGTGGTGTTCCGCCATTATCGGCTGGCGCCGGCCGAACGGCGGCGGCTCTATGAACGGGTGCGCGCCGTCGCGCGCGCGCGTTCGCTAGTGCTGGTGCTGGCCGGGCCGCCGTGCGCCGCGATCGCGTGGCGCGCCGACGGGGCCCACGGGCATTCGCCGCACCGCACCGCGCCGCGCGCCCTGCTCCGGACCGCGCCGGCGCACAATGTGCGGGATCTGGTGGCGGGTCGGCGGCGCGGGGCGGTGCTGCTGTTTCTGTCGCCGGTGTTTCCGACCCGCTCGCATCCGGGCGCGGCTGTGCTGGGGCCGGTTCGCTTCGGAGGGCTAGCAAACCGGGCCGGCGGGGCGATCATCGCACTTGGCGGCATGACTCCTTCACGCGGCCGCCGTCTGGCGGCGCTCGGCGCCCATGGCTGGGCCGCGATCGACGCGTGGGATAGTGATTCGAGACGGGATAGCGATTCGACGCGGGGCAGGCGCGCCCGCGCCGCGGTCAGAACCTGAAGGCGGTGCCGATATAGACGGCCTGCGCGTCGCGGCGGTCATCCGTCAGCTGGGTCAGGCGGTCGCGCTGGAGGCGGTAGCGCATCCCGCCGGTCACTTCCAGATTGCGGGTCAGCGCGTAGGAACCGCCGAGATCGACCGAATAGGCCTCGTCGTTGCCGATCATCCGCGGCTGCTCGCCGGTGGCGCGATCGGCGGCCACCTTGAGCCGCGTGCTCCACTTATGCCCGGAATAGCTGAGCGCGACATCGGCCGCCTCGCGGCTGCCGGGCATGATGCCGGTGTCGATCTTGGCCACGTCGCCCGACAGGGCGAAGCGCTTCCAACCGACCGAAACCCCCAGATTGTAGGCGGTTGGCGTAATCGCCGTCGGCGTGATCGAGGCAGCGCGCTCCGCCTCCTCGCGCGTCGCCGCGCGGGCGCGGACCGCGACCGTCACTGCGCGCCGGTTGCCGGGCGATGCCGCCGGCGTGAAACGGAAGCCGCTGCCGCCGCTCAGGCCACCGCGGGCGAAGCTGGCGGCGAGACGGGGATTCGCGGCTGCCGGCGTGAACGAGCCGAGGCTGCCCGGCGCCGTCAACGAGACGCGCGGCGACGTCCGCCGCTCGCTGCTCACCGAAGCAGCGAAGACAGGCGTGATCGCCAGCGCTGATACGATCAGCGCGGCGCCTCCCCATCGACGATGTCTCCGACTCGCGGCCATAACCCTATGTTCTCTCCCTGTGGCGTGTGCGTAGCATGAACGTCGTTGATGTTTCCACCTTTTCGGCACAATTCCCCGCGCCTGTTGCATACTATCCACAATCGCCGCGCGATACGTCGGCTTGCGGGAGGAGCCGGACCTTCTATAACGGCGCTACCGTAGAAATCCCGAGGTATCCGCATGACCCGCCTGCCCCGCATCGCGTATCGTTCCGCGCTGGCGCTCGCTCTCGTCGCCACGGTCGCGGGGTGCGGCCACCGCAACCGGCCGGCGCGTAGCGCCGATCTCGCCGCGTCGAGGGTGACGACGATCGGGGTCAACGCCTATCTGTGGCGGGCCGCGCTCGACACGCTCTCGTTCATGCCGCTGGCCGAGACCGATTCGAACGGCGGCGTCCTCGTTACCGACTGGTACCAGAATCCGGCCCAGCCCGGCGAGCGGATGAAGCTCACCGTCACCATCCTCGATCAGGATCTGCGCGCGGACGCGGTGCGCGTCGCGGCCAATCGCGAGGTTTTCCAGAACGGCCAGTGGGTCGCGGCGCCGGTCCAGGCCGCCACCGTGCAGAAGCTGGAAGAAATCATCCTCACCAAGGCGCGGGATCTGCGCCGATCGGCGGTGGGCTGACCGCGACGATGACGGAGCGCTTCGACCACCACGAGGCTGACGCGCGCTGGCAACGGACCTGGGAGGAGCAGGGCACCTTCCACGCCGACGATGCCAGCCCGCGCCCGAAAAGCTATGTCCTCGAGATGTTCCCCTATCCCTCGGGGCGCATCCACATGGGCCATGTCCGCAACTATACGATGGGCGACGTCCTTGCCCGTTACCGGCGGATGACCGGCCACGAGGTGCTTCACCCGATGGGCTGGGACGCGTTTGGGATGCCCGCTGAAAATGCGGCGATGGCACAGAAGATCCATCCCGGCACCTGGACGCGCGCCAATATTGCGGCGATGCGCGCCCAATTGAAGCGGCTCGGCTTCGCGCTCGACTGGAGCCGCGAACTCGCGACTTGCGAGCCCGCTTATTACGGGCAGGAGCAGGCGCTGTTCCTCGATCTCTACGAAGCCGGCCTCGTGTACCGCAAGGAATCCGCGGTAAACTGGGATCCGGTGGACATGACCGTGCTCGCCAACGAGCAGGTGATCGACGGCAAGGGCTGGCGCTCGGGCGCGCCGGTCGAGCGCCGCAAGCTCAGCCAGTGGTTCCTCAGGATCACCGATTTCGCGGACGATCTGCTGGCCGGGCTCGACACGCTCGACCAGTGGCCCGAGAAAGTCCGCACGATGCAGGCCAACTGGATCGGCAAATCGCAAGGCTTGCGCTTCCGCTTCGCGCTGTCCGCGCCGGCGGCGGGCTTCGACGGTTTCGACGTGTTCACGACCCGTCCCGACACGCTGTTCGGCGCGAGCTTCGCCGCGATCTCGGTCGATCACCCGATCGCGCTGGCGCTGGCGGAAAAGGATGTCGGCCTCGCCGCCTTCGCCGCCGCGTGCCGCAAGACCGGCACCGCCGCGTCCGAGCTGGAGACCGCCGAGAAGAAGGGGTGGGACACGGGGCTGAGCGTCGTGCATCCGCTCGATCCGTCCTGGACCTTGCCGGTGTTCGTCGCCAATTTCGTGCTGATGGATTATGGCACCGGCGCGGTGTTCGGCTGCCCCGCGCACGATCAGCGCGACCTCGATTTCGCGCGCAAATATGCGCTGCCGGTCACGCGCGTCGTCGCCCCCTCGGCCGAGGAGGCCGCCCAGCCGATTGGCGATGAGGCCTATACCGGACCGGGCCGGCTCGTCCATTCGCGCTTCCTCGACGGAATGAGTGTCGAGGACGCTAAGGCGGCGGTTATCGCGCGCGCCGAAAGCGAGGGCTGGGGCGTCGGCTCCACGGTCTGGCGGCTGCGGGACTGGGGTGTGTCCCGCCAGCGTTATTGGGGGACGCCGATCCCAATCGTCCATTGCCCCGATTGCGGCCCGGTGCCGGTGCCGCGCGACGAACTCCCGGTCCTCCTTCCCGAGGACGTCACCTTCGACGTGCCGGGAAACCCGCTCGACCGCCATCCGACGTGGCAGCACGTCGCCTGCCCGGCCTGCGGCAGCCCGGCGCGGCGCGAGACCGACACGCTCGATACGTTTGTCGATTCTTCGTGGTATTTCATACGCTTCGCTTCGGCGCCCGACGACGCCCCGTTCGATCCGGCGATCGTCGCGCGGTGGCTGCCGGTGGGTCAGTATATCGGCGGGGTCGAGCATGCGATCCTGCATCTGCTCTACGCCCGTTTCTGGACCCGCGCGCTGCACCGCATCGGCCGGATCGGCATCGTCGAGCCGTTCACGGGCCTGTTCACCCAGGGGATGGTGACCCACGAGACCTATCAGACCGCCGCTGGCCGCTGGCTCGCGCCCGACGAGGTCGAAACCCGGCTCGGCGCCCTCGTGGTCGCCGCGACCGGCGAGCCGGTGACGATCGGTCGCGTCGAGAAGATGTCCAAATCGAAGAAGAACACCGTCGATCCCGGCCCGATCGTCGACCAATATGGCGCCGACGCGGTGCGCTGGTTCATGCTGTCGGACAGTCCGCCCGAGCGCGATCTGCCGTGGAGCGAGGCCGGGATAGAGGGCGCCTGGCGCTTCATCCAGCGCCTGTGGCGGCTGACCGATGCCGAAACGGGGGCCGAGGGCGAGGATAAGGCGCTTGATCGCAAGCTGCATCGCGCGATCGCCGGCATCGGCGAGGATATCGAGGGACTTTCGTTCAACAAGGCGCTCGCCAAGATCCACGAACTCGCCAACGCGATCGAGAGGGCCGGTCCATCGGCCAGCCGCGACGCCGCGATCCGGGCGATCGTGATCCTGGCCGCGCCGATGGCGCCGCACTTCGCCGAGGAGGCGTGGGCGCGGCTCGGCGAGCAGGGCCTCGTCGCCAACGCCGCCTGGCCTGCCGCCGATTCCGCCCTGCTCGTCGATGACGAGGTGACGATCGCGATCCAGCTCAACGGCAAGCTCCGCGATACGTTCAGCGTCGCCAAGGGCACTGCTCGCGAAACGCTGGAAGCACTGGCGCTGCGGTCGGACAAGGTCACGCGTTTGCTCGATGGCAAGACACCGCGCAAGGTGATCGTCGTTCCCGATCGGTTGGTGAATGTGGTGGCATGAAGCGGCTCGCCGCCCTCGCCGCCGCGGTGTCGCTCGCGGGATGCGGGCTTCAGCCGCTCTATAGCGGCGGCAGCCGGGGCGCGGTGGCACAGGCGCTCGGCGCGATCGAAGTGGCGCCGATTCCGGGCCGCGCCGGCTGGCTGATGCGGACCTCACTGGAGGACAGGCTGGGCGCGGGGCGCGGGACGCCGCCGCGCTATCGCCTCGAAGTCGAACTCGACGACCGCATTACCGGCTTTGGCGTGCGCGCCGACAACGCGGTGACGCGCGAACGCCGGACGCTGCGGGCGCGCTATCGCCTCCGCGAGGTCGGCCGGGACACCGTCCTGCTCGACGCCACCGCCGGATCGGATGCGGGCATCGATGTCGTCGGTTCCGAATATGCGACGATCGCCGCCGAACAGACCGCGCTCGAAAATCTCGCGCGCGACGTTTCGGACCAGATCGTGACGCGGATCGCGCTCTATGCGTCGCGGAACGGCAAGCCGCCGCAATGAAGGCCAATCGCGGCCAGATCGAGCGCGCGCTCGATACCGCGCCCGCCGAGGTTCGGCTGTTTCTGCTCTATGGGCCTGACGAATCGGGGTCGCGCGCGCTGGCGGACCGGCTCGGGGCGACAATGGGCGCGGAGGCCGAGCGGGTCGATCTGACCGGGGCCGCGCTCAAGGCGGACCCGGCGCGGCTGGCCGACGAAGCCGCCGCCATCGCGCTGTTCGGCGGCCGCCGCCATATCCGGGTTTTTCCGGCTGGCGACGAAGCGCTCGATGCGGTCGAAGCGCTCCTCGACGCCGCTGTCGCAGGCAATCCCGTGGTGCTGATCGCGGGCGCGCTGCGCAAGGACGCAAAGCTGCTCAAACGGACGCTCGGCGATCCGGCGACGCTGGTTTTCGCCAGCTATCCGCCGGAGGGCGACGAGGCCGATCGGCTGGCGATCGCGCTCGGGCGGCCGCTCGGCCTGCGGATACGGCCCGACGTCAGCCGGCGGCTCGGCGAGATCAGCGGCGGCGACCGCGCCATACTGACACGGGAACTCGAAAAGCTCGCGCTGTATCTGGATGCCGCGCCCGAGCGGCCGGCCGACCTCGAACATGACGCGCTCGACGCGGTGGCGGCCGGCAGCGGCGAAGGCGACCTTTCGCGGCTGGTCGATCTGCTCCTCAGCGGTCAACAGAGCGAAGCCGATGCCGAACTAGCGAGGCTTGGTGGCGAAGGCGTCGAAGGGATTGCGCTGCTCCGTCCGCTGCTGCGCCGGCTGCTACTGCTTGCCCAGATGCGGGCTGAGATCGACGCCGGCGTCCCGCTCGATCGGGTGATCGCGTCGTCCGGCCGGTTTCTGTTCGGGCGCAATCGGGCGGCGCTTAGCCGCCAGCTCGGCCAGTGGGATTCGCGCGCTCTGGTGACGGCTATCGAACGCACCGCCGCGGCCGAGCGCGCGATCAAGCGGAGCGGCAGCATCGGCCCACTCGCTGCCGAAGCCGAACTGCTCGCGATCGGCCGGGCCGCGGCGCGGCGGCGCTGAGGCTCAGATCGGCTCGCCGCTCAGCCGCTGGCAGATCATGTCGAGCTGATCGAGCGAGCCGTAAGCCAGCGTCACGGTTCCGCCGGTGTCGGCATGTGCGATCGTCACCTTGAGCCCGAGCAGATCGCCGAGCTGCCGTTCGAGCGCGGCGATATCGGCGTCGCCTTCGGTGCCGGACGCC
>Ga0182740_1002563_pt1 | contig 10952 bp, 9 predicted proteins | sample eDN5th37CKraftBY_FD_128872 | JGI IMG/M metagenome (GOLD analysis project Ga0182740, IMG submission 128872) | Enriched backyard soil microbial communities from Emeryville, California, USA - eDNA 5th pass 37_C Kraft BY (version 2) (version 2) | ecosystem: Environmental > Terrestrial > Soil >...
CACACCCACGACCGGCGCACGGAGTGCTACCTGTACTTCGACCTGCCGGCCGAGGCGCGCGTCGTGCACCTGCTGGGCGAGCCCACCGAGACGCGGCACATGGTCGTCGGCGACCGCGAGGCGATCATCTCGCCCAGCTGGTCGGTGCACTCCGGCGTCGGGACCGCCGCATACTCCTTCGTGTGGGCGATGGCCGGCGAGAACCAGGCGTTCGACGACATGGACGGGTTCGACGTCGCGACCATGCGCTGACGAGGCGCCGAGGACGCGCGGACGCGCGGGGACGAGGAGGAACGGTCGATGAGCGAGGCGACGACGGCCAGCGAGAAGACGCTGCTGGTGCTCGAGGCGGCGATGACGCACGGGCGCTTCAGCGAGATCGTGGCGGCGGTGGACCTGCCCAAGGCGACGGTGCACCGCATCCTCGCCACGCTCGTCGACCGGGACTTCATCCGGGTGGCCGAGGGCGGCACGCACGTGCCCGGCCCGAAGATCCTGTCCCTGGCCGGGGCGGCGTACGACCGGGTCGACGTCTCGACGATCGTGCAGCCCTACGTCGACGACCTCGTGCGCCGCGTGCAGTGCACGGTGCACGTCGGCGTACGCAGCGGCGACGAGATCATCTACCTGGTCCGCACCGACTCCGACAAGCCGTACCGCATGCCGTCGCGCGTCGGCGCGTCGATCCCGCTGCACACCTCGGCGATCGGTAAGTCCATCCTGGCGCGGCTCGACGACGACGCCGTGGAGCGGTTCGTCAACCGCGCCGGGCTGCCGCGCCGCACGGCGCGCAGCATCGCGACGCTGGAGGACCTGCGCGCCGAGCTGGCGGACATCCGCCGCGACGGGTACGCCTTCGACCGCGAGGAGAACGTGCCGGGCGTGGTGTGCATCGGCACCGCCGTCCGCGACCACTCCGGGCACTCCAACTACGGCCTGTCGATCTCCTCGCTCGCCCTCGAGCACACCGAGGGCCAGCTCGCCGCGATGGCGGACGACCTGCACAAGACGGCCGCCGACATCACCCACGCGCTCGGGGGCGACCGGTAGGGCCCAGCGCCCCGCCCGCCCCGGGCCAGACGAAGGAACGAGACACGTGAGCACCAGCACCACCGACCGCCCGACCGACCCGGCCCAGGGGCTCGACCCCGCCGTCGCCCGGCTGTTCAGCCTCGAGGGCCGCACCGCGGCCGTGACGGGCGCCAGCAAGGGCATCGGCCTCGCGATCGCGACGCTCCTCGCCCGGGCGGGCGCCGACGTCATCGGCGTCAGCACGACGATGCCCGACGGCGACTCGGACGCCCGCCGCGCCGTCGAGGCCGCGGGGCGCCGGTTCACCCCGGTCGCGACCGACCTGTCCGACCGGGACGCCGTCGCCGCGCTCGCCGCGACGCTCGTCGAGCGCGAGGTGGACGTGCTGGTCAACAACGGCGGCACCATCCGCCGCGCGCCGGCGGCCGAGCACCCGGACGCCGACTTCGACCACGTGCTCGAGGTGAACCTGCGGTCCGCGTGGACCCTCTCGCGCGAGGTCGGGCGGGCCATGCTGGCGCGTGGGGGCGGCAAGATCATCGGCACCGCGTCGATGCTGAGCTTCCAGGGCGGCGTCAACGTGCCGGGCTACACGGCGTCGAAGTCGGCGCTCGCGGGCCTGACCAAGGCCCTGGCCAACGAGTGGGCCGGGCGCGGCGTCAACGTCAACGCCGTCGCGCCGGGCTACGTGGCCACCGCCAACACCGGCGCGCTGCGGGCCGACGAGGACCGCAACGCCGAGATCCTCGCGCGCATCCCCGCGGGCCGCTGGGCCACGCCGCAGGACATCGCCGGGGCGGTGCTGTACCTCGCGTCGCCCGCGTCGGACTACGTGCACGGCGCGATCATCCCCGTCGACGGCGGCTGGCTGGCGCGCTGAGCCGGGCCCGGCTCAGCGTCGACGTAGCGATCCCTCGCCGTCCAAGGCCGGGACGGCGAGGGATCGCTACGTCGGCGGCGTCGGGACGGTCAGCCCGCGAGGCTGAGCGCAGCCGCCGGGGCGATCGAGGCGGCGCCGAGCGCGACGGCGTCGCGGCCCAGGGCCGACGGCCGGACACGGACGGCAGCGCCCGAGACCGGGGGCTCGCGCCGGACGCCCGCCTCGATCCCGTCGGCCAGGAGGTCCCACGCCGTCGCGACGCCGCCGCCCACCACGACGTCCGTGACGTCGAGCAGGCTCGCGACCAGCACCGCAGCCCGGCCCACGGCGTCCGCTGCCGCGGCGAACGCCCCGCGGGCGTGCGGGTCCCCGGCGCGCGCCAGGTCGGCGACCTCCCGGGCACCGGCCACCGTCACCCCTGCGGCCCTCCCGTAGGAGCGGGCGACGGCGCGCCCCGAGGCGAGGGTCTCGAGGTGGCCACGCCCGCCGCAGGTGCACGACAGGTCGCCGAACCCCGCGACGTGCCCGATCTCCCCGGCCGCACCCGTCGGGCCGCGGTACAGGCCGCCGGAGAGCACGAACGCCCCTCCGACGCCGGTGCCCAGCATGATCGCGAGGACGTCGTCCAGCCCGCGAGCGGCCCCGAGCCGGGCCTCGCCGAGGGCGAAGGCGTTCACGTCGTTCTCGACGCGCACCGGCACGCCGAGGGCCGCTCCGAGCTCGGTGGCGAGGGGGAACCCCGCCCAGTCGCGGAACGAGTCCGACGCGGCGACCACGGTGCCGGAGGCGCCGTCGACCACCCCGGCCGCCCCGACGCCCGCGCCGACCAGCCGGGTGCCGGGCGCCGCGGCCAGCGCGGAGCGCACGAGCCCCGCGGCCGCGGCGACCATCGCGGCCCCGCCGTCGCGGGCAGGGGTGGCGGCGTGCTCACGGGCGACGACGCGCTCGCCGTCGAGCAGGACGACGGACGTGCCCGTGCCGCCGATGTCGAGGCCGGCGACGACGTCCCGCCCTCCGCCCGCCGACGTGCCGTGCTCCCCGCCCACTCAGCGGCCCCCGAGGCCGGCGGTGGCGATGCCCTTGACCAGGTGCTTCTGGAGGGCGATGACGATGATCGTCGTCGGGACCATCGAGATGATCGACGCCGCCATCTGCAGGTCCCACCGGGTCCCGTTCTGGCCCGAGAACGTCGCCAGCCCGATGGGCAGGGTGCCGTGCGCCTGGTAGTCGACCACGGTGATCAGCGGCCACAGGTAGCTGTTCCAGAACGCCATGAAGGTGAACACGGCGAGCACGGCGACGGCCGACGTGGCCAGCGGCAGGATGATCCGCCAGAACGTGCGGAACGGGCCCGCGCCGTCGACGCGGGCAGCCTCGTCCAGCTCGAACGGGATGCCCCGGAAGAACTGGCGCATGAGGAACGTGCCGAACGCCGTGAAGGCGAAGGGGAAGATCAGCGACTGGTACGAGTCCACCCAGCCGAACCACTGCATGACGATGAACATCGGCACCACCAGGACCTCCTGGGGCACCATCAGCGTCACGAGGAAGAGGACGAAGACGACGTCGCGCCCCTTCCAGCGCAGCCGCCCGAACGCGTAGCCGGCGGTCGTCGAGACGGCGAGCACCACGAGCGTGCCGGCCACGGCCACGAAGAACGAGTTCCCGATGTAGGTGGCGAACGGGCCGTAGGCGAAGACGTCGGCGAAGTTGCTCCACCGCACCTCGGAGCCCACGAGCCGCGGTGGCATCGAGAAGATCTCGTTGTTCGGCTTGAGCGCGGAGAAGAAGGCGTAGACCAGCGGGAGCGCGAAGAGCGCGGCGGCCAGGACGACGCCGACGTGCGCGAGGACGAGGCGGAACCGGCCCGTGCCGGAGCCCGCCCGCGGCCGTGCTCCGCCGCCTTCGGGTGCGGGAGCCGCCGTCAGGGGCGGCGCCGTGAGGACGTCGGTGCGGTCAGTGCTCATAGTGCACCCACCTCTTCTGCGCCCCGAACTGGAACGCGGTCAGCCCGATGATGAGCACGAACAGGACCCAGGCCGCGGCCGCGGCGAGGCCGAGGTCCTGGAACTTGAAGCCCTGGTTGTAGATGAACTGCACCAGGGGGAGGGTCGAGTTGCCGGGACCGCCGCCGGTGAGCAGCTGGGGCTGGGCGAAGACCTGGAGCGCCGTGATGACGGTCATCACCGTGGCGAAGAAGATCGACGGCGAGAGCAGCGGCAGCACGACGCTGCGCAGCATGCGCCAGCCCTGCGCGCCGTCGATCCGCGCCGCCTCGACGACTGGCGCCGGCAGCTGCTCCAGCGCGGCCGAGAAGATGAGCATGTTGTAGCCCATGCCCTGCCACACCGACATGACGACGACCATGACCATGGCCCAGTTCTCGTCGGCGAGGAAGTTGGGCAGCTCCACGCCGAACACGGACACGGAGATGCCGTTGAACAGGCCCTGCGGCTGCAGCAGCATCTTCCACACGAGCGCGTTCGCCACGATCGGCGTGACGACGGGGATGAAGAACAGCACGCGGAACGCGCCCCTGCCGCGGATGCGGGGGCCGAGGGCGAGCGCGAGGGACAGCGCCACCACGAGGTTGAGCGGCACGTAGAGCAGGGCGAAGACGGCGGAGTTGCGCAGCGCCGGCCAGAAGTCGGGGTTCTGGGTGAACAGGGCGACGTAGTTGCCGAGCCCGGCGAAGCTGCGCTCGCCGAACGCCGGCCAGTGGAACAGGCTCATGACGATCGAGAGCCCGACGGGGACGATGGTGAACAGGGCGAGGCCCACCAGGGCCGGGCTCATGAAGCCCAGCGCCTGGCGGGACTCGACCCGGCTCAGCCGGGAGCGGCTCGCGCGCCGCGTCCCGGCCGTGCTGGTCGTGGTCATCGGTGGGAGGCCCCTCTCGTGCGGCTCACTGGCCGAACTGCTGCTGGGTCTGGTCGAGGACGTCCGCCATCTCGGCCTGGCCGTTGTAGACGCTCACGAGGTTGGGCTGCAGCGCCGTGTTGACCTGGTCCCAGTTCTTCGTCGAGCGCTGGCCCTCGACGTCGGCGAACGCGGCGTCGAACGCCGCCTTCACGTCGTCGCGCACGGACTCGTCGAGGGACTCGAAGTACAGCGGCTGGGACTCGGCGCGCGCGGGATAGCTGCGGCCCGAGGTCGCCATGGCGTCCTGGGCGTCCTTGCCGACGAGCGACCCGAGCACCTTCAGCGCGGCCTCCTTGTCCTCGCACCCCTTGGCGATGCCGTAGCCGGAGCCCAGGACGAGGCTGGTGGCGCCGTTCTCGCCGGTCGGGAGGTCGACCATCCCGGCCTCGAACCCGGCGTCGTTGCCCAGGTAGGTCACCGCGTTCCAGGTGCCGTCCACGGCCATCGCGGCGTTGCCGCCCGAGTACTGGTTCTCGCCCCAGCCGGTGTCGGACGCCGACGCCGCGGGCAGCGCGACCTTCTGGTCGGTGACCAGACCGGAGTACCACTGCGACGCGGCCACGAAGTCCGGGTCGGTGAGGGCGAGCGCGCCGCTCTCGTCGACAGGCTGCTTGCCGGACTGCGCGATCGGCAGCGCCATCCACTGGAACTCGCCCAGCCCGACGGCGAAGCCGGCGTTGGCGTCCGTCGTCGCGCCCTTCGCCGTGGCCTCGAAGTCGTCGAACGACCAGCCGATCGCCGGCTCCGGGGCGCCCGCCGCCTCGATGAGGTCCTTGTTGTAGTAGACGAGCATCGTCGCGACGTCGTAGGGCACGCCGAGGAGCTTCCCGTCGTACGTCATGATGTCGAGCGCGCCGGGGGCGAAGTCGTCCTTGCTGAGCCCAGCCGTCTCGAGGTCGGCGTCCGTGAGGGGCTCGAAGGCGTCGGCGTAGGTGGACAGCCGCTGGCCGTTCATCGACGTGATGCAGGCCAGGTTGCCCGACGACATGTTGGTCGTGAGCTTCGTGAAGTAGTCGTTCCAGGGCGCCGTCTGGAGCCGGACGTCGACGTCGGGGTTCTCCTTCTTGACGATCTCGAGCGTCTCGTTGAGCGCGTCCGTGTCGGACTGGCTGCCGGACCACATGTCCCAGACGATCGTGCCGTCGTCGGAGCCGCCGGAGCCGGAGCCGGAGCTGCACGCCGCGAGGCCGAGGGTCGCGAGGACCGCGGTGCCGGCGAGGAGGGGGGTGCGCATGCGCATGGAAGTTCCTCTCTGGTGGGTGCTGTGCGGTGCGGGGGCGGGGCGTCGGTGCCGCGCGTCCCGGAAAGCTGGGTGGGCGTCTTCTCCTCGTCGAGATCCGTGCGGCGCCGCGCGGGCGCCGAGTGGGTCGACCGAGGACGGAAGGCTTCGTTCGGTCGAGCGTGGCCCCATCACACCACACGAATCAAAGTTTGCGAACTTAGTTCGGTAATCTCGTCAAAGATTCGAGTCGATCCCGCCATCGGCTGGTCCAGACGCCGCTCGTGAGCCACGATGGGGCGTGTCAACTTTGTTCGATCGCGAAGGAACCTCGATGGTCGTCGACCCCGCTCCCGCCCAGGCAGCCGCCGACGCGCCCGTGACGTCGCAGATCGTCGCGCTCGTGTCGGCCGGCGTCGCGACGTCGCGCGCCGACCTCGCGCGAGAGCTGGGGGTGGCCCCGTCCACGGTCTCCGCCCGCGTCACCGAGCTCATCGACGCCGGCGTGCTCGACGAGGGCGGCGCGGGGGAGTCGCGGGGCGGCCGCCGCCCGCGGCTGCTCCGCTTGCGGCCGGAGGGCGGCCATGTGCTCGCCGCGGACCTCGGGGGCACGCACGCGCGCCTCGCGGTCATGAGCCTCACGGGCCGCCTCGAGGCGGTTCGCGAGGTGCCCGTCGAGATCGCCGCCGGGCCGGAGGCCGCGCTCGCCGCCGTCCTCGCCGAGGGCGCCGACCTGGCCCAGCCGTTCGCGCCGACCTCCGCGCTGCGGGGGCTCGCGGTGGGGCTCCCCGGCCCCGTGGACGTCGAGACGGGCCGCGTCGAGTCGCCGGCGCGGATGCCCGGCTGGAACGGCTTCCCCGTGCGCGAGTGGCTGGCGGAGCGCGCCGAGGTGCCGGTGCTCGTGGACAACGACGTCAACCTCATGGCGCTGGGCGAGCACTTCTCCTACCCGCGCCGGGTCCAGCACTCCGTGACCGTGAAGGCGGGCTCCGGGATCGGCAGCGGCCTCATCGCCTCCGGCCGGCTCCACCGCGGGGCCACCGGGGCGGCGGGGGACATCACGCACTCCCGGGTGAGCGCCGCCGGCGAGATCCCGTGCTCGTGCGGCAAGCTCGGCTGCCTCGAGACGATCGCCTCCGGCGCCGCGATCGTACGGCAGCTGCGCGCCCGGGGCGTGGACGTCAGCACGACGGCCGACGTCGTGCGCCGCGCGGGCGACGCCGAGCCGGACGCCACCACGCTGGTGCGCGAGGCCGGCCGGCACCTCGGCGAGGTGCTGTGCACGGTCGTGAACTTCGTGAACCCCGACGCGGTGTTCCTCGGGGGCGCGCTGTCCACGCTCGAGCCCTTCGTGGCCAGCGTGCGCTCGCAGCTCTACGAGGGCTGCCACCCGCTGGTGACGAAGAACCTCGTCATCACGCGGGCGACGACCGGCCCGGAGGCGGGCGTCATCGGCGCCGGCCGGATGGTCGTGCAGCACGTCCTCGCCGACCCCGGCGCCTACCTGTTGCGGGGCTGACCGCGGGCCCTCGCGAGGGCCCGCGGCGTGTCACCGGCGCACGCGCAGCACCGCGACGTGCGCGTCGCGGAGCCCGTCCGGAACGACGACGTCCCGCATGGCGTCGTCCGGGGTGCCGGCGAGCTCGGCGGGTGCGCCGCCGAGCCAGGCGACGTCGGCGCACCCGCCGAGCTCGGGAGCCAGGGCGACCCGCCCCCGCGCGGGCTCCAGGACGTGCACGAACACGTCGTCGCCGCGGGTCGTGTACGCGACCGGGCTGCGCCGCGGGTCCGGGCGGCCGGTCACCGGGTCGGACGGCACGTCGCCGCTGCGCAGCCACGGCCGGGTGCCGTAGACCGCGTCGCCGTGGGCGCCCAGCCAGCGCCCGAGGGCGGCCAGGCGGTCGCGCTGCAGGTCGGGGATCGACCCGTCGGCGCGCGGCCCGACGTTGAGCAGCAGGTTGCCGTTCTTGCTCACGACGTCGACGAGCAGGTGGATCAGCTCACGCTCGCCGATGGTGTGCTCGGGCCCTTCGGCCTCGTTGTAGCCGAACGACCAGCCGAGGCCCCGGGTCGCCTCCCACGGGTGCGCCAGCGTCTCCGGCACGTGCGAGTACTCCCGGGTCCAGAACCCGTGGAACGGCACGCCCCAGCGGTCGTTCACGGCGCCGTCCGGCACGGCCTCGAAGTACTCGCGTAGCAGCGCGGCGAGGCCGTGCGGCGCCGCCGTCTTGCCGGCGTCGGGCCAGTCGATGTCGTTCCAGAGCACGTCGGGGGAGAAGCGCTCGACGAGCTCGCGCAGCTGCGCCGCGGCGTACCGGGCGAAGGAGTCGTCGTTGCGGCGCAGGCGGAACAGGTCCGTCGACGACTCGATCGGCGGGTACTCGCTGGTGTGCCAGTCGAGGGCGCCGGAGTAGTACAGGCCGAGGCGGGCCCCGGCGTCGCGGGTCGCGCGGGCGATCTCCGCGACCAGGTCGCGGCCGGGGCCGCGGCGGACGGCGTTGAACGGCGTGGTCCCCGTGCCCCACAGGCAGAACCCGTCGTGGTGTTTGGTGGTCGGCACGACGTACCGGCCGCCGGCCGCGACGAGGTCGCCCACCAGCGCGGCGGCGTCGAACCCGGACACGTCCCAGAGGTCGGCCAGGTCCTCGTACGACGTGCCCACCCCGTACCGCTCCTCGTGCCGGCGGCGCGTGGGGCTGCCGTCGATGCGCACCGTGTTGGCGTACCACTCGGCGTACTGGTGGTGGGCGTACGCGTCCTCGTCGGGCACCGCGCCCTCGGCGTGCGGGGTGCCCCACGCGGGCACGGAGTACACGCCCCAGTGGACGAAGAAGCCCAGCTTGGCGTCGCGGTACCACTCGGGCACGACGGCGTCCGGGTAGGCGGGGGCGTCGGCGCCCAGGTCGGGCCCGGTGCGCTCCTCGAAGTTCAGCACGGTCGGCTCCTCGGTGGTCGGGGTCGGCGTGGTCAGCCGCGGCGCTCGGGCTCGCCGCGGCGGCGCAGCACGGGACGCAGGTCGGGGTCGGGCATGTCCGGGTCGAAGGGGAACATCGGGCGCTCGATCCGATGGTGTCCCAGGCGCAGCAGGTCCTGGTCCACGCCGCCGGGCGTGAGCGCGAGGCGCCAGTCGGCGGCCAGGTCGTAGAGCTCGGGCTCGAGGTAGCCGATCTTCACGACGACGACGTCCGCCCGGCGGGGGTCGAGGCCCAGGCGGGTGAAGTCGTGCACGTGGTGGTACGGCTTGCGGCGCTCGGTGACGATCGCGTGCACCCCGCCGCGGCGCAGCACGACCACGGTGCCCGCGTCGGCGTCGCCCGGCGTGATCGAGACGACCTCGCCGTCGAGCCGGACCGGGCCCCGGGCGCGCCCGTCGACCCGCCCGCCGACCTCGACGTCGACGCGCCCGCCGACGCCCGCGCGCACGGCCGCCGCGACCGCCGCGGGGTCGAACACCGACGCGTGGATCACCGTGGGGCCGTCCGGCGTGGCGAACCGTGCGTCGTCCAGCAGCTCTCCGAGCGACCAGGAGACGTCGCCGGCACCGCCCGCCGTGGGGTTGTCGCCGGAGTCGGAGACGACGAACGGGCGCGGCGCGTCGTCGGGCCGTGCGAGCGCGAGGTCGAGGCACTCGCCGAACGTGCCCGTGGGCGCGACGAACTCGAAGCCGTCCCGCGCGGCCCAGAACGCCTCGGCGAGCGTGCGGGCCTCGGCGGCCGCGAGGGCCGGGTCGTCGCCCGTGACGACGACGGCGGCCTGGCAGCGCGGCTCGTCCGCCCAGGCGTAGCCGATCCAGATCGCGGCGTCGAGCACGCCGTCCTTCGCCTCGACCGTCGGCAGCCGGTCGTAGAGGCTCAGGGCGGGCTCGAGGCGGGTGCTCGTCTTCTCGCCGGGCAGCAGCACGGGGACCTGCACCCACGCCTGCCAGGGCCGGCGGGCCGCCGGGTCGGCGCCGTGCGGGCCCCGCAGCCGCTCGAGCAGGTGGTGCACGGCGCGCTCGCGGGTGTTCGCCTCGTCCTCGTGGGGAGCCATCCGGTAGCAGGTGATCAGGTCCACCGCGCGCGACAGCGTGGCGGAGACGTTGCCGTGCAGGTCCATCGACGCGGACACCAGGGTGTCCGGGCCGAGCGCGTCGCGGACGGCGGTGGCCAGGTCGCCCTCGGCGTCGGTGGCGCCGACCACGCTCATCGCGCCGTGGATGTCGAGGTAGAGGCCGTCGAGCGGGCCGTGCGCCGCGACCTCCGCACGGATCCGCTCGACGATCTCGTCGCGCATCGCGGCGTAGACCTCGGGGTCGACGGCGCCGCCGGGCAGGGACCGGCCGTGCAGGAAGGGCAGCCACCGGGCGGCGTCACCGCGCTCCGTCCCGGCCGCGAGGAACGGGTAGCGGGCGCGCAGCTCGTCGCCGCGGCGGAGGGTGAACGCCTCCCACCCGCTCACGTGCGGGGAGAACGTCGAGGACTCGATGGAGATGCCCGCGATGCCGATGCGGGGGCGGGCGAGGCCGCCCGGCGCGAGCGGGCTGAGCGGGGGCGACCAGACGGCGGAGGCGAGAGGCGGCACGGCGGTGTGGGCTCCTGTCGGCGGGAGTGATTGGATGTATCGACGACGCCGTCGAGACTAGTACCGAGGCACGACGTCAGGATGCGTCGATCCCTCCGACGTCGTCGCACAGATACGTCCGATGATTATGACCGCTTGGGGGGCAGGGTCAATCCGGCGGGCAGGGTGCGGTCCAGCACGTCCCGCAGGGCGCGGGTGCGCTCGGCCCGCTCGGCGCCGGTCATGCGCTCGACGGGCGCGGTGATGCTCACGGCGGCGACGGGCCGGCCGCCGCGGAGCAGCGCGACGGCCACGCACGCGATGCCCGGCTCGTTCTCCTCGAGCTCCGACGCGTACCCG
>Ga0182740_1002564_pt1 | contig 10950 bp, 7 predicted proteins | sample eDN5th37CKraftBY_FD_128872 | JGI IMG/M metagenome (GOLD analysis project Ga0182740, IMG submission 128872) | Enriched backyard soil microbial communities from Emeryville, California, USA - eDNA 5th pass 37_C Kraft BY (version 2) (version 2) | ecosystem: Environmental > Terrestrial > Soil >...
CAATGGGTGAAGCCCGCTCCGATCGTGTCCGGGCCGACCTTCGAATTCGGCGACTCCGGTGATGCCATCCAGAATTTCCAGACGGCGCTCCGCGATTACGGTTACGGCATCGAGCCCGATGGCTATTTCGATCAGGCGACGCGCGATGTGGTGACTGCGTTCCAGCGGCACTTCCGTCCGGCCCTGTGCGACGGCAAGCTCGATACGTCGACGTTACTGACGCTGCGTTCCCTGATCGAAGCGAACCGATATGGTGGTGCTGCGCATTCGGCCGACGAGCCGGTGGCATAGCAGGCTTGACGGCGCGACCTTTCATCCCCATGCCATGTGGGTCAGTCGGCTGGACGGCCGCTCCGCCAAAATCCTGAAAAGGTGATCCCGAAAGGGCGGCGGGGAGGAAAGTCCGGGCTCCACGGACGAACGGTGCCGGATAACGTCCGGCGGGGGCAACCCCAGGGATAGTGCCACAGAAAAGCAGACCGCCTCGGGCGCGTAGCGTTCAGCCCGCGGCAAGGGTGAAACGGTGCGGCAAGAGCGCACCGCGTTTCCGGCAACGGAAACGGCACGGTAAACCCCACCGGGAGCAAAACCGAATAGGAGTGGTGCGAGGCCAAGTCCTCGGGTCCGTCCGGACCAGCCACTCGGGTAGGTTGCTTGAGGCGCCGGGCAACCGGCGTCCCAGATGAATGGCCGTCACGTTCGCTGCGTGAGCAGCGGGCCATACAAAACCCGGCTTACAGGCTGGCTGATCCGCTGAATGAGGGCCCGGTGCAGAAACGCTCCGGGCCCTCGCCAGATCATGACCCCGGCCCCATATACGCGAGCGCACGCACCGCGGATGGGCGAGCGCAGCGACCGAGATGCCGTCATGGATCAGCTGACCCCGCCCAAGCTGTCGCGCGTGAAGAGCATGAAGCTGAACGTCCTTGGCCCCGGACTCGTGACGGGCGCCGCCGACGACGATCCGTCCGGGATCGCGACCTATTCACAGGCCGGCGCGCAGTTCGGCTACAGCCTGCTCTGGACCGTCTTCCTCACGACGCCGTTCATGATCGCGATCCAGCTCGTCAGCGCCTTTATCGGGCGCGTGACCGGCAAGGGGATCGTCGCGAATGCGAAGGCGCTCTATGGCAGCGCCGCCCTCTACGCACTCGTCTCGCTGCTGGTGGTGGCCAATGTGATCAACATTGCCGCCGACATCGCCGCCATGAGCGAGGCACTGTATATCGTTATTGGCGGCCTGAAACACGAACACGCGCTGATCTTCGCCGCGGTGTCGGTGCTGCTGCAGGTGTTTGTCCCGTACCGTCGATACGGCCCGATCCTGAAATGGCTGACGCTGGTCCTGTTCCTCTATGTCGGCGTCATCTTCACGGTGAAGGTTCCCTGGAAGGAGGTCGCGATCGGCATGCTGCTGCCGAAAATCGATTTCTCCTCCGACTATCTGGCGCTCCTGGTCGCAGTGCTCGGCACCACTATCAGCCCGTACCTGTTTTTCTGGCAGGCCTCGCAAGAAGTCGAAGAGATGCAGCGCAGCAAGCACCGCCGGCCCCTGAAGGATTTGCCGCGCGGCGGAAGGGGCGAGACGCAACGGATCATCGCCGACACCAGCATCGGCATGGTGTTCTCGAACGCCATCGCGTTCTTCATCATGGTGACCACCGCCGCGACCCTGCACGCGCAGGGCATCACCAATATCGAGACCGCCGCAGACGCCGCGAATGCGCTGCGCCCGATCGCCGGCGAGTTTGCCTTCCTGATGTTCGCGATCGGAATCATCGGCACCGGTCTGCTCGCCATTCCCGTACTCGCCGGATCGGCGGCCTATGCAGTCGCCGAACTCTACGACTGGCCGTCGTCGCTCGAAGCCAAGGTGCCGCACGCGGTGGGCTTCTACGCCATCATCGCAGCGTCCACGCTGATCGGCTTCGGCATCACCTTCACGCCGCTCGACCCGATCCGGATGCTGATCTGGAGCGCGATCATCAACGGCGTGGTTGCGGTTCCGATCATGGCAATGATGATGCTGATCGTGACGCACAAGATCATGGGCCGATTCCGCGCCGGCCGCCGTCTCGCGATCGCCGGGTGGGGCGCGACCGCACTGATGGCGGCGACCGTGATCGCGATGGGTGCATCGATGATCATGTGAAATGGCAATCATGTGAAGTGGCACGTGACGCGAACTGCATTGCGTCCGTGCGCGCAACGCACTGGTCGCGGAGCGGCCGCGCCAATAACGTGCGCCGCGAATCCCCTGCCCTTTCCCGTTCTCCTTCCATGGTCGCCAATCGCCAAAATCTTGGACTCCTGCTCGGCGTGCTCGGTGTGGCTGTGTTCGCCGGCAGCCTGCCGGCATCGCGCATCGCCGTGACCGAGGTCGATCCTTATTTCCTGACGGCAATGCGGGCGACCGTCGCCGGGCTCGCCGGGGTCGCGATGCTTGCACTCACGCGGCGCAGGCTGCCGCCGCGCGGCGCCTGGTGGCCGCTCTCGATTGTCGCGTTCACTGTCGTGCTCGGTTTTCCGCTTTTGTCCGCGCTGGCCATGGTGACGGTCCCCTCCGCGCAAGGCGGCGTGATCCTCGGCATCATGCCGCTGATGACCACGGCGGCCGCAGCCGTGATCGAGGGCGAGCGGCCGAGCGCGGGGTTCTGGATCGCGGCGGTGATCGGTTCGGCACTGGTGATGGGCTTCGCGCTGTATCGCAGCGGCGGCTACACGCTCTCACCGGGCGACCTGTACCTGCTCGGGGCGGTGGTGTGTGGCGGCGTCGGCTATACCTATTCGGGCAGGCTCACGCGGATGATGCCCGGCTGGGAGGTGATCTCCTGGGCGGTCATGCTGTCGCTCCCCGTATCGATCGCTGCGGTGGTCCTGACCTGGCCCGCCGACACAGCTGCTGTCTCGCTGCGCGTGTGGAGCGCGATCCTCTATGCCGGATTGATGGCGCAGTTCGTCGGCTTCTTCCTCTGGAATGCGGCGATGGGTATGGCCGGGATTTCGCGCGCTGGTCAGATCGGTTTGCTGCAGCCATTCTTCGTTGTGCTGATCGCAGCCATGTTCGCGCGCGAGCCGATCGACCCGCTCACCATCGTGTTTGCGACCGCTGTAGTCGTGACGGTGGCGGTCGGAACGCGCATGCGCGTCGGCCGCCCGTCCACAAAAGCTTGAAAGTTACTCGGCCGCCTGCCGCGCGGCCTGCTCCTCGCTGTACAGACGCGACAGGATGCGCCGCGCCTGAATGCCGCCGGCATCCGCATGAATGTCGACCTGCGATTCCGATGTATCGGCGTCGATGACACGCTGCTGGGCTTCGAACACCTCCTTGTCCTCGAGGAAGGCGGTCTTCACCTGCTCGAAGATCATGTCGGTGAGCTTCTCGTTCTTCACGTCGAAGTCGTGCGCCTGCGCCCAGAAATAATGCGAGGTGCTCTCGGTTTCCGGCGTGATCGCATTGAGGTTGCGCATGTTGATGCCGCCGACGAACTTGCCTTCCGGCGCTCCAGTGCCGGTCGGCGTCGCACCGACCGATAGCCGCAGGAAGGCCGGCGGCAGGAAATCGATGAACTGCCAGCGGTCGACATTGCCGGTGAAACCGCCCGCCTTCACGTAGGTCGGCGGCGCCGGCTTGTCGATCATCCAGCGCGTGACCAGAACGCCGCCGGGCGTACGCTTCACGCGCACTTCCGCGTTCTCGGCGACGGCAGCATTGCCGATGGTCGATTCATGCACGAAGGCGAGATGTGTCAGGTCGAGCAGGTTATCGACGATCAGCTGCCAGTTCGCCTTAACGTGGATGTAGGTGCCCTTGGCGCCCCAATCGGGGGAATCGAGATAATGATAATCCGGGATGGTTGCAGGATCGGCCAGCGCCGGATCGCCCATCCAGATCCAGACCCAGTGATAGCGCTCGACCACGGGATAGGCCTTCACTTTCGCTGCGTCGGGGATCGACTCCTGGCCAGGGATGCGCACGCATTTGCCGAAGCGGTCGAAGCGCAGCCCGTGATAGTGGCATTGCAGCAGCGAGCCCTCGACCACCTTACCCATAGACAGCGGCACGCGCCGATGCGGACACTTGTCTTCCAGCGCGATCGCCTTGCCTTCCGCATCACGGAACAGCACCACCGGTTCGTTCAGGATGGTGCGGCCGAGCGGCTTGTCTGCCAGCTCGCGATCCCAGGCCGCGACGTACCAGAAGTTCTTCAGGAACATTTACGTTCTCCCTTGCATCGGCGCGTCTTGGCGCGCGCCTACAACATTTCCTTGATCGCCTTGATCACCCGGCGATCGATACTGATCAGGTCGCTACCCGGCGGGACCTTGAAGTGCTCGCGCTCGTCATCAGAGACAGAGCGGCCCTGCAGCAGCACGCGGCCGTCCGAGGTCAGGTAGATCGAAGGAACGTCCTCCTGCTTGTCGTCCTGCCAGACAAGTTCCACACGGAAATGCAAGCGGCTCTCCTCGACACCAGACTTGAAGCGTTCGAAAATCGCTACACCGAAATCGCCGTAGTGCAAAGTACGAACGAGCGTCTCCGCCACACGCGCAAGTCGAAACGATCCCGAACGCAAAAGAAAAAGCCCCCGCTTGCGCGAGGGCTTTGCGAATGCTGCGTTGCGCTCACATCTTCTTGTAAGCTTCGATCACCGCGGCGCCATCGGGCCCGGCTTTCTTGATCCAGTCCGACGTCAGTTGCTCGCCGATCTTCAGCATGCCCGCCTTCAGCGCATCGCTCGGCGGCAGCACCTTCATCTTGTTGGCCTTGAGCTGGTCGAGATACCACCCGGCCTTTTCCTCCGCGAGCTTCCAGCCACGCGGCTCAGCGGCAGCCGCGGCTTTCAGCAGCGCGTCCTGCGTCGTCTTGTCCAGCGCATCGAACGCCGCCTTGTTCACAAATGTGATGTTCTTCGGAATCCAGGCCTGCGTGTCGTAGAAATGCGACATCGTCTCCCACGCCTTGCTGTCGTAACCGGTCGAACCCGATGTCATGAACGCGTTGACCACGCCGGTCGCGAGCGCCTGCGGCAATTCAGCGGCCTGGATCGTCACCGGCTGCGCCCCGACAAGATCGGCAATGCGCGACGTGCCGACGTTATAGGCGCGCCACTTGAGGCCCTTCATGTCCTCGACGGTGTTGAGGTCCTTCTTGGCGTAAATGCCCTGCGGTCCCCACGGCACTGCGAACAGCAGCTTGAGCCCCTGCGCGGCGAGCTTCTTCTCGATCGCGGGTTTGGATGCCTGCCACAGCTTGTAGGACTGCTGATAGCTGGTGGCGACAAACGGGATGACATCGATGCCGAAAATCGGATCCTCGTTCTCGTGCAGCGAGATCAGCACCTCGCCGACCTGCGCCTGGCCGGTCGCGACCGCGCGCTTGATCTCGGGCGCCTTGAACAGCGACGCACCCGGATGCACCGTGATCTGGAGCTTGCCGCCAGTCGCCTCCGCCACATCCTTGGCAAACGCCATGAGGTTGACGGTGTGCGGATTGTCGGTCGGATAGGCGGCAGGCAAATTCCACTTAGTCTGGGCAGAGGCCGGTGCGGTGAGCGTGAGCGCAAGTGCGGTGCCGCCGATCAATCGAATTGCACGAGACATCGACATGGAAAACGACATGGGATCCTCTTTTGCAGGTTAGCCGGGAAAAGCCATCCGCGGCAGCACCATCACGATATCCGGAAACACCGTGATCAGCGCAACCGCAGCAACAAGCAGGAAGAAAAACGGCAGCGAAGCGAGCGCGACAAAATTCGAGTCCTGCCCGCTCATGGTCTGCAGCACGAAAAGATTGAAGCCGACCGGCGGCGAGACCTCCGCCATCTCCACGACCAGCACAAGGAATATGCCGAACCAGACGGGATCGAGCCCGGCCTGCTTGATCATCGGGATCACGATCGCGGTCGTGAGCACGATCATCGAGATGCCATCGAGCGCGGTTCCGAGCAGGATGTACATGACGGTCAGCGCAGCAATCAGCGAATAGGCATTGAGCTGCAGACTTTCAACCCAGGCCGCGAGCGCTTGCGGAATGCCGGTATAGGCCATCGACGTGCCCATATAGGATGCGCCGGCGAGGATGAGCAGGATCATGCAATTGACCCGCGTCGCGCCCATCACACTCGCCCAGAACGACTCCCAGGACAGCGAGCCCTGCCACCACGCGATCGCAAGCGAACCGAGCACTCCCCAGGCGGCGCATTCCGTTGCCGTCGCCCAGCCGAGCAACAGCGACAGAAAGACGAAGGCGATCAGCAGCGCCACCGGAACGAGATTGGCGGACTCGGCCAGTTTCTGCCGTAACGACATCGGTGGATCCGCCGGCGGCATGCGATCGCGGTTGAAGATCGACCAGCCGGCGATGTAGCCGGAATACAGAACCATTACGAGTAAGCCGGGCAGAAAACCCGCGAGAAAAATCTGGATGATCGAGACATTGGCCTGCACGGCGTAGACCACCATCGTGATCGACGGCGGGATCAGAATGCCGAGCGTGCCGGCGCCCGCCAGTGAACCAAGCGCGAGCTTTTCGTCGTAACCGCGCTTCTTGAGCTCCGGCAGCGCGATCTTGGCGACCGTCGCGCATGTTGCGGCTGACGATCCGGACACCGAGCCGAACACGCCGCATGCCAGAACATTCACATGCATCAGCCGCCCCGGCAGCCAGTTCAGCCAGGGCGAAAAGCCGCGAAACATCTCCTCCGACAATCGCGTACGAAACAGGATCTCGCCCATCCAGATGAACAGCGGCAGCGCGGCCAGCGACCATGACGCGCTGTTGCCCCAGACCGTGGTGGCAAGCACCGAGCCGGCCGGGATCGCACCGCCGGCGAATTGCATTCCAGCCCAGCCGGTCGCGAGCAGCGCGACACCGATCCACACCCCGCCTGCGAGCAGGATGATGAGAAAGCCGAACAGGATCGCGGCGGCGCTGAGCAGCTCCATGTCACACGCCGCTCTGGATCGCCTGTTCGACCACCTCTTCGGCGGTCTTCGGCTTCGGCTTCTCGTAGCGCGGCGGATAACCGCGCAGGACATGGATCAGTTCATCCACAAAGGCGATCAGCAGGATCACGAGCCCGCCGCTATAACCGAGTTGCGGAATCCAGAGTGGAATGGCGATGACGCCCTGCGACATGTCGTTGAACTGGTGGGACTGCCACGTCATCACCGACGCATGCCATGCGAAAAACCCGATGAAGCCACTGCCGACGATCAGCACCGCGATCTCAACCAGCTGTTTGATCTGCCCCTCCAGCCGATCGATCAGCAAACCGACGCGGATCATCTCGCCGTGGCGAAAAGTATGCGCAAGGCCGAGAAAGGCTGTCGCCGCCATACACCAGGACACGAAGTCGTCGCCCGCGGGGATATTCAGCCCGAGCGGCCGCCCAGCCGACAAAAGCATCATCAGGATGAAGATGGCGATGAGGAAAAGTCCGGCGAGATAGCCGGAAAACAGATAAAGACGGTCGAGCGCCAATCGGACCATACTCACCCCCGCGTCCGCCGATGATGGCGGGCAACCCACCGACAATGCAAGACTCATGACAAAGCGCCCGCCGACCAGGAAGAAGACACCCGTGAAGAGGTCTTCCGCCAGACGTCCCTCCGTGAAGACACCCTCCGCCAAGACACCCTCCGCGAAGATGTGGGACTTCTGGATCGATCGCGGCGGAACCTTCACCGACATTGTCGGGCGCAAACCGGACGGCCACCTGGTCGCGCACAAGCTGCTGTCGGAAAATCCCGAAGCCTACCGCGACGCCGCCGTCCAGGGCATCCGTGAACTCCTTGGCGTCGCCCCGGGCGAGCCGATCCCGCCCGGCCGGATCGGCGCTGTCAAAATGGGCACGACGGTCGCAACCAACGCTCTCCTCGAACGAAAGGGCGAGCGCACCCTGCTGATCACCACGCGGGGTTTCCGCGATGCGCTGCGCATCGGCTATCAGGCGCGACCGAAGATCTTCGCAAAGGAGATCATCAAGCCGGACATGCTGTTCGAGCGCGTGATCGAGGTCGACGAACGCGTGCGCGCGGACGGCACGGTCGAAAAATCGCCAGATCTCGCGGCGATCGAGCCTGAATTGCGCCGCGCTTATGACGACGGCATCCGCGCGGCGGCGATCGTGTTCATGCATTCCTACCGTTATCCCGATCACGAGCGACAGGTCGCAACGCTTGCACGCAGCATTTTTCCGCAGGTTTCCGTCAGCCACGAGGTCTCGCCGCTGATCAAGCTGGTCGGTCGCGGCGATACTACGGTCGTAGACGCCTATCTGTCGCCGATCCTGCGCAGATATGTGGAGCAGGTGGCGACCGCTCTCAACACGCAGGCATCTTCTCCCCTTCCCCCCCATGGGGGGAGGGAGCGCAGCGGAGTAAGCGGCGGTGAAGGAAGACTCATGTTCATGATGTCGTCGGGCGGGCTCACCGCGGCCGACCTGTTCCAGGGCAAGGATGCGATCCTGTCAGGACCTGCGGGCGGCGTCGTGTCGATGGCGCAGACCGCGCGCGAAGCCGGCTTCAACCGCGTCATCGGCTTCGACATGGGCGGCACCTCGACCGACGTGTCGCACTACGATGGCGAATACGAGCGCGCCTTTGAGACCGAAGTCGCGGGCGTGCGCATGCGCGCGCCGATGATGCGCATCCATACCGTTGCCGCCGGCGGCGGCTCGATCCTGCATTTCGATGGCGCGCGCTTTCGCGTCGGCCCGGATTCGGCGGGCGCCAATCCGGGACCGAAATGCTATCGCCGCGGCGGGCCGCTCGCCGTCACCGACGCCAATGTGATGGCCGGTAAGCTCATCCCCGATTTCTTCCCGAAGATCTTCGGCCCTGAGCAGGACCAACCGCTCGACGACGCCGCGGTGCGCGAAGCCTTTAGCGCATTGGCGGCGGAGGTCGGCGGCGGCCGAAAGCCGGAAGAGATCGCGGACGGCTTCATCAGGATCGCGGTCGAGAACATGGCGAACGCGATCAAGAAGATTTCCGTCCAGCGCGGTTATGACGTCACGCGCTATGCACTGAACTGCTTCGGCGGCGCCGGCGGCCAGCATGCCTGTCTCGTCGCCGACGCGCTCGGCATGACCAGCGTGCTGATCCATCCGTTCTCATCGCTGCTCTCCGCCTACGGCATGGGACTCGCCGATATCCGCGCCACACGCCAGCAGGCCATCGAGGAGCCGCTCGGCACGAAAGCGCTGGCCACGCTCGGCAAGATCGGAAAGTCGCTCGGCAAGACAGTCAGGGACGAAGTCGCCGGACAAGGCGTGCCGCTGCGCGCGATCAAGACCATCGTCCGCGCTCATATTCGCTACGCTGGCACCGACACCGCGCTGCTGGTGGAGGCCGGCAGCATCACTGCGATGACGCGCGCCTTCGAGAGGGCGCACAAGGCGCAGTTCGGATTTATCGACCGGTCGAAGCAGCTGGTACTGGAAGCGGTCTCGGTCGAGGCCATCGGCGGCGGTGCGACCTTCCGCGAGCGCGCGCTGAAGACGACGCACGGCAAGCTCCCCTCGCCCGCCCGCCGCACACAATTCTTCTCCGCGGGGAAATGGCACAGGGCCGCGGTCTACACCCGCGAGCAGCTGAAGCCCGGTCACAAGGTCAAGGGTCCGGCGATCGTCATCGAACCGCACCAGACCATTGTGGTCGAACCGGGCTGGCAGGCGGCGCTCACCGCCAAGAACCATCTGGTGCTGACGCGGATCGCAAAGCTCAAGCGCACCGCCGCCGTCGGCACCAAGGCCGATCCGGTGATGCTGGAGGTGTTCAATAATCTGTTCATGTCGATCGCAGAGCAGATGGGCGTTGCGCTGCAGAACACCGCCTATTCTGTGAACATCAAGGAACGTCTGGACTTCTCCTGTGCGGTGTTTTCCGGCGACGGCGCGCTGGTTGCCAACGCACCGCACATGCCGGTGCATCTCGGCTCGATGGATCGCGCTGTCGAGACCATCATCCGCGAGAACAAGGGCAGGATCAGACCGGGCGACGTTTACGCGATCAACGCGCCTTATAACGGCGGCACGCATCTGCCGGACATCACGGTCTGCACGCCGGTGTTCGACGACGCCAAGCGCAAGATCCTGTTCTGGGTCGCCTCGCGCGGTCACCATGCCGATGTCGGTGGGATTTCGCCGGGCTCAATGTCTCCCAATGCGACCAATATCGAGGAGGAGGGCGTCTATCTCGACAATTTCAAGCTGGTCGATCGCGGCCGCTTTTGTGAGAAGGAGATCACCGCTGCGCTAACCGGCGCGAAATACCCGGCGCGCAATCCGGTCCAGAACGTCAACGATCTGAAGGCTCAGATCGCCGCCAACGAGAAAGGCGTGCAGGAACTGCGCAAGATGGTGCAGCAATTCTCGCTGCCGGTCGTGCAGGCCTATATGAAGCACGTGCAGGACAACGCGGCCGAAAGCGTGCGGCGCGTGATCGACCGCCTGCACGATTCCAAATTTTCCTACGAGATGGATCAGGGCACCGTGATCCGCGTGAAGATCACGGTCGACAAAAAGAAACGCGAGGCGACGGTCGATTTCACCGGCACCTCGCCGCAACAGCCGACCAACTTCAATGCGCCCGAACCGGTGACGCGCGCAGCGGTGCTTTACGTCTTCCGTGTGATGGTCGACGACGACATTCCGATGAATGCCGGGTGTCTTCGGCCGATCAATATCGTGATCCCGGAAGGCACGATGCTGACGCCGGAATATCCGGCGGCGGTCGTTGCGGGCAATGTCGAGGTCTCGCAGGCCGTGACTAATTGCCTGTTCGGCGCGCTCGGCGCGCTCGCAGCCGCGCAGGGCACGATGAACAATCTCAATTTCGGCAACGCGCGCTATCAGTATTACGAGACGATCTGCTCCGGCTCGCCCGCGGGTCCCGGATTCAACGGCACCGATGCGGTCCATACGCACATGACCAATACGCGCC
>Ga0182740_1002566_pt1 | contig 10944 bp, 7 predicted proteins | sample eDN5th37CKraftBY_FD_128872 | JGI IMG/M metagenome (GOLD analysis project Ga0182740, IMG submission 128872) | Enriched backyard soil microbial communities from Emeryville, California, USA - eDNA 5th pass 37_C Kraft BY (version 2) (version 2) | ecosystem: Environmental > Terrestrial > Soil >...
CATCGTTTTCCACGGCCGCATCGACGACCAGGTCAAGATTCGCGGTTTTCGCGTCGAGCTGGGCGAGATCGAAGCGGCGCTGGCCGATTTCCCCAACGTCGCCCAGGCCGCCGTGGTGGTGCGCCAGGATGAGGGCGTCGACCGGCTGGTCGCCTTCCTCGTCGCCCAGCCGGGCCAGAGCATCGATCGCATGGCCCTGCGCGCTGGCCTGCGTGAGCGCCTGCCGTCCTACATGTGCCCGTCGCATTTCGAGCTGGCGACGACCCTGCCCCGCCTCACCTCCGGCAAGATCGACCGCAAGACGCTGAAGGGGGTTGCACTCACCGCCCGCGAAGCGGCTGAGGACGAAGCGCCGCAGAGCGACGCCGAGGCGGTGCTGCTGGCGGCGGCGAAGCATGTCTTCCCCGGCCAGGCCATCCCGTTCGACGCCGACTTCTTCCTCGATCTCGGCGGCCATTCGCTGCTGGCGGCCCGCTTCGTCTCGGAGGTGCGCCGGCATCCGGCCTACGCCACCTTGACCATGCAGGACGTCTACGCCGCCCGCACCCTGCGCGCCATGGCGGCGCTGGTGGAGGCCAATGGCGGCGGCGAAGCCCTGGACCTGTCGTTTGAACCGCCGCCGCTGCTGCGACGCTTCTGGTGCGGCCTTGCCCAGGCTGTCGCCTTGCCGCTGATTCTCGGCGTGGTGACTATCCAGTGGCTTGGCCTGTTCCTGGCCTCCATCGCCCTGCTGCGCGAGGACGCCTCGATCTGGGCCGAAATGGCGGCGCTGTTCACCGTCTATGTCGCGCTCAACATCGGCGCCAAGCTGCTGATCGCCGGCCTGAAGTGGGCGGTGCTCGGCCGCACGAAACCCGGCCGCTATCCGCTGTGGGGCGTCTATTACTTCCGCGTCTGGTTCGTGCAGCGCATGATCCAGGCCACGTCGCTGAAATTCCTGCAAAACTCGCCGCTGATGCGCGTCTATCTGCGCATGCTGGGCGCGAAAATCGGCCGCGACGCCATCATCGGCGACTTCGAGGCGGGCGCCATCGACCTGATCACCATCGGCGACGGCGCCTCCACGGGCGCCAAGAACCGCTTCGCCAACGTCCAGGTGGTGGGCAATGAACTGATTATCGGCGCGATCGACATCGGCGCCGACGCCTATACCGGCAACACCTGCTCGTTCGGCCCCAACAGCCGCGTCGGCCGCGGCGCCGAACTCGCCGACCTGACCGCGATCCCGGAGAACGGCGTCGTCGGCGACGGCGAGAAATGGGAGGGCTCCCCCGCCCGCAAGACCGGCATGGTCGATCTCGCCGCCCTGCCGCCCCAGGCGGAAGCCGGCCCGGCCCGCCGCGCCGCGCAGGGGGCGGTCTATGGCGTCGGCTATATCGTCATGCTGATGCTTGGCCTGCTGCCGATCTTCCCGGCCTTCTACATTCTCTACAACCTTGACCGGCTGTTCAGCGGCGTGAACGACCATGAAGTGTCCTGGTCGATGCTGCCGCTGCTCACCATCCCGACGGCGCTGGCGCTGATCCTCGTTTCCATGGCGGTGATCATCGTCTGCCGCTGGGTCATCCTGCCGCGCGTCCGCCCTGGCGTTTATTCGATCCACTCCTGGACTTATGTGCGCAAATGGCTGATGGGCCTCGCCACCGAGGTGACGCTGGAGACGCTGAACTCGCTCTACGCCACCCTGTTCATGCGCATCTGGTATCGCCTGATGGGCGCGAAGATCGGCAAGGGCTCGGAGATTTCCACCAACCTCGCCGGCCGCTACGACCTGGTCGACATCGGCGCCGGCAACTTCCTTGGCGACGAGGTGATCTTCGGCGACGAGGAAATCCGCCGCGGCTACATGGAACTGCGCACGGTGAAGACCGGCGACCGGGTGTTCCTCGGCAACGACGCCATCGTCCCCGGCGGCTCGGTGATCGAAGACGGCGCGCTGCTCGGCATCAAGTCGCGCATGCCGGAAGACCTGCATATCGGCGAGAACGAAACCTGGTTCGGCAGCCCGGCCATCAGGCTGCCGGTGCGGCAGAAGTTCGACGTGGCGGCCAACTTCACCTACCAGCCGCCGAAGCTGAAGCTGCTGGGGCGCGGCCTGTTCGAGGCGTTCCACACCTCGCTGCCCACCGCCCTGTTCATCACCTGCGGCTACATGACCGCCGACGTCATCGCCAACCCGATCGGCCGTGGCGACTGGCTGACCGCTACCGGCGTCTTCCTCGCCGCCGGCGTGGTTATCGCCCTGGCGCTGGTGGCCTTCGCCGCCATCGTCAAATGGCTGATGATGGGCGCCTACAAACCCACCGCCCATCCCATGTGGTCGTGGTGGGCCATGCGCACCGAGGCCGTCGCGGTGATCTATGGCGGCCTCGTTGGCAAGGCGTCGCTGGAGTTCTTCCGCGGCACGCCCTTCCTGCCCTGGCTGCTGCGCCTGTATGGAACGAAGATCGGCAAGGGCGTGTGGATGGACTGGACCGACCTGACCGAGTTCGACTGTGTCAAAATTGGCGACTACTGCGCCATCAACATGACCTCGACCCTGCAAACCCACCTGTATGAGGACCGGGTGATGAAGGTGGGCCGGGTGGAGCTCGGCAAGGGCGTCACGGTCGGCGCCGGCTCCACGGTGCTCTACGACACCCATGTCGGCGACTTCGCCCGCATCGGCCAGACCACGGTGGTGATGAAGGGCGAGAGCCTCCCGGCCCATTCCGAATGGGCTGGCGCCCCGGCCCAGCCGGTGCGCCGCCCCCAGGGCGACGCAGCCGCCCGGACCAAGGGCAGCGCCCTGCGCATCGCGGCCTGAGCGAAGCGCGCGGACAACGCAGGGGGCCGGCGGCGACGCCGGCCCTTTTGCATGGCGCCGCTGCTCCCGGCGCCGGAAAATGTGGAGCGCGGTTTGACCGGGCGCGACGCCAGCCCTATGCAGACGGCAGAGGAAGTCCATGTCGCACAACTCATTCGGCCACCTGTTTCGCGTCACCACCTTCGGCGAAAGCCACGGCCCGGCCATTGGCTGCGTGGTCGACGGCTGCCCTCCAGGCCTTCCGCTGACGGAAGCCGACATCCAGCATGACCTCGACCGGCGCAAACCCGGCCAGTCGCGCTTCACCACCCAGCGCCGCGAGGCCGACGAGGTCAAAATCCTCTCCGGCGTGTTTCCCCACCCGGAAAGCGGCGAGCAGATCACGACGGGTACGTCCATCGGCCTGCTGATCGAGAACACCGACCAGCGCTCGAAGGACTACGGCGACATCAAGGACAAGTACCGTCCTGGCCACGCCGACTTCGCCTATGACGTGAAATATGGCGTGCGCGACTATCGCGGCGGCGGCCGCTCGTCGGCGCGCGAAACCGCCATGCGCGTCGCCGCCGGCGCCATCGCCCGCAAGGTGGTCCCGGGCCTCGTGGTGCGCGGCGCTGTCGTGCAGATTGGTCCGCACAGGATCAACCGCGCCAACTGGGACTGGTCAATCATCAACGATAACCCGTTCTTCTGCCCGGACGCGGCCATGGTCGACGTGTTCGCCGCCTATCTGGACAGCATCCGCAAGAGCGGCTCCTCCATCGGCGCGGTTATCGAGGTGGTGGCGGAGGGCGTTCCGGCGGGTCTTGGCGCGCCGGTCTACGGCAAGCTCGACACGGACATCGCCGCCAATCTGATGAGCATCAACGCGGTGAAGGGCGTCGAGATCGGCGACGGCTTCGCCGCCGCGGAGCTGACCGGCGAGCAGAACGCCGACGAACTGCGCATGGGCAACGACGGGCGGCCGCTGTTCCTGTCCAATCACGCCGGCGGCGTTGTCGGCGGCATTTCCACCGGCCAGGCGGTCATCGCCCGGTTCGCGGTGAAGCCGACCTCGTCGATCCTGACGCCGCGCCAGACCATTGACCGCGCCGGCCACGAAGCCGACATTCTGACCAGGGGGCGCCACGACCCCTGCGTCGGCCTGCGCGCCGTGCCGGTGGGCGAGGCCATGGTCGCCTGCGCCATCGCCGATCACTACCTGCGCGATCGCGCCCAGACCGGCGGCGTCCGCCACTGGCCGGGCGCCTGAAGCATTTTCGGGAAAGGTGCGGTCCATTTTTCCCGGGGAGAATGCGTTTGATCAAAGCGGCGGAGCAAAATCCGGTTCAGTGTGAACGGATGTCGCGCTGGCGCGGCGCCGACAAGACCGCCCCATGAAAACGTCCGGACGGAAACCTCATGTCGAACAACGTCAACGAAGCCATCGAAGCCATCGCCCGCGGCGAGATCATCATCGTCACCGATGACGACGACCGCGAGAACGAGGGCGATCTGATCTGCGCCGCCTCCTTGTGCACCACGGAGAAGATGGCGTTCATCATCCGCAATACCTGCGGCATCGTCTGCGCGCCGACATCGCGCGAGGAAGCCCAGCGGTTGCGGCTTGATCCGATGGTGGCCGCCAATGACGCGCCGCTCGGCACCGCCTTCACCGTCACCGTCGACGTGCGCCACGGCCTCACCACCGGCATTTCCGCCGAGCAGCGCGCCAACACCGTGCGCGCCCTGGCCAATGGCAACATGGGGCCGGACGATTTTGTCCGCCCGGGCCACGTTTTCCCGCTGATTGCCCGCGACGGCGGCGTGCTGATGCGCTCCGGCCATACGGAAGCGGCGGTGGACCTGTGCCGCCTCGCCGGCCTGCCGCCGGTCGGCGTGATCTGCGAACTGGCCAATGATGACGGCACGGTGATGAAGGGCGAGCAGATCGACGCCTTCGCCGCCACGCACAATCTCAAGCGCATTTCGGTGGCCGATCTGATCGCCTTCCGCCGCTCCCGCGAAAAGCTGGTGGAGCGCGTGGGAACGTTTCCGGTGCATACCCGATACGGCGACCTCACCGGCTACGCTTACGAAACCAATCTCGACACCGTGCAGCACTTCGCCTTCGTCATGGGCCCCATCGGCAATGGCGAGGCTGTGCCGGCCCGCCTTCACCGCGCCGACGTGGTGGCTGACCTGTTCGGCCCTTCCGCCGTCGATCAGGCCCTGGCCAGGTTTGCCCGCGACGGCCGCGGCGTGCTGATCTATCTGCGCGATGGCTCCGCCGGCGTGCCCCTGCACCGCCAGGACGAGGGCAAGCACCCGGTCAGCGCCGAGGAAAGCCGTGTGCGCGAATGGCGCGAGATTGGCCTCGGCGCGCAAATCCTGCGTGATCTCGGCGTCTCCTCCATTGTCAACCTGTCCTCGACGCCCCGCGCCTTCGTCGGCCTCGCCGGCTTCGGCATCGAAATCGTCCGCACCGAACCGGTTGAAGGCTGACGCCTGGCCTGCGGAACGAAAGCACGCCCCGGCGGTTTTCTGACTGAAGAGGCCTGAAGGCGCCCTTGCGCTTCAGGCCATTTTGTCAGAAGGCGGACGCGATGAACCATTGCGTCCCGAACCGGGGGATGAATGGCCAGATCAGCGTCAGCCCGATCGGGCAAAAAAACGGCGGCCGGAAAATCCGCAAAACCCAAGAAATCCGCCGCCGGCAAGGGCCGGAAGCAGGCGAAAGGCGACGATGCGCCGTCGCCCGCCGGTGTCGCCGTCCACGGCGCCCAATCCCTGTCATCCGTTCTGGTTGACAGCTACAACCTGGAAATCCGCGACAGGGAAGGCTTTGTCGGCGATCGCGCCAGCGGCCGGGCGTTTCGCGCCACGCTTGATGAAATCCGCAAGGCGCTGCGCCAGAACGACCGCGACGGCGACCCCCTCGGCGACAACCCCAGCGCCGACATCAGCAAATCCACCCTCGACCGGCTTCTCACCAAAGGCGATCTGGAAGCGGCGGGCGTCGTGCTCGGCGCCATTGAGCATTTTGCCGGCGAGCTGGCCCATGTGGCGCGGCGCTTTCTCAATGACGCAGCCTGGAAGGGCACGGAACGCATCGTCGTCGGCGGCGGGCTGAAACAGAGCCGCGTCGGCGAACTGGCCGTGGGCCGGGCGATGGTGCTGCTGAAAAGCGAAGGCGTCGACATCGACATGGAGATGATCCGCCACCACCCGGACGAAGCCGGGCTGATTGGTTGCGCCCATCTGGCTCCGGCCTGGGTTTATGAGGGCCACGACGCCATCCTGGCCGTGGACGTGGGCGGCTCGAACATCCGCTGCGGCGTCATCGACGTGAACCTGAAGAAGAAAAAGGACCTGTCGAAGGCCCGGGTCTGGAAATCCAACCTCTGGCGCCATCGCGACGATGACCCCAAACGCGATGAGGCGGTGAGGCGGCTCACCGACATGCTGGCGGAGCTGATCGCCATGGCCGACAGCAACGGCCGCCGCCTGTGCCCGCTGATCGGCGTTGGCGTTCCAGGCGTCATCGGCCCGGACGGCGCCATCACCCGTGGCGGCCAGAACCTGCCGGGCAATTGGGAAAGTTCACGCTTCAACCTGGCCCACTGCCTGCGCGAGGCAATCCCGGAGATCGGCGGCCATGAAACGGCGGTGGTGATGCACAACGATGCGGTCGTGCAGGGCCTGAGCCAGACGCCCTTCATGCAGGACGTGACCCACTGGGGCGTGCTGACCATCGGCACCGGCCTCGGCAATGCCCGCTACACCAACCGCGCCAGGCTGGAGGACGGGGAAGGATAGTCTTACGACTTCCCCAGGCCGGCGACGATGGCCGCGACCATCTGATCGCCGGGACGCGGGCTTTCCGAGAGGCCCGCGACGACGCCAGCCTGATCGTCCGCGCTGCGGTTCTGGCTCATCTTTGATTTGGCGTCGACGCGGGTAATGCGCAGCCGCACGCCGACGACGCCGCGCAATTGCGCCGCCACGAAGGGCTCCGGCGCATCGCTCACCCGCCACGTCTCCATTCCCGCTTCAGCCCGCTCCGCCTCGTGCAGGTCGGTCAGCCGCGTCACCGCCGCGCGCAACCCGTCCGGGTCGTCGAAAAACGTCGCCTCGCCATGCACATGCACCGCCTGGTAATTCCAGGTGGGGACCACCTTGCCGGTTTCCTGCTTCGAGGGATACCAGGACGGCGTCACATAGGCGTCGGGGCCGGTGAAAATCGCCAGCGCCTCGCCAACCGGCGGGCGCTTCCACTGGTCGTTGGCGCGCGACAGGTGGCCAAGCAGCGTCGCCTCCCCGCCCTCCGGCGCATCCAGAATCATCGGCAGCGGCGTCGCCTCAAGCCCCTCCGCCGTCGCCGTCACCAGCGTGCACAGGCGCGTCGCGCGGATGAACTGGCGCCACCAGGCGGGATCGTCCTGACGGAAAGCTGGCGGCGTGTACATGGTGGCTCCTGCCGGCGATCAGCCCGCCATCAGCGCTTCCACATGCGCGGCTGTCGAACGCTGTAGCGCGTCCAGATCATAGCCGCCTTCCAGCACCGAGACCACGCGGCGCCTGCTGCGCCTGTCGGCCAGATCGAGCAGGCGGCGCGTCGCCCAGGCGAAATCACTCTCGGTGAGGTTGATATTGGCCAGCGGATCGCGCCAGTGGGCGTCAAAGCCGGCCGAGATAATCACCAGTTCGGGTTTGAACGAGTCGACGCGCGGCAGCACCATCAGGTCGAAAATCTCACGATAGGTGCGGCCATTGGTGCCCGGCGTCAGCGGAATATTGACGATATTGCCGTGCTCGCCGCGCTCGCCCATGTCGCCGGTGTGGGGGAACAGCGGCGCCTCATGCGTTGAGCAATAAAGTACGGTGGGATCATTCCAGAAGATGTTCTGGGTGCCGTTGCCGTGGTGCACGTCCCAGTCGATGATGGCGACCCGCTCCAGCCCATGCGCCTCGATGGCGTGCCGGGCGGCGATGGCGGCGTTGTTGAAGAAGCAGAACCCCATCGCCCGGTCACGCTCGGCGTGATGGCCTGGCGGGCGCGTGGCGACGAAAGCATTGGTCACCTGCCCGCCCAGCACCTCGTCCACGGCCCTGACGGCGCCGCCGACGCCGCGCAGCGCCGCCTCCCAGGTGCCCATGCTCATGGTGGTGTCGCCATCGACCTCGACCAGACGGCTGTCGGTGGGGGCAAGCGCGCGCAACTGCTCCACGTATTGCCGCCCATGGCAGCGCAGGACGTCCGCCTCCGTGCCCAACGGCGCCTGCTCCCGCGCCAGCAGGGCGAATTTCTCGTCTTCCAGGGCCCGTTCGACGGCGCGCAGGCGGTCGGGACATTCAGGATGGCCGGGAAATGTCTCATGCAGGAGACTGGCGGGGTGCGACAGAAAAAGCGTCGTCAATGGAAGGCCCTGTTAAACCATATGTGAAGCGCCAGTCTTGCAAGCCGGCGCTGGCTTGTCCATGGCGCAGGCCAGGGAAGGCATGCTCTCATTTGGTTGAGGTTGCCGATGATTGTACGCAGACCGCCGGTCGGATAACGCTGGTGACGCTGATTTTGAATGACGATTCGCCGGCCCGCCGGCGCCGCCGGCTCAGGGACTGGGAATGCCGTATCTTTCGAGGGTCGTTGTCGCCGTCGCGACCACTGTTTTGCTCGCCGGCTGCTATACGACGACGCCGGACCCGCAGGTTTCCAGCCGCGACGCCGAATGGCTGGCCCAGGTTCCCAAAGCCGAACAGGACCCGATCTACGCCCGCTACCTGATGAAGGACGACACCGGCGAGGAGCCGGGAACCATCATCGTCGACACCAGGGCCCGCCAGCTTTATTACGTGCTGCCCGGCGGCAAGATGATGCGCTACGGCGTCGCCGTCGGCAACGAAGCCTTTGGCTGGACAGGAACCGCCATGGTGCAGCGCAAGGCCGAGTGGCCGGACTGGCATCCCCCGGCGGAGATGAAACAGCGCTGGCCGCATGTGCGCGACACGAAGGGCGGCCCTGGCAATCCGCTGGGCGCGCGGGCGCTGTACCTTTACCAGAACGGCAGGGACACCCTGTACCGCATCCACGGCACCAATGAGCCGGAGAAGATCGGCCGCGCCGAATCGTCCGGCTGCATCCGCATGCGTAATATCGACGTCATCGACCTCTATAACCGCGTGCGGACCGGCGCGAAGGTGATCGTCAGATAAAGCGATTTTTGACGAAACGCCGCCGCCTTTGCCAAAAGACGCCCGAGGGCAGCGCCGTCATCACCAAATCGCGCACCGTACCGCCAGCCATTCGGCTCGCTCGTCCAGGTCTGCCCGGACCGCAGCACGCGGCAGCGAAGCGGTGGCGGCGTCACCGCCAACGGACGACGCGGAGCCCGACCGCCTCACCCGGCCCCCGGCATTGTGGACATGCGCTCCGGCGCCGGCCGGCAATCCGGGGATGCCTTCCAGTCCAAACTCTCGCCGCAACGCCTCATTGCCGGCCCGCAGGGCCTCGTTTACGTCCGCCAGTTCATCAGCATTCAGCGCCGGCGTGAAATTGGCGGGCGGCGCGCCTGTTCTCACGCCACGTGTTATGAAGGGGTGCGCTCTCAACTCCTTGAAAGCCGCCCACTCATCGGGATCCGACAACGCCCTTACCTCGGGTGGGGCCCCCGGTAACCAGCGCCAATCTGACGCCCAGCTCTCCGCGCGGCGCTCGCGATCTGGCATGGAATGGGCGACCGGCCTGGCCAGGCTGGAGTCCCGGAGTGGCGCTACGGACGTCGGAGGCTTCAGCGCCGTCGGGGTCCGCGCCGGCAATGGTTTTATCCCCCCGCCGGACCTGGGGCGGGGACGCGCTGTTGGCTCCGCCCCATGGCTGCTGCCGGCCATGCTCCAGAACATGAATCCAAACAGGGCGAGCGGCACGAAACTCGATTGTTGCTGATCCTGATCTTCGTCATCGCTGGAACTTCCCATCGCACGCTCCTTTCTTTCAGAGCGATAATGACAGCTTGGGCAGGCCCGGCGGCAAATCGCGCAAGCCGGGTGGCCTGAATATCTGTCAGGGGCTCGTCAGAGAAGCGTGAAGCAGCGCCGCGCCAGGGCGTTGTGACCAACGCGCCGGGGGCGCGGATTGCACGTCCGTCGTAACAGCATGGACGCCCTGCACCTCATGCGCGGGGCCAATGAGCCGGTGGAGATCGGCTGTGCCGGGGCTGGCGTGTGCAACCGGCGAAGGTAATCGGCAGGCAAGCGTGACGCCGGCTCTACCCGCGAGCAAGGTCCTGCGCCCGGCCGCGCCCCAGCGTCCAGGCGACTGATCATAAACTTGTTGACATAGCCTCCAAAACAGCTGACAGCCGCCGGCCTTCACGTTCTGTCGCGACGGAGCCCAATGAGCCACTCCTGTGCAGGATCGGCGTTTCATCGCGCACGGCGCCCAGGCGGTCTGCTGCAGGGCAGGCCGCGCGCGGCATGTCGGTTAACGCGCCTTCCTGGCTGGCCGACCGCCAGGGAGCCATGCTTCCGCCCACGTCGCCGACGCTGCCCCCATATCCTGCAGGGCCCATGTCTCCTGCAGGGCCCATGACGTCCCAGGGCGCCCGGTCGCCTTCCCGCCCAAGACTCGCCACTCCATCGCCGCCGTTCTGCATTGCATCCAGCAGACCCGCTTGCCGTGCGGGCGGAGGAACGCTGGTCGCCGACGCAGGCGCGCGACGCCAGAATGCAGCGGGCCGCCAGCGCGAAAACAGATCTCGCACAGGTTTCGTCGTGTATTCCAGCAATGCCTCCTGGATATCACCGAGAGCGGGACCCTTCCTGCGCACCCGCGAGGAACCGGACGGCACGAGCTGCAATGACTTCAGCTCCCCGCCGGGCCTGGGGCGGGGACGCGCTGTTGGCTCCGCCCCATGACTGCTGCCGGCCATGCTCCAGAACATGAAGCCAAACAGGGCAAGCGGTCCGAAATTCGACGGTTGCTGATCCTGATCCTCGTCGTCGTTGGAACTTCCCATCGCACGCTCCTTTCTTTCGGAGCGACAATGACAGACCAGGCCGGTCCCCGGCAGCCGCGGGCGCAGGCCGGTTGACCTGGCCCTCCAGCCGCCAGGCGCTGCTTCATTCAACAGCGCACTTGAAGAGATGGCGCGAAAGCAGAC
>Ga0182740_1002567_pt1 | contig 10942 bp, 10 predicted proteins | sample eDN5th37CKraftBY_FD_128872 | JGI IMG/M metagenome (GOLD analysis project Ga0182740, IMG submission 128872) | Enriched backyard soil microbial communities from Emeryville, California, USA - eDNA 5th pass 37_C Kraft BY (version 2) (version 2) | ecosystem: Environmental > Terrestrial > Soil >...
ACGAGGAGCAGCATCCGGAACCGCAGCTCTTCGAGTGCGAGGGCTACCTGCTCCAGCGCCGCTGCCCGCACCTGAAGGCCGACCTCACCCGCTTCGGCGAGGTGGAGGACGGCATCATGACCTGTACGCTGCACGGCTGGCAGTGGGAGATCGCGACCGGCAGGAACATCACCGGCGACGACCGCAAGCTCTTCTCGAAGAAGATCGAGCCGCTGCCGATGGCCGATGCCCAGGAGGAACTGGTCGCGCGGGCGGCGGTCGGCGATGACTGACGCGCCCTTCGCCTCCGGATCGCGGCGGCTGCACCATGTCGGGATCGTCGTGGCCGACCTCGATGCCGCGGCGGAGCGGTACGCGGCGCTCGGCTTTAGTGACGGCGACCGCTTCGCGGTGCCGGAGCAACTGATCGAGGCGATCACCTACCACGCCGGCCCATCGGGCTACGTCGAGCTGATCGCGCCGACCGACCCGGAAGGCGCGATCTCGCGGTACATGGCGAAGCGGGGCGAGGGGATGCACCACGTCGCCTTCGCCGTGGACGACCTCGCGGCGGAGCTGGACTCGCTGGCCGCGAATGGCGTTCGCCTGATCGACGAGGCGCCCCGGATCGGCGCGCACGGCTGGCGCGTGGCGTTCATTCACCCCGAATCCTGCAACGGCGTCCTCGTGGAGCTGGTGCAGGAGTAGAATCGGGATGATGACGCTGGGCCGACCCGGTATTCGCCCGTACCTGCCGGACCGACATGCGACCTTTCGGCTGCGTGTGTAAGGGGTGGCGCGCGAGTGTGTCATCCCGAGCCCTTCGGCTACGCTCAGGGTGAACTCCGCGGTGCAGGGACGACCAGCGCATCGGGGGTGAAGCGCAGTCGAGGGATCAGCCGCCCATGCACGACGCCCTCCATGCAGCCCGATCCCTCCACGCGCTCCATCGCTCAAGCAGTATCCGCCTATGGGCCGCTTGGTCGGGATGACAGAGATCCTGTGGCGGAGGATGTCGTTGGGGCGTTTGCTGACGACCCTTCGGCGTTGGCCGATCATGCCCTTGTGAGCGTTGACGAGCATGATGTCATGGTCCTGATTGCCGAGGGCTCGACTATCGCGGGCGAGCTGCTCGCACGGCGGAATCGACGTCCTAGTGACGAGTGAAGAAGGCTGGATGATCACCACTACGCGCACGATCCCGTTCGACACCCTGGACTTCTTCCTCGCCGCCGAGGCGCTGAAGCGCGAGCAGCGGATGAATGTCCTCCTCGACAACTCCCGCCATGAATCGGTCGCGGAGCATTGCTGGCACCTCTCCCTCCTCGCCATCCTCCTGGAACCCTACGCCCCGCCGGAGATCGACCTCCTCCACGTCCGCGACCTCATCACCATCCACGATCTCGTCGAGGTCTACGCCGGGGACAGCTGGTTCTACTCCGACGCCACCGATATCGCCGATCGCGAAGCCGCCTCCGCCACGAGGTTGCTCGCGCTGCTGCCGGAGTCCGACCGCGGGCGTTTCCGGCCGCTGATCGACGAGTTCCAGGCCCAGCAGACGCCCGAGGCACGCTACGCCCGGGCACTCGATGTCCTGCATCCGATGATCCTCTCCTACGCGCCGGGCGGCTCCGGCCCGACCGCGCCCCAGCTCACCGCGTCCATCGTCCTGGCCCGGAAACGCCCGCACCTGGAGCCATTCCCGCCCCTCTGGGACTTCGCGCAGCGCCTTGTCGAGGGTGCGATCGAGCGCGGAGTCATTGCAGCGGACTAGCACGCGGGAAATGCCGCGTGCGGCGGGCGATCCGGGGTAGGATTTGCCCAGCAATCCGACTCACCCCGCGAAGGCGTTTCCCATGACGGACGTGAAGCAGAAACCCGCTGCCCCCGAGATCGTCACCGACTCCGGTATCCCCATCGAGCCGATCTACCGCGCCCCCGAGGATCCGTTCGCGATCGAGGACCCGGGCGTCTACCCGTACACGCGCGGCATTCACCCGACGATGTACCGGTCCCGCCGCTGGACGATGCGCCAGTACGCCGGCTTCTCCTCCGCCGAGGAGAGCAACGCGCGCTATCGCCTCCTGCTCGCGCGGGGTACGACCGGCCTCAGCGTCGCCTTCGACCTGCCGACGCAACTCGGGCTCGATTCGGACGACCCCCGCGCCTTCGGGGAGGTCGGCCGCGTCGGCGTCCCGGTGAGCACGCTCGACGACATGCGCCGCCTCTTCGATGGCATCGACCAGACGGCCGTCACGACCTCGATGACGATCAACGCGCCGGCCTCGTTGCTCCTGCTCATGTACCAGATCGTCGCGGAGGAACGCGGCGGCGATCCGGCGAAGCTCGGTGGCACAATCCAGAACGACATCCTGAAGGAATACGCCGCGCGGGGCACCTACATCTTCCCGCCCCGCCCATCCATGCGCCTGGTGACGGACACCTTCGCCTACTGCTCGCAGCACCTGCCGATGTGGAACACCATCTCCGTCTCCGGCTACCATATCCGGGAGGCCGGATCCTCCGCCGCGCAGGAGATCGCCTTCACGCTGGCGGATGGCGTCGCCTACATCGACGCGGCGGTGCAGGCCGGGCTGGATGTCGATAGCTTCGTGCCCCGCATGAGCTTCTTCTTCGCGGCGCATTCCAACCTCTTCGAGGAGGCCGCCAAGTTCCGCGCCGCCCGCCGCATGTGGGCGACGATCCTGAAGGAGCGGTTCGGCGCGACCAACCCGAAGTCGCTGATGCTCCGCTTCCACACGCAGACGGGCGGCGTCACCCTCACCGCGCAGCAACCGCTGAACAACATCGTCCGCGTGGCCTACCAGGCGCTTTCCGCCGTGCTCGGTGGCACCCAGAGCCTGCACACGAACGGGTACGACGAGGCGCTGGCCCTCCCCACGGCGGAGGCGGCGACGATCGCCCTGCGCACGCAGCAGATCCTGGCCGAGGAGACCGGCGTCCCGGATACGGTCGATCCGCTGGCCGGGTCGTTCTTCGTGGAGTCGTTGACCGACCAGCTGGAGGAACAGGCGCGGATCTGGATGGAACGCGTCGATGCGCTTGGCGGCGCGGTGGTCGCGATCGAGGAAGGGTTCATCCAGGACGCGATCGGCGAGAACGCCTACCGGCGTGAACTCGCCCGCTCCTCCGGCGACGAGGTGGTGGTCGGCGTCAACCGGTACCAGTCCGATGAGCCGGTGAACGTACCGATCCAGAAGATCGATGCCGCCGTCGTGGACGAGCAGGTGCGCCGCGTCCAGGCCTACAAGGCCGCGCAGGACATGGACGCTATCGCGCCATTCCTCCAGCGCGTGCGGGAGGTCGCTGCCGGGACGGACAACCTGCTGGCAGTGATGAAGGACGCCCTGCTCGCCGGGGCGACGATGGGCCAGGTCGCGAACGCCTTGCGCGATGTCTTCGGGGAGCACGGCCACCGCGCGGGTTGAGTGGGACCGCACCGCACCGTGTCGCATTCCATGTCATCGGTGTGCTGGGATGGGTCGCCTTGAAGGTCGCAGCGCGACAGACCCCCACAGACGACCGGGCTGGTGGGCGATTCGGTCGAGCCACAACCACGTCGTAGGGCGGAACCCTCGGACCAGGGGTTCGCCGCCCTCCCTGCACATGCCAGGTAACGCGAGACGGCGTACTCAGCTGGAACCCGGTGCGATCTCGCTGACCCACCACGCCCGGATCGCGTCAGCGGTGAACGCGTCCGTCGTGATGCGGTGCCGGATGTACTGGCGGGGATGGCCGGCGGAATCGGTGGTCACGCCCACGTCGGTGGAGAGCGATGTCACGTTCGTCAGCGGGTCGGACGATTCGGAATCCTGGCCTGTCTCCAGGACCCGCTCGGACCCATCCGTGGCGATCTGGAAGGCGGTGACCTGGGGACGCCCCGCCGCGTCGACGTAGGTGAGGTCGACGGTCACCACGGCATCCAGCAGGGTCAGGGTATCGCCGCTCGCCAGCGGGTGCCGCGCGAGGTCCGCACGGACGGCAGCGATGCTTGCCTGGAGGTCGGCCAGCGGGCCGGTCATTGCGGCGCGGGCGATCTCCCCGCTATCGGTGCGGTCGTAGGTCGCCGGGGCGAAGCGGTCGGTCAGCACCAGCATCTGGCAGGTATCGAGGTCGGCCAGGGCGGGATCGGCTGAGTTCGCGACGGCGGTGCCGGTGTCGGCCGCGACCAGGCAGACAGGGACCGAGACGGCGGTCGTGACCTGGACCTGGCTGACCACGCCCCGCGCGTTGTAGAGGACGACGCTGGCCGGTTGGTCCTCGCCCGGATCGACCAGCGCGAGGTCGAAGAGCGGAAGTTGCTCGCGCTGGAGGAGGGTGTTCTGCGTCTCCATCAGCGCCGACTGGTTCTTGGAGATCGTGTTCGCCTGGAGCGCCACGTAGACCGTCGCCAGCGCGATGATGAGGTTCATCAGGTCGCGGAAGACATCGTCCCGTTCCTGGAACCAGCGCAACGCCCGGCGGAATGGCCGCTGCGCGTTCGACAGGATCGGGCGATTGGGCTTGCCGTCCGTCTCCTTCACCGTCGCCCTCCCATCGCTTCACCCCGTGCGGGCATGCCTCGTGAGCATGGTACCGGATGGCGCGTGGGGCCTGTGCCGCAGCCTACGTTCCGGCGCTCTGGTAGTGGCGGCTTTGCGCCCGCCAGATGCGGAGGGCAATCAGGAAGAGGCAGATGCCAACCAGCGGCGCGACGGAGGCCAGCACCGGCGACACCCGCAACTCGTCCGTGCGGTCCAGGATCACCGAGGCGGGCAGGAAGGCCACGAACGCCACCGGCAGCACGAAGGTCAGCAGCAGCGAGAGCGGGCGCGGGAAGATCGATTGCGGGTAGTTCCCGTACTGGTTGAAGGTCTCGTTCACCGTCAGGCGCACGGCCATCATGTTCAGGTAGCGGAACGAGAGCGACGCCAGCGCGATCTGCACCGACCCTTCCACCAGCGCCCCGCCGATCACCGCCAGGATCAGGAAGAGGACCGCCTGCGGCGTCCAGTCCACCGCCACCCCGAACGAGGCCGTGAGCAGCAGTGCGATCCCGCCGATCATGTCGCCGAAGCAGTTCACCCGCAGCTTGCGCGTGAAGACCTGCAGCAGCGGCGGCATCGGGCGCACCAGGAAGCGGTCGTACTCACCGGTGATCAGGATGCGGTCGATGTCGAAGAGCTGGCTGAAGCAGGCGTAGAAGATGCCGTGCGAGCAGAGCCGCATCCCGTAGAGGAAGGTGATCTCGGCGAGCGTCCAGCCGCCGATCCCGTTGAAGCGGGAGACGATGATCCAGACGGAGAAATAGCCCGTCAGCTGGTAGAGCATGCCGCTGATGACGGAGCTGATCGCGTTCGCGCGGTACTGGAAACCGCCCCGGAACGACGCCGAGGCCAGCGCCATCAGGGAGGTGAGCGTGTGCGAGACAGGCCACGTCCGCCGCATGGTCAGCACCCCCTCGCGGCAGCGGCGGTGGCATCCCACGTCGTCCGCCTGGAGTCACCACACCATGTCATTCTGAACGAAGCGAAGAATGACATGAGATATAGGGGCCAGGGTGAAACACCCTGCATGCCACAGAACGATCCGCTCACTCCTCGTTCCTCGGTCCTCACTCCTACCCTCCCTGGATCACGGTCTGGCGGTATGCCCGCGACCAGATGAGCCGGATCACGAAGACCAGCACCACCGCCCAGCCGGCCTGCAACAGCAGGGCCGGGCCGTTGCTGCCCATGGCGGGGTTGCCCACGTAGATCGAGACCGGGATGTAGGCGATCGCCTGGAAGGGCAACACCTGCACGATGTTCCGGAAAAGGTCCGGCATGAACCAGAGCGGGATCAGTGCGCCGGTCGCGAAGTTGCCGATGAGGCGGTACATCATCTTGAAGCCGGTCATCTCCAGCGTCCAGAACCCGACCAGCCCGATGATCATATTCAGTTCCACCGCCACGATCCAGGCGATCGCCAGGCTCGCGACGTAGGCGATGCCGGCCTCCACCGTCGCGGGCGGGCGGAGTTCCCCGAAGATGAAGGCCACCGGCAGGGCGACCGCCAGCATCGGCAGCAGCCCGACCATCTGCCCCAGCGCCCCCGCCACCAGCTGGAACGGGTAGGGCAGGGGGCGGTTCAGGTCGAAGCCGATCTGCCCCTCCCGGATGCGCTCCTCGATCTCCTGGTCCACTTCCGGCGTCAGGAAACGCAGCTGGAGGTTCGCGATCGTCAGGTAGACGAGCATTTGCTGGATGCTGACGCCGTCCACCTCCGTGCGGTCGCCGTAGGCCGCTTTCCAGAGGATCGTCAGCAGGTAGATCGTGATGCCGGTGAGGACGATCCCCATCACGACGTTGATCCGGTACATGTACGCGCGCCGGACCGTCATCCGCGCGACCTCGAGGATCGCCTCGCGGTTGCGGCTCAGGCTGCCAAGCCCGCCCCGTGGCGCCGCCTGGGCGCTCATGCGTGGACCTCGCCCTGCTCCACGATCTCGCGGACGACCCCTTCCAGGTCGGGTTCGATGATGGAGATGTCGGAGACGGCGCGTTGGCCGATCACGGCGGTGATGATGTCCGTGACGGCGATGCGCTCCGGATCGAAGTGCAGCAGCAGGCGGGTGTCCGTCTGCTCGTCGATCTCCACGCCATCGAGGTGCAGGCTGACCGGCGGCGCCGGGTCATCTCCCGGCTGGAGGGTGATGTCGAGCACGCGCCACGGCGCATAGCGGCGCTTCAGTTCGCTCACGGAACCGTCGTAGAGCACGGTCCCCTTGTCGATGAAGATGATCCGCTTGCAGAGGCGCTCCACATCGGCGAGGTCGTGCGTGGTGAGGATGATCGTCGTCCCCAGTTCGCGGTTGACCTCCTCCACGAACTGCCGGGTCCGTTCCTTGGCGACGACATCGAGGCCGACGGTCGGTTCGTCCAGGTAGAGGATGCGCGGCTCGTAGAGCATGGCGGCGGCGAGGTCGCCCCGCATCCGTTGTCCTAGGCTGAGCTGCCGCACTGGCGTTTGCAGGAAGCCGCCGATGCCCAGCTGGTCCACCAGGCGGTCGAGGTTCTTGCGGAACCGCTCCGGTTCGACGCGGTAGAGCTTGCCGATCAGCTTCAGGGAGTCCATCAGGGGGAGGTCCCACCAGAGCTGGGTACGCTGCCCGAAGACGACGCCGATGTTCAGCGCGTTCATCTCGCGGTCGCGCCACGGCACGCGGCCATCGACCAGGATCTCGCCGCCGGAGGGCACGAGGATGCCGGAGAGCATCTTGATCGTGGTGCTCTTGCCCGCCCCGTTCGAGCCGAGATAGCCGACGAGTTCGCCGCGGTCGATCGAGAACGAGACATCGTTCACGGCGCGGGTGGTGATGGATTGCCGGGTGACGAGCGAACGGAGTCCCCCGAATGCGCCCTCGATCCGCTTGGGACGCTGGAACTCCTTGACGAGATGATCGACCTGGATGATTGGCACGAGGAAGGTGTCCCGCGATGGAAGACGTGGGTTCGGGTGCAGGCGCGGATCGCAAGGAACCCGGCAAGGCCAGCGAGATATACCCGTGGCGCGGCCGGGTGTCAAGCGACGACGTATTGTGAAAACATGCGCGACGTTATGGATTCGTTGATCCCGATGCGGTTCCCGGCGCTAGAGTGAGGGCGTTTGCGTTTCGGTTGTCCATCCTCAGATCGTCAGGATGGAGGGGCCGGACGCACCGAGCCAGAGCGCGCGAAGACGCGTGGGGAGCATATACAGGATGATCCGGCTTACACGACGACAGATGGCAGCGGTGATGGGCGCGGCGGCGATCGCCCCGAAGGCGGTTGTGGCTCAGGTGGGGACACCGGGGGCATCGCCGGCCGCCTCGCCCGCAGCGTCCCTGGTGCCAGGCGGCGCGGTCCTCGAGGCGACCTATACCCTGCCCGCCATTCCGCTGGCCCAGTGGCAGAACGAGATCCTGCCGGATCACCCCATCGCCAACGATCGCGGGTTCCTGCTCGGTGGCATCGGCAGCGACATCTTCCACGTTCCCGGCACGGACCCCAACCTGCTCTACATGGTGACCGATCGGGGACCGAACGGCACCGTGAAGGTCGGGGGCGACTCCCGCACCACCTTCCCGGTGCCGGATTTCACCCCGACGATCTTCCTCGTCGAGCTCGACAACGAGGAGATCACGGTGCTTGATGCCGTGCCGCTGGTTGGGAAGAGCGGCGCGCCGGTCACGGGGCTTCCCAACACGGAGGCGCTGGATGCCCCGGCCTGGGACGTCACCGGCGAGGAGGAGATCGCGTTCAACCCGAGCGGCCTCGACACCGAGGGGTTGGTGATGGCCGGTGACGGGTCGTTCTGGCTCTCCGATGAGTACAGCCCCTCCATCGTTCACGCGCGGATCGATGGCCGCGTGATCGCCCGCTACGGCCCCCAGGGTGTCGACCTCGCCGGGGCCGACTACACGGTGGTGGATAGCCTGCCGGCGATCTATGCGAAGCGTCGCAGCAATCGTGGATTCGAGGGGCTGGCCATCAGCGGCGATGGCCGCACCCTCTACGCCTCGCTCCAGAGTCCGCTCTACGTGCCGGACAAGAAGGTGGGCCAGGCATCCGTCAACACGCGCATCCTCGCCTTCGACATCGCCGACACCGGGCCGTCTGCCGAGTACATCTATCAGTTCGACGATGTGACGGCCTTCGATCCATCGGTCGACGGCGCGACGGACGAGATGAAGCTCTCGGGGATCGCCTGGGTGAACGAGACCACGCTGCTCGTGATCGAGCGCACGGACGCTGTCGCCAAGATCTATGCGATCGACATTGCCGGCGCCACGAACATCCTCGGCGGCGTGTATGACGATGCCGCCACCTCCCCCAGCCTGGAGGAGCAGAACGACCTTCGCGGCGCTGGCATCGTGCCGTTGACGAAGACGCTGGTCGTGGACCTGAACGCGGTCGCGACGATGCCGCAGAAGATCGAGGGGATCGCCATCCTCGACGATACGACCATCGCCGTGGCCAACGACAACGACTTCGACATCAACGAGTTCGATGCCGATGGCAACATGATCCCGACTGGCCGCACGTCGCAGGTCTTCGTCATCGCCCTCTCGGCGCCGCTCGGTCTCGCTGGATAGCGTGACTCGCCCCGCAGTGGGCCGGCGCGAAGGCGGCTGAACGCGAACGAAGGGACCGGCAATGCTGCCGGTCCCTTCATGCTGGATGTCGGTGTCCGTGACGGGCCGACGGTCGGTTATCCGACCGGGGTCGCCTCCGGGGATGCCACCGGCGTCGCCGACTGCACCGCGCCCGGCTCCGGCTGGAAGATCACGCCGCAGGCGATGCGCCCGCCGCTGTCACCGGAGGGATCGGTGTGCAGGTCGTCCGCGTGATCGTGGATCATCAGGGACGAGCCATCGGCGTCGGCCAGCGAGTTCTTGTCACCGGGGTAGAGCGAGATCCGGGTGGATGTCGTCTGGAGGAGGAACGATCCATCCTCCTTCACCGTCAGGTTGCCTAGGTCGCCGGCGTGACTGTTCGGGTCGTCCGGCGAGCCGTGAACGCCGTTCTCCGGATTGAAGTGACCGCCGGCGGAATCGAACGGTGGGTCCGTCTTCGGATCGCAGACACCCGCCTCGTGGATGTGAAGGCCGTGCTCGCCCGGCGTCAGGCCGCTGTCCTCGGCATTGGCCACCGTGATCAGCACCTCCGCTCCGGGAGCCTCCTGCGTGAGACGGGCAACCCCGACCACATTGTTGTCGACCCCGATCAGGGTAAGTGTGACCTGCACGGGTTCGACCACGGTAGGCGTCGCTTCCGCCGCCGGGGAGGCAGCGGGTGTGGAATCCTGGGCCAGGGCGAGCGAGGCATTGCCGAATCCGAAGGCGAGCGAGGTGACAAGCGCCCCGCCGACAGCGATCCGGCGGAACGGATGGAGACCGGAGGATGAGGACATGGAGCCTCCTGGGGTAATGCGCGGCCTGTGCGGCAGCCGCGCTACGATCGGGCCGTCCGGCATCTGCTGGCGGCCGGGACACGGGCGGGCTGTCCCACGTCCGATGGGACGGGTCAGCATGTGTCGTGCCACCCGCTATCCGGCCCTTCAAACGGGCTAGCCGCACGGGCCTCGCTCCATCACCACATGGCGTGGCAATCCGGCGAAATCGTGGATGGTGCGGACCGTCACATCGGGGAAGGTCTGGCGCAGGAGCGTTTCGACGGCGCCGGTCTGCGCTGGGTCGAGCTCGAACCCCGCGGCACCCCCTGGAGTGAGCACCCGCGGCAGGTCGGCGACGAGTTCGCGGACGAGGTCGAGGCCGTCCGTGCCGCCATCGAGGGCCATCCGGGGTTCGGCGGCCAGGTCGGGATTCTCCGCGATCTGGCCCGGGGTCAGGTAGGGGAGGTTCGCCAGGACCAGGTCGATCTCGCCGGTCGTCTCGCTCAGGAGCGATTGCTGCACGGCCACGATCCGGTCGACGATGCCGCGTCCCGCGTGGATCTGCCGGTTGCGCTGCATCACGGCGAGTGCGTCCGGTGAGGCGTCCGAGGCCACGACGATGCTCCTCGACGCGGGAGCGATCGCGGCGGCGAGGCTGATCGCGATCGCCCCGGACCCGGTGCCGACATCGACGATCGCGGCGTCAGGGTGGCGACTGAGCCACTCCATCGCCCATTCGACCAGCAGTTCCGTCTCCGGACGCGGCACGAGGACGCTGGGATTGACGGCGAACGGCATCCCCATGAACTCGCGCATCCCGTCGAGATAGGCGACCGGCTCTCCTGCGATCCGGCGGGCGATCAGCGCCTCGTACGGCGCGACGACATCCTCCGGGACCGGCTCCGGGAGGCGCAGGAACAGGCCGGTGCGGTCCGTGTCCAGGACGTATCGCAGCAGGACCTCGGCATCGAGGCGCGCCGTGTCGATCCCGGCTGCGGCGAGCCGGGCCGTCGCCTCCCGAAGGAGGTCCTGGAGGGTGCTAGTGGCG
>Ga0182740_1002572_pt1 | contig 10926 bp, 12 predicted proteins | sample eDN5th37CKraftBY_FD_128872 | JGI IMG/M metagenome (GOLD analysis project Ga0182740, IMG submission 128872) | Enriched backyard soil microbial communities from Emeryville, California, USA - eDNA 5th pass 37_C Kraft BY (version 2) (version 2) | ecosystem: Environmental > Terrestrial > Soil >...
CGCACGTGCCTGCCGCCATGCCGGCAGGACATCAAAGCGGAGGCCAGCGAATCGAAGTGGGACGAGGGCGCGCCAGAGGCCCGCACCGCGGGCTCGCGCAACGTTCAGGCGATGTCAGGGTGAAGTGGCGGAGAGAGAGGGATTCGAACCCTCGAGACGGTTACCCGCCTACACACTTTCCAGGCGTGCGCCTTCGACCACTCGGCCATCTCTCCGCATTGCGTGAAGCCAGAAGGCCGCAAGCGGGCGCAATATACTGATCGCGAGCGCATCCGCAAGGGATCACAAGCACCTGATCAGCATTGTTTTGCCAAGGGCCTGACCTATCTTGTGAATGTCGGCTTGGCCGTGCAAGAAAGGGGCGCGGCCGATGGACGGGATGGGGCAATCCTGCCGGGGCAACTGGCTGCTGAGGGAAAAATGCGTCTCATCTTGCGTACGTTGGGGACATGGCTACTGAGCATAGCCGTGATTCTGGGCGTGATAGACGGCACCAAGTCTCTTGCCGCCAACGCGGTTATCACCACTTCCCTCGGAGACCTGTGGACTTCACTCAATGCGACGAGCCTTGAATGGGTGCAGGCTTTCCTCGAAACCCGGTTCTTCGGTCCCGTCCTCACGCCCATGCTGGCGAGCCTGTTGACGGTGCCCAGCTTCGTGGTCGTGGGCGTTCCCGCGATCGTATTGGCCTTCCTGGGGCGTTCACGCTACGTCCGCCAATATGTCAAAACCGACGAAATCTGATCCTTTCGGCTAGGAGTTCGCGATGTTCCTGAGGTCCAAACCCTCATCAATTCCCTCTGCAGGCGATTCGCTTCCCGGTCGCCCGACCGAGATGCAGGTTGCCGCGACCCATTTCGTCAACGGCCATGCGCTCAAGGGTCCTTATCCCGAGGGCGCGCAAACCATCTATTTCGGCATGGGATGCTTCTGGGGCGCAGAGCGCCTGTTCTGGCAACTGCCCGGCGTCTACGTCACCGCGGTCGGCTACCAGGGCGGCCACACGCCCAACCCGACCTATGAGGAAGTCTGCTCGGGCCTGACCGGGCACACCGAGATCGTCAAGGTCGTCTACGATCCGAACCAGATCGGGCTCGAGACCCTGCTCAAGGCCTTCTGGGAGGAGCACGATCCGACCCAGGGCATGCGCCAGGGGAACGACGTGGGGACGCAGTACCGCTCGGCGATCTACACCACTTCGCCCGACCAGGCCGCGCAGGTCGAGGCGAGCCGCAAGGCGTTCGACGCGGCGCTGGCGGACCGTGGCCTGGGCAAGATCACCACCGAGATCGCTCCGGCCGGCCCTTTCTACTACGCCGAGACCTATCACCAGCAGTATCTCGCCAAGAACCCCAACGGCTATTGCGGCCTGGCTGGGACGGGCGTGTCCTGCCCGATCGGTCTGTTCAAGACGACCGGTGCCGAGAGCGAGCGGGCATAGTGAGCATCAGGTCGCGGGCAGGCTTTGAGGATTTCGTCTCGGGCTTGCCCGCGACTTCGATCGTCCATCAATGGGGCGATGCGTCGGTCGCCAAGGTCGGGGGCAAGGTCTTTGCCCTGTTCGGGCTCGATGCCGAGGGCTCTGGCCTGGTCTTCAAGGTCACCGAGTTCACGTTCGATATGCTGACCGAGGCGGACGACATCGCCCAGGCGCCCTATTTCGCCAAGCGTGGGTGGGTCCGCGTCGGGGGCAAGGCCGCGTTGTCCGAGGAGGATCTGGAGGCTTACCTGCGCGAGGCGCACCGTCTGGTGGCCTCCAAGCTGACGCGCAAGCTCCAGGCCGAACTGGGGCTTACCGAACTTATCGCGGCAGGACCTCGTAGGTCCTGAGCGCGGCGCCCGACGGGGTGACGTCGCGCAGCCAGGCGGGTAGCGCGTCAATCTCGACCAGCTTGACGAAGGAATCGGGCGCAGCGTCGGGCAGACCGCTCATTTCGGGCATTGCCGGACACGTCACGATCACCGAGATGCCGCGCGCCTCGAGGATTTTCCGTGCCTCATCGATCGGCCAATTGAAGAAGTGGAACGCGTCGAGCACGCCCTGCTGGTTGCGATGATAGGGCGCCGCGACGACCGAATGGGGTGTGTAGAAGAGCATGTGCGACCCCAGGTCGATCGGGGTCATCAGCCGCTCGGGCGGGAGCGCGGCGAGGTCGGCAAAGGCGCTGGGCATCAGGCAGGCGGCACGATCACCGATCCCCTCCGCTGCCATCGAAGCGCTGCTCGTCGGAAACAGCATGCCGATATAGGCGACGGCCGCCGATACGGCGATGCCGGCAAACAGCAGCCAGCTGCCGATCAGTGCACCGATTTCGAGGGGACGGCTCTTGGCCATGTAGTGGGCGCGCGCGGTGGTGATGAGCCAGGCGCCGGCCGGCACGGCGATGATGCCGGCGGTGCGCGCACCGCGAATCTGGAGGACCGTCACCACGAAAGCCAGCGCCAGGAACAGCCCGAGCATTGCCCATTCGGGCGTGCGTCCATCCCGCACCTTGAGGATGTGATAGGCGGCCACGACGAGGCCCGCGATGACCGGAATGATCGAGGCGATGGTGAAGGCCGGCAGCGACGCGAGGCTTTCCCAGACCGGGCGGGCCTCGATGATGTTGTCGATCCAGTGCTCCAGCAGCCACGGATCGAGTTGCCCATAGGGTCCCTTGCGGCAATCGGGGAACAGCACGGCGAGCGCGACGAGCACGACCAGTCCCGCGCCCACTCCGAGCGCCATGCGTTGCCACACCGGCCGGTGCCGGACCGGGAGCAGCGACAGCGCCGTGAAGGCGATGCCAACCGCGCCCGCTGCCGCGACATAGACGATCGACATGGCGTCGCATGCCGGCTCGAGCCAGCGCGACGGCGGCAGGGCAATGGCCAGATGCACCAGGCTGGCCCCGGCATAGGAGAGCCCGAACCAGCGCAATGCCCGCCCCCGACTGGGGCTCGCCACCCACATCAGGCCGAAGGCAACGATGGCGGCGGCCACCGTCGCCACCGATTCCGAACCGATCGCAAGGGCCGTGGCGCAGGCGATGCCGGCCCCGATGGCAAAGCGCGGCCGCCGCAACGCCTCGATAGTGCAATAGACCGCCGCCAGGGCCAGGATGAGCTGGACGCTATGGTGGTCCACACGACCCGGCACGAACTCGTTCATGATGGATGGCGAGAAAGCGGGAAGCGCCACCCCAGGCAGGGTGCCGTCGCTGCCGATCAGGCGTACGCAGAGCTTGGCGCTCACGGCCATCAGCACGAAGAGCAGGATGAGCGGCCAGACGAAAGCGGCCACCATCTCGGCTCCCGACCCGGCGAGGGGCCGGGCCGCCAGCACCAGGGCGGCAATCGGCAGGTCCACCAGCCGGGACCAGTGGATCTCGGCGCCATAGGGTGTGTTCATGCGATATTGCATGTGGTCGAACCAGGGCTGGCCGTTCAGGAAGTCCCGCACGACCGTCATCCGCATGGCGTCGTCCGTGTCCGCCAGCAGCGGAATGGTGTCGGCGTGTACGAAGTATCGCAGCGCCAGCACGCACACCGTCGCAACGAAGGCGACGGCGACGATCAGCCAGTTGATGCGGGCCGGGCCGGCCTCTCCGGTGGTCACGGTGTCTGCACCTCGAGGATTTCGAGCTTCCCGTCCTTGGGCGATACTGGTTTGAGCCAAGACCATTTTTCCTTCAATGGGACAGTCGGGCAGCCGACCACGTAGCGGATGTTCCGTTCGGCCGCGATACGCCGGGCCTCGTCTTCGTTGCCGCGGAAGAAGGCACGGGCATCCAGGGTACCCTCGACGTTGCGGTGAAAACCGGCCGAAACGACGGCGTGCCGGGTATAGTGCAGGATATGCGGCCCCAGTTCGGGCGGGGCGACCGCGATCCCCGGATCGAGGGCCGCGAGGGTGGCGAAGACCTCCGGCTCGAAGCAGGTGAGGCGCGCCACCGTGAACTCGGACGCGCCGGCCACGGCGGGCTTGGGGAGCCATTGGTCGAGCCCGATGACGACCACATTGTGAATGACGCTGGCAAAGACGAGCCAGGTGGCGACCAGGAGCCCTGCACCCTGCAGCCCGCCTTTGGCGAGATAGCGTTCGCGGGCGGCAGAGATCGCCCAGACGCCGGCGGGTACGGCAAAGAAGGCTGCGAGACGTGCGCCCCGGATCTGGACGATGGTCATCAGGGTAGCGACGGCGAGGAAGGCAAGGAGCACCAGCCAGGCCAGCCGTTCGTCGCCGCGTGTCCGGCGCAGGCGCCAGGGGGCGACGAGAAGGGCGACGGCAGGCGGCAGGATGGCGCCGGTAGCGGAAGCCGGATTGTCCTCGAAAAACAGCCACAGCGGCCGCGCCTCCCCGATCTCGGAGAACAGCGCCGCCATCCTCGGATCGAGTTGAGCATAGGGGCCCGCAAGGCACTGTGGATAGAAGAGCGTCAGAACGCCCAGCGACAGCGCGCCCAGCGTCGCCAGGACGAGGAGGCGCGTCGGCAAGGTCTTGAGGGCTTCCGACAGCGCCGCCAATGCGAGGAGGACGAGGCAGGCCAGCCCGGTTGCCAGAACGTAGACGATCGAGATGGCATCGCACGCTGCCACGCCGAACTGGTCGGCCGGCAGCGCCAGTGCTGCCAGAGCCGCGGTGCCGGCGAAGAGGGGGAGGGCGAACCAGACCGCCGCGCTTTTCCAGGTCAGCGGATCGAACGCCCAGAGCAGGGCCACGAGCGCGATCGAGAGCACGACGAAGGGCAGGGTCTCAAGGCCGATGGCAATGCTTGCCGCCGCGAGAAATCCGGCTGCGATGGCACTGGCCCGGTGCCTGTGGCTATCCGTGAGCGCCAGGGAGAGGCCGGCTAGGAGGAGGATCTGCACGTTGTGATGATCGACGCGTCCCGGGGAAAATTCGGCCAAGAGCGGCATCGAGAGCAGGGGCAGCACCAGCGCGGCGGCGGTTTGGCCGGGCCCGGCAATTCGGCGCCCCCAGAGCTCGGAAAGGGCGAGAAGCGGCAGGAGCAGCAGCAACGGCCAGACGAGGGCCGCCAGGTCCGGGTGGCCGGTCGGGCGGAAGAGCGCGATGAGCCCTGCCAGCGGCGCATCGATGAGGCGCGACCAGTGCAGCGGCGCGCCGAACGGGGCGTTGTCGCGATGGACCACCGTGTCCTGCCAGGGCTGGCCATCGAGAAGGTCGGCGGCCGTCGCCATGCGCATGGCGTCGTCGGTATCGGCCAGGAGCGGCTTGGCGTCGGGGGGCAGGAGGCTGGTCGCCACGAGCAGCACGACTGCTGCCAGCCAGACGAGCGTCACCGTCACCCACGTCTTGCGCGCAGCCCCAGCGCTCATCACCGGCCCCTCCACCTCGTCCGGTCTTACGCCCGGGGTATCAAGAAAGCGTTGAGCGCAAAAACAAGGGGCGGCCCCAAGGCCGCCCGGAGTTCGGGTCAGGAGAACCCATCAGGATGATCAGCCACGCGGCTGGGGCACGATGCGCAGGTAGGGCTTGGGTGCCTTCCAGCCGTTCGGGAACTTTTCCTTGGCGGCATCGTCCGACACGGAAGAGGCGATGATCACGTCCTCGCCCTGCTTCCAGTTGACCGGAGTGGCCACCGAATGCTTGGCGGTGAGCTGGAGGCTATCGATGACGCGCAGCACTTCATCGAAGTTGCGGCCGGTCGAGGCCGGGTACTCGATCTTGAGCTTGACCTTCTTGTCGGGGCCGATGACGAAGACCGACCGCACCGTCAGCGAATTGTCCGCGTTCGGGTGGATCATGTCGTACTTGCGCGCGATCGAGCCGTCGGTATCGGCGATCAGCGGGAAGTTGAGCGCAGTGCCCTGCGTCTCCTTGATGTCGGCGGCCCAGCCGGCGTGATCCTCGAGCTTGTCGACCGACAGGCCCAGCACCTTGACGCCGCGCTTGTCGAACTCGGGCTTGAGCTTTGCGGTGTAGCCGAGCTCGGTCGTGCAGACCGGGGTGAAATTCTTCGGATGGCTGAACAGAACCGCCCAATGGCCATCGATATAGTCATAGAAGCGGATGTGGCCTTCGGTGGTCTCAGCCTCGAAATCGGGGGCGGCATCGCCAATCAGGATTGCCATTTGTCTTCCTTTCGAACCGCGCCGGGCGCAGCAGTGAACTTTGCAACTAAGATATCGGGTAGATAGCCGGTGTTAGTAGATTGAGGGAGCGAAATCTTTTTGTCTTTTGGCCCGAGGGCGCACCAAGGCGTTCCAAAGCGCCACCCTTGGGCGCAATCGCGCTCGAAGGGTGCGCGGCGGGTTGGTCGCCGCCGGTTTGATTAAATCAAATAACCTGATACACACTGCGATCGCCCACCTTCGCGCCTTCCTTGCGCAAGCCGCACCAAGACGGACAATCATGAGTCGCAATTTTCTGGTCGTCGATCCCGAGGAGGGGCTTGAGGTCCTGCGTGGCCTGGCCTCGGCCATCCGCATAAAGATCCTCAAGCTGCTGCACGTGCGTGGACCGCTCAACGTCAACGACATAGCCGAGGCGCTGGCGCTGCCCCAGTCGACGGTTTCCTCCAATGTCCAGATTCTCGAGGATGCGGGCCTGATCCGCACCGAGACGCAGAAGGCGCGCAAGGGCAACCAGAAGATCTGCCACTCCACGTTCGACGAAGTGCTGGTGATGTTCAAGGAAGACATCAACCCGCTGCACAAGGAGGCGATCGAGGTGGCCATGCCGCTCGGGCTCTATACGAGCTGCGAGGTGTCGGCTCCCTGCGGGCTGTGCTCGACCGAGGGCATCATCGGGCTCCTCGACGTGCCCGATACCTTCCTCGACCCCGAGCGCATGAAAGCGGGCCTCATCTGGTTCACGCGCGGCTATGTCGAATACCAGTTCCCCAACAACGCCAAGCTGGCCCAGAACGAGATCGAAGCCATCGAGTTCTCCATGGAGCTGTCGTCCGAAGTTCCGGGAACCGCGGCCAACTGGCCGTCCGACATCACGGTGGCCGTCAACGGCAAGGACGTGGGCACCTGGACCTCGCCCGGCGATTTCGGCGACAAGCGCGGCGTCTACACGCCCGACTGGTGGAAGCTCAAGGGCAGCCAGTACGGCAAGCTCAAGAGCTGGAAGGTCACCCATTCGGGCACGTTCGTGGACGGGCTCAAGATTTCCCCCGTCTCGCTCAAGGACCTCGATGTCGAAACCCACCATTCCATCCGCCTGCGCATCGGCGTCAAGGAGGATGCCAGGCATCCGGGCGGGGTGAATATCTTCGGCCGCGGCTTCGGCAACTACGACCAGGACATCGTGCTGCGCCTGCACACGACGCGCTGACGGCCGCTAGATGCCGCCGCCGGTAGTGCTGGTGGCGTCCGCACCGGTTGGGGCGGCGCTGCCGCCCGGCTTGCCGTTGGTCCAGGTCACATCCGCGCCATTGAGCGGCACGACCGAGAGCGACATCTTGCCCGAGCCGAGCTGCAATTCGCGGGCATGCGCCAGGTAGACCAGGGCATTGTTGGCCGCGTCATACATGCGCGTCACGCGCAGGCTCTTCCAGATGAGGCTGCGGTTCTGCTTGAAGATCTCCTCGCCGCCGGCGTTGAGCGAGATGTCGCCGACCGTGACGGGCCCCGTCGCGGTGCAGTCGAGCGCCGAATAGGAAGGATCCTCGAACCAGTTGCCCTGCTGGAGCCGGTCGATGAGGCCGCGGCTGAAATAGGAGACGTGGCACACCACGCCCTTGACCTCGGGATCGGCGACCGCCTCCACCACGATGTCGTTGCCGGTCCAGTCGACGCCGACCTTGCCGACCGCCTGCTGGTTGTCCGGCTTGGAACAGCCTGCCAGTGCAGCCACGAGGGCAACGGGGAGAGCGAAACGGGCGAAGGTCTTGAGCATAGGCCGAGGTTCCAATCCGCTAGAAAGGGTCAACGCGCCGTCATGTGGGGCGGGCAGGGCCCGCTCACAAGACTTGGCGCCAAAACTATCGATTATGGTCCTGCCGCTTGAGGCGGTGTTCGAGCAGGCGCACCAGCAGCGAGAGCGAAATCGTCATCGTCAGGTAGAGGAACGCCACGATGTTGTAGGTCTCGAAGAACTTGAACGTGCTCGAGGAATAGACCTTGCCCAGCTGGGTAATGTCCTGGACGCCCAGCGCCGAGACCAGCGCGGAATCCTTGATCATCGACACGAAGTCGTTGCCGTAAGGCGGCAGGATGGTGCGGAACGCCTGGGGAAAGGTGATGAACCGGAACGTGTGCCAGCGCGACATCCCCAGCGAATAGGCGGCCTCGCGCTGCCCGCGATCGACGGCCTCGATGCCGGCCCGGAAGATCTCGGCCAGAAAGGCGGAGTAACAGAGGGTCAGCGCCACGATGGCGCGCCAGGTGAAATCGAAGTTGCGCACGGTCAACGGCGCCATCCATCCCTGGTCGATGACCGGGGCCAGCAACCAGTTGGCGCCCTCGACCATGGCCGGGGCCCCCACGAAGGCGACGTAGAACAGCACCACCAGCAGCGGAATTCCACGAACGATCTCGACGTAGAACGTGGCCACCTCCCGCAGCACCCGAAAGCGCGACGTCCGCGCCATGGCCACGATAAGGCCGACGAGGGAGGCGAGGATAAAGGCGACCGCGGTGACCCAGAGCGTGGTGGCGATGCCGCCCGAGAGCGCATTGAAGATGGTGCGCATGCCCTCGTCGGCGACGATCTGCCAGAAGGTCAGGATGCCGAGCAGGACGATCGCGAGCAGCCACCAGGGTATCTCACGGCGGCGATGGGGCGGGGTCGATGATGACATGAGGCGGCGGGAACTCGCGGGAATTTATGCCGCGAGCCCCCATGAGGCGCGCAGCTTATTGGGCGGCGTTATACTCGTAGAACCATTTCTGCTTGAGCTTGTCGAGGGTGCCGTCGGCCACGATGGTGGCGAGCGCGGCGTTGATCGGCTCGCGCAGGTCCGAGCCCTTCTGCAGGATGAACCCGAAGCTCTCGGTGCCCAGCGCTTCGTCGAGCGACTTGAAGGCACCCGGATTGGCGCCGATGTAGCCGGCGGCCGAGCTCTGGTCCATGAGGACGGTATCGACGTCCCCGGACTTGAGAGCCTGAACCGAGGCGCCGAAGGTGTCGAAAAGCTTGATGCGCGGATTGGCTTCGTCGCCATCGAGAACCGAATAGACGGCGACGTAGAAATTGGTGGTGCCGGCCTGGGCGCCGACCAGCAGGTCCTTATCGGCGGCGAAGCTCTTGGCGTCGGTGAAGCGGTTCTCGTCGGCCCGGACCAGCATGAACTGCTGGCTGGTGAGGTAGGAATCGGAGAAGTCGATCTGCTCGGCGCGCTCGGGATTGATGGTGATGCCATCCATGCCGACGTCGAACTGGCCATCCTTGACCGACTGGATCATCACGTCCCAGCTCGACAGGTTCCACTCGACCTTTGCGTTGAGCCGCTTGGCGATTTCGTTGAAGAGGTCGTATTCGAGCCCCACGCTCTCATTGGTCTTGGGGTCGACGAAGTTGAGCGGCACATAGGCATTCTCGGTCACCGCCTTGATGGTGCGGCCCTGCAGGTCCGGCAGGCTCTGGGCCGTGGCAGGCGCGGCGAAGCCGACAGCCATGGCCGCGGCGAGGACGAGCGAGGAAATGAGTTTCATGAGGCGGCAGTCTCCCTGTCAGCAAATGGCGCCTCTGTCGGCGCCCTTGGCGCGACATTAGTGCATAACCGCCCGCCAAGTGAATTCCGATTTGGGCAACGCCTTACCCAACCAGCACAAATTTCGAGTGCATCCATCCTGCCCCGCCTCAGCGGGACGCGATGGCGTACCCGGATCGATTATCGGCTGGCCGCAGGCAGGATGGACAAGTGGGCCGAACCTGGCGATGCCGGGTCTCCCCGGCATCCGGCAATCGGCCCGGCCGCAGCTTATTTCTTGGCGGCGGCAGCCGGCTTTGCTGCCAGGCTCTCGTCGACGGTGTCGGCCTTGGGGCCGTTCTTCTTGACCGACTCGATGGCGTTCTTGGCGCTGGCCTTGGAGGTATAGGTCTCCGAGCGCACCATGATCTCCCCGTTCCGGGCACGGAAGCGCACGAAATGCTCGCCGTTCTTGGCGGCTTCGATCTCGAAGCGGTAGCCCTTGCCGGTCTCGCCCGCCGAGAGATCCACCGTGGCGGCTTCCGGGGCATTCTTCTTGATCGAAGCGATGGCGTTCTTGGCGCTGGCCTTGGACTTGTAGTTCTCGGACCAGACGATGATTTCCGAGTTATAGACAAACTGTACGCGGTACTCGCCCGCCTTGGCGGCTACGATCTTGAATGTGTGCGGCATAGGGCCCTCTCCCAATCAAGCGAGCGGCGCGGTGGCCACTCACCGGTTTCGTCGTCGCAAAGTGTTACTAGCTTTGGCGAATTTGGAAAGGGGAGAAAGTCCTGATGGCATTCCCCTGATGCGCTTGCGCCCCGCGCGCCCCGGTTTGGGCCTTTCAGGTTCACGTCAGCAAGCCGGGCAATACTCCCCTCAATGAGAAACTCGTGAGGTAAGTCATGCGCAAGGCATTGCTGTCGCTCGCCGTCCTGGCAGGTTCGGGCATCTACGTCGCACAACAGTTCTCGGCAATCCAGGTGCCGACCGCCCTCGACGCCATCGCGCCTCCCGCCGGACAGATGCTGCCGGCTTCCGGGCCGGTGGTCACCGAGCCCGCCCCCGCGCCGCAGACTGCCGTGGTCTCCCAGCCGCCCGCCGTCACCCCATCCGTCCGGCAACTGGGCCGCGGCGAGATCGATATCGCCAGCACCCCGACCCCGAGTGCAACGATTACCCCGCCCCTGCCGCAGCCGCGCCCGCTCGACGCGCCTGTCTCGATCGTGCAGGCCGCGGCCACCACTATCAACGGTCAGTACCGCGACGGCACCACCAGGGCCCGGTGACCGACGCCTATTACGGCAACATGCAGGTGCAGGCGACCATCCAGAACGGC
>Ga0182740_1002574_pt1 | contig 10923 bp, 8 predicted proteins | sample eDN5th37CKraftBY_FD_128872 | JGI IMG/M metagenome (GOLD analysis project Ga0182740, IMG submission 128872) | Enriched backyard soil microbial communities from Emeryville, California, USA - eDNA 5th pass 37_C Kraft BY (version 2) (version 2) | ecosystem: Environmental > Terrestrial > Soil >...
CCGGCAACGAAAACCCGAACCGCGAGATCCGCATGACCTCCGCTCCCAATGAAGCAGCCGAGACCCCCGAAACGCTCGACGACATGATCGTTCGCACCGCCGAAGCGACGGCAGCCAATATTCGCGCCGCGCGCAGCGCGATCGGCGCCGTCATCTTCGGCCAGGATGAAGTCGTCGATCGCGCACTCATCACCATTCTGGCCGGCGGTCACGCGCTTCTCGTCGGCGTGCCGGGCCTTGCCAAGACCAAGCTCGTCGATGCGATGGGCACCGTGCTTGGGCTCGATGCGCGCCGCATCCAGTTCACGCCCGATTTGATGCCATCCGACATTTTAGGCGCCGAAGTGCTTGAGGAGGGCGCCGGCGGCAAGCGCGGCTTCCGCTTCATCAAGGGCCCGATCTTCGCGCAGCTTCTGCTCGCCGACGAAATCAACCGCGCGAGCCCGCGCACGCAATCCGCGCTCCTGCAGGCGATGCAGGAATATCATGTCAGCGTCGCCGGTACGCGCCACGATGTGCCGCGCCCGTTCCATGTGCTCGCGACCGAGAACCCGATCGAACAGGAAGGCACCTATCCGCTTCCCGAAGCGCAGCTCGATCGCTTCCTGATGCAAATCGATGTCGGTTATCCCGGCCGGGACGCCGAGCGGAAAATTCTGTTCGACACCACCGGCGTCGAGGAGACCAAGCCGCGCCCGGCGATGACCGCCGACGAGTTGATGGCAGCGCAGCGCCTCGTTCGCCGCATTCCGGTCGGCGAGTCGGTGGTGAATGCAATCCTCGATCTCGTGCGCGCCGCGCGGCCCGGCGAGAAATCCGAAATGTCGAAGCTGGTCGCCTGGGGTCCCGGCCCGCGCGCGAGCCAGGCGTTGATGCTCGCCGTGCGCGCCCGCGCATTGCTCGACGGCCGTCTTGCACCGTCGGTCGATGATGTCGTGGCGCTTGCCGAACCTGTGCTCAAGCACCGCATGGCGCTCACCTTCGCGGCGCGCGCCGATGGCGAGACCGTCGAAGGCATCATCGCGAAACTCAAGGCCCGCATGGCATGAGCAACAACCGCATCGCGACGAGCGATCCGGTCGGTGCCGCCCGGCAATCGGCCGAGCGGCTGGCTGCGGCAATGCCGCGGCTCGTGCTGGAAGCGCGGCGTGTCGCGGCCTCGGTGTTTCACGGCCTGCATGGCCGCCGCCGCGCCGGCCCCGGCGAGAATTTCTGGCAGTACCGCCGCTTTCATTCCGGCGAGCCCGCGAACCGCATCGACTGGCGGCGCTCCGCGCGCGACGATCATCTTTATGTCCGCGAGCGCGAATGGGAGGCGGCGCATACCATTTGGATCTGGCCCGATCGCTCGCCTTCGATGGATTTCGGCTCCCGCCACGACAGCGAATGGAAGCTTGACCGCGCGCTGGTGCTTGCCTTTGCGCTGGGCGAACTGCTCGTGCGCGGCGGCGAGCGCGTCGGCATTCCGGGCGCCATGCGCCCGACCGCGAACCGCGCCGTGATCGACCGCATGGCCGATGCGATCGTCCATCAAGGCGGAACGCCCGAGAGCCTGCCGCCTGCTTTCGCGCCCGGCCCGCGCGATGAAGTTTGCCTGCTCGGCGATTTCTGGAGCCCTGCCGCCGAGGTCACCGCCTCGATCGCGGCCATCGCCGCGAACGGCGCCGCGGGCCACATCGTCCAGATCGTCGATCCCGCCGAGGAGACGTTCCCCTATGCCGGCCGCGTCGAATTCCTTGAGCCGGAAGGCGCGGGCTCCATCACCGTCGGCCGTGCCGAAACCTGGCGTGACGATTACACCCGCCGCATCGCGCTCCACCGCGAGGCGATCCGCAATGAAGCGCGCCGCCACGGCTGGGATTTCCTGATCCACCGCACCGATCATCCGGCGAGCGAGCCGCTATTGGCGCTGCGCGCGCGCATGGGCGAGACGTACAATCTCGGCGCGCGCCACCTGAGCCAGCATCGCAACGAGGCCGCATGATCGCAGGCCTTCCGCTCGACTTCACCTCTCCTGCTCTTCTCACCGCGCTCGCAGCGCTGCCGGTGTTGTGGTGGCTCCTGCGCCTCTTGCCGCCGCGCCCGCGCAAGATCGCCTTTCCGCCGACACGCATCCTGTTCGACATCGAGCCCAAGGAAGAGACACCCGCGCGCACGCCCTGGTGGCTCACCGCGCTACGTCTCCTGCTCGCCGCACTTATTATCCTCGCCGCCGCCGGGCCGATCTGGAACCCGGCGCCCGCCGGCATGCGCGTGACGGGGCCGATCGCGCTCCTGATCGACAACGGCTGGGCGTCAGCTTCGACCTGGGAACAGCGCCGCCGCGCCGCGGCTGAAATCGTCAACCGGGCCGAGAACGATCGCCGCGCCGTCGCGCTCATTCCGAGCAGCGCACCGGCGAAAGACATTTCGCTCTTGCGCCCCGGCGAAGCGCGCGATGCCCTCCGCCTGATCGCGCCCGCGCCGCACAGCCCAACACGCGCTGACGTGCTCGCGCCGCTTTCGGCATTCCTTCGCCAGCATGCCGACGCTTCGGTGATCTGGCTTTCCGACAGCACCGATACCGGCGACGGCGCCGATTTCATCCGCCAGCTCGGCGACATCGCCGGCGACCGGCTCACTGTCGTGAGCGGCGGCATCGTCGCGCCGCGCGCGCTCGTCGCACCGGAGAATGCCGCGGGCGGCCTCACGGTGAAGGTGCTGCGCACCGATATGAGTGCGCCCGATGGCCTCTTGCAGGCGCGCGACCTGCGCGGCCTCCTGCTTGGCGAAGCGCCGTTCGCCTTCAAGCCCGGCGAACTTGAGACCGAAGCGCGCTTCGATCTTCCCGTCGAGATCAGGAACGACATCAGCCGTATCGAAATCGCCAATGAGCACTCCGCCGGCGCCGTGCAGCTTCTCGACAAGCGCTGGCGCCGCCGCACCGTCGGCATCGTTTCGGGCGGCACCGTCGATACCCGCCAGCCGCTTCTGTCCGCGAGCTATTACCTCACCCGCGCACTCTCGCCTTTCGCCGGTATCCGCACCGCCGAGAGTGCGGCGCCGAGCGAAGCAATCAACGGCTTCATCGAACAGCGGCTGCCGGTGATGGTGCTCTCCGATGTCGGCACCATCGCACCCGCCGCGCGCGAGCGGCTCGAGAAATGGATCGACGACGGCGGCCTCCTGATCCGCTTCGCCGGCCCGCGTCTTGCCGCCGCTGAGGACGACGATCTCGTGCCGGTGCGGCTGCGGCGCGGCGGCCGCGTACTCGGCGGCAGCCTCTCATGGGAGCAGCCGCAGCATCTTGGCGCCTTCCCGCGCGAGAGCCCGTTCCACGATCTTGCCGTGCCGGGCGATGTCACTGTTTCGCGGCAGGTGCTGGCCGAACCCGACGCGCAGCTCGCCGACCGCACATGGGCGGCGCTCACCGACGGCACGCCGCTCGTCACCGCCGCGAAGCGCGGACGCGGCATGCTGGTGCTCTTTCATGTCGCCGCCGATACGCGCTGGTCGAACCTGCCGATCTCCGGCACCTTCGTCGAAATGCTGCGCCGGACGATCGCGCTCGCCGGCACGGCGAGCGAAGCGGCGGCGCCCGCTTCGCCTGCGCCACAGACCGCGCAGACGCTCGCGCCCACGCGGCTTCTCGACGGCTTCGGCACCTTCGTTGCGCCCGGCCCGACGGCGCGCCCCATCCCCGCCGAGTTCGACGAGCACGCCGGGCCCGATCACCCGCCCGGCTTCTACGGCCCGCCCGAGAGCGCCGTTGCCGTCAACACGCTTTCGCCCGGCGAGCGCCTGAAGCCGCTCGATTTCGGCGCGCTCAAACTCGAGCCCTATCGCCAGACCGGTGCAATCGACCTCAGGGCCGCTATGCTGGCGGGCGTAATGATTCTCCTGCTTGCGGATGGCTTGATCGTGCTTTGGCTCGCCGGCGGATTGAATCGATTGAACTGGCGGCGCGCCGGCACGGCTACGCTGCTTCTCCTCGCAATTTTCGCTTTCAGCGGCGACCGCGCCTTCGCGCAGCCGAACACCGCCGCGCCGAACCGGCTGACCGCCGCCGATGAATTTGCGCTGCGCGCGACTCTCAAGACACGCCTCGCTTATGTCATCACCGGCGATCGCGAAGTTGACGACATCAGCCGCAGCGGCCTGCAAGGCCTTTCGCTCTTTCTCGGGCAGCGCACGGCACTCGAGCCTGGCGATCCGATCGGCGTCGATCCGTCACGCGATGAACTCGCCTTCTTCCCCATTCTCTACTGGCCGATCACCGCCGATGCCGCAAAGCCGCCCGCCGCGACGCTCGCCAGGATCGACGCCTATATGAAACAGGGCGGCACGATCCTGTTCGACACCCGCGATGCTTTCTCGTCGTTCGGCGGCAACGGCGTGTCGCCCGCGCTGACCAGGCTGCGCGAGATTCTTTCTTCGCTCGACATTCCCGAACTCGAGCCGGTGCCGCAGGATCACGTGCTGACGAAATCGTTTTATCTTCTGCGGGATTTTCCGGGCCGCTTCGCCACCGGCAAGCTCTGGGTCGAGGCCATGCCCGACCCGGCGGCGGAGAGCGAGTCGCGCCCCGCACGCGCCGGTGACGGCGTCTCCCCCATTCTCATCACCTCGAACGATCTTGCCGGCGCCTGGGCGATCAATCCCGACGGCCAGCCGCTCCTGCCGATCACCCAGAACGAACCGCGCCAGCGCGAATTCGCGTATCGGGCCGGCGCCAACATCGTGATGTATGTGCTGACCGGCAACTACAAGGCCGATCAGGTGCACGCACCGGCGTTGATCGAACGCTTGGGCCAGTAACATGGGCTACGGCATCACCTTCGACCCCTTGCTCTCGACGCCGCTATTGATCGCGGCGGGCGCGGCCGCGCTGATCGTTGCCGGTCTTCTGTTCTACGCCCGCAGCCGCAGCGCTTTTCTGCGCTCGCTTGCCTTCGCCGCCGCGTTTCTTGCGCTCGCCAACCCGTCGTTCACGCGCGAAGACAGAGAGCCGCTCACCTCCATCGCCGCTGTCGTCATCGACAAGAGCGCAAGCCAACGTTTCGGCAACCGCACCGCCGAGGCCGAGCAGGCCCGTGCGGCGCTCACCGAACAGCTTTCGAAAATTCTGGGCCTTGAAGTGCGCACGGTCGATGCCGCCGACACCGAAGGCGACGGCACCAGGCTCTTTACGGCGCTCAACAACGCGCTCGCCGACGTGCCGCCCGAGCGCGTCGCGGGCGCTATTCTAGTCACCGATGGCCGCGTCCATGACGTGCCGGATGCGCAGGCGCTCGGCTTTCAGGCGCCGATCCACGGCATCATCACCGGCACGCCCGACGAGCGCGACCGCCGCGTGGCGCTCACGGCAACGCCCCGCTTCGGCATCGTCGGCCAGAAGCAGACCATCGGCTACATGATCGAGGACGAAGGCGCGCCCCAAGGCGCCCGCGTGCAGGTCACCGTCCGCCGCGATGGCGAAATCGTCGCCCGCCCCATCGTCACGGCCGGCGAGAAGGCGAATGTGCAGATCGATATTCCGCACGCCGGGCAAAATATCGTCGAGATCGAGGCGGCGCCGCTCGCGGGCGAACTCACCCCGCTCAACAACCGCGCCGCCGTTTCCATCGATGGCGTGCGCGAGAAGCTGCGCGTGCTGCTCGTTTCCGGCGAGCCGCATTCGGGCGAGCGCACCTGGCGCAATCTTTTGAAGTCCGACGCCAATGTCGATCTCGTCCACTTCACCATTCTGCGCCCGCCGGAGAAGCAGGACGGCACGCCGATCAACGAACTCTCGCTGATCGCCTTCCCGACGCGCGAGCTGTTTCAGCAGAAAATCAAGGAATTCCAGCTCATCATCTTCGACCGCTACGCCCAGCAGGGCGTGCTGCCGCTGATCTATTTCGACAACATCGTGAACTACGTTCGCGAGGGCGGCGCGGTCTTGATCGCGGCCGGCAGCGACTACGCAAGCGCGGCTTCCATCTACCGCTCGCCGCTCGAGAATATCCTGCCCGCCGAGCCGACCGGCCATGTCACCGAAGCGCCCTTTACGCCGGTACTCACCGACGCCGGCAAGCGCCATCCGGTGACGCGCGCGCTGCCGGGCTCCGAAGCGAATCCGCCGCACTGGAGCCGCTGGTTCCGCCTCGTCGATGCGCGCGCCGAGAACAACAGCACCGCGCTGATGAAGGGCGCGAACGACAATCCGCTTCTCTTGCTGTCGCGCCAGGGCGAAGGCCGCGTCGCGCTTCTCCTGTCCGATCACATCTGGCTGTGGGCGCGCGGTTACGAAGGCGGCGGCCCGCATCTCGATCTCATGCGCCGCCTCTCGCACTGGCTGATGAAGGAGCCCGAGCTTGAGGAGGAACGCCTCACGCTGAAGCTTCAGGGTAATCAGCTCGCCGCCGAGCGCCGCACCATGCGCGATGAAGCCGCGCCCGTGACGGTCACGACGCCTTCGGGCGACAAGCGCACGCTCACGCTCGCACAGGCCGAGCCGGGCCTGTTCCGCGCGACAACGCCCGCCTCCGAGCTTGGCCTGTGGCGCGCGACCGACGGCCAGCTTTCGACACTCGTGAATGTCGGGCCGATCAACCCGCTCGAATTTTCCGCGGTCACCAGCACCAGGGAAGTGCTGGCGCCGGTCGCGAAGGCCACCGGCGGCGGCACGTTCCGCCTTGCCGAGCTTGGCGGCATTCCGCGCATCATTGGCGTGCATGGCTCCGAACGCCTCGCCGGCTCCGACTGGCTCGGGCTGAAGCTGCGCGACGCCAGCATCGTGCGCGGCATCGGCCTGTTCCCGGTCTTCGCCGGATTGTCAGGATTGCTCTTGATGCTGGCGGCGGTCGCGGGCGCCTGGGCGCGCGAAGGCCGCTAAATCACTTCCGCGAATAATCCGGCCGCGTCGTACCGGAGACGTTGTCGAAAGCGCCTTCGACAAGCTCGAGGACCAGCACGCGTTCGGGATCGACCGGCCCCGGCAATTTCACGCGTCCGCGCGGCACTTTCTTGAAGCCCATGCGCCCGTAATAGGGCTCGTCGCCGACGAGCAGAATAAGCCTCTCGCCCGCCTCCTTCGCCGCCTTGATCGACGCTTCCATCAGCGCGCGGCCGATGCCGTTCGAGCGGAACGGCGGCTCGACGGTCAGCGGCCCGAGCAGAATCGCCTTCGCCTTGCCGATCTTAATCGGCGTCAGCCGCACCGAACCGACAAGCAGCGTGCCGATCCGCGCCGTGAACGACAGCGCGCGGATATGCGTTACGTCCTCGCGCAACCGGTAGGCGCTGCGCGCGAAACGTCCCGGCCCGAACGTGCGTTCGGACAGTTTTTCGATCGCGACGTCGTCGTCGGGTTTCTCGGGCAGGATGGTGAGCGTGATGTCGGTCAAATTCGCCTCGCGGCGCGCGGAATATCACGCCGCTTCATCCGAATCCACCACGACGATGGCGCAAGGCTGCCTTGCGCCGCTTACGTTCGCGGGGCGGCGGCTTTCGTGCGAAAAACACGCGCAAACGGAGTTAACGATGGGCCTTCTCGTCGACGGCAGCGCCGGCCCTTCGGGAGAGGCCGGCTTTAAGGCAGAGCCCGGCCGCTATCACTTGTATGTCTCGCTCGCCTGCCCGTGGGCGCATGAGCCACCCGTACATCAACCCGGCGCGCATCGTGCCGCTTGGGCCGGAGCAAAACCTCGAAGCAAAGCACGACAGCGCGCGGCTCGCGTAATTACCAGCCCTCGCTCGCGGGCGTGCCCTTCAGGATTTCATCGAGCCGCTTGCGTGTCGCAGCCGTAGTGCCTTCCGGCAATTGATCGAGCGGGAAAAACTTCGCCTCGCGAATTTCCCAATTCGGCGCGCGCGGCCCGTGCTCGAACGCGCGCACGACATAGACCGCGATGTGATCGCGCTTGGTTGCCCGTGTGTTGTGATACATGCCGAACAGCACCGGCGCGCCGGTAAGGCGAATGTTGCCCTCTTCCAGCAGCTCGCGCGAAAGCGCGGTGAGCAGCGTCTCGCCCGGCTCGACGCCGCCGCCCGGAAAATGCCAGCCCGGCGTATAGCCATGCCGCACCAGAAACACCCGGTTTTCCGTATCGAACACGGCGGCGCGGACGCCGAGCGTCACCGCCCGGAAGAAGCGCCAATAGAAGTGGAACAGCCGGTCGCGAATCATGACATCCGTGAAGCTACCCGCTTTGGCGTTTCCACGTTATGAACGGGAAGCCCAGCCACTTTGAGCCCGCATGTTCGTTCTCGCCCATCTGTCCGATCCGCATATCCCGCCGCTGCCCGAGGTGGCCTTCTCCGCGCTGATCGGCAAGCGCGTCACCGGCTATCTGAACTGGCGGCTCAGGCGCGGCGAGCACCACAGCCGCGCCGTGCTCGATGCGCTGGCCGCGGATCTTCTGCGCCACGAGCCCGACCACATTGCGGTGACCGGCGATCTTGCCAATCTTTCGCTCGCGCCGGAATTTCTGACCGGCCGCGCCTTTCTCGAAAGCCTCGGCGATCCGAAGCGCGTCAGCGTCATCCCCGGCAATCACGACGCCTATGTCGGCGGCGCCGACAAACTCTATCTCGATGCCTGGCGCGATTATCTCGCCGGCGACACGCCCGCCGCATTTCCCTTTCCCTACTTGCGCCGGCGCGGGCCGGTCGCGCTGATCGGCCTTTCCACCGGCGTTCCGACGCCGCCGTTCTTCGCGTCGGGCCGTGTCGGCTCGGCGCAAATGGATCGCTTCGCGGTGATGATGGAAGAGCTGACGCGCGAACAGTGCTTCCGTGTCCTGATGATCCATCATCCGCCCGCCGGTAAACGCCCGTGGCTGAAGCGGCTCGAGGACGGCGAGGATTTTCGCGGCGTCGTCGCGCGGCTCGGCGCGGAACTGATTTTGTCCGGTCACGATCACATCGCGGCGGTCAACGAAATCCCCGGCCTGGAGAAAAACGTGCCGGTCGTGCAGGTGCCGTCGGCGTCGGCAACTTACGGCGATCCGCGCGGCGGCGGCGCCTACAATCTCTATCGCATCGGCGGCGCGCCCGGCCGCTGGACCTGCGAGATGGAAACGCGCGCGATGACCGCGAGCGGCGGCGTCGAGACGGCGGCAAAGCGAAAACTGCTCTAGCGCGTGAGATAAACGCCGAAGGCGAACAGCGCGATCGCGCCCACGATCATGCCAAGAAAAAACGGCGCAACGACCTTCACCCGCGAAGGCCGCGTCTCGACAATGTGGTGCACCGGCTCGTCGATCTTCACCGGCTCGGTCGCGGCGAGCGCCTGCTCGCGGGCCACCAGCCGCCGCGCGATATAGCGCGTGACGGCCTCGACCATCGCCTCGACTTCGGTCGCTTCCGAAAGCACGCGCCGGCCGTTCGCCGTGTCGTGCAGCAGACGATAGGTGCGCTTGTCGCGGCCCATCGCGACATGGGTCACCATGTCGATCCACAGCCGCGGCTGCGAGCCCTGCGAAAGGCCGCGGTCGAAGATGTCGGCGTGCTCGGCCGGAATATCGCGGAACGACGAGTCGAGCGCCTCGTTCAGGATCTCGAGCCTTGCCGCCTCCGCGTCGCGCAGCTCCACGATCACCGCGGAGCGCTCGGCGGCCTCGATGCGCGCCGTGCGAATGGCGTCCTTGAGCGGGCTTTCCGCCGGTTTGCGTGCCGTATCGTCCATGTCGTCCGTCCCGGCAAAAAGACTAATCGTTCCCCGCGCGCGGGGGAAGCGGTCTGACGCCGTAAGGCTTCGCCCAGCCGAGCCCCGCCTCGGTTTTGCCACGCGGATGGTATTCGGCGCCGACCCAGCCGGTGTAGCCCGCGTCATCGAGAACCTTGAAGAATGCTGGGTAGTCGAGCTCGCCATGATCGGGTTCGTGCCGATCCGGCACACCGGCGATCTGCACGTGACCGATCAGCGGCCGCAGCTGTTGAAACCTGTGCACAACATTTCCTTCGATGATCTGCACATGATAGGCGTCGAATTGCAGCATCACATTGGCAAGGCCGATCTCCACGAGAAAATCGGCGGCGCGCACGGTCGAGCGCAAAAAATAATTCGGCCGGTCGCGCGGGTTGAGCGGCTCGATCAGGATCGTCTTGTTGCGCGCGGCCGCCTTCTCGCCGGCTTCGCGAATATTCCGGACGAAGCATGCGGCGTTTTCGGGCGTATCGCCGCAATCGCCCGCCATCGCGTGAATCTTCGGCACGTTCAGCGCCTCGGCATAATCGAGCGCCTGATCGACGCGCGCCTGAAATTCCGTCTCGAAGCCCGGCATCGCGCCAAGCCCGAAACCTTCGGCGGCATCGCCCGGGCGCGTGTTGATGAGCGCGAATTCAAGCCCCGTCGGCGCGATGGCTTTCTTCAACTCATCGATCGAATGGGCGTAAGGCGACTGGCATTCGACAGCCTTGAATCCGGCGCGCCTCACCGCCTCGAAACGGTCGAGGAACGGATATTCCTTGAACATCAGCTGAATATTGGCGGCAAAACGCGGCATGAGAGAGCTATATCACTTCGCTTCTTCGGTCGTCACTTGTTCAGTTGTCACTTGTTCGGTGTCGCTTGTTCAGTTGTGGCTTGGGATGGGTGGGGAAATGCAGGCATGCGCCTTCGTTACCGCGCGAGGATTTTCCTGCCGGATCATCGTCAGCACTACGCCCTTCAAAATGAGGGCGGCGCGGGACGCCGGAGACTTGCCGGTCTCCACGGTCCATGTGCGAAAGGTGGGAAGCACATGGAGTTGTATTTCCGCAGTCGCCGGTTCGTAACCAGCGCCCCGCGCACGGTGTTTAATCGGCTTGCTCCGCGCGGCCCCCGGTGGTGTTACTTTGCTAACCACCGCTTTCGACGCTCAACATCGACTGACGGCCCGGATGAGTCCTCAAGGTCGATGTCACCGGCGTCCGTGGCGAAGAGCCATCTTCGCCGGGAACACGCAGCTTGGGCCGCCG
>Ga0182740_1002575_pt1 | contig 10914 bp, 10 predicted proteins | sample eDN5th37CKraftBY_FD_128872 | JGI IMG/M metagenome (GOLD analysis project Ga0182740, IMG submission 128872) | Enriched backyard soil microbial communities from Emeryville, California, USA - eDNA 5th pass 37_C Kraft BY (version 2) (version 2) | ecosystem: Environmental > Terrestrial > Soil >...
ATGTACGAGGCGATGCTCGCCGTCGTCGCCCAGCGTCCGGCGACGCACCGCGTGGAGACGGTGGATGGCGACGAGGACGGCACCTACGCCCGGCTGCTCGCCGCGCTCACGTCCGGGAGCGGGCGCATCCCGGCGTAACGGGAATGCCTGTCATGTATCATTGCGCCGATCGACTCCCGCTCCGGAGAGGCTGTTTCATGCCCCGGACGCGAGCCATACGCCCGCCGGGATGACGCCGTCGCCGCATCCACCACCACTACCAGGCAAGGAAGCCCATCATCATGTCCCAGCTTTCGGAACTCCTCGGCGCCTCGTTCGCCGTCGTCTATCCCGGCCAGGGAAGCCAGGTCGTCGGCATGGGCGACGACCTCCTCGCGGACTCGGAGGCCGCGCGCGACCTCTACGCCGCCGCCGACCAGCTCCTTGGCGCCCCCCTCTCGCAGATCATGCATGCGGGGCCGGACGACGTGCTCGCCGACACGTTCAACGCCCAACCGGCCCTGCTCACGCACAGCATCGCGGCCTGGCAGGCGGCGGAGACGCTGCTCGCCGCAGACGGCCTGCGCCCGAGCATGACCGCCGGCCACTCGCTGGGTGAGTTCACCGCGCTCGTCACCGCCGATGTGCTGGACTTCCCGACGGCACTGGCCCTCGTCCGGGAGCGTGGCCGCCTGATGAAGGAAGCGGGCGAGCAGCGCCCCGGCGGCATGGCCGCCATCCTCGGCCTCGACGACGACGCGCTGGTCGCGGTCTGCGCGGAGGCCTCGTCCGAGGGCATCATCAATGTCGCCAACGCGAACTGCCCCGGCCAGACGGTCATCTCCGGAGAGGTCGTGGCGCTGGAGAAGGCGATGGACCTCGCGAAGGCCGCTGGCGCGAAACGGGCGCAACGCCTGAACGTCAGCATCGCCTCCCACTCGCCGCTGATGGCCGAGGTCTCCGCCGCGTTGAACCGCCTCCTGGACGACATCGACCTGCGCGACCCCCAGATCCCGGTGATCGCCAACACCACCGGCGAGCCGATCACGACGGCGGACGGCGTGCGGGCAGAACTGCGGCATCAGGTCGAGCTGCCCGTGCAGTGGACGGCATCCGTCCGCACGATGGTCGACGCGGGGGTGGAAACCTTCGTCGAACTCGGCGCGGGCGCGGTGCTGGCCGGGCTGATCAAGCGAATCGACCGGACGGTGAAGACGGTCTCCCTGGCCGATCTCCGGGCCGCGAGCGAGTAAGCCAGACGCGGGTGATCGACGGAGGCGCCCGGCCGCATCGGGCGGCCGGGTAGGCGCGGCCTGCGCTGTCCGGGTAGAATCACCGGACGAGTACGTACGGCGCGCACGCTCCGCGAACGGGCCTCGCTTGCAGGCCGGGGGCATCGTTGCCCGCGATTCCGGAGCCGCATGGCGCGGCCGCACAGCCACGCATCGCCACCATTGAACCACCAACCACCACACCGGCATCGGGCGGATTGAAAGGACAGACATCGTGACGCGAGTGGTAGTGACGGGCCTGGGGGCGATTACCCCACTCGGGATCGGCGTCGAGACGTTCTGGAAGGGGCTGACGTCCGGCACGTCGGGCATCCGGCGCATCCAGGGCTTCGACGCCAGCGACCTGGAGGTCCAGATCGCCGGCGAGGTTCCGGATTTCGATCCGAAGGACCACATGGACCCGAAGAACGCCCGCCGCATGGACCGATTCTCGCAGTTCGCGGTCGCCGCCGCGCGGGAGGCGATCGCGCAGGCCGGTCTCGAGATCACGGACGACAACCGCGACCGCATCGGCATCGTCATGAACACCGGCGGCGGCGGCATCCCGACGATCGAGAACGAGGTGAACGCGATGCGGGACAAGGGTCCGCGCCGCGTCAGCCCATTCCTGATCCCGGTCTTCGCGCCGAACATGGCCAGCTGCCAGGTCGGCATCAACTTCGACATCTGGGGGCCGACCGTCACCTCCGTTGCGGCCTGCGCCGCCGGCGTGCAGGCGATGGTGGACGCCGTCTACATGCTGGAGCGCGGCGACGCCGATGTAGTGATCGCCGGAGGCACGGAGGGCGGCCTGACGCCGGTCGCGATCGCCAGCCTCACGAACATGACGGCGCTCTCCAAGAACAACGACGACCCGGCGGGTGCGAGCCGCCCGTTCGACCTCGGCCGCGACGGCTTCGTCTTCAGCGAGGGCGCGGGCGCCTTCATCCTCGAGACCGAAGAACACGCCCTCGCGCGGGGCGCGACCCCGATCGCGGTCGTCTCCGGCGGCGCCTACACCGCGGATGCCTACCACATCACCGCCAACCGCCCGGACGGGCGCGGCCAGGCGGCCGCGATGACCCGCGCCATCAAGCGGGCCGGGCTGGAGCCGAAGGACATCGACTACGTGGCCGCCCACGCGACCGCGACGAAGGTCGGCGACATCGGGGAGACGACCTCGATCAAGCTGGCATTCGGCGACCATGCGAAGAACCTGGCGATCTCCGCGAACAAGTCGATGCTCGGGCACCTGCTGGGCGCGGCGGGCGCGGTCTCGTCCCTTGCCTGCATCCTCGCGATTCGGGACGGGGTCATCCCACCGACCATCAACCTGACCGATCCGGACCCGGATTGCGACCTCGACTACACGCCGAACGTCTCCCGGAAGCTGACCGTCAAGGCCGCCGCCGCGAACGGCTTCGGCTTCGGCGGGCAGAACGCCTGCGCGATCTTCCAAGCGCTGTAGCACCGGGAACCGGAACGAACGAAGGGGGAGGCCCGGACGCCGCACGGCATCCGGGCCTCCCCCTCCGTTCGCGGCTATGACGACCATTCAGCCGAGAAGAAAACCCGTAGATGCGGCCCTCGCAGGTGCGGGCGGTGGCCGCCTTGCGCGAGGCGGCCACAAGGGCCGCCTCTGCGAAAGCGCTCCTGGTACGTGCATCGCGACCATTCCGGTCACGGCTTCAGCCCTTGACGCCAGACAGGGTCATGGCCTCGACGAAGTTCCGTTGCAGGACGAGGAAGACGATGAGGACCGGCAGCATCGCCAGCAACGCCACCGCCATCAGCTGCGGGTAGTTCGTCCCGTAGGAGCTCTCGAACAGGGCTACCCCGAGCGGCAATGTCCGGTATCGATCGCCGGTGGCGACCAGCAGCGGCCAGAGCACGCTGTCCCAGTTCCACATGAAGATGAAGATCGCCAGCGACGAGAGCGCCGTCTTGCTCAGCGGCAGCACGATCGAGGCGAAGATGCGGGGTTCCCCCGCGCCGTCGAGCCGCGCGGCGTCCAGCAGGTCGTCCGGGATCGAGGCCATGTGCTGGCGCATCAGGAAGATGCCAAAGGCGCTCGTGCCCGCCGGGACGATCAGTCCCCAGTAGGTGTCGACCCATCCCAGCCACTTCACGACGAGGAACAGGGGGATGATCATCGAGGACAGCGGGATCATCATCGTCGCCAGCACGATGCCGAAGAGCAGGTTGCGGCCCATGAAGGGGAACTTGGCGAACCCGTAGCCCGCCAGCGAGCAGGTCACGAGGTTGAGCACGGTGACGCTGACGCCGACGATCACACTGTTCCAGAAGTAGCGGGTGATGGGATAGGCGGCCAGGGCATCCCGGAAGTTGTCGAGATTGATCTGCCTGGGAATCCACTGCACGGGCTGGGTGAACACCTCGCCCCGCGTCTTGAACGCCGTGCTGACCATGTACGCGAAGGGCATCAGGATCAGCACGGCAAAGGCGATGAGCGCAACGTAGAGGAGGACATGCCCCCACCGGATGCGCGGCCACGGCGAGCGACGCGGCCCGACGGCTCCGGGAATCGCCTGTTTGGTCGTGTCGGCCATCCCATGCCTCCCGTCAGTCATTGGCGCCAAGGCGATTCAACCAGAACTGGACCAGCGTCACCGAGCCGATGATGAGGAAGAGCACCACCGACATCGCCGCCGCCGTTCCCCCCTTCAGGAAGACGAACGCCGTCTGGTAGATGTTCAGCGACATCACGAGGGTCGCCGTCACCGGCCCACCCTGGGTCATCACCCATTGGGGGACGAAGACCTGCAACCCGGTGATCATCCCGATCACGCTCACGAAGAGCAGGGTCGGGCGCAGGAGGGGCATCGTGATGGAACGGAAGAGTTGCCAGCCGCTTGCCCCGTCCACTCTCGCCGCCTCGTAGTAATCGGACGGGATCTGCTGCAATCCGGCGAGGAAGACGACCATGAAGAAGCCGACTTCCTTCCACACGCTCATGATGACGATCGCGCGGGGAGCCCAGTCCTGGTCGGTGAGCCAGTTCTTCGGCGCGATGCCGAACGGCTCGAGGAAGAAGGCATTCATCAGGCCCTGGCGATTGAAGATCATCTTCCAGATCGCCGAGACCACCACCCAGCTCATGACCACGGGGATGAAATAGAGCGTCCGGAAGAACCCTACGGCTCGCAGCCTGACGTTCAGGGCGAGCGCGAGCGCCAATGCGATGATCGCCACGGGAATGTAGGTCATGAAGACGTACGCGAAGCTGTTGACGAGCGATGCGTGGAAGCGCTGGTCGTCCAGCAGGGCGCGGTAATTCTCCCAGCCCGCGAAGACAGGCTTCTCGACCACACTGAAGGTGAAGAACGACAGGTAGAACGTTCGCGCGATCGGGATGATGGCGAAGACCAGGAAGAAGCAGAGCGCGGGCAGGGTGAAGAGGAATCCCCACAGATTCCGCTTCTGCATGTGACTGAGGCGAGGACGATGGTACGCGACGCCGACAACGTCGATCGTCCTGTCCGGGTCAACGGTCGTCGACATTGAAGGATGTCCCCATTTCGCTCGCATGGTGCCCGTGATGGACGCAGGGTTGGCGGAGATCCCCGCCAACCCTGCGTCCTGCGCTCAGGAACTGGCGATCGCCGCCTCGATCTGCGGCTTGACGCCGTCCAGGGCTTCCTGCGGATCTTCGCCCGACAGCAGCGACTGTTCGAGCGCCGACTTCATCAGCGTGTCGACCTGTTCACCGGCGGGTGTCACGGGAAGGAACTGCCCCTTCAGCATCTCCGACGACCAGACCTCGAAGAAGGGGAGCTCCTTCGCCTCCTCGGAATCCTCCCAGCCCGTCTTCGGCTGGATGAAGCTGGACTCCTTGAGCCATCGGCCCGGGAACGACGAGATGTAGCCGATGAACTTGAAGGCCGCTGCCTTCTTCTTCTCGTCGGTGGTCAGCGCGTTCACGGACCAGTAGTAGGCGTAGAGCGGAGTCACCGGCCCGGCCCCATCCGCGGAGACGGGGGTGGCCTCGGGCGTTCCGGCGGACCCCGGATGCTTCTGCGGCAGCGGCGCGATCGACCACGTGTCGGCCACGACGGAGTCCGAAGTGATGAGCCCCATGCCCCAGGGATTGAACGGCATCATCGCGACCTTGCCATCCAGGAAGTCCTGGTAGGGAACCGTCGCGTCCTGGTTGGCCACCGTGGGATCGGCGATCTTCGGTTCCTTCCAGATCAAGTCGTACCAGATGTGCAGTGCCTCGACCGATGGCGCCTCCGCCACGGTCACGGTCGTGCCGTCCTCGGCGACCACCCGGCCCCCGGTCTGAAGCAACAGCGTCCCGAAGAGGTTGTGATACCACCCGGCGTGCAGGTAGGTGAAATCGAACCCGCGCCGGGTGAACGTGTCGCCATCCTTGACGACCAGCTTCGCACCCTGTTCGGTCACGGCCGTCCAGTCCGCGGGCGGCGCCTTCGGGTCCAGGCCAACCTCGGTGAATGCGGCGTCGTTCACCGCCATCGCCGTGACGTTGAACTCGCTCGGCACGCCGTAGACCTTGCCATCGACGGTGGAACCCTCCAGCGCCGTAGGGATGTACGCCGCCTTGAGGTCATCCAGGGAGCCATATCCCATGTTCGCGGGATCGACTTCCTGGACGAGGCCCTTCGGGATGTATGTGGAGCGCATCTGGGCATCATCCATATTGATGATGTCCGGCCCGGTCCCGGTTCCCATCGAGGCCAGCATCTTGGTGGCGAACTCGTTGTTGGGGATGATCTCGTACTGGACCTCGATATCGGGATTCGCGGCCATGAAGTCCGCGACCAGCGCCTTGTTGAGTTCCACCATGGGCGGATGCGTATGCGTCCAGAACTTGATGACGGTCTTGTCCTGGGCTGCTGCCGGTGCGACCGGCAGGGATGTGGCCAGCGCAGCGGTCGCCGCAGCGCCGATCGCCCCCTTGGCCAGCGTACGCCGATCGACCCGGTGACCCCCGGTTCTGGGACCCGCACCACGATTCGTCATCGGTCAAGCTCCTCCACATACCACCATCGGGTCGCGCAAGGGTCGGGCGGCCCGGTCAGCGGAATCTATCATCGGAGCCGGGCGAGCGAAAGCACCTGCTTTCCGGAGCTAGCTCATTGTGGGGGTTATCTTGATACGCCGCGCACAAGGCAATCTGGGCAACGCCAGGGCGGCAGGGTCAGCGATTGACGATCATGGTCACCACGGCCACCAGCAGCGGGAACGACAGGCCCGCCACCATGAGACCGTTGATCCACTTGTGGTCGCGCAGGACGGCGAGGAATTCGCGGATCGTCGCCGCGGGCCAGAAGTAGGAGGCCGTCGGCGATCCCGTCGCGTAGCCCCGCAGGTTCACCCGCCGCATCAGCATCGCGGCCCGGAAGGCATGGAAATTGTTGGTCGCCACCGCCGAGCGCCCGGTGACGTTCATGCCGTCGAGCAGCGCCTTCGAGAACCGCAGGTTCTCCCACGTCGTGCGCGAGCGATCCTCCAGGACGATCGCCTCCGGCTCGACGCCCTGGCCTTCGAGATAGTCCGCCATCGCGCGGGCTTCGGAGACCGGCTCGTCCACGCCCTTGCCGCCCGAGGGCACCAGCACCGTCATCCGGCCCGCCTCCCGCGACCGCGTGAAGACCGCGATCCCACGATCGAGGCGGCTCCGCAGGAGCGGCGTCACCGTCCCATTGCGCAACCCCGCTCCCAGCACCACCACGGCATCGACCGGCTTGCCGAACCGCCCCGTCATGAAGAGGTAGAGGGCCGAATACGTCACGAAGGCGGTGAAGACGAACCCCAGATACATCAGCGGCAGCCCGAGCAGCGCGACGATGAGCAGCAGGCGCGGGCTGTCGGCCGCCACCGACCCCACCGCCGCCGCGATATAGGCGAGGATCGCCAGCCCAAGCCCCAGCGACAGGGCATGGGCGGGGCTCCTCCCTTCCCGGCGCATCAGCACGATCCCGTTCACGACCAGGACCGCCGCGAGCACCAGCACCGACGCCAGCGCGATCCCCAGCACGCCGAGCAGAATCCACTCCGCCGTCAGGTCGCCCGGATCGTCGACGGTCGTGGTCTGGTCCAGCAGCACCCCGAGCAACGTCAGGCCCGCCAGCGACATCCCGGCGAGCAGCAACACGCCCGTCCGCAGCGTGCGCGCATCCCACCACGCACTGGCTCCTGCCAATGCCACCAACACCAGGCTCGGCCCCCACACCCACATTGCGTCGTGCCCCCCGTCCCCCACTCATGCGCCGAAACGCCGGCTTCCACGCTCATCCAGGGCGACCGCAACGCGCATCGCTGGCGGGATACCCGGCCGCCCTGTAAGATCGCCCCAGCAGCCAGCATAGGCCCAGTCACCGGAAGCTAGTATGGTGGAGAACCTCCATGTCCGTATCCGAGCGTGATCTCAAGAACCGGGTTGCCCTCATCACCGGCGCCGCGCGGGGCATCGGGCGCGCCATCGCGGTCCGCCTCGCCGCCGACGGCGCCCGGGTGGTGGTCGCCGACATCGACGAGGCGCAGGCCATCGCGACCGCCGCGGACATCGGGGATGCGGCGCTCGGTATCCGGCTCGACGTGACCTCGAAGGAGAGCTGGACCGCCGCGCTGGCCGCCGTGGAGCAGCAGTGGGAGCCAGTGTCGATCCTGGTGAACTGCGCGGGCATCGCGGGCCGCGCCGCGCCACTCTGGGAGTACAGCGTCGAGGAATGGCGGCAGGTGATCGACATCGACCTGAACGGCGTCTTCCTCGGGTGCCATTCCGCGGTGCCGGCCATGATCGAACGCGGGTACGGGCGGATCGTGAACATCGCCTCCATCGCGGGCAAGGAGGGCAACCCGAACGCGGGCGCCTACTCCGCCTCGAAGGCCGGGGTGATCGGGCTGACGAAGTCGCTGGCGAAGGAGCTGGCGACGAAGGGGATCATCGTGAATGCGGTCACCCCGGCGGTGATCGCCACGGAGATCCTGCAGCAGCTCACCGACGAGCACATCGCCTACATGACGGCCCGCATCCCGATGGGCCGCGTCGGGCAGCCGGAGGAAGTGGCGGCGCTGGTGGCGTTCCTCTGCTCGGACGACGTGACGTTCTCGACGGGCGCCGTCTTCGACATCTCCGGGGGCCGCGCAACGTACTAGGACGCCTTGGGCCAGATCGTCGGAGACCGGTGGATGGTGGAGCGCGATTCCAGTTCATTTCTGGAGCCGAATGTCTATCTGTTCGGTCAGTTCGTGATCGAACGGGGAAAGATGACGGCGTTCGTGCTGCAACTGGAGGTGTACGAGGATGACGTCTGGTACCCGATCATTCGATACGACACCTCCCACGGGGAAGCGCATATCGACTACATCAACCCTGGGGGAAGGGAGTACCATAAAGTCTGGCTGGGGGTGAACGCTCCCTTCGATGACATCTACATCACGGCTCTTGAGGACATCAAGCTCTCCTATCGAGCCCACATCGCCCGATGGCATCGACAGAAAGGTCGCAGACGATGACACGCCATGTCGAAGATCCCGAGACGGAAACGGGTCCGTCAAGCCTGCTCCTCGATCCGATGATCATGTTCTACCAGGATCTCGTTCGGGACGACCGGGACTTCCCGTTCATGCGTGACCCGGAGCGCATTCCCGTCTTTGCGTTCTACCCGAAGGACCATCAGGACGATCGCGTGCCGGACATCGAGACCCGGCGCACGAAGGCCTACATCGTGGGCTGGGAGCTTCGGAAGGACCATCCCACGCTTCCCCAGCGCGGCTAGCGGGAAGGCGTCGCAGACAAGGGACGAATCACGAAAACGGGCGGCCCGAACTTGGCCGCCCGTTTGCATGCGCGCTTCTCGAACCCGTCGCTACCCGAAGCGCTGCTCCACCGGAACGTAGGGCACGTCATACCCGAAGTAGCCGGGTCCAACCAGCTCCAGGCCGGCGGCGGACCGCCAGCGCCCATCGCAGGGGATGCCGATCACCACCACCCGGAATCCGTAGCGCAGGTCCTCCGTCGTGATCGGCTCGCCCGTCTCGGCATCGAGCATCGTGATCAGGTCCGGCACCGTCACCAGCACCTCGTCCTCGGTGCGGGCGATCAGGAACTCGTTCTGGAAGTCGATCTCCAGCGTGCGCCCGGCATACTCGCCCGTGCCCTCGACCTTCGCCGTCCCCCGCGCGAAGCCGCCCACCGTCCGCCGGGCGATGTCGGCGATCTTGCCCGTCCAGACCGCATACCCATGCGTGACATCGAGCACGGTCCGGATCGGATCGGTGTGCTGGCGGTGCGATTCGCGGATGGCGCGGCCGATCTCCCCGATCAGCGTCATCGTGCCGGCGATCCCGGCCTCCTTCAGCTGCTTGCCGGTCATCACGTAGTTGGACATGTAGGCCGCCGCGCCCATGTTCACGGTGACGCTGCGCGCAAAGGTCTCCGTCCAGCGGTTGTCGATCGTGTTGAAGATCACGCTGTTGCCCTTGTCGTCGGCCAGCGCCATCGGCGTCGCCTTCACGCCGACGAGGGTCGCGGTCACCATCTGGATCTCGGGGAAGGCGCGCCCCATCGTGTCCCCGTCCACCAGCGGGATGCCCAGCCGGGCGGCGACCGTCAGCGGGACCATCGAGTTGACCCCGCCCGCCTCGATCGACATCGTGGCGCGGAAGGGTCGCCCGTAGAGTTCCTGGAGCGCGAGGAACGCGGAGACGATCTCCTCGCCGGAGGGCACCTTCTCCACCATCACGGTCGGCGCGCCCATCATCGCGGTCGGGGCAACCAGGTCCTCGTCGTCCAGCTCGTCGAAGGAGAGCATCTGGACGGGCGGCTTGCCGGTCATCGCGCTACGAGCCATCAGCTTGCCGATGTAGGGGTTTCCACCGCCACCGGTCCCCAGCACCGCTGCGCCCATCGCCATGTCGTCCAGCTGGTCTATCGTGATCTCACGCATGAACGTGCTTCCCTCTCGCCGCGAGCATGCCCATGTGGCGAGGGTGAGGGTCCCGCAGGGGACCGTCGCCTCGCCGCACGCGGGCATCGAATAGGCAGGACCCGGCGCCTGCTAGGTCAGGGCGAGATCGCCGACGGCCTTGACGCGGATGCGGGTCGCGTTCCCCGGCAGGTAGGCCAGCGGCACATCCTCCACATCCACGATCTGGATCGTCGCCGGGTCGGCACCCGCCGCCACCGCCCGCTCGCTGGCCTCCGCCTTCGCCGCATCGACCGCCGCATCGCGCGTCATCCCCTCCAGGGCGTAGACGCGGTCCACCTCCCCCGAGATCTGCGCGATCGCCGCCCCCACCGCGTTCGCCGCCTCGAAGTGCAGCGGCTTCACCATCTCCGAGGCGCCTTCGACCGGCCGCGAGACCAGCACGCTGCCGCCGCCCACGATGATTACCGGCACCGGCTCCGCGCTCGTCTTCATGCGATCGACCGCCGCCGCCACGATCCCCTGGATCGTCTCCAGCGCCGCCGCGACCTGCGCCCCGTCCAGCCCGGCCACCTTCGCCGGATCGCCCATCTCGACGATCCCGCTCGCCACGGCGATATCCGACGTGGTGAGGATCTCCCCGCCGAAGATCAGCGCCTGCTCCGTCAGCCGGTAGCCGACGCTCTTCGGGCCAACCGTCATCGCCGCCAGGTCGACCAGCGAGCCGCCGCCGAGTCCGACCGAGTAGA
>Ga0182740_1002578_pt1 | contig 10903 bp, 9 predicted proteins | sample eDN5th37CKraftBY_FD_128872 | JGI IMG/M metagenome (GOLD analysis project Ga0182740, IMG submission 128872) | Enriched backyard soil microbial communities from Emeryville, California, USA - eDNA 5th pass 37_C Kraft BY (version 2) (version 2) | ecosystem: Environmental > Terrestrial > Soil >...
CGTCGAGGCGGGCGTCGATATTCTGCTTGGCACGCAGGTCGTCGATGTCCTGCGCGAGGGCAACACGGTGACCGGGGTTATCGTCGAGAACAAGTCCGGCCGGCAGGCGATCCTCGCCGATGTCGTGATCGACGCCAGCGGCGATGCCGACGTGGCCGCCTATGCCGGGGTTGCGATGCATCCGAAGGATACGCCGCAGCCGATGATGATGCTGTGCCGGATGGGCGGCATCGATTGGCAGCGGCTCCAGGATTACGCCCAGGCCAATCCCGACGATTTCTCCAGCCTGTGGGGCGCGCCGCCGCATCGGCTGGACGGCGCGCAATATGTCCATGTCACCGGCTGGAAGGCGCTGGTGCAGCAGGGCAAGGACGAGGGCTGCCTGCCCGGCACGTTCGGCCACCACCTCTCGATCTTCGGCGCGACCCCGGCCAATCTGCGCAACGGCATCGGCTATCTCTATGCCGTTCAGGTGCTGAACCGCGATCCGACCGATGCGGCCGATCTCACCGGCGCCGAAATCGAGGGCCGCCGCCGGGCGCGCGACTTCCTGCCGTTCGTCAAGCGGATTCCCGGCATGGAAAAGGCGTTCCTGATCGACATGGCGCCGCAGATCGGCGTGCGCGACAGCCGCCGGATCGTCGGCGACTATACTCTCAACCGCGACGACATTTTCGACGGGCGCGCGTTTGAGGATGAGATCGCGCTCAAGGTCTATCGCGGCCCCAACCTCAAGGGCTGGGTGCGGCATAAGCCCGACGGCAGCGAAGGCGGCAAAGGGCATGACCTGACCGAACTGCCGATTTCGGTCGTGCTGCTCGGGCTGCCCTATCGCTGCCTGCTGCCCGCCGGCGTGGACAATCTCCTCGTCTCCGGCAAATGCGTGTCGTTCGACAGCGAGGCGCACCAGCGCGTCCGGCTGATGCCGGAGTGCATCGCGATGGGCGAAGCGGCGGGGACCGCGGCCGCGCTGGCGGTGCGCGACGGGGTTTCGCCACGCAACGTCGATGTCGGCGCGGTGCGGACGCTGCTGGCCGAGGGGGGACTCAATCTCGACCGCGACAAGGTGCGGCTCGCCGAGGTGCGCGAAACCCTGGCCAGCCGGGGGATCAACGTCGCGATGGCCTGAGCGTTCGCCGTCGCGGCGTCAACGCGTCGTCATTTCGCGCGTCGCAGGCTTGCCTGGGGCAGGTCCATCGGGCCCCGGCCGGTCGCCCGCAGCGCCGCCGCCCCTGCCGCGATCGCCGCTTCCGCCGGCGCGATGCTCGCGTGGTCGACCAGCAGTTCGAGCGTGTCGCGACACCGATCGCGCCGGCCGAGGGTGGCGTTGCGCCACAGGGCGAGCATGATCGCTTCGTCTTCCATGATCCGGGCGTGGCCGATCGGCGCGAAGACGATGTTGGCGAGGCCGTCGCGGTTGAGCAGCGCCATCGCGGTGTGGAACGGCGGCAGCATCGGCATCAGGCACAGCCGGGAAAATGTCGGGGTCAATGCGTGCGGCGGGCACATCCGCCGTTCCACCGCGGACGTCCAGGCGCGCATCGCCCAGAGCAGGAAACGGCTGCTTCCACACAGTTCGTCAATCGGTCGATCGACAAATCCGTACATGCTTTTCTCCTGTCTCCCCGGAAGGTCGGGGCGGCGCGCCGGCGCGCCGGCGCGTCGCTGCGTCATCCGGGGCGTCCGGATGGTTGTGGCGCCTGCGCTCCCTGGCGGAGCCCGGTGGGCGCGAGGCCGAGTTTCGTCATGTGGTTCGTCATCCGCGCCATGCGGGCGATCACCTCGGCCACATAGGGCTCGGCGATCATCAGCGCGAGGACGGTCCGCGCCCGCTCGATCCGGCCGGTCGCGACATCGGCCCACAGCGCCAGCATGATCGCCTCGCTTTCCATGATGCGCGGCTGGTCGAGCGCGCCGAATGTCAGCCGGCACATACCGAACGAGCGGCAGCCGATCATGAGTTCGTGAAAATCGTTGAGCGTTTCGAGCATGCCGAGCGGCGCGAACGACGGCGCGAGCGTAACCGTCGGGCATCGGCTCTGGTTCGCGGATAGCGCCCAGCCGCGCATCGCCCAAAGGAGAAAGTGACTGCCGTCGGTGAGACGGCTGCCGGGCTGATCGACGAAATTGTACACAGCATCTCTCCCCGTCACGAGCGGAGCGCAACATACGCTATTGAGAATGAGTTGCAAACGGAATCGCGATCCGCCGGCAAACATCCCGGCGGGTGGCGAACGGCGGGTGGCCCGTGCCTGCCACGATCGGCGCCGAAGCCATAGCCGGCAAAATTCATGTTATGAGATATTGTATCTTCCGTTTTTGCCGCTATGAAGCGCGTGCGACCGCGCAGTCGGCTTGGGCCGGACCGTGAGCGTAATGTTATAACGTCCATGACCCCATGCGGAGGCCCCGATGCGACATGCCGTCCTGATCACGAGTTGCGTTGCGGCGATCGCGTCGGCGGGAACCCCCGCCGCCGCCCAGCAAACCGACGATCCCGACAGCGCGCCACCGCGCTATCACGAGCAGGTGCCGTCGGACATCATCGTGACCGCGCCCTATCAGCGCGACCGGCAGGACATTCTCTCGGGCGTGTCGGTTTTGCAGGGGGCGCAACTGACCCAGGCGCTCCGCCCGACGATCGGGGAGACGCTCCAGCATACCCCCGGCGTTTCCGCGACCTCGTTCGGCCCGAATGCGTCGCGCCCGATCCTGCGTGGCCAGCAGGGCGAGCGGGTCCGCATCCTCACCGACGGCATCGGGTCGATCGATGTCTCCAACACCAGCGTCGACCATGCCGTCGTCGTCAATGCCCTGCTGGCCGACCGCATCGAGGTGCTGCGCGGCCCCGAGGCGCTGCTCTACGGCTCGTCGGCGATCGGCGGCGTCGTCAACGTCATCGACAAGCGGATTCCGCGCGCGATCCCCGACGAGCCGCTGCACGTCGATGCCACCGCGGGCTATGGCTCGGCCGCCGATGAGCGATCCGCCGCGGGCGCGCTGGACATGCCGGTCGGCGGCGGCTTCGTCGTTCATGCTGACGGCAGCTATCTCAAGACCGACGATCTCCGGATCGGCGGCCATGTCCTCTCGCCCAGCGCGCGGGCGCAGGCGCTCGCGTCGAGCCTGATGCCGCCCGACGCGGCGGACGAGGGGGAGGAGCCGGTCGATTTCGCGGCGAACGCCGCGCTCAAGGGCCGGCTGCCCAACAGCTCCGGCAAGACCTGGACGGCGGGCGTGGGCGCCGCGCTGATCACCGATACCGGCAATTTCGGTATCGCCTACAGCCATTATGACAGCACCTATGGCGTACCCGTCCGCTACGCGACCGAGCCCGGCCACGAGCAGGAGGCGCCGCGCATTGCCCTCCAGCAGAACCGCTTCGACGCGCGCGCCGAAGTCGAGACCGGCGGCGGCATATTCGACAGCCTCCGCCTCCGCCTCGGCTACGCCCGCTACCGCCATTACGAACTCGAGGAGGACGGGACGATCGGCACCGCCTTCTACAATAAGGGGATGGAAGGTCGCCTCGAACTCGTCCAGAGCCAGCGCGGGGCATGGAAAGGTGCAACCGGCGCGCAATTCTTCATCCGCGATTTCAATGTGGTCGGCGAGGAGGCGTTCCTGCCGAAAAACTCGACCGAGCAATTCGGCATCTTCACGCTCCAGCAACTCGATTACGGCGCGCTGAAGCTCGAGGCCGGCGCCCGTTACGAGCGGACCCGGCTGGAGGCGCTGCCCGGCGCCGATCAGGACCAGTTCTTCGCCGGGTCACGCCGCTTCGATGCGTTCTCGGCGTCGCTCGGCGCATCCTATGCGCTGGGCGGGGACTGGCGGATCGGCGCCAATCTGTCGCGGACGACGCGGGCGCCGGCCGCCGAGGAAATGTTCGCCAACGGCCCGCATGCCGGCACCGAAGCCTTCGAGATCGGCAGTCCCGATTTCGCGACCGAGCGCTCCTGGGGGACGGAGGCGGTGCTGCGCGGCAAGGGGCGCGGCTACAGCTTCGAGGCGTCGGCCTACTATAACTGGTTTTCCCATTTCATCTACGAAACGCTGACCGGCGCGCGCGAGGATGGATTGCCGGTCTATCAGTTCACCCAGTCGGCCGCGCGCTATTACGGTTTCGAGGTTCAGGGATCGGTGACGCTCGCGCAATTCGGCCGTGCCTCGCTCGTCGCCGACGGCCTCGCCGATTATGTCCATGCCCGGATTGTCGATGCCGGGCCGGCGCCCAGAATCCCGCCGCTGCGGCTGCTCGGCGGGCTCGGCGTGACGACGCCGAAACTCGATGTGCGCGGCGAAATCGAGTGGGTGGACGATCAGACGCGGATTTCGGCGTTCGAGACCCCGACCGACGGCTATACGATGGTGAACGCCGAAGTGAATATCCGGCCATGGGGCGACGCGCGCCCGATCAGCTTCGCGCTTTCGGCGAACAATATCTTCGACGTCGATGCGCGGCGCCACGCATCCTTCCTCAAGGATTTCGCGCCGCTCGCCGGGCGTGACATCCGCATCGCCGCGCGCCTGAGTTTCTGATCCCCGCCACCGTCCTCGCGGCGTGCCCCTCGACTTGCCGTTTCGTCTCCGACATAGAACAATGTGGGAACGGGGGGCTCGATGGTTGCACATGTCGCGACGGTTGCATTTCTGGGGTTGGAGGCGCGACCGGTTGAGGTGCAGGTGCAGATCGCCCCGGGCGTTCCCGCCTTCGTCATCGTCGGATTGCCCGACAAGGCGGTCGCCGAGAGCCGCGAGCGGGTCCGCGCCGCGCTGACCGCGATCGGGCTCGCGCTGCCGCCCAAGCGGATCACCGTCAACCTGTCGCCCGCCGACCTGCCCAAGGAAGGCTCGCATTACGATCTCCCGATCGCGCTCGGGCTGCTCGGCGCGATGGGGGTGGTCGATGCCGAGACGCTCGCCAGTTATCTGGTCGTCGGCGAACTGGGGCTCGATGGGCGGGTGGCGGTGTCGCCCGGCGTGCTGCTTGCCGCGCTGCACGCCTCGGCGCGCGGTCTGGGGCTGGTCTGTCCGGCGGCGCAGGGCCCCGAGGCGGCGTGGGCGGGGACGATCGAGGTGCTTGCCGCGCCCGATCTGCTCGCCCTGCTCAACCATTTTCGCGGGAGCGGGCAACTCGCCCCGCCGCGCCCCGGCGTGGCCGATCCGCCGGTGGCCGGCCCCGATCTCGCGCAGGTGAAGGGGCAGGAAACCGCCAAGCGCGCGCTGGAGATCGCGGCGGCCGGCGGGCACAATCTGCTGATGGTCGGCCCGCCCGGCGCGGGCAAATCGCTGCTCGCCGCCTGCCTGCCTGGCATCCTGCCCGATCTGACGCCGGCCGAGGCGCTCGAAGTGTCGATGGTCGCCTCGGTCGCGGGGACGTTGCAGGACGGGCGGCTGATCCGCGCGCGGCCGTTTCGCGCGCCGCATCATTCGGCGTCGATGGCGGCGCTGGTCGGCGGCGGCCACCGGGGGCGGCCGGGCGAGGTGAGCCTCGCCCATCTCGGTGTGCTGTTCCTCGACGAGCTGCCCGAATTTCAGCGCGCGGTGCTCGATTCGCTGCGCCAGCCGCTCGAAACCGGCACCGTCGCGGTGGCGCGGGCCAACGCCCACGTCACCTTTCCGGCGCGGGTCCAGCTCGTCGCGGCGATGAACCCGTGCCGGTGCGGCCATCTCGACGACGCCGCGCTCGCCTGCGCGCGAGCCCCGCGCTGCGCGGCCGACTATCAGGCCAAGGTGTCGGGGCCGCTGTTCGACCGGATCGACCTGCATGTCGAGGTCGCCGCCGTCAGCGCGGCCGACCTGGTCCTGCCGCCGCCCGCCGAGGGATCGGCCGAAGTCGCCGCGCGTGTCGGCGCCGCGCGCGCCCGCCAGACCGCGCGCTACGAAGGCGAGGGGGTGCGCACCAACGCCGAAGCCGATGGCGCGCTGCTCGACCGCGTGGCGACGCCGGACGAGCCGGGCCGCGCGCTGCTCGCCGAGGCGGCGGCGATGCGGCTCTCGGCGCGCGGCTACCATCGCGTATTGCGCGTCAGCCGGACGATTGCCGATCTGGCCGGCGCCGAACGGGTCGGTCGCAGGCATGTCGCGGAGGCGCTGAGCTACCGCCGGCGACCGCCGACCAATTAGGCAGGGGGCCCCGAAGGCGGGAGCGAGCGCTTCAGCCGCACCAGCGCTTCGTCGAGCTGCGACAGGAAGCGGGAGCGGTCGGCCTGGGCGAACGGCGGCGGCCCGCCGCCGATCCCGGCCGCGCCGGCGCGCAGGTCGGCGAGGATGGCCCGGGTCGCGATCGCCGGGCCGATCGAGGCGACGGTGAACGGCTTGCCGTTGGGCGCGAGCACGGTCGCGCCGGCCTTGAGGCAGCGATCCGCGAGGAGGATGTCGGCCGTCACCACCACGGCGCCCGCATCGGCGCGTTCGGCGATCCAGTCGTCGGCGGCGTCGAACGCGGCCGGGACGACGATTCGCTCGATCAGCGGGTGATCGGGGATCCTGAGCGGGGCGTTGCTGACGACCTTGACCGCGACGCGATGCCGCCACGCCACCTTGTAGATCTCGTCCTTGACCGGACAGGCATCCGCATCGACCAGGATCGTGAGCCGAGGCATGAAGCTATCGTTCCGTTGCGCCGGCCATCTGGAGAATGATCCGCCATTCCGCCGCGCTCACCGGCGAGACCGAGAGGCGCGACTGGCGGATCATCTTCATGGCGGCGAGCCGGGGCTCGGCCTTCATCGCCTTGAGCGTCACCGGGCGGGGGAGCGGCTCGACCGGCTTCACCTCGACCGAAGCCCATTTGCCGTCCGGCCCCTCGGGTTGCCAGGCGCGCGTCACCCGCATGATGCCCACCGCTTCGAGCCCGACATTGCTGTGATAGAACAGCGCCTCGTCGCCCGGCGCCATCGCGCGCAGATTGCGCGCGGCTTCGGCGCTGCGCACGCCGTCCCATTCGGTGCTGCCGTCGCGCAGCAGATCGTCCCACGAAAAAGCGTCGGGTTCGGATTTCATCAGCCAATAGGCCATGCCTCACTCCCTTGCATCAACCCTCTGGCGTTCGGCCGTGCTTTCGTGCAAGCGCTGCCAGGATGAGCGATACTCCCCCGGACCGTCTCTCGGTCAACCCGCGAAGCCCTCATTATCAGCCCGATATGCTCGAGCGCGGCATCGGCATCCGCTTCAACGGCGCCGAGAAACGCAATGTCGAGGAATATTGCGTGTCGGAGGGCTGGATCCGCATCGCGATGGGGCGGACCGTCGATCGCAAGGGCAATCCGCTGACGATGAAGCTGAACGGCACCGTCGAACCCTATTTCGAAAATCCCCCCGCCGCGCCGGACGCCGAATCCGCTTCGGACGTCTGAGCCGGACGATAAATGCGCGGCCGGGATCGTCTCAGGCCGGAGCGTGCGCCGGTTGCGCCTCGGCGGTGACGGTCGGCGCCTCGTCGGCCGGATCGTCGTCGGACGGCGCATCGGGGTAGATGAAGCCGTAAACGGCATAGCGGGTCTGGCCGACCGACCGGGTCGGCCCCCACCACACCCTGACCTCGCTCCAGTCGCCCGCTGCCGAGACGTCGATCGCGGTCACATCGCGCTCGACGCCGCCACGTACCGACCAGTTGGCGTGGGTGAGCTTGACGGTGCGCGCGTCGACTACCGCGCTCACCATGGCGACATGGCCGACGCGCATGCCGTGGCCCGGCTTCATCACCATCACCGCGCCGACCGCGGGCGCCTGGCCGCGCGCATAGCGCCCCTCGGCCTGGTTCCACCAGGTATAGGCGTCGCCGAACAGTGCGATGCCCGATGCGGCGCGCGCGAAGGTGACGCATTGCCAATATTGGGCCTGCGCGGGGGCGCTGGCGAGGAGCCCGGCGAGGCAGCACAAGGAGAGGAGGGAGCCCCGCAAGGCTCGAAGGCCGTTCGCCATGCTTGAAGAAGCTCCCCGAAACCTGTGCCTGAACCGCGGATGGTGGCATCCGCCCGGCGTGGCGCCGGAGTCCGTGTGCGACGGTAATCGCGGGGCGGGAAGGCCAACGGGTTAACGCGCGGCAAGGTTTGCGGTGAACCGTTTCGGAGCCGGGTCAGCCGGCGTGCATCGCGATCCGCCGCCGGTATCGCGGCCGGCGGATCGGCGGAGCGCTACCGAATCAGGCGGGCCGGAGGGGTGCCCTGGCCGCGCCCGGTATCGAGCAGGGCACGGTCCGCGAGCAGCCGGCGGACCTGCGCGACCGACATCGGCTTGCCGAAATGCCAGCCTTGGCCCTCGCGCACCTTGAGATCGCGCAGCCGCGCCTGAATGGCCGGCGTCTCGATTCCGGCCGCCGTCACCGGCACCCCGAGGCTGCTGCCGAGCGTCGCGGCGGCGCGCACCATCGCCGCATTCTCGGCATCCTGCTCGATCGCGAGCACGAAGCTGCGGTCGACCTTGATCCGGTCGAACGGCAGCGCGCGCAGGTGGGCGAGGCTGGAGGAGCCGGTGCCGAAATCGTCGAGCGCGAGGCGGACGCCCTGATTTTTGAGCCCGAGGATGATCGAGCGCGCCAGCTCCAGATTTTCGAACAGCGCCTGTTCGGTGATCTCGATCTCCAGCCGCTCGGGCGGGAAGCCCGTCTCGACCAGCAGCTTGACGATCTTCTGCGCGAGCCACGGATCCTTGAGCTGCGCCGGGGAGATGTTCACCGAAACCGTGAGCGACGGCGCCCAGCTTCGCGCGTCGGTGAACGCCTGCCGCATGATCGTGAGCGAAAGGTCGCCGATCAGGCCGGCTTTCTCGGCGACGGGGATGAACAGATCCGGCATGAGGATGCCATGTTGCGGGTGAATCCAGCGCGCCAGCGCCTCGAAGCCGTGGAGCGCGCCCGTCGTCAGCGAAATCTGCTGCTCGTAAAACGGCACGATCTCGCCGTCGCGGATCGCAAGGCGCAGCGCCGCCTCGAGTGCGCTGCGCTCGGCCAGCTCGCGCTCCATGCTGGCATCGAACCACGCCAGCTGGTTCTTGCCGGCCTTCTTCGCGGCGTACATCGCGATGTCGGCGCGGCGCATCAGCGCCTCGACCGTGGTGTCGTCGCCGCGATGGTGCGCGGCAAGGCCGAGCGACGCCGAAACGTGCAGATAGGTCGCGCCGATCTCGAACGGCTGCGACAGCCGGGTGACGATATGGTCGGCGGCGAGCCCCGGCGCCTCCGGATCGGCCAGATCGAACCGGAAGGCGCAGGCGAATTCGTCGCCGCCGAGCCGCGCCAGCAGCGCATCGGCGGGCAGGGCGAGGCGGATCGCATCGGCCGCCGCGCGCAGCAGGCTGTCGCCGATGACGTGGCCGTGGACGTCGTTGACGGTCTTGAAATGGTCGAGGTCGATCATCATCAGCGCGACCGAGTGGCGGCGGTCGGTATGCGCCAGCAGCGTGGCGGCGCGCTCGATCAGCGAGCGGCGGTTGAGCAGGCCGGTCAGCTCATCGGTGGCGGCGAGCTTGCGGGCCTGCGCCTCGGCGACGGTTCGCCGCGCGACCTCGGCCGTGAGATCGCGGCAGCGCCGCCAGCTGAACAGGACCAGCGCGACGTTGAGAAGCAGCGCGGTCACCAGCAGGCGATCGAGATCGCCAAGGCCACGCCATGTGTCGACGATCGCGGTCAGTGCCGTGCTTCCGGTGTAGACGAACAGCGCGATCGCGGCGAGGGCGATCGCACGCGCCGTGAGCGGGGCGCCGATCGTCCCGGCGGTGTCCGTCCTGTGTTGTCGCAATCGAGCGGCCTCCATACGAATCCCCCGGCTGATCGCCGTGCCATGCGCCGCAGGGAGTATAGATGGCGTTAAACTCCCCGCCGGCGTTTGATCTTGTGTGGACGCCGCCCTTCGGCTAACGCGGCGCCATCGTTCCGCAACGGACGGGATCGTGACGCGCCCACGGGCGTACGCTGGCCGGCGAGGTTTCGCCCGCCGGCGCGTTTGTGTTTGGCGGAGCCGAGGGTGCGTATGAGAGCGAGGGATTGCGCGGATGTTCGATAGTCTCAGCGAACGGCTCGGCGGCGTTTTCGACCGTCTGCGTGGGCGTGGCGCGCTCTCCGAGGCCGATGTCCGCGCGGCGATGCGCGAGGTCCGAATCGCGCTGCTCGAAGCCGATGTCGCGCTGCCCGTGGTCCGTGATTTCGTCGAGCAGGCGACCGAGAAGGCGGTCGGCCACAATGTGCTGCGCTCGATCACGCCGGGCCAGCAGGTCGTCAAGATCGTCCATGACGCGCTGGTCGAGATGCTCGGGGCGGAGAGCGCGGACCTCGCGCTCGACGTCACCCCGCCGGCGGTGGTGATGCTCGTCGGCCTCCAGGGCTCGGGCAAGACCACCACGACCGCCAAGATCGCGAAGCGGCTGACCGGGCGGGGCGGCAAGAAGACGCTGATGGCGTCGCTCGACGTCAATCGCCCGGCCGCGCAGGAGCAGCTTGCCACGCTCGGCACCCAGGCATCGGTGGCGACGCTGCCGATCGTCGCCGGGCAGCAGCCGGTGGAGATCGCGCGCCGCGCGCTCCAGGCCGCCAAATTGCAGGGTTATGATGTCGTCCTGCTCGATACGGCGGGCCGGCTCCACGTCGATCAGGCGCTGATGGACGAGATGAAGGCGGTGGCGGATATCGCACGGCCGCAGGAAATCCTGCTCGTCGTCGATGCGCTGACCGGGCAGGACGCGGTCAACGTCGCCACCAGCTTCTCGGCGCAGGTGCCGCTGACTGGCATCGTCCTCACCCGGATGGACGGCGATGCGCGCGGCGGCGCGGCGCTTTCGATGCGCGCCGTGACCGGCAAGCCGATCAAGTTCGTCGGCACCGGCGAGAAACTCGACGGGCTCGAAGCGTTCCACCCGAGCCGCGTCGCCGGGCGCATCCTCGGCATGGGCGATGTCGTCAGCC
>Ga0182740_1002580_pt1 | contig 10897 bp, 7 predicted proteins | sample eDN5th37CKraftBY_FD_128872 | JGI IMG/M metagenome (GOLD analysis project Ga0182740, IMG submission 128872) | Enriched backyard soil microbial communities from Emeryville, California, USA - eDNA 5th pass 37_C Kraft BY (version 2) (version 2) | ecosystem: Environmental > Terrestrial > Soil >...
CCTGCCTCAGGCTTTCTTCTGAGGCAGGTTCAACCGAATGTGCAACTCGTTGAGCTGCTTGTTTGAGGCTTCCGACGGGGCGCCCATGAGCAGGTCGCTTGCCTGCTGGTTCATGGGGAAGAGGGCGACGTCGCGCACCGTGTTGCAACCGGTCAGCAGCATGACGATGCGCTCGATGCCCGCCGCCATGCCGCCGTGCGGCGGCGCGCCGTACTGGAAGGCGCGGTAGAGCGCGCCGAACCGCGCCTCCACGACCTCGGGCCCAAGCCCCGCCACGCCGAAGGCCTTCACCATCGTATCGGGACGATGATTGCGGATGCCGCCCGAGGCGAGCTCGTAGCCGTTGCACACGAGATCGTACTGATAGGCCTTGATCGCGAGATAGTCTTCGGTGGACTTCGCCGCGTCGAGCGCCGCCGAGCCGCCCTGCGGCATCGAGAAGGGGTTGTGCGAGAAATCGATCTGCTTGTCGTCCTCGTTCCACTCGTAGAACGGGAAGTCGACGATCCAGCAGAAAGCGAAGCGGTTCTCGTCGACGAGTTTCAGCTCACGACCGATCTGGTCGCGGGCAAGACCGGCGAACTTGTAGAATCGGGAGGGATCGCCAGCGGTGAAGAACGCGGCGTCGCCCGTCCCGAGACCGAGCTGGCTCTGAATGGCGCCGGCGCGCTCGGCGCCGATATTCTTGGCGATCGGGCCGGCGCCGGCCGCGCCTTCTTCCTCGCGCCAGAAGATATAGCCGAGACCCGGCTGGCCTTCCTTCTGCGCCCAGGCGTTCATGCGGTCGCAGAAGGCGCGACTGCCGCCGCCCTTGGCCGGGATCGCCCAGACGCGGACCTTGGGGTCCTTCTCGATCATGCCGGCGAAGACCTTGAAGCCCGAGCCGCGGAAGTGCTCGGTCACGTCGGCCATCTCGATCGGGTTACGCAGGTCCGGCTTGTCGGTGCCGTATTTCGCGATCGCCGTGTCGTAGGGGATGCGCGAGAAGGACGGCGTCACCGGCCTGCCCTCGGCGAACTCCTCGAACACGCCGCGGATGATCGGCTCCATGGTGCCGAGCACATCGTCCTGCTCGACGAAACTCATCTCGACATCGAGCTGATAGAATTCGCCGGGCAGCCGGTCGGCGCGCGGGTCCTCGTCGCGGAAGCAGGGCGCGATCTGGAAGTAGCGATCGAAGCCCGACATCATGAGAAGCTGCTTGTACTGCTGCGGTGCCTGCGGGAGCGCGTAGAACTTGCCCGGATGCACGCGCGAGGGCACCAGGAAGTCGCGTGCACCCTCGGGGCTCGAAGCGGTCAGGATCGGCGTCGGGAACTCGTTGAAGCCCGCGTCATGCATGCGTTGGCGGATGGAGCGCGTGATGGCGAGCCGCTTCATGATGATGCCGTGCAGCGTCTCGCGGCGCAGGTCCAGGAAGCGGTAGGTGAGGCGCAGGTCCTCCGGGTAGTCCGGCTCGCCGAATACGGGGACGGGCAGCTCTTTGGCCTCAGAGAGGACCTCGATCTCCGTCGCGTAGACCTCGACGGCGCCGGTCGCGAGCTCGGCATTCAGCGTGCCCTCGGGGCGCGCCCGCACGCGCCCGTCGATCCGCACCACCCACTCCGAGCGCAGGCGCTCGGCGGTCTTGAAGGCGGACGTATCCGGATCGACGACGATCTGGGTGAGGCCGTAGTGATCGCGCAGGTCGATGAACAGCAGGCCGCCGTGGTCACGCACCCGGTGCACCCAGCCCGAAAGGCGCGCTTCCGCGCCGATATCGCTCTCTCTCAGCGCCCCGCACGTATGCGAGCGGTAGCGGTGTGTGCTGGCGTCTGCCATGGCCGAAACTCCCTCACGCCCGCGGGCGTGACCCTCCAGGCGCGCGCATCCGGACGCGGCGCCTCATAGGTTCCAAATCGGGCCGGAACAGCGCACGCACGGTGAGGCTTGTCAAGGTGGGCGCAGGGACGGTGCCAGCGCGCACGCCCGATTCCAGTGTGATGGTCCCAAACCCCGGTCAGCGCGCAGACTTGCGACGCGATCGCGCGGTCGCCCTCCCGCTGGAATATCAGATGCGGCCTATGGGGCGGGCACCCAGTCGATTCGACGTCTGCCGCGGCATGTGTCAACGCCCTGCCCCGGAGACGAGCGTGCGGCGTCTTGAGCAAAACAGTGTGGCCCAATCGCCTTGAAGTTGGCCCGGCGCCGTTGCAGCATCCGGCCCGCACGAAGGATTCGAAAGGACGTCGGGGCCGAGCCCCGGCCGCAAGCGCCAGCGCAGCGCAGCCGATGCCGTGGCATTTGCTGCGTGGGGGACACGGGAGAAGGACCGCGATGGCGGGCACTGGCGAGCCGAGGCGTACGTTCGCCTTCACGTTCGGGTTGGAGCGACTGGGACTGGTGGCGCTGCGCGCACCATGGGTCACATTCTGCCTCATCGTTGTCCTGACGGCGCTCGCGGTCCTCGGCGTGATGCGGCTCAAGGTGGACGACAGTCTCTCGGAGCTCTTCCGCACGAATACGCCGGAGTTCCACCAGTACGAGGAAATCGATCGCCGCTTTCCTTCGAGCGAGCACGACGTGCTCGTGGTCATCGAAGGCCCGGGCCTCCTCGGACGCGACAAGCTCACGGCCGTCCGCGACACAATCGTCGATCTTCAGCTCACCGACGGCGTCAACGGGCTCGTCTCGATGCTTTCCGCGCGTGAGAATCTCGATGCGACAGGGTATGCCGCGCCCGTCGTGCCCGATGATCTGCCGGAAGGCGCGGCCTACGACGCCATGATCGAGCGGCTCAAGAACAACGAGATCGTCAAGGGCAAGTTCCTGTCCGATGACGGTACGCTCGCGCTCGCGGTCATCGCACTCGACCGGAAGCTGGTCGAGGAGCGGGGTGCCAAGGCCGTCATCGGCGGCATTCTGCAGGAAGCCGAACGCGGGCTTCAGGGCACAGGGCTCAAGGTGCAGCTCACGGGCGCGCCGGTCATGCAGCTCGAAATCCGCAATGCCGTCGAGCGCGACCGCCTCGTCTACAACGGTCTCGGCTTCGTGCTCGGCACGCTCATCGCTTACCTGTTCTTCCGTCGCATTTCGCTGACGCTGCTCGCCGTTATCGGGCCGACGATCGCCATCCTGTGGACGCTCGGCGTGATCGGCGGCCTCGACTTCCGATTGAACCTTTTCATCAACGTCATCACGCCGCTGATCCTGGTCTCGGGCTTCTCGGACAGCATGCATCTGGTCTTCGCCATCAGGCGGGACATCATGGCGGGCGTCGATCGACTGACCGCGGCGCGTGAGGCCGTGCTCGACGTGGCGCCGGCCTGTCTTCTGACCGCCATGAATGCGGCTTTGGCGCTGCTTTCGTTCTCGTTCGCCGAGTCGGCCCTGATCCGCACCTTCGGCCTTGCGGCACTGATGGCGGTCGGCATCTCGTATCTCGCCGTGGCTGTGGTCGTCCCGACGCTCGCCGCCCTCCTCATTCCGCGCGAGAAGAACCCGCGCAAGGACGTCGAGCCCAACCAGGACGGCGGCATCGGCGTGCTGAGTGCGGTCACGGAATTCATTGTCCGCCGTGTCATCGCGGCGCCATTCTTGTTCAGCCTCGCGGGTCTCATCGCTGTCGTGCTGACCGGCCTCGCTTATAGACAACTCGTGCCGCAGTACCGTCTCGCCGACCAGGTGCCGGATAAGGAGCACGCGCTCGCTGCGACGGAGCGCCTGGATATGAAGCTCACGGGCGCCAACCCGGTGCACGTGATGATCCGCTGGACGGGTGGGCAGTCGCTCTATGACGAAAAGTCGTTGGCTGCGATCGCGGCCGCCCACACGGTTCTCGAGAAGGTGGCGGGCCTCGGCAATGTCTGGTCGGTAGAGAGCCTAAGGCGCTGGCTGGCCGAGGCCGGCGACAGCAGTCCCGATACGATCAAAAAGTACGTTGGCATCCTGCCCGAGCATCTGGTCCAGCGCTTCATCAACAAGGAACAGGATGCAGTCCTGGTGACGGGGCGCCTGCCGGATATCGACGCCAGTCAGATCCTGCCGATCATCGAGAAGATCGATCGCGCCCTCGATCCTGTGCGCGCTGCCCATCCGGGCTATGAGATCTCGGTCACGGGCCTGCCTGCGATCGCGGCGCGCAACTCGGCGCGGCTGATCGGCGAGCTCAACTGGGGTCTGCTCGGCGACATGTTCGTCATTTTCATCTTCCTCGGGATCGCGCTGCGTTCGGTCCTTTCCGGCGTGACCAGCATTCTGCCGTCGCTCTTCCCAATCTTCGCCACCGGGACCGTGCTCTGGCTCGGTGGTGAAGGGCTGCAGTTCGCCTCGATCATTGCCATTACGGTGGCCTTTGCGCTGGCGATCGACAGCACCATCCACTTTCTGAACCGGTTCCAGCTCGAGGAAAACCGGCCCGGCACGACGAATGTGAATGACGCCCTGGTGCGCACGATGCATCATATCGGGCCGGTGATCGTGCTGACCACGATCGTGCTCGCGCTGGGACTCGGCGTCACCATACTCTCGCATCTGCCGTCACTCAGGCTGTTCGGGCGATTGGCCGGTATCTGCCTTTTTGCCTCATTGATCGGTCAGCTCGTCATCCTGCCGGCAACCGTTGCGCTTTACCGCCGGTACTTTCCCCGACGTACTCCGGCCGCACTTGCGTGACCAAAGGCCCGCGCGGCTGGTATGGTTGAGCTAAAGCAGATCCTCGTGCGCCCTCTGAAATGATCAACGTCGGACTCAACCGATGCCACGAGCCCCCAATGCCGTCGACTTCTGGCGTGGTTTTGCCCTCGTCTCGATTTTCATCAATCACATCCCCGGCATCTTCTTCGACAAGTTCACTCATCGCGCCGTATCGATCTCGGACTCGGCAGAGCTCTTCGTCTTCCTCGCCGGGTGGTCGTTGCGCTATGTGATCGGTGATGCCGGGCGCCCGCGACCCATGCATGAAGTCGTCTTCCGGGTCGGCGGACGGGCTGTGACCCTCTACGCGGCCCACATGATGATCGTCATGCTGGCGATCGCCATCCTGGCCGCAACCGCGCGGCTCCTGGACAATCCGCTGCTGCTCGAATGGCACAATGCGGCAGCGGTCTTCTACCGCCCGGTCGAAACACACGTCGGCCTTGCCTTGCTCACGCATCAGCTCGGCTACTTCGATATCCTGCCGCTCTACGTCGCGCTCATGCTCTTTGCGCCGTTCCTGGCCATTCTCGATCGAATAGCGCCGGCGCTTCTGCTGCCCGCATCCTTCGTGCTCTACATCACGTCGCTCGTGGTGCCGCTCACCATTCCGGCATGGCCCATCGAGGGACAGTGGTTCTTCAATCCCCTCACGTGGCAATTCGTGTTCGTACTCGGGCTGGTTATGGGGCGGACTAGCGGGGTCGGGGGGTGGGTGCGGCGGCACATTGTTCCCATTCGCTGGGTTTCGCTGCCGATCGTCCTGATTGGGATGATCTTCGTTCTGACGGGTGGGAAGTGGATCGATCCGACGTCAGTGCCCGATCCCAAATTGCTGTTCATCAATGGCAAGACGTTTGCGACGCCTATTCGGGTCATCCAGTTCCTGGCACTAGTCGCCGTGATGTCGATCGTCTATCCCTATATTGCGCGGGCCGTGCCGAGTGCTGTTGGATATCTTTCGATGCTTGGCCGAAACTCGCTGGAAGTGTTCTGCGCAGGGTCGATCCTTAGTCTGATTTGCCAGATTCTGCGATTTGCGTTGCCCGACGGCATCTTGCTCGACACTCTGCTCCTTATCGGTGGCGTGGCTCTTATGGGAATGGTGGCATGGCTGGCCGAGTGGCGCACCCGGGTTGTGGCGGTAGCCTGAAAAGGCTGGCGTACGTGCTCGCGCTGGCGGCGATGTTCGCTGGCAGTGCCGCCGCGCAGCAAGCGGCGCCGAGCGCCGGCAGTGCTCCAGCGACCGAGCCGAAGCAGGAAGGACAACTGCCCCCGGTGACGCGCGAGTGTCAGATCGGCGCCATGGACGTGGTCACCCAGTCGCCGCTCCCCAATGTTCTGAAGGCGGTGCGCGAGCGTCAGAAGCTCAAGATTCTCGCCATCGGCGCCTCGCCGGTCGTTCGCCGCGACTCGAGCGCCGGCGACTACTACGATCTCGTCGAGCAGCTTCTCGAACAGACCTTCAAGGGGCTCGAGGTCGAAGTGGTTCATCGTGGCGTTTCGGGTGAGCTTGCCCGCGACGCCGGCGCACGCATCAAAATGGAGGTCGCCCTTGTCGAGCCCGATCTCGTGCTCTGGCAGCTCGGGACCGCCGATGCACTGGCACGGCTTCCGATCGACGACTTCGAGGATAGCGTCCGGACGACCCTGGTCTGGCTGAAGGAGCACAATGTCGACGTGGCCCTCATCGGGCTTCATTACCTGAAGTCGCTCGCGAAGGACACGCACTATCAGGCGATCCGACGGGCGCTCAAGAAAGTGGCGACGGAGCAAGGCGTCATGAGGGTCGGGCGCTATGAGGCCATGGAGACGCTGGCGCGCCTGCGTGGCGAGCAGGGGGGGCAGGCTGGCCGCTCGCGTATGACCGAAGCGGCCTACGAGTGCAGCGCCGAGTATCTGGCTCGCGCCATAGCCACCGGCCTCTTCCATAAGGAGAAGCCGCCCGCGCCGCCCGCAAAACCCATCAACTAGAGTAGGTTACGTTCAGGCTGGAAGGCATTCTTCCGGTGCGCTACTTGTCAGGTCCCGCAATCTCTGAATAGCAGGGCGCGAACTCGCGAGCGTTGCTTTTGCGCCAATTGTCATGCAGAAACGCCACACGGGGGGACGTCCTCAACGGGCTTAGCTGATTGGCTCGTGGCAGGCGATAGTGTCTTCCTGCCAGACCCAATCAATCTGAGACGGCTGCAAGAAGCGCGTCCCGGAAACGAATGCCCAAAACGGCGATCTAGCCCTGCAGGATCGAGCAATCCATGGATCAATGGCTTAGTGCGGCGATGGCGATGATGGGCGAGTGGGGTCCCTTGGGGGTCCAGGTCCTGACCATCGTCTGGATTAATATCCTGCTCTCAGGCGATAACGCCGTGGTTATCGCGATGGCTTGTCGTTCGCTGATGCCGCGACAACGCATGATCGGCATAACGCTCGGCGCCGGTGCGGCCGTACTGCTGCGCATATTCTTCACGGTGATCCTGCAATACGTTCTCGAAGTGCCGTGGCTGCGCCTCATCGGCGGCTTCCTGCTCGTCTACATCGCCGTAAAACTGCTGACGCAGAACGAGGAAGCGAGCGAAGACACGATCAAGGGCTCCGACAATGTCTGGGGTGCGGTGAAGACTGTTGCGATCGCCGACATGGTGATGAGCCTCGACAATGTTCTCGCGATTGCCGGCGCGGCCAAAGGACAGCCGTGGCTCATTGTCTTCGGCCTCGTGATTTCGATCCCGCTTATCGTGGCTGGCGCGACCTTCATCATGGCGCTGCTGACGCGCTTTCCAGCCCTGGTCTGGGCTGGTGCCGCGCTGCTCGGTTGGATTGCGGGCGACCTGATCATGGAGGATCCCGTCAGCCATCCGTTCCTGGTGGCCCTCGGTGCGCCCTATGGCGTGGCCGCCGAAGCCATCGAGCTGGTGCTGCAGGTAACGGGAGCCATGGCGGTATTGTTGATCGGCTGGTTTGTGCTCAAAATGTCCGCACGCGAGGGCGAGCACGCCGGCTGAAGCCCCGGAGGCGCGTCCCGTCCGTTGCGGCGCATCTGACGCCGTATCCCGCTGTCGCACATATGATTGGGATGACCACGGCGGCCGAGGCCGCTATGGTCGCGGCCCTAAGCGTGGGCGGCTGTTCAGCCTGCTCGGCACGCCCGTGAGGACGACCTATCATGACGCAGCACTTTGCCTCCGACAACAATGCCGGCATCTGTCCCGAGGCCATGGCGGCGCTCAAGCGGGCCAACGCGACCGGTCATGAGCTGTCCTACGGCGAGGACCGCTGGACGGCGGCGGTGTGCGACGGGCTGAGGGCGCTTTTTCAAACGGACTGCGAGGTCTACTTCGTCTTCAATGGCACGGCGGCGAACTCGATCGCGCTCTCCGCCATGTGCCAGCCCTTCCACGCCATGATCTGCCATGAGCTGAGCCACATCGAGACCGACGAGTGCGGCGCGCCGGAGTTCTTCTCCGCCGGCTCGAAGCTTCTTGCCGTGGAAGGTCCGCTCGGCAAGCTCACGCCCGATGTCATCGAGCTCACGGCCAAAAAGCGCACCGACATCCATTTCCCGAAGCCGAAGGCCGTCTCGCTCACGCAGTCGACCGAGGTGGGCACGGTCTACACCGTCGAGGAGCTGCGCGCGATCGCGGCCATCGCCAAGCGCCACGGGCTCAATATCCACATGGACGGCGCACGCTTCGCCAATGCCGTCGCGACGCTCGGCTGTCACCCTTCCGAGATCACGTGGCGCGCCGGGATCGATGTCCTCTGCTTCGGCGGCACCAAGAACGGCCTGCCGGTCGGCGAGGCCGTGGTCTTCTTCAAGAAGGAGCTCGCCGAGGACTTCGCGTGGCGCGTCAAGCAGGCGGGCCAGCTCGCCTCCAAGATGCGCTTTGTCTCGGCGCCATGGCTCGGCCTGCTCGAGAACGACGTGTGGCTGCGCAACGCGCGCCACGCCAATGCCATGGCCAAGCGCCTGGCCGATCAGATCAGTGCGCTCGACGGCGTGAGCCTGATGTTCCCGGTCGAGTCGAACGCGGTGTTCGCCGAGATCCCGCCGCCGGCACAAGCCAAGCTGCGCGACAAGGGGTGGCGCTTCTACACATTCATCGGCGCCGGCGGCTGCCGCTTCATGTGCGCGTGGGATACGTCGCCCGATACGGTCGACCGCTTCGCCGCCGACATCGCCAAGGCCGTGCACGGCATGGCACCGGCGCGCGAGGCGAGCGGGCGCGGCAGACGCTGAGCATCGCCCGAGCGTGAGAAAGCACAGGGACCATGAAAGGCAGGATCGCAGGGCCTGAGATCGAGCGCCTGATTCAGCTCCTGGCGCGCCTGCCGGGGCTCGGCTCGCGCTCGGCTCGCAAGGCGGCGCTCGCGCTCCTGAAGCGTCGCCACGAGCTGCTCGAGCCCCTGGCCGCAGCCATGCAGGAGGCAGCGCGCAATCTCGTGGCTTGCGAGGTTTGCGCCAATCTCGACACGGTCAGCCCGTGCACGATTTGCAGCGACACGCGGCGCGATCGCTCGCTCATCGTGGTCGTCGAGGAGATCGGCGATCTCTGGGCGCTCGAGCGCGCGGGCGTCGTCAACGGGCTTTATCATGTCCTCGGCGGGCACCTGTCGCCGCTCGACGGGATCGGGCCGGACCAGCTCAACATCACGCGTCTCGTGGAGCGCGCACACGCGGGCGAGGTGCGCGAGGTCCTGCTCGCGCTCAACGCCACGGTTGAAGGCCAGTCGACGGCGCACTACGTGCGCGAGCAGCTTGCCAAGGCGGACGTGAAAGTGTCCGGCCTCCAGCACGGTGTGCCTGTCGGCGGAGAGCTCGACTATCTCGACGAAGGCACGCTCGCCGCCGCGATCCGCGCGCGCCGGACTCTGTAGGGGGTTACGCCGAAATGGCGAACGATCGCGGGGCCCGGTTCGTAACGGGCTCCATTCCCGCACACGTTCTGCGCATGACCGGCGCCGCGGCGTTCGGGCTCATGGCGATTTTCTTGGGCGAGCTCGCCAACATCTTTTTTCTCAGCATGCTCGGCGACGTCGAGATCGTTGCCGCCGTCGGTTATGCCTCGACGATTCTTTTCCTGCTTCTTTCCGTCGGTATCGGTACGGCGATTGCGGCGAGTGCGCTTATCGCGCCGGCCATCGGCGCCGGTGACCTCGCGCGCGCCAAGCGCCTCAGCGCCAGCACACATGTCTTCTCGGTGATTTTTGCTGCGGTATTCGGCGCCGTCGTTTGGATCTTCGTGCCGGATCTCATCCGACTGATCGGCGCCGAAGGCCGCACACTTGCGCTCGCGACCGGCTATCTGCGCATACTCATCCCGTTTATGACGCTGATGTCGCTCGGCATGTGCGCCTCGGCCGTGCTGCGCTCGCAGGGCGATGCGCGCCGCTCGATGAATGTCACGCTCGTCGGCGCCGCGGTCAATGTCGCGCTCGATCCGCTCTTCATCTTCGTGCTCGGGTTCGGCATCAACGGCGCTGCCTGGGCCACGAACATTTCGCGGATTGCCGTTGCCGGCTGTGGCGTCTACTGGCTCGTTCGCGAACATGACCTTCTCGCGCGCCCAAGCCTCCGCGATGTGATCGCCGATGCGCGCCAGATCCTGCTCTTCGCCGTACCGGCAACGGTGACCAATCTCGCGACGCCCATCGCCAATACCTATGTGACGTACGCCATCGCCACGCATGGGACCGCTGCCGTCGCTGCCTGGGCGCTGATCGGACGCATATCGCCGGTCGCCTTCGGTTCGATCTTCGCGCTCTCCGGGGCGGTCGGCCCGGTGCTCGGCCAGAACCTCGGAGCACGCCAGTGGTCGCGCGTGCGCGAGGGCTTCGACGTCTCCCTCATGACGGCGCTCGGCTTTACGTTCGTGGCCTGGATTGCGCTCGCCCTCGCCGTGGATCCGCTGATCGCGGTCTTTCATGCGACCGGTGAGACGGCGGCCATCCTGCGCACGTACTGCATCTATATCTCGCCGATGTTCGCTTTCCTCGGCATTCTCTTCGTCTCGAATGCGGCGTTGAATGCGCTCGGCCATCCGCACTGGCCGACCGTGCTGAACTGGGGCCGCGCGACATTCGGCACGGTTCCGGTTGTGACGATCGGCGGGATGCTGTGGGGACCGAGCGGAGCGATTGCAGCCAATCTTGCCGGCGCGAGTGTGTTCGCCTTCCTCGGTGCCTGGCTCTGCCGACGGCTCATCGACGAGAAGTCGCAGAAGGC
>Ga0182740_1002582_pt1 | contig 10888 bp, 12 predicted proteins | sample eDN5th37CKraftBY_FD_128872 | JGI IMG/M metagenome (GOLD analysis project Ga0182740, IMG submission 128872) | Enriched backyard soil microbial communities from Emeryville, California, USA - eDNA 5th pass 37_C Kraft BY (version 2) (version 2) | ecosystem: Environmental > Terrestrial > Soil >...
GCCCGCGCAGATGCACCTTCGATGACTTGTACGAGCAATGCTCGTTCCACATCGCCGAGAAGATGCCGAGTTCGGTCAGCGTCGGCTCGCGTCCGATCAGGTCGAGAATACGCTGATACTCATCGGGCTTGAGCCCGTGTTCAGCGACAAGCTCGGGGGTGATCTTCGGTTCATTACGCAAGGTCTTGCCGCTCTCAGCAACGGACATTGTCAGGCTGCCTTGCCGAATTGCGAGACCAACCCCACGAACAGGCCACGGCCATCGGTCGAGCCGACAATGCTTTCGACGTGGTTCTCAGGATGCGGCATCATGCCGGCGACGTTGCCGCCCTCGCTGACGATGCCGGCGATCGCATTGATCGAGCCGTTGATATTGGAGCCGTCGCCGAGCGTGCCGTCGGGCGCGCAATAGCGGAACAGCACCCGCCCCTCGCCCTCGATCCGCTTGATGGTCTCGTCGTCGGCAATGTAGTTGCCCTCGCCGTGCGCCACCGGCACGCGGATCACCTGGCCGGCGTTATAGCCGCGCGTGAACGGCGTGTCGGATCGCTCCACGCGCAGGAAGGCGTCGTGGCAGATGAACTTGAGCCGGGTGTTGCGCATCAGGACGCCGGGCAACAGTCCGGACTCGCAGAGAATCTGGAAGCCGTTACAGACGCCGAGCACAAGACCGCCCCCGGCCGCGAAGGCGCGCACGGCATCCATGATCGGCGCACGCGCGGCGATCGCGCCGCAGCGCAGATAATCTCCGTAGGAAAAACCGCCCGGCACGACCACGAGATCGGTCCCGGCCGGCAATTCGGTTTCCGCGTGCCACACCATCGCGGGCTCGACGCCGGACACAAGCTTGAGCGTGCGCGCCATGTCGCGCTCGCGATTGATTCCGGGGAAGACGAGGACTGCGGATTTCATGGTGCTGATATGGAGCTCAGAGAACCTCGACGCGATAGTTCTCGATCACGGTATTCGCCAGCAGCTTGTCGGCAGCGGCCTTGAGCGCGGCTTCAGCCTTGGCACGGTCGGTTTCGTCAAGCTCGATGTCGAACACCTTGCCCTGCCGGACGCTCGCAACGCCGGATACGCCGAGTGACTTCAGCGCGCCCTCGATCGCCTTGCCCTGCGGATCGAGAATTCCCGTTTTCAAGGTAACCGTGACGCGCGCTTTCATAGGAAGGAACCGCAGATTCGGGGGCCAGGACAGGGTTCGACCTAGCACCCTTCGCTGCGTCCCTCAATTGCGCTGGCCGCCTTTTGGGACGCGCCTGCGCGGCCGGGCCGGCATCACGGCCAGGGACGGAAATTGATCCCGACCTTGACCGCATGCACCGCCTGCTCGGCGTCCGCCACCCAGGCGTAGCTCGGCTCGACCAGGTTCACGCCGCGCTTGTCGAGTTCCAGGTAACTGTAGTCGACCCGCACCGACCAGTTCGGCGCCAGCGCATATTCGAGCCCGCCGCCGACCGTCCAGCCCGAGGGGTTGCGGTCGCCGGTCGCGACGGCCGTGGTCCCGATCCACTGGTATTCGTGGTCGGCGTGCGCAAAAGCCGCCCCGCCCTTCACGTAAATCAGCGCCCGGTCGAAGGCATAGCCGATACGGCCGACGACGGTCGCGGTCCATTTCAGATGGTCGCGGTAGCGGTCGCCGGCAAACGGCGCGACGTCGTATGTGGTCCCGTCGATTCCCGTCGCGGAGATATCCGCCTCGATGCCGAGCACGACGGCGCCGAACTGATGGTTGTATCCGATCTGCCCACCGCCAAGGATGCCGTCCGGCCTGTTGACAAGCTGCCAGCCCGGCAGGGTCGCATCGGAGTAGGTCGTGCGGCTCCAGCCATAACCGAGATGCGCGCCGAGGTAGAGGCCGGTCCAGCTGAAGGCCGGTACCGCTGGCGGTGACTTGACCGGCATCGGCGCGGACAGATCCGCAGCCTGTGCGCCGACGGTGCCAATCAGAAGCGCGGCCAGAGCCATGTGCACTCGGATCGATCGCATGCCGTCTCCACCAAAAAAATAGCGCCCGGATTCGGGGCGCTATTTTAGCCTCGTGTCGATGGCGCAGGCAGATCGGCACAACAGCCTTGCACAAGGAACTGCGCGAAAAGACAAGGTTGCGCGCGCCGGAAACGAAAGCGGGAGCCCCTGGCTCCCGCTCGAATCCGGCCATCAGGCCACAGATGTCAGCCCTTCACGAGGACAGGGCCGGTGCCGCGCGGCGGCTCGCCTTCGTTCATGATGCCGAGGCGCTTGGCGACCTCGGTATAGGCCTCCAGCAATCCGCCCAGATCCCGGCGGAAGCGGTCCTTGTCGAGCTTCTCGGCCGACTTGATGTCCCACAACCGGCAGGAGTCGGGCGAGATCTCGTCGGCAACGACAATCCGCATCATGTCGTTTTCCCAGAGCCGCCCGCATTCCATCTTGAAATCCACCAGACGGATGCCGACGCCAAGGAAAAGACCGGAGAGGAAATCGTTGACGCGGATGGCAAGCGCCATGATGTCGTCGATCTCCTGCGGATTGGCCCAGGCGAACGCGGTGATGTGCTCTTCTGACACCATCGGATCGCCGAGCTGATCGTTCTTGTAGTAGAATTCGATGATCGAGCGCGGCAGCTGCGTGCCCTCCTCGATGCCGAGGCGCGTCGACAGCGACCCGGCCGCGACGTTGCGCACCACGACCTCGAGCGGAATGATCTCCACCTCGCGGATCAGCTGCTCGCGCATGTTCAGCCGGCGGATGAAGTGCGTCGGCACGCCGATGTCATTCAGATTCTGGAAAACATATTCCGAGATCCGGTTGTTCAGCACGCCCTTGCCTTCGATCACCTCATGCTTCTTCGCATTGAAGGCGGTGGCATCGTCCTTGAAGTGCTGGATCAGGGTGCCGGGCTCGGGGCCCTCGTACAGGACTTTGGCTTTGCCTTCATAAATGCGGCGACGGCGGCTCATAGGAATGTACCGTGTTTTGTGAAAATCCATCGAAAGCCGGGGTTCCTGTTGGTGTTCTTAAGTCCGCGGCGGGGCGAACGGCGCGACGCGTAAGACGGTGGCCGTTCGGTCCGTTGGCCAACCTAGCCGATCGATGCTCAGGATACAATGCAGCCCGCCGCCTGATGCTGTCGGGCATATAGGTCACTTGCGCGAATCGCCAAGCCCGCCATAGGGCGGCCTTGACGGGCCCGTTATCCACGTGCAACCGGCACGCGTAGCTGCAAATCCGCCATGGTTCCGGCACTTGGCCCTATGCTAGTCTTCCAATCCGCCGGCAACGGAGGGGGCAGATGAAGCGTTTCTTCAAATGGGTCGGAATCGTTATCGGCGGCCTGTTCGGGCTTTTGATTCTGCTGTTCGTCGGAGCCGCGATCCTGGACAACACCATCTACCATCCGAACCGGAATGTGAGCGAGGTCCGTGCCTTTCCCGCACCAGGCGGCACGCCGGTCGATCTCGTGAGCGGGAATAAGCAGGAGAGCGGCAAGATCACCGGATGGCGCGTCTTTATCCGCGACAAAGGACAGAGCGGGCTGCCGCGTATCGCGATGATCAGCTACGACCAGGACATCGAACCCCGCATCCAGTGGAAATCGCCCAACGAGGCAAATATCTGCGTCGACCTGAAGCAGGGCACGATAAGTTTTGCGCCGCTCGACAATATGTCAATGACGACATCCAGCGGCGGACGGCTGGACGGCAAGCTGAACAACGTCCGCTATCTCGTGAACCACAATTGCTGAGCGCCGTTGATCTGCCGCGACCAGCATCCTATGTCTGAAGATTATCTGCCAGCGAGGAAAAATGACCACGTTCGACAAGCGCGAAGAAGGCTTCGAAAAGAAATTTGCGCACGATGAGGAACTGAAATTCAAGGCCAACGCCCGCCGCAACAAGCTGCTAGGCCTGTGGGCGGCCGAGCTACTGGGCAAGACCGGTGCGGATGCCGACGCCTATTCGAAGGAAGTGGTCGCTGCGGACTTTGAGGAAGCAGGCGACGACGACGTCCTGCGCAAGGTCGTGAAGGATCTGAGTGGCAAGGCGACCGAAGAGCAGGTCCGCAGCATGATGCAGGAACTGCTCGCCGAGGCCGTGAAGCAGATCCAGGCTGGCAAATAGCGCGCTCGCAATGCAGACGTCGCAAGCGCCGGTGTCGATCGAGGAGACGGCACGCTGGTACGATGGAAAATCGTTCAGCACCGACTGGACGTCGTGGCATTTCCCGACCTGGATCACCCTGCTCGCGCCGTTCCGTGACCGGCCGGCGCGCATGCTTGAGATCGGTTCGTGGGAAGGACGTTCGGCGCTGTTCTTCCTGAACTACCTGCCGCAGATGCGGTTGACCTGCGTCGACACCTTCGCGGGCGGTCAGGAGCACCAGGAAGCGGCGGCGAAAACGGCTGAAGATGCCGAGGTGCTGCGCGGCGTCGAAGGCCGCTTCGATTCCAACACCAGGCCTTTTGCCGATCGGCTCGAAAAGGTGAAGGCCACCTCGGTCGATGGCCTTGTCCAGCTTGGCGTTGCCGAGCGCCGTTTCGATATTGCCTATATCGACGGCGGCCATCGTGCCCGCGAAGTCTATGCCGACAGTGCCCTCACCTGGCCGCTGATGGCACCCGGCGGGCTCGTGATTTTCGACGATTATCTCTGGGCGGAAATGCCCGAGCCGATGGACAATCCGAAGCCCGGCGTGGATGCGTTCCTGCGTTCGATCGATGGGCAATACAGGATGGTCCACGACGACTATCAGATTGCCATCGCAAAGCTGTAACCGCTCGCCTCCGGGAAGTCCGATCCCATGACCACTGAGACGTTTACGCTCGCCCGCCGTCTGCGCGCCGGCGATACCGTTTTCTCGGCATGGTGCGGACTGCCGGAGCCGCTGGTGTGCGAAGCGATCGCACGCGAAGGCTTCGAGGCCGTGGTCGTCGACATGCAGCATGGCATGTGGGACGAGCCTGCGGCGATGCAGGCCGTCGCGCAGATCCATCTTGCGGGCGCGGCTCCCGTCGTTCGCGTGCCGCTGTGGCACAATTCGCTGGTCAGCCGCATGCTCGACTGGGGCGCCGAGGGCGTCATCGCGCCGATGATCAACAGCGAAGCAGAAGCGCGCGCCTTCGTTCAGGTCGCAAAATACCCGCCGGTCGGCGAGCGCTCGATCGGCGCGCATCGCGCCGCCATGATCGCGCGCGTGCCCGATCAGAAATTCTACATCCCCGAAGCGAACACCACGACGCTCAGCTTCGCGATGATCGAGACCCAAAGCGCGATCGACAATCTCGACACCATCGCGGCGATGCCCGGAATCGACGTGCTGTTCGTCGGCCCCGCGGACCTGTCCTTCAGCCTGTCGAACGGCGCGACGCTCGATCCGCATTCTGCGGCAGTCGACGCGGCGCTCGAAAAGGTGCTGGCAGCATGCGACCGCCACAAGAAGATTCCAGGCCTGTTTTGCCGCGATGCCGAACGCGCGATGAACAAGGCCAAATCGGGTTTCAGGTTCCTGACCGTCGGCAGCGACATCATCTTTCTGCGGGCCGGCGCCGCAGCGCAGCTGAAGGCGCTCAAATAGCGTCAGCCGGCCTCGGCCGCAGCAAGGATCGTATCGACCACCGCACCGACATCCCTGGCGATGTCGTGCGCCCTCACCTCCACGATCCGGTAGTCACGCTCCCGCATCCAGGCGAGCTTCTGGCGCCGCGCCTCCGAAGCTTTCGCATCCTCGCTGTCGGGCGTGACATCCACAACCAGCCGCAGCGGAAACGATACCATGTCGGCCACATGCGGACCGATCGGCGTCTGCCGCTTGAACCCGAGGGTGGCGAAGCGCCGATCCGACGTGACCGCCGTCCATAACGCCCGTTCCGCGTCGGTCGGGTTGCGGCGAAGCAGCCGCGCAAGCCCCCGCACCGGCGAATCCGACCGCACGATGTCCGCCTTGCCGTGCTGCGCGAGCAGATTGCGCAACATCTCGGCCTCGGGACCGTCGAGCAGACCACCGCGTGCCGGACCTTTGCGGCCTTCGACCAGCGCCATGACGATCCCGTGCAACGTGCGGATATCCTGCTGGGTCGGCTGCATGCGCGTGAAGATGTTGCGCATGTTGACGGTCATGGTGCCCCGCTTCTCGTGCGGGCGAAAATACTCGATGCGCTCCAGCTCGTTCTCGAGATCGTTGAAGAAGGCGATCAGCTGCTCCTTGGGTGCGGGGGGCGACTTGTCAGGTGCAGCGAATGGCAGCGCACCGCCGCTCTGCAGCTTGTACCACTCGTAGCCCGCGATCACGATCGCCTGGGCAAGATTGAGCGAGGCGAAAGCCGGGTTGACCGGCAGCGTCAGGATCGCGTCGGCAAGCCCCACCTCATCGTTCTCGAGCCCGTTGCGTTCGCGGCCGAACACCAGCGCGACCCGTTCGCCCGCAGCGATCCGCGGTGCCGCAAGCCGCGCCGCCTCGTCCGCGCCGATCACGGGCTTCGCCTGGTCGTGCGAACGCGCGGTAGCGGCAACGACGTAGTTGCAGTCGGCGATGGCATCGGCGAGCGTGTCGAACAGCTCGGCCTGTTCAAGGATACGGTCCGCACCGGACGCCATGACCCGCGCCCGATCATTCGGCCAGCCCTGCTGCGGCTTGACGAGACGCAATTGCGACAGCCCGAAATTCGCCATGGCGCGCGCAGCGGCCCCGATATTTTCGCCGAGTTGCGACTCGACGAGAATCACCACCGGCGCTGGCTCCGCCACCCAGTTTCTGGTCTTGTCCGTACCTGCGCCCGGCATGCATGCCCTCCTGGGGCTTGCTATAGCCGTCGCCGACTGCGCGCGAAAGCGTGCGATCGTTTGCGCAACCGATTCGGAGCCCTGACGCCGTGAAGATCATGATCGCGACGCCGGCCTATGGTGGTCAGCTGACCACGACCTATTGCGACGCCCTGATCGGACTGCTCGATCATTTCGCCGAAAAGCACCCACAGATCCGGCTCGAACAGAAGTTCCTCTCGCATTCGATCCTGCCTTTCCTCCGGAATGTCTTTGCCAACCTCGTGATGCAGGATGAGAGCTATACGCATCTGTTGTTCATCGACGCCGACATGGGTTTTGCTCCCTCGCTGATCGAACGCATGATCGAGGCGGACAAGCCGGTGGTCGGCGCGATCTATCCGCATCGCCATCTGGATCTCGAGAAATTCTATGCGCTCCACGCGGAGATCGCCGATCCGGCCGTCGCGCGCCTCGTAGCGATGGAATACGTGAATGCCGGATCCGTCATCATGGTCGACGGCGACGGCAAGCATGGCGAGACACAGGCGCCTGCCAATCTGATCGTTGACGGTCCTTGCATCCGTGTGCGCGACGCGGGCGCAGGCATCCTTCTGATCAAGCGCGAGGTGTTCGACCGGATCAGGGAGCGCTATCCGGAATTGTGGTGCGAATGGATCGAGCACACCTACGGCAAATTCGGCCTCAAGGGCGGCGTGCTGCAGTGTTTCGATTCAATGCCGGACGAGCACGGCCATTATTGCGGCGAGGATACCGCCTTCTGCCGGCGCTGGGGCGAGGGTTGCGGCGGCGAGATCTGGGCGGTGGTGACCGAAACCATCGTCCATGTCGGGGCCCAACGGTTTGTGGGAAATTACCTGACCAAGCTGCAGCACGGCCGGATGTAGCCCATGAAAATATTGATCGCGACGCCCGCCTATGGCGGCCAGATCACCACGACCTGCTGCGAGTCCCTGATCGGGCTGATCTCGCATTTTCGCGAGAAGCGCCCAGACATCCGCTTCGAGCACAAGTTTCTGTCAGCTTCGCTGCTGCATCTGATGCGCAATGTGTACGCGAACATGGTCATGCAGGACGAGAGCTACACACATCTGCTCTTCGTCGACGCGGATATGGGGTTTGCGCCTTCGTTGATCGAACACATGATCGCGGCGGACAAGCCAATCGTCGGCGCGATGTCGCCGGCTCGACAGTTTCATGTCGAGAAACTTTATGAAATGCGCAATGAGATCGCGGATGCCGACGTTGCACGACTGGTGGCGATTGACTACGTCAGCGCGAGCTCGCTCGAATTCGTCGATGGCACCAAAAGAGACGGAGAGCCGCGCCCATCCACCAGTCTGGTCGTTGATGGCCCCTGTGTCCGCGTGCGCTATGCGGGCACCGGGATATTGCTGATCAAGCGCGAGGTATTCGATCGCCTCAAGGAGCGCTACCCGGAGCTGTGCTGTGTATCGACAGAGCAATCCTACGGACAATTTGGACTGACGGGAGACATCCTCCAATGCTTCCAGCCGATGCCGAACGACGAAGGAGTCTATGACGGCGAGGACATGGCATTTTGCCGCCGCTGGAGGGAAGGCTGCGGCGGCGAGATCTGGGCGGTGGTGACCGAAACCATCGTCCATGTCGGGACCCAACGGTTTGTCGGAAATTACCTGACCAAGCTGCAACACGGGCGGATGTGAGCCGACCGGACGCCCGGTTGTCGCCCGCCGCAAATCCCGGTAAATGACGCCCCCTCCTGAAATCGCCGGTCTACCCTAATGTCCCAGCTCATTCTTGGCGTTCACTCCGGCTCGCATGACGCGGCCGCGGCCCTGTTCGACGGCTACGAGCTGAAGGCCGCGGTGTCGCTCGAGCGGCTGACCCGCAACAAGGGCGACGGTGCCTATCCGGACCTCGCCATCGACGAAGTGCTGTCGATCGCCGGCGCGACGCGCAAGGATGTCGATGTCGTGTGCCACAGCCGCACCCTGATGCCGACGAAATATTTCAGGAACCTGTCCGGTTTTGACTGGCTGAAGGAACAGTACCGCACGCATCTTCGCGGCAAGGACCGGCGTCAGATGATGCCCGAACTGTTCCGGAACAACACCGCCGATACGGAGCGCTTCTACGATTCGGCCGCACTCCTGCGCGACAAGGGCTTCCGCGAAGGTACGCACTCCTATTTCTACAATCATCACGAGGCGCACGCCCTGCCCGCGCTGTTCTACAGCCCGGACTGGGACGACGCGCTGCTCGTCACCGCCGATGGCGGCGGCGACAACGTGCATTACAGCCACCGTCATTTCGCAAATGGCGCGCTGACCAATATCTACGGCGGCGAAGACACGATCCTGACGCCCGCTGTCGAAGATTCACTCGGCAAGATGTACGGCGCCGCGACCAAGGCGCTCGGCTTCCGTCGCGTGCGGCACGAGGGCAAGGTCACCGGCCTCTCCGCCATGGGCAGACCTGTGCGCGCGGACGAACTCGCGGCGAAATTCTCCGTCGATGCAAACGGGCGCGTGCATTCGACGCTGAACAGCGATCGCGAGATCAACGCCTTCATGCAGTCCCTGCTCAAGGGCCTCAGCAAGGAAGACTATTCAGCCAGCGTGCAAAAGGTGCTCGAAGACACGATGCTCGCTTCGTTCGAACGGCTGCTCGCGCAAAATCCCGCAAAGCATGTCGGTGTATCGGGCGGCGTGTTCGCGAATGTGAAGTTGAACCGTCTGCTGGCCGAACGATTTGGTCTGAACGAGATCTTCATTTTCCCGGCGATGGGCGATGACGGCCTGCCCGTCGGTGGCGCACTGGCCTGGCTCCTGCGCCGCGACGGTCTCGCCAACTGGCTGAAGAACAGGCGCGAGCTTGGCCCGGTCTATCTCGGCCGCGACTTCACCGCGAACGTGGACGGAGCACTCGCCGCGATTCCGAACGTGAAGCGCACTGCGGAGGCACCGGTTGCCGGCACCGTTCAGCGGCTCGAGGCGGGACAGCTCGGCGCGATCTATACCGGCCGCATGGAATATGGCCCCCGCGCCCTCGGAAACCGGACCATCCTCGCCAATCCGTCACGCCGCGAGACGCACGATCTTCTCAACGAGCGGCTGTCCCGGTCCGAATTCATGCCGTTTGCGCCGGTCGCAACCGCCGAACGGGCTGGGGATGTCTTCGACATCACGAAAGTCAACCGGCGCGCGTGCCGCTACATGACGATTGCAACCGACGTGCGTCCAGACTGGCGCAAGCGGATTGCGGCGGTGGTGCATGTCGACCAGTCGGCGCGGCCGCAGGTGATCGAGCGAGCGGACAATCCGCTATACCACGACATTCTGACAGACTTCGAGCGCGCCACCGGTCTGGCGGCGCTGGTCAACACCTCGTTCAATGTCCACGAGGAGCCGATCGTGAATACCCCGTCGGAATGCGCCAGGGCCCTCACCGACGGCCGGATCGATTTCGTGGTCACGAACCAGGCGCTCTACGTCCGCGGCTAGGGGCGTGGCGGCCGCCGTTTCCCACCCGTCGACAAGGCTTTTACCCGGGGTGGGCGGATGCTATAGGGCGCGCGCCGATTTCTCCGTCAGCCGGATCCCCGGCCGGCGGTCTCCGCGCCGAGAACAATTCATTCGGGGACCTGAGGGACACCGTTCCCCTTGCCCATCGATGTCCAGTTTCCGGCCGATCCAAACAAGCGCGCGACCAAAGGTGCAAGGATGCCGAATCTCGAAATCATGTGGACGAAAGTCGATGAAGCCCCGGCGCTCGCGACCTTTTCCCTCCTGCCGATCGTCGAAGCCTTCGTGGGCGCGGCGGGCGTGTCCGTGAAGCTGAAGGACATCTCGCTGGCCGGACGCATCATCGCCGCCTTCCCCGAGAAGCTTAAGCCCGAGCAGCGGATCAACGACGAGCTCACCGAGCTCGGCAATCTCACGCTGAAGCCCGAAGCCAACATCATGAAGCTGCCGAACATCTCGGCATCGATCCCGCAGCTCAAGGCCGCGATCAAGGAATTGCAGAGCAAGGGTTACGACGTTCCGGATTATCCGGACAATCCGACCACGGACGCCGAGAAGGAGATCAGGGCGCGCTACGCCAGGATATTCGGAAGCGTCGTCAACCCGGTCCTGCGC
>Ga0182740_1002585_pt1 | contig 10883 bp, 9 predicted proteins | sample eDN5th37CKraftBY_FD_128872 | JGI IMG/M metagenome (GOLD analysis project Ga0182740, IMG submission 128872) | Enriched backyard soil microbial communities from Emeryville, California, USA - eDNA 5th pass 37_C Kraft BY (version 2) (version 2) | ecosystem: Environmental > Terrestrial > Soil >...
CGCCATGGCCACACCCACCGCCGCCCAGGCGACCCAGCCCGACGACGACCGCCCCGACGCCTACCGCAAGGGACCGGTCATGCTCCGCGGGAGCCAGGTCCCGCAGGAGACCACCGACCAGCGCCTGCTCGAGTCGCGCGGCGACGCCGACTGGGTGCACCAGGACCCCTGGCGCGTGCTCCGCATCCAGGCGGAGTTCGTCGAGGGGTTCGGCGCGCTCGCGGAGCTGGGGCCCGCGGTCTCCGTCTTCGGCTCGGCCCGCACGTCGCGCGACCACCCGGACTACGCGCGCGCCGTCGAGGTGGCCCACGGTCTCGTCGAGGCCGGCTACGCCGTCATCACGGGCGGCGGCCCGGGCATCATGGAGGCCGCCAACAGGGGTGCCTGCGAGGCCGGCGGCGTCTCAGTCGGCCTCGGCATCGAGCTGCCGTTCGAGCAGGGCATGAACCGCTGGGTCGATCTCGGCGTGAACTTCCGCTACTTCTTCGCGCGCAAGACGATGTTCGTCAAGTACGCGCAGGGTTTCGTCGTGCTGCCCGGCGGGTTCGGCACCCTCGACGAGCTCTTCGAGGCCGTGACCCTCGTCCAGACCCGCAAGGTGACGCGCTTCCCGATCGTCCTCGTCGGCACCGCCTACTGGTCGGGGCTCGTCGAGTGGCTGCGCAGCGCCGCCGTCGAGCACGGCACGATCAGCGCGGCCGACCTCGACCTCCTGCACGTCGTCGACGACCCGGCCGAGGCGGTCGCGATCGTCACGCGGGCCGACGCCGACCTCGAGGCTGCGACCCCGGAGTCGCAGTCCTCGGCGACGTGACGCCGGTCCCGCCGTCGTCGGCGCCGCTGGTCCTGCGGGGCCGCGAGCTGGGCCTGCGTGCGCCCGTCGTGATGGCGATCGTGAACCGCACGACCGACTCGTTCTACGCGGGCGCACGGCACTCCGACGACGCGGCCGCGCTCGCGGCGGCCGAGCGGGCGTTCGCCGACGGCGCGGAGATCCTCGACGTGGGCGGCGTCCGGGCGGGCGTGGGTCCCGAGGTCACGGCCGCCGACGAGATCGCGCGCGTCGTCCCGTTCGTCGCGCGCGTGCGCCGGGAGCTGCCCGACCTCCTCGTGTCGGTCGACACGTGGCGCGCCGAGGTGGCGGACGCCGCGATCGACGCGGGCGCCGACCTCGTCAACGACACCTGGGCGGGCCACGACCCCCGCCTGGTCGAGGTCGCGGGCCGGGCGGGCGTCGGCGTCGTGTGCTCGCACGCCGGCGGCCAGACCCCGCGCACCGACCCCGAGCGGGTCGCGTACCCGCTGCCCTCGCCCCTCCCGGAGCCCCTGCCGGACGGCGTCGGGCCGGTCGACGCGCGCGACGGCGTCCTGCTGGACGTGCTCGCGACGCTGCGGGCCGGTGCCGAGCGAGCGGTCGCGGCCGGGGTGCCGCCGCGCAGCGTGCTCGTCGACCCGACGCACGACTTCGGCAAGAACACGTGGCACTCGCTGCACCTCGTGCGCCGGACGGAGCCGATCGTCGCGCTCGGCCATCCCGTGCTCATGGCGTTCTCCCGCAAGGACTTCGTGGGGGAGACCCTCGACCTGCCGGCGGAGGAGCGGCTCGAGGGGACGCTCGCGTCCACCGCGGTCGCCGCCTGGCTCGGTGCCACCGTGTTCCGCGCCCACGACGTGCGGGCCACCCGCCGCGTCGTGGACATGGTCGCCGCGATCCGGGGCGACCTGCCGCCGGCCGCGGCCACCCGGGGGATCGCGTGAGCGCGGCGGCGGCCCCGCCCGACGCCGCGGGGCCCGCGTCCCCGGCGCCCGACGACGCGGCGCGGCCCGCCCGCAGGCCGGCCGACCCCCGCACCTGGCCCTGGTGGGTCCAGGTGCTCGTCGTGTACGGGCTCGCGCGCGCGTTCTCGGCCGTGGTCTTCGTGCGGGTCGCGACCCACCAGGTCGCCAACGGCTGGACGGGCGACGACCCGTCGTACGCGGACTACGTCGGCCGGATGTTCGACGCGACCTGGTACCTGCACATCGCCGAGAACGGCTATCCCCACACGCTCCCGCTCGGCCAGGACGGCGCCGTCCAGCAGAACGCGTGGGCGTTCTACCCCCTCTTCCCGCTGGTCCTGCGCGGGCTCATGGCGGTCACGGGGCTGTCGTGGACGGTGCTCGCGCCGACGCTGTCCCTCCTGCTGGGCGCGGGCGCGGTGCTGGTGATCCACCGCCTCGTCGAGCGCGGGGGGCACCGGGCCACCGCGCTCGTCCCCGGGCTCCCGCTCGCGACGGTCCTCCTGGTGAGCGTCTTCCCGTCGTCGCCCGTGCTGCAGACCGCGTACACCGAGGCGCTCGCGCTGCTGCTCATCGCCTCGGCGCTCTACCTGCTCGCGGTGCGCCGCTACCTGTGGGCCGTCCCCGTCGTGGTGCTCCTCGGCTTCACGCGAGCCGTCGCGCTGCCGATGGCGTGCGTCGTCGTCTGGCACGTGCTGTGGCGGGTCTGGGGTGCGTGGGGGCCGTCCGCGCGACGCGACCCCGAGCGGGCGGCCCACGACCGGTTCTCGGTGCGCGACGTCGCCGGCCTCGGCACGCTGCTCGGCACGTGCCTCGTCGCCGGCGTCGCGTGGCAGGTGATCGCCGGGCGCGTGACGGGCCGCAGCGACGCCTACTTCGCGACGCAGGCGTCGTGGCGCTCGGGCGCGGTCCAGTACTTCACGCCGTGGGTCACCAACGCGAAGATCCTGTTCCACGACCGGGGGCCCCTCGTGCTCGCGGTCGTGCTCGTGGTGCTCGCCCTCCTCGCGCTCAGCCCCGTCGCGTTCCGGCTCGGCGCGGAGCTCCAGGGCTGGGCGCTCGCGTACACCGCCTACCTCGTGCTCGTCACCGACCCGTGGACGTCGACCTGGCGGTTCGCGCTGCTCGCGTTCCCCTACCTCGCGATCCTCGTGGGCTGGGCGCGGCGGCGCTGGGTGTTCGGCTGCGTGCTCACGGTCCTCGTGCTGCTGTCCCTGTACGGCCAGGTCGACTGGGTCTGGGAGCTGTGGCGGTTCAAGCCGCCCGCCGACTGGGCACCCTGATCGCGTGGAGGCGGGGTGCGTCGGTGGTGTGGGTCACGTGAACTAGAATGTCACCCGGGCCTTTCGCACCATCTACGGGCCCGTGTGTACGAACAGCACCAACACGACGAGCACGGCGAACCTCGCGCACGCGGCGTTCGTCGTGAACACCGCGAACACCACGACGAACGGAGCCGCTCATGGCCGCGATGAAGCCACGTACGGGTGATGGACCCCTCGAGGTCACCAAGGAAGGGCGTGGCATCGTCATGCGGGTTCCGCTCGAGGGTGGTGGCCGCCTCGTCGTCGAGCTCAACGCGACGGAGGCCTCGGAGCTCGGAGAGGCGCTCCAGGCCGTCGTCGGCTGATGGCTCGCGACCTCCCGGAGGTCGTCGGTGCACTCGGGGATCTTCCCGGGTGCACCTTCCTGACCGACGACGACGTCAGTGCCGTCGTCGTCGCGGTCGCGCCCGCCCCTGAGGCGGACGAGGGGCCTCAGCCCCGCGCGGGGACGGTCGACGCGTCCGCGCTCTACCACGTCGACCTCGGCGAGATGGCCGAGCGCCAGGGCCTCGGAGGCCGAGCCGGCGAGGCCGCGGTCGTCGACCTGCCGCGCCCTCACCGCGGTGCGTCCGACTCCTTCCCCTGGTCCGCGCTGCCGCGTCGGATCGTCCTGCTCGGCATCGGTGACGGCTCGGCCGCCGACCTGCGTCGCGCCGGCGCCGCCCTCGCCCGCCGCACCGCGGGGCTCGAGCGGGTCGTCTCCGTCGCGACGGCCGGTACGTCCGACGACGGCGTACGGGCCTTCGCGGAGGGGTACCTGCTCGCCGCGTACCGGCCCGAGCGCTGGAGCTCCGCGCCCGACACGCGGCCGGCCCCCGCCGAGCAGCTCGTCCTCCTCGACCCGGTCGCCGACGCCGAGCCCGCGCTCGTCCTGGCCCGTCGCGCCGCACGCGCCACCTGGCTCGCCCGCGACCTCACCGCGACGCCGTCGAGCGTCAAGGACCCCGCCTGGCTCGCCGAGCGCGCCGTCGCGCTCGCGGCGGACGCCGGGCTGGCCGCGCGCGTGCTCGGTCCCCGAGAGCTCGAGGCCCAGGGCTTCGGCGGCATCCTCGCCGTGGGCGGCGGCTCGTCCCGGCCCCCGCGCCTCGTCGTGGTGAGCCACGAGCCGGAGCCGTCCGCCGGCGCCGCCGCGCGGCACGTCGTCGTGGTCGGCAAGGGCATCACCTACGACACGGGCGGCCTCTCGCTCAAGCCGCGCGCCTCGATGGTCCCCATGAAGACCGACATGGCGGGGGCCGCGGTCGCGCTCGCCGTGGTCCTCGGCGCCGCCGACGCCGGGTCGCCGCACCGGGTCACCGCCGTCCTCCCGCTCGCGGAGAACCATCTCGGCGCAGCCTCGTACCGGCCCGGCGACGTGCTGCGGCTGCACGGCGGCACGACCGTCGAGGTCGCGAACACCGACGCCGAGGGGCGGCTCGTCCTCGCGGACGCGCTCGACCTCGCGGTGCGCGAGCTCCGACCCGACGTGCTCGTCGACGTCGCGACGCTCACGGGCGCCGCGGCGGTGGGTCTGGGGCGCGGTCACGCCGCGCTCTACGCCACGGACGACGCGCTCGCGGGCGTCGTCGAGGAGGCCGCCGCACGCACCGGGGAGGCCGTGTGGCGGATGCCGCTCGTGCCCGACTACGCGGACGCGCTCCGCTCCGACGTGGCGGCGCTCCGCAACGTGCCGGCCCAGCCGCCGGGCGGCGCGGGCTCGGTCACCGCGGCGCTCTTCCTCCGCGCGTTCACCGGCGACGTGCCGTGGGTCCACCTCGACATCGCCGGGCCCGCCCGGGCGACCGGCACCCGGCACGAGGTCGTCGAGGGGGCCACGGGGTTCGGGGCGCGTCTCCTGCTGGACGCGCTCGACCTGCTCGCGCGCTGAGCTCGCGCCGTGGCGCCCGGCCTGGCTCCGGGCGGGGCGCAGCGCTCGGGCGGCCCGCTCAGCGGCGGACGCCGAGCAGCAGGCCGTCGCCCGAGGGCAGGAGAGCGGGCAGGAGCCTGTCGTCGTCGCGGACGGCGCGGCCGACGTCGCGCACGAGCGTGGTCAGCTCGTCGCGACGAGCCGGGTTCGCGACCCGGTCGTGCGCGAGCGCCGCGTCGACCGCGAGCACACCGCCAGGACGCAGCAGCCGCAGGCCCTCCTCGACCGCGAGCGGGTACCCGTGCACGTCGCCCGCGACCAGCACGAGGTCGTAGGCGCCGTCGGCGAGGCGGGGGAGGACGTCGGCGGGGCGGCCCGCGATCGCGCGCAGCCGCGAGGGCCTCACCCCCGCGGCGGTGAGGATCTGCTTGGCGGCCCGCTGGAGCGCGACCTCGGGGTCGATGGTCGTCAGGACGCCGTCGTCGGGCATCCCGCCGAGGAGCCACAGCGCGCCGATGCCGGTGCCGGTGCCGATCTCGACGACCGACCGGGCCTGGAGCGCCGCGGCGAGCACGCGCAGCACGCTGCCCGCTCCGGGGAGGATCGTGGGACGGTCGAGCTCCAGGGCGAGCTCGCGGGCACGGAGCTGGTGCTCGTCCTCGGGGACGAACTCCTCGCAGTACGTCCAGGAGAGCGCGCGTCCGGACGTGTCCGGGCTCGTCGCCGCCGTGCCGGATCTCTCGGTGCCCGTCCGGTCCCTGCCCCCCGGACCACCGACCCGCTCGCCCGTGATGGTGACCTCCCGCGCTCCGCCGGGCGGGCGTGCCGCCGGCCCTCTGCCTGCGGCGCGCGTGCGGCGCAGGTGCCACGGCGATGGTACCGGGAGGGGGTGACCCCGGCAGGGGAGCGCAGGATCGGGAGCGCATGGACTTCTCGGGCATCTCGCCCGCGGGATTCCGCGCCTCGCGCCCAGGTCCGGACGGTACCCTGGCGGACGTGTTCGACATCAACGGCGGGGAATGGCTCGTCCTCCTCGTCGTGGCCGTGATCGTGATCGGGCCCGAGCGGCTGCCGGGTTACGCGGAGCAGCTCGCGCGGCTCGTGAAGCGCGGCCGGGAGTTCGTGACCTCGACGCGCACGCGCCTGGACGAGGAGCTCGGCGAGGGTGCCGGCGTGGACTGGCAGGCGCTCGACCCGCGCCGCTACGACCCGCGCCGCATCGTGCGCGACGCCCTCCTGGACGACGACACCCGGGGGACGTTCTCCGACGTCGCGAAGGCGGTCGGGCTGGGCGGTACGGCCGACGCGGGTGCCGCCACGCCGCGCGCCACCGCCCCCGGTCCCCGTCCCGCCGCCGGCCCGCGACCCGCCGACGAGCCGGTCGCGCTCGACCCGGCGGCGTCCATGCCGTTCCGCGCCGGCTCGACGTACGTCGCGGGCTCCGGCCCCGTCCCGTGGGACGACGAGGCGACCTGAGGGTGGGCGGGCTTCCCGGCCCGGCCGACGGCACGGGTTTCGGGACCGGGCGGTGGGCCTGTCAGAATGTGGGGATGCCGAACCTACCGGACCGGACGGGCGCACAGGTGCGCATCGGTGTCGCGATCGCGGTGCCTCCACCGTTCGGCCCCGAGCTGGGCGAGGCCCGGCGACGCTTCGGGGACCCGCAGGCGGACGCCATCCCGCCGCACATCACCGTCCTCGGCCCGAGCGTCCTCGAGCGCGACGAGCTCGACGGCGCCATCGAGCACCTCGGCAAGGCCGCGGCCGGCGAGGCGCCGTTCCACGTCGTGCTCCGCGGGGCCGGCACGTTCCGCCCCGTCTCACCGGTGGTCTTCGCCCAGGTGGCCGTCGGGATCGCGGAGTGCGAGCGCCTCGAGGCCGCGGTGCGGACCGGCCCTCTCGACTTCCCGCTGCGGTTCAACTACCACCCGCACGTGACCGTCGCCCACGAGGTCCCGGACGACCTCCTCGACGCCGCGTTCGACGGCATGGCCGACTACGAGGCGACGTTCCGCGTCGACGAGGTGCACCTGTACGAGCACGGCGACGACGGCGTGTGGCGCCCGGTGCGCGGCTTCCCCCTCGGCGGGGCGACCGGCCGCTGAGAGATCGCGCGCCGAGCGCGCGCAGACTCTAGGGTCGGGCCATGGGTCGCCAGGTCGTACGCCGCACGCGCCCCGGGTCTGACGCGGCGTGGCCCGACGACGCAGCCCGTGGGCCCCGGGTCGCGGGACGGCGTCCGCCCGGCGCGCGCCGTCCGCGCACGGACGGCCCCTCCCACCACCACCGCACGTTCGGGCGGTCGGCCCGCGAGCTGCAGGCGGCGCTCCTCGGGCGGCCTCCCGCGGGCGCGCGTCCGCCGTGGCTCCCCGGCTTCGTCCCGCGCTCGACGGGCCAGCTGGTCGCGACCGCCGTGCACCGCGAGGAGGCCGTGCTCGCCTGGTGGAAGGCGACCCGGCTCGGCCGGGCGCTCGCCCGCTTCAGCGTCTCGCGCGGCGCGCTGCTGTGCGGCGGGCTCGCCTACACGGCGCTGTTCGCGCTGTTCGCGGCCCTCGCGATCGGCTACACGATCTTCATGGCGGTCCTCGGCGGCAACGAGCGCCTGCGCGACGACCTGCTCGAGCAGATCAACACGGCGATCCCGGGGCTCATCGACACGGGCGACGGCGGCCTCATCACGCCCGACGCCCTGCTGCTCAACGCCAGCTCGGTCGCCGGGATCGTCGCCGCGCTCGTCCTGCTCTGGACGGCCCTGTCGTTCATGAGCGCGCTGCGCGGCGCGGTCCGCATCATGCTCGGGCTGGCGCTCGAGCCGGTGAACTTCGCGATCGGCAAGGCCAAGGACCTCAGCGCGTTCGCGGTCCTCCTCGTGGCGGTCGTGGCGTCGTCGGCGGTGAGCGTGGTCGCGACGTCCGCGTCGTCCTGGCTCGTCCACACGCTCGGCCTCCCCGAGAGCCTGAGCAGCCTGTTCGCGCCCGTGGGCCTCGCCGTCGCCGGCGTCATCGACGTCCTGGTGGTCGTGTACGTGCTGCGCGTGCTGGGTGGCTCGCGCGCCGGGTGGGCCGACACCCTGCGCGGGTCGGTCGTGGCCGCCGTGGTCCTGGGCGGGCTGCGCTACCTCGGCACGAGCGTCATCGTCGGCAGCGCGTCCAAGAACGCCATCCTCGGCTCGTTCGCCGCGCTCGTGACGGTCCTGCTGCTCGTGAACTTCGTCGCGCGGGTGCTGCTCGTCGTCGCGGCGTGGCTGTCCGACCCGGCGCCGGACGACGTCTACCCGCACCGCGCGGCCCGGCTCGCGAGCCCGGCCGACGTCGCGCGGATCGCGAGCGCGGGGGACGCGTCCGGGACGCCCGGCGAGGTGCGCTACGTCGCGGGGGCGCGCGAGCGCGACTCCCGGGAGCGCCGCGGCCTGCCCCCGACGGCGCCGCCGCAGACGACGAGCGGCCGCCCCCCGCAGGAGGACGGCCGCTCGTCGTGGTGGTCGCGCCTCGTGGGGAGGCTGCGGCCGGGAGGGCTCAGAAGGCGCGGGTGATCATCGCCCGCTTGACCTCCTGGATCGCCTTGGTGACCTCGATGCCGCGCGGGCAGGCCTCGGTGCAGTTGAAGGTCGTGCGGCAGCGCCACACGCCCTCCTTGTCGTTGAGGATCTCGAGGCGCTGGGCGGCCCCGTCGTCGCGGCTGTCGAAGATGAACCGGTGCGCGTTGACGATCGCCGCCGGGCCGAAGTACTGGCCGTCGTTCCAGAACACCGGGCACGAGCTCGTGCACGCGGCGCACAGGATGCACTTGGTGGTGTCGTCGAAGCGGGCGCGGTCCTCGGCGGACTGCAGGCGCTCCTTGGTCGGGGTGTGCCCGTCCGTCACGAGGAACGGCATGATCTCGCGGTACGACGCGAAGAACGGCTCCATGTCGACCACGAGGTCCTTGACGACCGGCAGGCCCTTGATGGGCTCGATCGTGATGGGCTTGTCGGGGTTGACGTCCTTGAGGAGCGTCTTGCACGCGAGCCGGTTGCGGCCGTTGATGCGCATGGCGTCCGAGCCGCACACGCCGTGCGCGCACGACCGGCGGAACGTCAGCGAGCCGTCGTGGTCCCACTTGATCTGGTGCAGCGCGTCGAGCACGCGGTCCGTGCCGTGGACGGTGACCGTGAACTCGTCCCAGTACGACTCGGTGCCGTGCGTCGACTCGGGCAGGTACCGGCGGATGCGCAGCGTGACGTCGAAGCTCGGGATGGCGCCGGCCTTCGGCTCGGCGTCGGCGGTGGGGCGGTCAGCGAGGGCAGTCATCAGTACTTACGCTCCATCGGCTGGTAGCGGGTCACGGTGACCGGCTTCGAGCCGAGCACCACCTGGTAGTCGTCGAACTTCTCGGAGTGCGAGAAGTACTCGTCCGAGCCGTCGAAGACCTCGGCGGCCTCGCCCTCCTGCGTGAGCGGCCGGCGGTAGATCATCGTGTGCTTCATGTAGTTCGCGTCGTCGCGCTTCGGGAAGTCCTCGCGGAAGTGCCCGCCGCGCGACTCCTTGCGGTTGAGCGCCGCGACCACGGTGACCTCGGCGACGTCGAGCAGGAAGCCCAGCTCGATGGCCTCGAGGAGGTCCGTGTTGAACATGCGGCCCTTGTCCTGGACCGACACGTTGCGGTAGCGCTTCTGCAGCGCCCGGATGTCGTCGAGCGCCTCGGTGAGCGACTCGCCCGTGCGGAACACCTGGGCGTTGCGGTCCATGGTCTCCTGGAGCGCCTTGCGCAGGTCGGCGACGCGCTCGCCGTCCGGGCGCGACCGCATGCCCTCGAGCTCGGCGACGACGCGCGCCGCCGGGTCCTCGGGGAGCTCGTGGAACTCGGCGGTCAGCGCGTACTCGGCGGCGGCGCGGCCCGCGCGCTTGCCGAACACGTTGATGTCGAGCAGCGAGTTGGTGCCGAGGCGGTTCGAGCCGTGCACGGACACGCACGCGACCTCGCCGGCCGCGTACAGGCCCTTGACGACGTCCTGGTCGTTGCGCAGCACCTCGGCCTGGATGTTGGTCGGGATGCCGCCCATCGCGTAGTGCGCCGTCGGGTAGACGGGCACCGGCTCGGTGTACGGCTCGACGCCCAGGTAGGTGCGCGCGAACTCGGTGATGTCCGGGAGCTTGGCGTCGATGTGCGCGGGCTCGAGGTGGGTCAGGTCGAGCAGGACGTAGTCCTTGTTCGGCCCGGCGCCGCGGCCCTCGCGGACCTCGTTGGCCATCGAGCGGGCGACGATGTCGCGCGGCGCGAGGTCCTTGATGGTCGGCGCGTAGCGCTCCATGAAGCGCTCGCCCTCGGAGTTGCGCAGGATCGCGCCCTCGCCGCGGGCGGCCTCCGACAGGAGGATGCCCAGGCCTGCGAGACCGGTCGGGTGGAACTGGAAGAACTCCATGTCCTCGAGCGGGAAGCCCCGGCGCAGCGCGAGGGCCATGCCGTCACCGGTGAGGGTGTGCGCGTTCGAGGTGGTCTTGAAGATCTTGCCGGCCCCGCCGGTCGCGAAGACGATCGCCTTGGCCTGGAAGACGTGGATCTCGCCGGTCGCCAGGTCGTACGCGACGACGCCGGTCGCGTTGACCTCCTCGCCCTCGGGCACGTGGCCCGCGGACAGGTCGTGGTCGACCAGGAGGTCGAGCACGTAGAACTCGTTGTAGAACTCGACGTTCTGCTTGACGCAGTTCTGGTAGAGCGTCTGCAGGATCATGTGGCCGGTGCGGTCCGCGGCGTAGCACGCACGGCGCACGGCGGCCTCGCCGTGGTTGCGGGTGTGGCCCCCGAACCGGCGCTGGTCGATCTTGCCCTCCGGGGTGCGGTTGAACGGCAGGCCCATGTGCTCGAGGTCGAGCACCGCGTCGATGGCCTCCTTGGCCATGACCTCGGCCGCGTCCTGGTCGACGAGGTAGTCGCCGCCCTTGACCGTGTCGAAG
>Ga0182740_1002586_pt1 | contig 10876 bp, 14 predicted proteins | sample eDN5th37CKraftBY_FD_128872 | JGI IMG/M metagenome (GOLD analysis project Ga0182740, IMG submission 128872) | Enriched backyard soil microbial communities from Emeryville, California, USA - eDNA 5th pass 37_C Kraft BY (version 2) (version 2) | ecosystem: Environmental > Terrestrial > Soil >...
AGGCGCGCCCGGAGACGGTGAAGTCGCGCGCCAAGGCCACCCAGATCGAGCGCTTCGCGCTGACCGAAAAGGGCGGCAAGGTGCTGGCCGAAGGCCGCGCCGTGGGTGCCAAGATCGGCGCCGGCGTGGCCCGCGTGGTGCGTTCGCTGGACGACATGAACCGCGTGCAGCCCGGCGACGTACTGGTCGCCGACATGACCGACCCCGACTGGGAGCCGGTGATGAAGCGCGCCAGCGCCATCGTCACCAACCGCGGCGGCCGCACCTGCCACGCCGCCATCATCGCCCGCGAACTGGGCGTGCCTGCGGTGGTCGGCACCGGTAACGCGCTGGACAGGATCACCGACGGCGAGGAAGTGACCGTCAGCTGCGCCGAGGGCGACACCGGCTTCATCTACGACGGCAAGCTGGCGTTCGAGCGCACCACCACCGACCTCGGCAACATGCCGGCGGCGCCGCTGAAGATCATGATGAACGTCGCCAACCCCGAGCGTGCGTTCGATTTCGGCCAGTTGCCGAACGCCGGCATCGGTCTGGCACGTCTGGAAATGATCATCGCCAGCCACATCGGCGTGCATCCGAACGCGCTGCTGGAATACGACCGTCAGGACGCGGCGACCAAAAAGAAGATCGACGAGAAGATCGCCGGCTACAAGGACCCGGTGAGCTTCTATGTGGACCGTCTGGCCGAGGGCATCGCCACCCTGACCGCCTCGGTCGCGCCGAACCCGGTAATCGTGCGCCTGTCGGACTTCAAGTCCAACGAGTACGCCAACCTGATCGGCGGCAGCAACTACGAGCCGCACGAAGAGAACCCGATGATCGGCTTCCGCGGCGCCAGCCGCTATGTCGATCCCTCGTTCTCCAAAGCGTTCGCGCTGGAATGCCAGGCCGTGCTGCGCGTGCGCAACGAAATGGGGCTGGACAACCTGTGGGTGATGATCCCGTTCGTGCGCACGCTGGAAGAAGGCCGAAAGGTGGTCGAGGTGCTGGCGGCCAACGGCCTCAAGCAAGGCGAGAACGGCCTGAAGATCATCATGATGTGCGAGGTGCCGTCCAACGCACTGCTGGCCGACGAGTTCCTCGACATCTTCGACGGCTTCTCGATCGGCTCCAACGACCTGACCCAGCTCTCGCTCGGCCTCGACCGCGATTCGTCGATCGTCGCCCACCTGTTCGACGAGCGGAACCCGGCGGTCAAGAAGCTGCTGTCGATGGCGATCAAGGCCGCGCGCGCCAAGGGCAAGTACGTCGGCATCTGCGGCCAGGGCCCGTCCGACCACCCGGACCTGGCCGAATGGCTGATGGCCGAAGGCATCGAATCGTTGTCGCTGAACCCGGACACCGTGGTCGATACCTGGCTGCGGCTGGCCAGGAGCAAGGCCTCGGCATAAGCGATACCGCAACGTCGAAACGAACGAAGCCCCGGACGAAAATCCGGGGCTTCGTTGCTTCATTCCTTCTCCCACAAGGGGCAGCGAACCAATGGTTCGCAAGCTACCCCTCTCACTCCGCAGGGAGAGGGACTCGAAATTCTTACTGTCGGCTGCCCGCCGCATCCACCGCCGCGGTCTGCGTCACCACCTGGCCGTCGATGACCGGCAGGCGGTCGCTGGCCGGCTTCTCGTCCATGCGCAGCGTCTTTTCCTGACCGTCGTAGCGGTAGGTGACGTCATAGCCGACGGTACGGGAGGCGTTGCCCAGCGCGACGCGGGTGCCCGGCTTGCTGTCCATGCGCATGGTGCCGGTGCTGCCGTCGTCGCGGCGGTAGGTCACGTTGTAACCGGTGACGCGCGAGGATTCGGAGGTCGCGTTCTCGGTGTGGCACTGGCGCTCGGTGCGCTCCACCACCTTGCCGCCGACGTGGCGCTTGTCCACCTGGTTGCCGATCACGCCACCGGCCACGGCGCCGGCCGCGGTGGCCGCCTTCTTGCCGTTGCCCTTGCCGACCTGGTTGCCGAGCAGGCCGCCGATCACCGCACCGGCGACGGTGCCGCCGACGTTGCCATCGCGCTCGGGCAGGCGTTCCTGCACCACCACGTCCTCGCAGACTTCGCGCGGCACCGTGGTCGTGGAGGTTTCGCGCACCGGCTCGCTGCCGATCACGCTGGCATAGGCCTGCTCGCTGCGGGTGACCGGCGCCACCTTCAGCACATCGGCGTATTCCAGCTTGCCGGAGGGAGCGATGGCGCCGTCGGCCGCGGCATCGTCGGCCAGCGGGGTGGTATCCAGCAGCGGTTGTTCGGCCTGCACCTCGGCCGGTGCGGCGGCCTTGTCGCGGCCGCTCATGAAGGCCGCGGTGGCGATGCCGCCTACCAGCAGCGCCCCGGCCGTGACCAGAATCATGGTGGTGTTGCTCTTCATGGTCCTACTCCCTGGCGGGTCGACCGCCCGTTGACTTCTCGCAATTCCAGCATGATAAAGCTGAACGAAGCCACTGCCCCGGCCTGCTTTCGCTCGAAAGCATCGGCCGCGCCCACATATCTTGTCCCGTCTGTCCGCCATTGCAGGAACGCCGATGTCCAGCCCCATGCTGCTGCCAGTGTTGGAATGGGCGCGCAAGCTGCGCTACCCCACCCTGTTCAAGATCACCGCCGCGTTGTTCGTGCTGGACATGCTGTTCCTCGATCCGCTGCCATTCGTCGATGAAATCCTGCTCGGGCTGGGTACGTTGCTGCTGGCCAACTGGAAAAGCCGCAAGGAAAACACCGCCGAGCCGCCGGCGTTGCCGCGCAAGCCCTGAGCCGTGCGCCTGACCGACAGCCACTGCCATCTGGATGCGCCCGAGTTCGACGGCGACCGCGCCGCGGTCATCGCCCGCGCCAAAGCTGCGGGCGTGGCGGCGCAGGTCGTGCCGGCGATAACCGCGGCGTCATGGCCGAAGCTGCGTGAGGTCTGCGCCGCCGACGCCGCCCTGCACCCGGCCTACGGCCTGCACCCGATGTTCCTCGCCGAACACCGCCCCGGGCACCTGCATGAACTGCATGCATGGCTGGAACGCGAGCGCCCCTGCGCCATCGGCGAGTGCGGATTGGATTTCTTCGTCGAAGGGCTGGATGCCGACGCCCAACGCCATTATTTCGATGGGCAACTGCGGCTGGCGCGCGAGTTCGATCTGCCGTTGATCGTGCATGCGCGCCGCGCGGTGGACGAGGTGATCCATGCCCTGCGCCGCACCGGCGGTCTGCGCGGCGTCGTGCACAGCTTTTCCGGCAGCCCGGAACAGGCCCGGCAGTTGTGGAATCTCGGTTTCCTGATCGGGCTGGGTGGCCCGCTCACCTACCCGCGCGCCAATCGCCTGCGCACGCTGGCGGCGACGATGCCGCTGGACTACCTGCTGCTGGAAACCGACGCCCCGGACCAGCCGGATGCCGGCATCCGCGGCCAACGCAACGAACCAGCGCGGCTGGCGGACATCCTCGCCACCGTGGCCGAACTGCGCGGGCAGGCGCCGGAGGAAATCGCGGCGCAGACGACCGCCAATGCAAGGCGCCTGTTCAACCTGCCGAATCCCGATTTGCCGTAGGGGCGACGCAAGTCGCGACCGGAGTTTCCTCGGATAAGCCCCGGGTCGCGATTTGCGTCGCTCCTACGTCTTTTCAGCGCACCTTCGGCTTGAGCAGCATTTCCAGCGCCTTGCCGGCCGTGGCGAAGGCGAACGCGCCGGTGATATGGGTCGCCGCCCCCAGCCCGGCGCCGCAGTCGAGCTTCAGCGCCGCGTCGGCGCCGAGGTTCGGGCGCAGGCCGCAGACGCTGCCATCGGCCTGCGGGTACTTCACGTTCTCCAGCGAATACACCGCCGGCACGCCGAAATAGCGCTGCGGGTTCTTCGGGAAGTTGAACTCGCCGCGCAGCTTCCTGCGGATCAGCGCCAGCATCGCGTCGTGCTCGGTGCGCGAGACGTCGCGTACCCGCACCAGCGTCGGGTCGGTGCGGCCGCCGGCCGCACCGACAGTGACCAGCGGCAGCTTGCGGCGCCGGCACCAGGCGATGGTTTCCACCTTGACCCGGAAGCTGTCGCAGGCATCGATGACCAAATCGAAACCACGGTCGAGCAGCTCGGCCATGTTGGAACCGGTCAGGAAGGACTCCACCGCCTCCACTTCGGCATCGGGATTGATCGCGTGGCAGCGCTCTGCCATCGCCAGCGCCTTGTTGCGCCCGTATTGCCCGTCCAGCGCCGGCAACTGGCGGTTGGTGTTGGACACGCAGATGTCGTCGGCATCGATCAATGCCAGATGTCCCACCGCCGAGCGCGCCAGCGCCTCGGCCACCCACGAGCCGACGCCGCCCATGCCCACCACCGCCACCTTGCAGGCGGCAAGCCGCTCGATCGAGCCGGCGCCGTACAGGCGGTCGATGCCGGCGAAGCGTTCACGCAGTCGTTCTGTCATCCGCGCATTTTAACCGTGGCCGGGAATGGGCCGCGCGTCGTAACATCGGGGCTGATTCCACCGGAGCCAGGGCATGAACGACCCCAGCCGCACGCAGTCCCCCGCTTCCCGCTACCTGATCGTGCTGATCCTCGGCCTGCTCATCGGCGTGGTCGCCACCGTCATGCTGATGCGCGCCATCCAGGCGCGGCAGGACCCCTTCCCGGACAGCCTGATGCAGGTCATGGCGCGCCAGTCGCAACTGCTCGGCGAGAGCCTCAAGCAGAACCGCTGCACGATCAACGACAGCACCCCGCGCCTGCAGAGCCTGCGCGCCCTGTCCAACGACCTGGAGCTGGCCTTCCCCAGCCTGCGCGACGACGCGCGCTTCCAGCAGCATGCCAGCCGCTTCCGCGCCACCTTGAACGATGCGCTGGCCAACCCGCCGGCCGATTGCGCCACGCTGGCCGTCGTGACCGAGCAGGTCGGCAAGGACTGCAAGGCCTGCCATCAGGATTTCAGGTGAGCCCCGCCTCGCTCCGCACGTGATTGGCACGCCATTCACGCGCGAGGCGACACGATTCTCCCGCAGCGGGTGCCATGCCACCCGCCACCCACCTCGGCAAGGAGAACGACCATGAAAATCGCGTTGATCGCCGCAACCACCCTCGCCAGCCTCGCACTGGCCGGCTGCGCCACCTCACCGGGCTACGGCAATGGTGGCTACGGCAGTGGCGGATACAACAACGGCGGTTACAACACCGCGCGCTGCGCCGATTGCGGCATCGTCACCCGCATCGACACCGTCGCCTCGGGCCGCACCGCGCCATCGGCGACCGGCGCCATCCTCGGCGGCATCGTCGGCGCCGTGGCCGGCCACGAGATCTCCGACAAGACCGGCGGCAGCAAGGGCAACCAGAACATCTCCGCCGCGGCCGGTGCCGCCGCCGGCGCGCTGGCCGGCAACAAGATCCAGCAGAACGTCACCGGCAACTCCTACGACATCCAGGTGCGCATGGACGATGGCCGGGTGATCGTGGTCAACCAGAAGGACCTGGGCGGCATCCGCGAGAACACCTACGTGCGCGTGGTCAATGGCCGCGTCGTGCTGCGCTGAGCCCGCCAACGGGCGCCGGAAAACGAAAAGGCCCGCTGACGCGGGCCTTTTCGCTGCCAGTGGCAGCCGGAATCAGTCCGGCTGCACGGCGTCGGCCTGCAGGCCCTTCTGGCCCTGGACGACGGTGAAGGTGACCTTCTGGCCTTCCTTCAGGCTCTTGAAGCCCTGGGTCTGGATGGCGCGGAAGTGCACGAACACATCTTCGCCATTCTCGCGGCTGATGAAGCCGAAGCCCTTGGCATCATTGAACCACTTGACGGTACCGGTTTCGCGATCGGACATCTCGACTGACTCCCTGTTGCTCTCTCAGTTGTTTGGATACGCCCGCAAGGACGGCTGACTGCAAGGGGGAAGCGAGGTGCAGCGATGTAAGCAAATCATGCGATCTACCCATCAGGCCACGATTCACGGTGACCTTGCCAAGCTCAGCGGCTGAAACTTAACCCGGCCATAACGAAAAATCAATCGGCGGAAAGGCCGGATTGTCAACCCTCAAAGGTACGCGCGTGGACTATTCATTCATCCTGTATTTGCTGGCGGTGGTATTGGTCCTGGCCGGCATCGCCGGAATCGTGCTGCCCGCCCTGCCCGGGGTACCGTTGGTATTCGCCGGCCTGCTGGCGGCGGCCTGGGCCGAGGGCTTCACCCGGATCGGCTGGCCGACGCTGCTGGTGCTGGGCGTGCTGACCGTGATCTCCCTCGTGGTGGACGTGCTTTCCACCACGCTGGGCGCGCAGAAATTGGGGGCAAGCCGGCTGGCGATGGTCGGCTCGCTGGCGGGGACGGTCGTGGGCCTGTTCTTCATGCCGCTGGGGCTGTTCATCGGCCCGTTCGCCGGTGCCCTGCTCGGCGAATACCTGCATGGCCGCCACCTGGGCAAGGCCACCAGGGTCGGCATCGGCACCTGGCTGGGCATCGTGCTGGGGGTGGCCCTCAAGCTCGGGCTGGCGATGGCGATGCTCGGCGTGTTCGCCGTCGCCTGGTTCATGTGAGCCCGGCGGCTCCCCTTGCATCGCGCGATGGCCGACAATTCCACCCGCGCCTCCCCACACCCTCCGGATGGACCGCTTCCACCATGCCTGACCGCCCTCTTCGCAGCGCCCTGCTGCTCGCTCTGTCGGCCCTGCCCGCCACCGCCCTCGCACAGGAATCCACGGCGCAGCCGCTCTCGCCCGAAGCCTGCTTCGCGCTGGACTCCGACGCCGTCCGCCTGAGCTGCTACGACCGCGTGCTGGGGCGCACGCCGGCCGACACCCAGGCCGCCGATGCCGCCGCCCTCGCCGCCCAGCAGCGGCGCCGGGAGGCCAGGGCGCTGGATGCCGAGGACCCGCGCGGCAAGGAGTTGTTCGCCCATGACGAGCTGGCGGCCGCGGCGGCCAACGCCGGGCGCGGCTCGCTGCTGGACAGCCGCTGGGAGTTGGCCAGGGACTCCAAGCTGGGCCGCTTCCAGCTGCGCGCCTACAAGCCGGTGTACCTGCTGCCGGCGTTCTGGAGCAGCAAGCCCAACGAAATGCCGCATTCGCCCAACCCCAACAACACCGTCACCCAGCCCGAGAAACTGGACGACACCGAGCTGAAGTTCCAGCTCAGCTTCAAGACCAAGGTGGCCGAGAACCTGTTCGGCGACAACGGCGACGTGTGGGTGGGCTATACCCAGAGCTCGCGCTGGCAGGCCTACAACAGCGAGCTGTCGCGACCGTTCCGCGAGACCAACTACGAGCCCGAGGCGATGCTGGTGTTCCGCAACGGCTACTCGCTGCTGGGCTGGAACGGGCGCATGACCGGCATCAGCCTGAACCACCAGTCCAACGGCCGCAGCGACCCGCTCTCGCGCAGCTGGAACCGGGTGATCCTCAGCGTCGGCCTGGACCGCGAGAACTGGGCGCTGGTGCTGCGCCCGTGGTACCGCGTCCCCGAGAGCGGCAAGGACGACAACAACCCCGACATCGAGGACTACATCGGCCGCGGCGACGCCACGCTGGTGTGGAACCGCAACGGCCACGAACTGTCGCTCACCGGGCGCCATTCGCTGCGCAGCGGCGACCGCTCGCACGGTTCGCTGCAGCTGGACTACGGCTTCCCGCTCAGCAACCTGCTGCGCGGCCACGTGCAGGTGTTCGACGGCTACGGCGAAAGCATGATCGACTACAACCACCGCGCCACCTACATCGGCGTCGGCCTGTCCCTGCTGGAATGGTTCTGAGGCGATGAAAGCGACGATCTGGCACAACAACCGCTGCTCCAACTCGCGCGGCGCGTTGGCCCTGCTGCAACAGGCCGGCGCCGACATCGAAGTCATCGACTACCAGCAGAACCCGCCCGACCCGGCCACGCTGCGCCGGCTGCTGGACGAGATGGGCATGCCGGCTCGCGACCTGCTGCGCAGCAAGGAAGCCGCCTACGCCGAGCTGGGGCTGGCGCGGAAACTGGACGACGAGGCCGCGCTGATCGAGGCGATGGCGATGCATCCGCAGCTGATCAACCGCCCGATCGTGCGCACGGCCAAGGGCACCGCGCTGTGCCGGCCACCGGAAACGGTGCGCACGCTACTGTAGTCGCGGGGACTCGTGCCGGGCAAGCCCGGCACCTGCGGGATGGCGCCGTCCACCAATCCGTGGATGCTGGGTTGTCCCCGCATGCGCTTCCCGGCAACGGTGCGCGCGGGGCAGGTCCCATCGTCCCGGCAAGGTTGTCGTTCTTCGTCCCGTGCAGGCAGAATCCCGCCGTCCCGACAGGAAGTCCACGCATGGCCCGACCGCACCGCTCATTCTTCGCCTATTCGTCCGCGCTGCTGGGGCTGCTCAGCCTGCTGGCGGTGGCCTGCTTCCACTTTCCCGAACTGCTGACCAGCCGCGAGTTCCGCGCCGTCTACAACGAGCAGTTCGCACGCCACCTGCTGCTGGTGGGGCTGGCGGCGGCCTTCGTCATGGGCACGATGGCGATTCTGCGCGACCGCAACAAGCGCATCGCCACGATCGGCGTCGGCAGCGCGACGCTGGCGGTGCTGCTGGGCGGCACCAACGTGCAGTTCGACAGCATCGGCCAGACGCCTTATTCGCTGGGGCTGGACTGGTTCGTGCTGTCGCTGTTCTTCTCGGCGCTGGTGTTCGTGCCGCTGGAGCGCTACCTCGGCAAGCGCGCGCTGTCGCCGCTGCGGTCGGGCTGGCGCACCGACGTGGCCTATTTCTTCATGAGCCACGTGCTGGTGCAGTTCATCCTGATCCTGGTCACCGCCTCCACCTCCACCATCGCCGGGCTGGCCGTGTTCCCGTCGCTGAAGGCGACGATCCAGTCGCTGCCGGTGTGGGCGCAGTTCCTGATCGCGGTGTTCGTGGCCGACATGGCGCAGGCGCTGCTGCACCGCGCGTACCACAACATCCCGTGGCTGTGGCGCTTCCATGCCGTGCACCATTCCAGCCGGCACATGGACTGGCTGGCCGGCTCGCGCATCCACTTCGTCGAGATCGTGATGACCCGCAGCGCGGTGCTGCTGCCGCTGCTGGTGCTGGGCTTCTCGACCCCGGCGGTGAACGCCTACGTGATCCTGGTCGGCCTGCAGGCGGTGGTCGCCCACGCCAACCTCGGCATCCGCTTCGGCTGGCTGGAGTACCTGCTGGTGCTGCCGCGCTACCACCACTGGCACCACGCGCGGCAGCAGGACTACATCGACGTCAACTACGCCATCCATCTGCCGCTGGTGGACATGCTGATGGGCACCTTCAAGCTGCCGCGCGACCAGAAGGAATGGCCGCGGGAATATGGGGTGATGAAGCTGGAAACCGTGCCCAAGGGCATCGTCAAGCAGCACCTGATGCCGTTCCAGGGCGGGCGCAGGTTCGACGATTACGTGGACTGAGCGGGTTTCAGGTCCAGTCGCCAATGCCTTCGCGGCGGTAGACCTCGACCCGCGCCGGGCGGTCCTTCATCCGCCGCGCGTGCGCGGCCAGCGCCGGCCAGCCATCGCTCGGGCGCGGCATGTTGCGCGACCAGCGCATCAGCATGGTCAGCATGAAATCGACCACCGTGACCTGCTCGCCCAGCAGGTATGGGCCGCCGGCCTGCAGGTGGTCGGCCACCTGCTGCCATGCGCTTTCCAGTTGCAGGCAGGCCTGCTCCTTCACCGCGGCGATATTTGCCGCGCCCGCCGGCTCGTGCGGATAGAACCACGCGCGATAGGCCGGCATCAGCGTGTAGGTGCAGAAGCACATCCAGCGGTAATAATCACCGCGCGCCGGGGTGCCGGGCGCCGGCGCCAGCCCGGCTTCGGGATGCAGGTCGGCCAGGTGCATGGCGATGGCGGCCGATTCGGTAAGCACCTGTCCGTCGATCAGCAGCGTCGGCACGCGGCCAGCCGGGTTGATCGCCAGGTATTCCGGCGACTTCTGTTCGCGCTTGTCGAAATCGAGCTGGCGCAGTTCGTGTTCGATGCCCAGCTCGATCAGCAGCCAGTGCACGACCAGCGAGGCGGTGCTTTGCGAGCCGTAGAGGATGACGGACATGCGGTTCTCCAGCGGAAATTCCGCATCTTACCTGCAGCGTCGATGCCGACGTTCGATGGCCTGCCGCTGCTTCAGTTGCAGCTGGCCATGCAACTGTTCAGCCGCTCGCCGCATACCGCGGCGGGCGAACGGTTCTGGCAGAACGCCTGCGAGGTCTGGCAGGCACCGCGCAGCTCCGGGTCGGTGATCTTGTCGCACTGGTTGCGCTTGTTCGCCTCGCCACAATCGCCGTAGCCGGATGGGTTGGCCATGCAGGCCTGGTGGCGGCTCTGGCAATAGTTCACGCAGGCTGCGGGGTCGCCCTTCGGTACATCGCGCCAGCCACCGCCAGCGCATCCGGCCACCAGCAGCGCCAGCGACATCACGATCCAGTGCATTGCGCTCACCTGTCTCTCCTTCCGAAACGGCGACGGCCCGAGCATAGCCCGGGCCGCCTTCGAACCTCCAGCAACATGCGTTGGCTTACACCACCACCACCGGAATCTTGCCGATGCGGGCCTGCCATTCGCGCGGGCCGGTCTGGTGCACCGATTCGCCGGTGGAATCCACCGCCACGGTCACCGGCATGTCCTGCACGGTGAATTCGTAGATCGCTTCCATGCCGAGGTCGGCGAAACCGACCACCCTGGCCGCCTTGATCGCCTTGGACACGAGGTAAGCCGAGCCGCCCACCGCCATCAGGTAGGCGGACTTGTGCTTGCGGATGGCCTCGATCGCCGCCGGGCCGCGCTCGGCCTTGCCGACCATGCCCAGCAGGCCGGTCTGCGCCAGCACCTGCTCGGTGAACTTGTCCATGCGCGTGCGGTGGTCGGGCCGGCCGGGCCGACCACTTCGTCGCGCACCGGATCGACCGGGCCGACGTAATAGATGAAGCGGCCCTTCAGGTC
>Ga0182740_1002587_pt1 | contig 10874 bp, 9 predicted proteins | sample eDN5th37CKraftBY_FD_128872 | JGI IMG/M metagenome (GOLD analysis project Ga0182740, IMG submission 128872) | Enriched backyard soil microbial communities from Emeryville, California, USA - eDNA 5th pass 37_C Kraft BY (version 2) (version 2) | ecosystem: Environmental > Terrestrial > Soil >...
GCGCTCTCGCTCGAGGAAGCGCTGACGCGTGGCCGCGCGCTCGACAGCGAAGGCATCACCTGGCTGGAAGAGCCGATCCGTCACGACGATTATGCCGGGCAAGCGCGGCTTGCCCGCGAACTGAAAGTGCCGGTGCAGATCGGCGAGAACTTCTCGCTGTCCGCCAACATGAAATTCGCCATCGAGCAGGGCGCGGCCGATTACGTGATGCCGGATCTCGAGCGTATCGGCGGCGTCACCGGCTGGCTGCAGGCCGCGGCCATCGCCGCCGACGCGAAAGTGCCGATGTCATCGCATCTGTTCCCCGAGGTCAGCGTCCACCTGCTCGCGGCGACGCCGACCCGGCATTATCTCGAATATGTCGACTGGGCGAATGTCCTGTTACGGGACACTTTGCGGATCGAAAACGGCCACGCCATCATCCCGCAGCGCCCCGGCAACGGCATGGTCTGGGACGCGGAGGCCGTCGAGCGATACCGGATGCGCTGAATAACCAGCCGGCTTTTGGGTTCGGCCGGCGCGTTGTTTATTCAAGATTTTCAGGTTGTTTGTTTGTTGTTTGTAATTCTTGACGCACGGCCGACCGCAGCGAATTAACAAACAAACGTTAAAAACAGCCGTTACGGCGGACCAAATTAATCATTCCTGTTTGCCTTCTTTGGCTAAAATTTTCCTAACATCCGTGCGGTTCCGTTTTCCAAAGCTAAGATCGCTTCGTTCGACCGAACCAGTCAGCGGAGCGTACCGTGTTAGCGCGCAGCATCGACCCCGAAGATTTCGGCCCGACTTTCGAGGAGAGGCTCTTCGTCATCGGCAAGCGGATTTGCGTCGTATCCGCGGTCGCTGCGATTTCGATCAGCGCCCTCGATCTCTTCAGCGCCAACGCCCTGACGGCCGTTGCGTCGGCTCTGCGCGACAGCCGCATGCACTATGACGAGGTGCCGGCTCGTCTGCTCGCCGGCATCCACCAGATTTCGATTTATCCAGACCGCAGCTCGATCGTCGTCGCCATTCCGCGCGATGGCCTTGCCGACCTGCCGAAGGTCGCGGCGCTGTCGCGGCCGGCCACGACGCTCAGTGATGCGGTGAAGCCGCTGCCCATCGCCTTGCCCAGGCGCGATGAAGCCAAGGTCGCGCCAGCGCGGCCCTTACCGGCTACTGCACCGGCGCCGACGCTGGTCAAGAACAGCCCGGCCGTCGCCAAGCTGGCGGAAAGCCTGCACGACGATGCCGTGGAATTCGCCATGTTGCCGCCGGCCGACAGCCAGCGCCCGGCGCATTACGCGCTGGCGTCATTGCCGACGTCGATGCAGATCGCTCCGACGCCTGCCGTCGCCACCGCGGTAGCCGAGCCGCCGGCCGGCGGTCGCGCCGAGGCCTCGTCCGCCAGCGATGCCAATGCCTCGCCGGTTCGACTCGCCAGCCTCGACGTCGGCATTCCGGCCGGCGCGGCCGAGACGCCGGCGCCGATCCAGATCACCTTGCCACCGCTCAACATGGTGCCGATGCCGATCCCGGCGCCCGGCGTGCCGCCGCCGTCGCCGGCGCAGCGGCTCAAGCTCGAGGGCAAGGAGTACGCCAAGGCCGAGCGCTGCCTCGCCAATGCCATTTACTGGGAAGCACGCAGCGAACCGGTGCGCGGTCAGATGGCCGTGGCGCAGGTGGTGATGAACCGGGTGTTCTCCAACTTCTATCCGAACGATGTCTGCGGCGTCGTCTATCAGAACGCCCACCGGCACCTGTCCTGCCAGTTCACCTTCGCTTGCGATGGCAAGCGCAAGGTGATCACGGAACGCGGTCACTGGGCGCGCGCCAACCGCATCGCCAAGCAGACGCTGGACGGCCAGATCTACGTGCCGGAGGTCGCCAAGTCGACGCACTATCACGCCGCCTATGTGCATCCGATCTGGGTGCGTGAGATGCGCAAGATGGTGCGCTACGGCCTGCACAGCTTCTATCGGCCCTATGCCTGGGGCAACGGCGCCGACGAGCCGGTATGGGGCCGGACGGCGCTGGCCAGGGCCGAGCCGAAGAAGAAGTAGCCTGCCATCCGTTACGCCGCGAGGAATTGCTCGGCGTAATGGCAGGCGACGAGCCGTCCGGCGACCGGGCGCAGCGGCGGCCGTTCGGCGCGGCACAGATCGGTGACGAAGGGACAACGCGCGGCGAAGACGCAGCCCTTCGGCGTATCGAGCGGCGAGGGCACCTCGCCCTTCACCATGTGCCGCTCGGGGCGCTTGCCGCCAAGCGACGGTGTCGCCGCGAGCAGGGCGCGCGTATAGGGATGCAGCGGCTTGTCGAAGACCGCATCCTTCGACCCATGTTCCACGGCGATGCCGAGATACATCACCATCACATCGTGGGCGATGAACTCAACGACCGCGAGGTCGTGCGAAATGAACATGTAGGCGAGGCCGAACTGTTTCTGCAGGTCGATCAGCAGATTGAGCACCTGCGCCTGTACCGACACGTCGAGCGCCGACACCGGCTCGTCGGCGACCACGATCTTCGGGTTGAGCATCAGCGCGCGGGCGATGGCGATGCGCTGGCGCTGGCCGCCGGAAAACATGTGCGGGTAACGCCGCACGTGGTCGGGCCCGAGGCCGACGCGCGCCAGCATCGCCAGCACCTGCTCGTAGCGCTCCTGCTGGCTGAGTTCGGTGTTGATGATCAGCGGCTCCTCGAGAATGGTGCCGACCTGGCGCCGCGGATTGAGTGAGCCGTACGGGTTCTGGAAGACGAGCTGCACCGCGCGGCGCAAGGCGTGGCGGGTTTCGGCCGACGGGTTGAGCGCGTCGTGGCCGTCGATCTCGAGCGTGCCGGAGGTCGGTGGCTCGATCAAAGTCACCATGCGCGCCAAAGTCGATTTTCCGCAGCCGGATTCGCCGACCACGGCCAAGGTCTTGCCGGGCTCGATGGTGAAGGAGACGCCGCCGACGGCGCGCAGTTCGCGCACCGGCTCAAAAGCGCCGGCCTTGGACTTGTAGACCTGCACGAGATCGCGGGCGACGACGAGCGCGCTCATGCCACCACCTTTGCGGCCGCCTTCGCCTGGGCCCGATCCGCGGCGATCCTGGCGTCGCGATCGGGATCGCCGAGCGGGTAGTGGCAGCGCACGCCGCCGCCAATGTCGGGCTGGGAATGCCAGTCACGCAATTCCGGACGGTCGGCGAAGCAATGCGGCGTCGCATAGACACAGCGGGGCGCGAACAGGCAGCCCGTCGGCCGCTCGTACAGGCTCGGCACGCTGCCGGGAATGGTGGCGAGCTTGTCGCCGACCCGGCTTTCCGGCCGGGCCGCGAGCAAAGCCGCGGTGTAGGGATGCTGCGGGTCGGCGAACAGGCGCGCCGTGTCGTTGGTTTCCATCACCTGGCCGGAATACATCACGGCAACGCGCTGCGCGGTCTCCGACACCACCGCCATGTTGTGGGTGATGAGCACCAACGCCATGCCGCGCTCGCGCTGCAGCGACATCAGCAAATCGAGAATCTGCGCCTGGATGGTGACATCGAGCGCGGTGGTCGGCTCGTCGGCGATCAGAAGTTTCGGATTGCAGGCGATCGCCATGGCGATCATGACGCGCTGGTTCATGCCTCCCGACAATTGATGCGGGTATGCATCGAGGCGGCTTTCCGGCGCCGGAATGCCGACCTGCTCCAAGAGTTCGATGGCGCGCCGCCGCGCCTGCTTGCGATCCATCTTCTCGTGCAGGCGCAAGGATTCCATGATCTGGAAGCCGGCCGAGTAACACGGATTGAGGCTGGTCGCCGGCTCCTGGAAGATCATCGCCATGTCTTTGCCGACGATCCTGCGGCGCTCGCGGTCGTTGAGCTTGAGCAGGTCCTGGCCGCCGAACATCAGGCGGTCGGCGGTGACGCGGCCGGGATAAGGCACCAGGCCCATGGCGGCGAGCATGGCGACGCTTTTGCCGGAGCCCGACTCGCCGACGATGCCGAGCACTTCGCCTTCATCGACCTTGAACGACACGCCGTCGACGGCGCGCAACGGGCCCTGCGAGGACGGAAATTCGACGACCAGATTGTCGATCTCGATCACGGCCATCACGTCACCGCTTCAGCTTGGGATCGAGGGCGTCGCGCAGGCCGTCGCCGAGCAGGTTGAACGCCAGCACGGTGATGAGGATCATGATGCCCGGGAAGGTGACGACCCACCAGGCGCGCAGCACGAATTCGCGGGCGTCGGCGAGCATGGTGCCCCATTCCGGCGTCGGCGGCTGCGCGCCCAGACCGATGAAGCCGAGCGCGGCGGCATCGAGAATGGCGGTCGAGATGCCGAGCGTCGCCTGCACGATCAGCGGCGCGGCGCAGTTCGGCAGAATCTCCTTGACGATCAGGCGCAGATTGGAGGCGCCGGAGAGCTTGGCCGCGGTGACATAATCCTTGGCGGTTTCGGCAATCACCGTGGCGCGCACGATGCGCACATAGTGCGGCAGCAGCACGGTAGCGACCGCGATCAGCGCATTGACGATGCCGGGCCCCAGAATGGCGACGATGATGATGGCAAGCAGCAGGGTCGGTAGCGTCAGCAGGATGTCCATCAGGCGCATGATGGCGATCTCGACAATGCCGCGGAAAAACCCGGCGACGAGGCCGAGAATGGTGCCGACGGTCACCGACAGCGCGACGACGGCAAGGCCGATGAGCAGCGACAGCCGCGCGCCGTAGATCAACCGCGACAGCATGTCTCGCCCGATGGCGTCGGTGCCGAGCCAGTGGCCGGCGACACCGCCCTCCTGCCATATCGGCGGCTTGAGGAAGGCCTGCGCATTGGTTTCGATCGGCGAGAACGGCGCGAAGACGCCGGCGAAGGCGCCGAGGATGACAAGGACGACAATGGTGCCGAGCCCGATCATCGCGCCGCGGTTGGCGGCGAAATAGGAGACGAACTCGGCAAACGGATGCGGCGGGCCCGGGGGCGGCTTGTGCACGGCCGGCGCTTGCGTGGCTTCGATGGTCATCGCTGGTGCCTGATGCGCGGGTTGATCAGGCCGTAGGTCATGTCGACCAGAAGGTTGATCGACATGATAATGGAGCCGATCAGCAGCGTGCCGCCTTGCAACACCGGATAGTCGCGGCGGGCGATGCCGTCGATCAGCCATTTACCGACGCCGGGCCAGGAGAAGATGGTCTCGGTCAGGATCGCGCCGGTGAACAGCACACCCATCTGCAGGCCGATGACGGTGACGATGGGAATGAGCGCGTTGCGGAAGGCGTGAACGGTGACGACACGGAAATTCGACAGGCCCTTGGCGCGCGCGGTCCGGATGTAGTCTTCACCCAGCACTTCCAGCATCGCCGAGCGCGTCATGCGCGCGATGACCGCGAGCGGCACGGTGCCGAGCACGATCGCCGGTAGAATGAGGTGGGAGACCGCCGACCAGAAGGCCGGGATATCGCCGGCCAGTAGCGTATCGATCAGCAAGAAGCCGGTTTTCGCTTCGACGAAATAGAGCACCGCGATGCGGCCGGACACCGGCGTCCAGCCGAGCTGCACGGAGAACAAGAGGATCAGCAGCAGGCCCCACCAGAAGATCGGCATGGAATAGCCGGTCAGCGACAGGCCCATGATGCCCTGGTCGAAAATGGAGTTACGTCTCACCGCCGCGATGATCCCGACCGGAATGCCGATGATGAGCGCGAAGGCGAGCGCACACAGCGACAGTTCGACCGTGGCCGGGAACAGGCTGGCGAATTCCTCGATCACCGTCTTGTGCGTGACGATGGAGCGGCCGAGGTCGCCCTGGACGAGACGTGAGAGATAGAGCCCATATTGCACGATAATGGGCCGGTCGAACCCGTATTCGTGCACGAGGCGCGCGTGTTCGGCCGGGTCGATGCCGCGCTCGCCGGCCATCGTCTCGATCGGATCGCCGGGAATGAGCCGGACCAGCACAAAGACCAGCAGCGTGATTCCGATGAAGGTCGGAATCACGAGGGAGACGCGGGTGAGAAGAAAACGAAGCATGTCTGGCGAGCCGGGGCGGTCCTTTCAGGCCGCCCCGGCGATGCCGTCTACTTGATATCGACGCCGTAGAAGGTGTGGCGGCCGAACGGCGACAGCTTGAAGCCGACCACTTCCTTGCGTACGGGCTTGAGCTGCACCGAGTGCGCGATGGTGAACCAGGGCGCCTGTTCCTTGAAGATCACCTGCGCCTGCTCGTAGAGCTTGGTGCGCTCGGCCTGGTCGCTGACGGTCTTGGCCTTCTGCACCAGGTCCTCGAACGGCTGGTAGCAGAACTTGGCGATGTTCGAGCCGTTGCCCTTGGCCGACGAGCAGCCGAGCAGCGTGTTGAGGAAGTTGTCCGGATCGCCGTTGTCGCCGGTCCAGCCGAGCTGCGCCATCTGATGCTCGCCCGCCTGCGCGCGCTTGCGGTACTCGCCCCATTCATAGGACACGATCTTGGCCTTGACGCCGACCTTGGCAAGATCGGCCTGCATCAGCTCGGCGATGCGCTTGGCGTTCGGATTGTAGGGACGCTGCACCGGCATGGCCCACAGGTCGGTCTCGAAGCCGTTGGGGTAACCCGCTTCGGCGAGCAGCTTCTTCGCCGCTTCCGGATCATACGGATCGTCCTTGATCGACTTGTTGTAGGACCACATGGTCGGCGGGATCGGATTGGTCGCCGGCACGCCGCTCGACAGGAACACCGCGTCGACGATCGCCTTCTTGTTCATCGCCATGTTGAGCGCCTTGCGGACGCGCACGTCGTCGAATGGCTTCTTCGTCGTGTTGTAGGCGAGGTAGCCGATGTTCAGGCCGGGCTGTTCGAGCACGGTGACGTTCGGATCCTTGCGCATGGCGTCGAGGTCGGCCGGGTTCGGGTAGGGCATGACATGGCATTCGCCCTTCTGCAGCTTGGCCCAGCGCACCGACGCGTCCGGCGTAATCGAGAAGATGAGATCGTCGATCGCCGCCTTGCCGCCCCAGAACTGCGGGAACGCCTTGTAACGGATGATGGCGTCCTTCTGGTACTGCACGAGGTAGAACGGGCCGGAACCGATCGGCTCCTGATCTATCTTCTCCGGCGTGCCGGCCTTGAGCATCGCGTCGGCGTATTCCTTCGACTGCACGCCGGCATATTCCATGGCGAGGTCGGAGAGGAACGGCGCTTCCGGCGTGTTCAGCGTCACCTTGACGGTGTAGTCGTCGACCTTCTCCACGGACTTGATCAGCTTGGGCAGGCCCATGTCGTTGAAGTAGGAGTGGTTCGATGACGTAACCTTGAAATACGGGTTGTCCTGCTTCCACTGCCGCTCGAACATGAACAGGATGTCGTCGGCGTTAAGGTCGCGCGTCGGCTTGAAGTTGGCGTTGGAATGCCACTTCACGCCCTTGCGCAGGTGAAAGGTGTAGACGGTGCCGTCGGCGGAGATGTCCCACTTCTCGGCGAGACCCGGAACGACATTGGTGGTGCCGCGTTCGAAGTCGACGATGCGGCTATAGATCTGGCTATTGGCGTCGAACGAGGTGCCGGTGGTGTTGATGCCGGGATAGAAGTTCTCCGGGCTGCCCTCCGAGCAATAGACCAGCGTTTTTGCGGACAGTGGCGTGGCAAAGAGCGTCGCCGCGATGGCGAGCGCCGACAACGAACGTGTGTGTGACATTGACCCCTCACAAGGACCGGCGAACGCCCCTCAGCGTTGGGTTCCGGACCGTTGGAGGCAAATGCTAGCGCAAGCCTTTGGAGCCGTCACGGAGGGACAGCGTTTCGTCGTCTCGTGAATTAGGCGGAGGTTTTGTGGCGCTGCGGCAGAGCCGCCGGATCACCCGCCTGCGGTGCGGGGAAATGGTGGAGCCAGGCGGGATCGAACCGCCGACCTCCTGCATGCCATGCAGGCGCTCTCCCAGCTGAGCTATGGCCCCGTAACGGTGGAGATGACTAGTCGGAAACGCCGGAAAAAGCAAAGGGTCCGATAGCCGGATAAGCCGATTTCGGCGGCTTACTGTTCCTCTTCCTTCTCGATGCCGTCGCCGATGATGTCGGTGACGTCGTCATCGCCTTCTTCCTCTTCCTGAATGAAGGCGTCATCGTCAAGGCTCTCGTCGTCAGCCTCGATTTCATCCTCTTCGGCGACGGGCTCGCCCTTCTTCTTGGTCTTGCCCTGCTGCTCGTTCTCGGCATCCTCGAGCGACACGAATTCGGCGTCTGCGGTCTCCGGAACGATCGATTCCGCCTCGGCGACGGGGGCGGCCCGGGCCGCTTCCGGCCGGCTGCGCGACTGCGGCGGCGCGACGATGGGGACGACCTTGCCCGTATAGGGCGAAATCACCGGCGACTTGCCCATGTCGTAGAATTTGCGGCCGGTATCCGGGCAAATGCGCTTGGTGCCGAGTTCGGGTTTAGCCACGATCTGTGTGTCCTGAAAAGAAATGCCGTTGAATAGGATGGCGCTTCACTTGGCTAGTTGTGCCGCGCCTGTCAATAGCGGGAAACAGGCGGGAATTGGGCGGCTGCGCCGGGATGACGGGCCGAGGGCTCGCATGGTAGACGGCCCCCCATTCGAACCGGCCGGCCTTCCCGGCCGCCCTTGACGCCAAAGGATACCGACAGCGTGAGCGACGCCCCCCGTACCCCCCTTTCCGCCCGCGCCGGCGGGGCCCTGGCGGGCCGCATCCGGGTCCCCGGGGACAAGTCGATTTCGCACCGGGCGCTGATCCTGGGGGCCCTGACGGTCGGCGAAACCACGATTTCGGGGCTCCTGGAAGGCGAGGACGTCCTCAACACCGCCGGGGCCATGCGGGCGCTGGGCGCCAAGGTCGAGAACCTCGGTGGCGGTAACTGGCGGGTTCACGGCGTCGGTGTCGGCGGCTTTGCCGAACCGGCCGACCCCCTCGATTTCGGCAATTCCGGCACCGGCTGCCGGCTGGTGATGGGTGCCGTGGCCGGCTGTCCGATCACCGCGACCTTCGACGGCGACGCCTCGCTGCGCAGCCGGCCGATGCGGCGGATCCTCGACCCGCTGGCCAAAATGGGCGCCCGCGTCCTCGACCAGGCCGAGGGCGGCCGCCTGCCGCTGACGCTCAAGGGCGCCACCGACCCGCTGCCGATCGAATACGAGACGCCGGTCGCCTCGGCGCAGATCAAATCGGCGGTACTGCTCGCAGGGCTGGCGGCGCCGGGCGAGACGATCGTCATCGAGACCGAGGCGTCACGCGATCACACCGAAAAGATGCTCAAGCACTTCGGCGCTAAGATCGTCAGCAAGCCGCATGGCGATCACGGACGCCGCATCGTGCTGCAGGGTCAGCCCGAACTCGAGCCGTGTAAGATCGCGGTGCCGGCCGATCCGTCCTCGGCGGCCTTTCCGATGGTCGGCGCGCTGATCGTGCCGGGTTCGGAGATCATTCTCGACGGCGTGATGCTCAATCCGCTGCGCACCGGTTTGTTGACCACGCTGCGTGAAATGGGCGCCAAGATAGCGGAAGAGAACAAGCGCGACGATGGCGGCGAAGACGTCGCCGACCTGCGCGTGACCTTCTCTTCTCTCAAGGGCGTCGAGGTGCCGGCGGCGCGCGCGCCGTCGATGATCGACGAGTATCTCGTGCTGGCCGTGGCCGCGGCCTTTGCCGAGGGCAAGACGGCGATGCGCGGCCTGAAAGAACTGCGCGTCAAGGAAAGCGACCGCCTCGAAGCGACCGCGGCGATGCTGCGCGTCAACGGCGTCAAGGTCGATGTCGAGGGCGACGACATGATCGTCCATGGCTTGGGGGCGGGCGGCGTGCCCGGCGGCGGCGAAGTCGCCACCCACATGGATCACCGCATCGCCATGTCGGCGCTAATGATGGGCCTCGCTTCGCAACAGCCGGTGCGCATCGATGATAGTGCCTTCATCGCCACCAGCTTCCCGGGCTTCGTCGATCTGATGAAGGGCCTGGGCGCGGAGTTGTCGTGATCATCGCCATCGACGGGCCGGCGGCGTCCGGCAAGGGCACGATCGGCAAGCGCCTCGCCGCGCATTACCGGCTGCGCCATCTCGACACCGGCTTGCTGTATCGCGCGGTCGGCAAGACCGTGCTCGATGCCGGCAAGAAGCCCGACGACAGGATCGCGGCGATTGCCGCGGCGCAGGCGCTCGATCTGTCGCGCTTCGAAGAAGCGTCGTTGAAGAGCGCCGAGGTCGGCGAAGCGGCGTCCTATGTTTCGGCGATTCCGGAAGTGCGCGCGGCGCTGGTCGACTTCCAGCGCAATTTCGCCGTGACGCCGCCCGGCGCCGTGCTCGACGGCCGTGACATCGGCACCGTAATCTGTCCGGATGCCGACGTGAAGATCTTCGTTACCGCGTCGCCGGAAACGCGGGCGGCGCGCCGCGCCGCCGAATATCGCGCCGGCGGCAAGACCATCGACGACGCCACCGTGCTCGCCGACATCCGCAAGCGCGACGAGCGCGACAGTTCACGCTCCGCTGCGCCGCTGAAGCAGGCAGTTGATGCGGTGCTGCTCGACACCACGACGATGGGCGTCGAGGAGGCGGTGAAGGCGGCGATCGGGATTGTGGAGGGGCGTCTTAGGCGCCGCTGATGGCGGCCTTGCCGAGCACGCTGCCTGCTCCCTCTCCCCTTGGGGGAGAGGGTTGGGGTGAGGGGGCACGTGACCCTCGATAATTTGTAACCCCTGACCCGACGCGCTGACGCGCGTCGACCTCTCCCAATGGGAGAGGTGAAGCGAGACTACCGCCGTCCCCACGGCACGAGGGCCCAGACACGCTCGTGGCCGTAATAGAGCGCGATCTTGGTGACGATCTCGGTCAGCGCGATCGAGCCGGCGATCTTGGAGTTGCCGGTGATCAGCCAGCCGATGACGAAGGTGTCGAGGCTGCCGGTGAAGCGCCAGCTCAGCGCCTTGGCGATGGAGC
>Ga0182740_1002588_pt1 | contig 10870 bp, 10 predicted proteins | sample eDN5th37CKraftBY_FD_128872 | JGI IMG/M metagenome (GOLD analysis project Ga0182740, IMG submission 128872) | Enriched backyard soil microbial communities from Emeryville, California, USA - eDNA 5th pass 37_C Kraft BY (version 2) (version 2) | ecosystem: Environmental > Terrestrial > Soil >...
AAGGGCAGCCCTGCGCTGCGGATCGGCTTCGAGGCTGGAGGCAATGTAAAGGGGCACGCGGTCGACGCCGGAGATCAGCCGTGCGGTCGGAGGCAGCCTGATCTCGCTGTCCAGAATGATGCGCGCCGGCGAGCGGTTCTCAAGCCCCGGCAGGCGAACCGTCAGTTCCGGATCGTCTTCAAGCGCGGTGCCAATGCCAATCAGGATGGCGTCAGCCTCCGTGCGCATCAGGTGAACCTCGCGGCGCGCCACCTCGCCGGTGATCGCCACCTGCCCCTGCCCTTTTGCACCGATCTTGCCATCGCTGGAAAGCGCCATCTTGAGAATGACCTCGGGGCGCCGCTTCAACGATCGCATCAGATAGCCTGAGAGCTGATCCGAGGCCTCCGCGGCCAGCACGCGCTCCGTCACCTCCACGCCGGCCTCGCGCAATATGGCATAGCCCTTGCCGGACACGCGCGGGTCGGGATCGCTTGCCGCCCCCACGACGCGCGCGATACCTGCCCTGACGAGCGCCTCGGCGCATGGCGGCGTGCGGCCATGATGCGCGCAGGGTTCCAGCGTCACGTAGGCAGTGGCGCCCCGCGCAAGCTCACCGGCTTCCGCCAGCGCCTCGGTTTCAGCATGCGGCCGTCCGCCGATCGCCGTCACGCCGGTGCCCACGATCATCGGCCCGGCCCCGTCATCACGAACGATGATCGTGCCGACAGAAGGGTTCGTGGAGGTGCGACCGCTGTTGCGGCGCGACAGGCGCAGTGCCGCCGCCATGAAGCGGCGGTCGAGTTCGTCCTGCTCAGGATCGCCGGTGCCGCCCATCGGTCAGTCCATCTCCTCGTCGCCCTTGAGCTCGCCAAGAACGTCGTGAAAATCCTTCGCCTCGCGGAAATTTCGATAGACGGAAGCGAAACGCACATAGGCGACATCGTCGAGCGATTTCAGTGCGTCCATGACCAGCCGGCCGACCTCGGCGGAGGGGATTTCCGTCTCACCGGAGCTTTCGAGCTGCCGCACGATCCCTGTGACCGCACGGTCAATGCGCTCGGGATCGACATTGCGCTTGCGCACCGCGATCTCGACGGAGCGGAGCAACTTGTCGCGATCGAAAGGCACTTTGCGGCCGGTCTTCTTGACGACCACCAGATCGCGCAGTTGAACCCGCTCGAAGGTGGTGAAGCGTCCGCCGCAATCAGGGCAGACCCGCCGGCGGCGGATGGCCGAGCCATCTTCCGCAGGCCGTGAATCCTTCACCTGCGTATCTTCGGACTGGCAATAAGGACAACGCATGAAACCCCACCCGATTCTGTACCGGCCACAAGGCTAGAGCATAGGGCCAAAAAGTGGAAACCGGTTTTCGGCTGTTCCGATGCTCTATCAATAATTTAGATCGCCCTTTGCGCGCGCGGACGGACGCAGGGCGATCCGCAGATTTTCTGACTAGGTAGGAATCACCGGGGCGGAATTGCAATATCGCATCCCCGCCAAACGCTGCACGGACTGTAAAAAAAACGGCCGCCGCGAGGTTGTCGCAGCGACCGCCTTCAATGAAGAACGAAGCAATGCTTATCCGAGATAGGAATACATCGGGAAGCGATCGGTGATGTTGACGACCTTCTGCTTCACAGCTGCTTCAACGGCGGCGTTGCCTTCGTCCGAGTTGGCGGCCTTCAGACCATCCAGAACTTCGGCGATCAGCTTGCCGACCTCACGGAATTCGGCCTCGCCGAAGCCGCGCGTGGTGCCGGCAGGCGTTCCGAGACGCACGCCGGAGGTGACGAAAGGCTTCTCCGGGTCGAAGGGAATGCCGTTCTTGTTGCAGGTGATGTTGGCGCGGCCGAGTGCAGCCTCGGCGCGCTTGCCCGTGGCATTCTTGGGCCGCAGGTCCACCAGCATCAGGTGGTTGTCGGTGCCGCCGGACACGATATCGAGACCGGTTTCCTGCAACGAGGAGGCCAGCGCCTTCGCATTGGCGGCGACGTTCTGCGCGTAAAGCTTGAACTCGGGCCGCAGCGCCTCGGCAAAGGCAACGGCCTTACCGGCGATGACATGCATCAGCGGACCACCCTGAAGGCCGGGGAACACGGCCGAATTGATCTTCTTGGCGATGTCCTCGTCATTGGTGAGGATCATGCCGCCGCGCGGGCCGCGCAGCGACTTGTGCGTGGTCGTCGTCGTCACATGCGCATGCGGAACCGGCGACGGGTGTACGCCACCGGCAACCAGACCGGCAATGTGCGCCATGTCGACCATCAGATAAGCCCCGACGGCATCGGCGATCTCGCGGAAACGCTTCCAGTCCCAGATGCGCGAATAGGCGGTGCCGCCTGCGAGGATCAGCTTTGGCTTCGTCTCGTGCGCCTTGCGCTCGACTTCGTCCATGTCGATCAGATGATCGTCCTCACGCACGCCATAGGAAACGACGTTGAACCACTTGCCGCTCATGTTGACCGGCGAACCGTGGGTCAGGTGTCCGCCCGAATTCAGGTCGAGACCCATGAAGGTGTCGCCCGGCTGCAGCAGGGCAAGAAAGACCGCTTGGTTCATCTGGCTGCCGGAATTCGGCTGCACGTTGGCGAACTTGCAGTCGAACAGCTTCCTGGCGCGCTCGATGGCAAGCTCTTCGACGACGTCCACGAACTGGCAGCCGCCATAATAGCGCTTGCCCGGATAACCTTCGGCATATTTGTTGGTCAGGACGGTGCCTTGAGCTTCCATCACGGCGCGCGAAACGATGTTTTCAGACGCGATCAGCTCGATCTCATGACGCTGACGACCGAGTTCATTGCGAACGGCGCCAAAAATCTCGGGATCGGCATCCGCGAGCGTGGTTTCAAAGAAAGATTTCAACGAGCTGGATGCAGCCGACTGTATCGCCATTACCTGAAGGTTCCCTAAGTGGAGTTAGCCCGCAGGCGCCTTAGCACAGTTGCCTTGCCGAGCCAATTTCAACAGCGAAATTAGCTGGCCCTATAGCGCCAACACTCAATGGCCCAGACATTGAAGCCCCGGAAAACACAAAGGCCGCCCCGAAGGACGGCCCGATAAAGCAAGAATCCGGTTCCGGATCAGAAGGCTGAGGAAATCTTGAGTTCCTCGACACCGTCCCAGCCGTAGATGTCGTCCCGGAACTGGGCGACACCATCTCCGGTCGACCAGGCGGAAACGTAGAGGAAGTGAACCGGCACAGGGTTGGTGACCGCAACCGGCACGCTTTCGCCGGTCTTGATCGTCGCCTCGAATTTCTGGCGGCTCCAGCCGGGCGTGTCGCGCAATATCCATGTGACCAGATCGCGCACGTTCTGAACGCGCACGCAACCCGACGAGTCGAAGCGCATCATCTGGCCGAAAAGGCTCTGCTGCGGCGTGTCGTGCATGTAAACGCCGTCCGGGCTCGGGAAATTGATCTTCACCGAAGCCATGGCGTTGTTTGTGCCCGGTTCCTGACGGAAGCGGTAACGCGCCGCCTCATCGGTGGACCAGTCGACGGTCATCGGATCGACTTCGCTGCCATCAGGGGCAAACAGGCGGATTTTGCTGTCGCGCAGATAATTCGGATTCTTGCGCATCAGCGGAATGATGTCCTTGCGCACGATCGAGGTAGGCGCCGTCCAGTACGGATTGACGATGATCTCGTTGATCCTCGAATTCACGATCGGCGTCTGGCGGTCGATCTTGCCGACGATGGCGGTGTGACGCAGTGCGACACGGTCCCCCTCAACGGCCTCGATCTGTGCAGCGGGAATGTTCACCAGCACATAGCGATCGCCAAGCGTGCCGACCTTTTCGCGCAGCCGGCCGAGATTTGTCTCAAGCTGGCCAAGGCGCGTCTGCGCCGAAACATTCATAGCCAGATAGCTGTATTTGCCGAGCACGCCGTCGGCCGGCAGGCCATGGCGCATCTGAAAACGCTTGACCGCTGCATCGACGTAAGAATCAAAAGACTGCGACAGGCCGGCATTCTGCGGCAGGTCGCCGGATACCATGAGGCGCTTGCGCAGCGGCACCACGTCCGGATCGATGACGCCGATCCTGAGCTTCTTGGTGTCGGGCACCCGCTCCCAGCCGCCCTGCGCGACCAGATTGTGATACTGGCCGATGGCCTGTTCGGTATAGGAAATGGTCTGCTGGCTGAAGATCGGTCGCGTCGACTGAACCTTGGCACTGCCGCTGGCGCGGGCATCGAACGTATCGTTCCAGCCACCCCGCCCTGCTGCGCGCAGGATATCATTGACGGCATCCTGCGCCCGCGCACCGCCGGCCATCATCGAGGCCGCGAGTGCGGTGGCTCCGGACAAAAACAAACGACGGTTCGTCTTCATGGGCGTTCCAGACATTCTTCCAGCAAGTGTTCAGGCAATGCAGGCGGGCACTCTAAGGTTCCCATCTTAACAATTCGCCAACCATGTCACCGGATCGGCACCGAACAAACCTGCGCCTGATCGTCCCAATCTCGCTCCCATCCGAATATGGCAGCAACGTGGCCGTGGCCTGCCTTTGACCTGCGCCACGCACGACAAGGGCCGGACATGTGCCATTCCGGCATCGCCCGGCCCTTTGTTCAGCCCGTTTGTGGGCCGGCGATCACATGCGATAGGCGATGGTGTCGTTCCAGAAACGATCGAGACGCTGCAGGGCGCGGTTCATCTGCTTGAACTCGTCGGGGTTGATGCCGCCGACCTGCTCGATGGAGCCGATGTGCCGCTCATAGAGGCGCGCCACCACTTCCGCCACATCCATGCCCTTGTCCGTCAGGCTGATGCGCACCGAACGGCGGTCCAGCTTGGAGCGCTGGTGGTTGATGAAGCCGAGATCGACAAGCTTCTTCACATTGTAGGAAACGTTGGAGCCGAGGTAGTAGCCCCGCGAGCGGAGTTCGCCGGCGGTCAGTTCGGAGTTGCCGATATTGAACAGAAGCAGCGCCTGAATGGCATTGATGTCGGAACGCCCGTTGCGCTCGAATTCGTCCTTGATCACATCAAGAAGACGACGATGCAACCGTTCAACAAGCTGGAGCGACTCCATGTAAAGCGAGCGGATCGGCTCATGGGTCTCATTCGATACACTAGCGGGCTTCGCCGCCGAACGCGGGTTGTTCATTGTCTTTGCCTCTTGTTTGTCGCCTGGTGATTTTTTGTTTTTCTCACCTTGATTGGGACACTATCGAATACTCATAAAATTCGACTTAAACACCAAGGCTAACAAGAGCTTACCTTCGCAAGACGTCGAAGACGCTTAACGAATGGTCACGCGGGGGAGGACAATTAACCTAAAAAATGAGCTAACGGCTCAGGCCATCCAGGGAGCAGGCAAGCTGCGATCAGGGAGCGACGGCTTTGCGCTTGCTGAGGTGGATGAAAACCCGGAACGCGCAATAGATGACGGCAACCGCGGCATGCACCGCGACGACCGTGGGGCGGTAGCCGAAATATTGCGGGAAGCCGGCATACATCGAAATCTCGCCGGCCGCGCACAGGAACCAGATCACCGGCCCCCACGAAGCAAGCATCCACAGGCCTGCGGCGGCGAAGGGAAACAGAACCGCAAGTGTCGATGCTGCGATCTGCCAGTGCACCGGCATCAGGTCGAAGCGAAAGAGGTCTCCCGGATAATAGCCGATGAGCCTTATCCAGTAGAGCACGCCGAAGAACAGACACAGGCAGGCCACCAGACGCAGGAAAGCGGCGAAGGCGATTTCAGGCGCCCCCGGCTCCAGCGACGCACGGCGTTGCAGGGCATCGTTCACAGATTGAGTTCCTGCGCACCCAGAGGCGCAAAATAGGCATCGACGTCAGCCTCGCCGACCTCGTCCAGCGAAGCCGGATCCCAGACCGGCGTCGATCCCTTGTCGATGAGCGCGGCCCGTATGCCTTCATAGAAATCCTTGCCGGTCAGCATTCGGTTGAGCACACGAAACTCCATGCGCATGCACTCGTCCATGGAGAGGGCAGCCCCCTCGCGGATCTGTCGCCATGTCACCCTGAGGCTGGTGGGGGAGCGCGACAGCATCGTCGACAGCGTCGCTGCGGCAAAGTCATCGCCCCGTTCGGCGTCCTTTTTCAGGCTCTCCAAAACCTCGTCCAGCGTGTCTCTGGAGAAATGACGCGCGATGGCATCGAATGTCGCGGCATCGGTCTGCGGCGCGGCAACGACGCTGAACTTCCGCAGAACCTCATCCACGTCGCCTGAAGTCGTGAGGGCCTCGATCAGCGCCTGCTGGCTTTCGGCGTCGATTGCATGGGTTGCAAGGCCGACGGCCAATGCATCGCCCTGACGAACACGGTTGCCGGTCAGCGCCATATACATGCCGAAGCTGCCGGGAAGTCGCGACAGAGCATGGCTGCCGCCGACGTCGGGAAAGAAGCCGATGCCCACTTCCGGCATCGCCACGATAGCATTGCCGGTCATCACCCGGTGCGAGCCGTGAACGGAGATGCCGACCCCGCCGCCCATGACGATCCCGTCTATCAACGCGACATAGGGTTTCGGGAATCGCGCGAGCTGCGCGTTCATCCTGTATTCGTCAGCGAAGAAACCGACGAGCACATTTCCTTCCTTGCTCGCCCGATACACATTCATGATGTCGCCGCCGGCGCAGAAGGCCCTGCCCTCGGCCTTGACGAGAACACACCGGATCGCGTCGTCTTTCTCCCATGCCTCCAGCGCGGCGGCCAGCGCATGGACCATGTTCTCGGTCAGGGCATTGAGTGCCTTTGTGCGCGTCAGCGTAACCACGCCGGCCTTGCCGATGACCTCAAAACGGATCTCCTCGCCGCCGCCAAAATCCATCGCCACAGATTCCCTCGCTGTCCCTGTTGATCAAAGTGCTAAGGGCGGCAGGGAGGCACGTCAATGCCGGGAGACACGCCAGTCCCCTTCCTTCAGCCAGCCCGAACAATGATGTCGCATTGGTCCGGAGCGTCAGCCATGTTAGAAAGCGTCCGGAATATGGCTTGTCATGGGCCGGAACGAGTGCGCAAGAATGAGGACCGGAACCGGCGAGACGGCCGTTCCGGCGGAGTTGGACATGAACAGGTTTGCACCCACCAAAGCGGCAGGTACACGCACCGTTGATGAAGTGACCGGCTCCAGGCGCCTGCGGCGCATGCGCAAGGCCGCGTGGTCACGGCGGCTGGTTCAGGAAAACCACCTTACCGTCGACGATCTGATCTGGCCGATATTTCTTGTCGATGGAAAGAATGTGCGTGAGCCGATCGCGGCCATGCCTGGTGTCTTCCGCATGTCCATCGATGTTGCCATCCGTGAAGTGGAACGCGCGGCGAAGCTCGGCATCCCGGCAATCGCCACCTTCCCGAATGTCGACCTGTCGCTGCGCGACGTTACCGGATCGCTGATCCTCGACCCTGACAATCTCACCAACCGCGCCACCCGCGCCATCAAGGCTGCGGTGCCGGAAATCGGCATCATCACCGATGCCGCGCTCGATCCGTTCACCAGCCACGGGCACGATGGCGTGCTGCGCGACGGCATCATCGTCAATGACGAGACGGTCGAGCAGGTCGCGGCCGGCGCCGTGCTTCAGGCCGCCGCCGGCGCCGACATCATCGCCCCTTCCGACATGATGGACGGGCGCATCGGCGTCATCCGCTCCGCGCTGGACGACAACGGCTTTCAGGACGTGGCGATCATGTCCTACGCGACCAAGTTCGATTCGGCCTTCTACGGCCCCTATCGGGACGCCATCGGAACCGCCGGCCTGCTGAAGGGCGACAAGAAGACCTATTATATCAATGCCGCGAATTCCGCCGAAGCGCTGCGCGAAACCGAGCAGGACATTCTGGAAGGCACCGATATGGTGATGGTCAAGCCCGGCCTGCCCTATCTGGACATCGTGCGCCTGCTGAAAGATGCCTTCGCCCTGCCCACCTTCGCCTATCAGGTCTCGGGCGAATATTCGATGATCCAGGCGGCAGCCGCCAATGGCTGGATCGATGGCGAACGCGCGATGATGGAATCGCTTCTGGCCTTCAAGCGCGCCGGCGCTGACGGCATCCTCACTTACTTCGCACCGGCCGTGGCCGAGAAGCTGAAAGGGTGAGCGGCCAGGGCCCCTCATCCGCGACAGCCACACAGCCATCCGACCAGCCGCAGGAAACAGGGTACGACCGCCACTGGCGACGTAATCTGGCAGTATGCTTTGCCGGCTCTTTCGCCACCATCGTGGCGATGACTCTGCTTCTGCCGTTCCTGCCGCTCTATGTCGAACAGCTTGGCGCGCAGGGCCATGCCAGCATCGTGCAATGGTCGGGCATTGCCTACGGCATCACCTTTCTTTCCGCCGCGCTCGTGGCGCCGCTCTGGGGGCGTCTCGGCGATCGCTATGGCCGCAAGCTGATGCTGGTGCGCGCCAGCCTCGGCATGGCCGTGTGCATGTCCCTGATGGGGATGGTACAAAGCGTGGAGCAGCTCGTCCTGTTGCGCCTGCTGGTGGGGCTGGCCGGCGGCTACGCTTCGGGCTCGACCATTCTCGTGGCGATGCAGACGCCAAAAGCGCGCTCGGGCTGGGCGCTCGGCACGCTGTCGGCCGGCATCATGGCCGGCAATCTGGTCGGCCCGCTGATCGGCGGCCTGCTGCCGCCCCTGATCGGCATCCGTTCCACATTTCTGCTTTCAGGCGGCGCGATTTTCCTCGCCTTTCTGGCCACCTCCCTGCTGATCAGGGAGGAGCACAAGCCGGGAAAGGACCGGAGGAAGAAGTCCGGCAACGCGTGGGCTTCGATTCCCGACAAGCGCCCGGTCGTAGCCATGCTGGCAACCGGCATGCTCCTGATGTTCGCCAACATGTCAATCGAGCCGATCATCACCGTCTATGTCGCGCAACTGGTGGAAAATCAGGCGCATGTGACGCTGATGGCCGGAGTGGTCATGTCGGCCGCAGCACTCGGCAGCATCGTTTCCTCCGCCTGGCTCGGCAGGCTGGCCGATCGCATCGGCCACTGGAACGTGGTCATCGGCGCGCTCGGGGTCGCGGCCCTGCTCCTCGTTCCGCAGGCTTTCGTCACCTCGGGCTGGCAACTGGTGGCGCTGCGCTTCCTGATGGGACTGGCGCTCGGCGGACTGCTGCCGTCAATCACCAGCGTCATCCGCCACAATGTGCCGGACCGTGTCGGCGGCAATGTGCTGGGCTATTCGATCTCCGCCCAATATGCCGGACAGGTCGCGGGGCCCCTTCTCGGCGGCTTCGTCGGCGGCCATATCGGCATGCGCGCCGTTTTTCTGGGAACGGCTGTGCTTCTGGGTGTCGGGGCCGTATGGAACTGGTTCGCGGCAAGAGACAAATTGGCGGATTGATTTGTGCCGGGCTGCGTCCATAGCTGCGCACTATCGACGCCTGCAGAGATCGATTCGCTCCGGAGCACATTGATGAACAATCGCATTCTCGTCTTCATTGCCGGCCTGTGCGGCACCGCAGGCGTCGTGCTTTCAGCCTCGGCCTCGCATGGCGGGGGCACTTTCACAGGCACGGCCGCATCCTTCCTTCTGATGCATGCGCCGGTGCTGCTGGCCATCGGCCTGCTCACTGCCAACCGCATCCTGTATGCCGCCGGCCTCATCCTGGTCGTCGGCCTCGTCCTGTTCTGCGGCGACCTTTTGATGCGCGATTTCGTCGGCAACCGCCTGTTTCCGTTTGCCGCACCCACCGGCGGAACGCTGCTCATCGCCGGCTGGCTGGCGATCGCGCTTGCAGCACTTCGGACCGCGAAAACGGGCGATTGAAGCGCGAATCTTGAAATTTCGCTGAAATTCACCATCTGAAGCCTGAAGGAACCGCAAGCGAAAGGCTTCGAACCCGTATGAACGCTCGTGTTCTCGATGGCGAGATCATCACCGGCAGACTGGACGACATCAGGGCTTATGATGGCGTCCGCACCCGCCGTATCTTCGCTTTTCTGATCGACTATCTGATCGTCGGACTGATTTCGATCCCCTTCGCCATTGTCGTGCTGCTGCTCGGCCTGATCACTTTCGGCCTCGGCTGGGCGCTGTTCGGATTTCTGGTGCCAGTGGTCGCTCTTACCTATGTCTGGTTCACGCTGGGCAGCGGGGATCAGGCCACAACCGGCATGAAGATGATGAACATCCGCCTCGAACGGCTCGACGGGCGACCGGTGGATGGCATGTTCGCCATTGTGCATTCCATCATGTTCTGGGCCGGCAACGTGATCCTGACGCCGCTGGTGTTGCTGGTCACCCTGTTCTCGGACCGCAAGCGGACCCTGCACGATCTGCTTCTCGGCACTGCCGTGGTGCGCACCGACCGCTGACGGGCTTGCGCAAGCCGCTCGCGCGGCTTACGCTGCATGAAATGGGGATGGAGCTCCCCGAAACCGCCGGAAACGGCTGATGGCTCCTGTCGCGATGAAAACCGCGGCAGGGGTGCGTCCTGAAAAAGCCCCGCCGCATGGCGGGTTTTTTTGTGCCCGCCCGATAAAGAGGAATTGAAACCGATGTCCTTTACCTCATGCCTCGCGGTCGCATTCGGCGGCGCTTTCGGCAGTCTCGCCCGCTATCTGGTTTCCGTCGTCGCGCAGCCGATCAGCGGCTCGCTGCCCTGGGGCACCATCATCATCAATATCGCCGGGTCATTCATCATCGGGTTGTTCGGCACCCTGACGCTGGCGCAGGGTCGATTCCCGGTGTCGGAAAATGTCCGCCTTCTGGTCATGGTCGGCATTTGCGGCGGCTTCACCACCTTTTCCTCATTCAGTCTCCAGACGCTGGATCTCATGAGAAGCGGCGCCATGGGCCGTGCCGCGGTGAACATCGTCGCCTCGGTTGTGCTCTGTGTCGGGGCGGTTGCGCTTGGTCACTTCACCGCCACCTACTTCAATGCGGACCAGCGCATCGTGCAACT
>Ga0182740_1002590_pt1 | contig 10860 bp, 10 predicted proteins | sample eDN5th37CKraftBY_FD_128872 | JGI IMG/M metagenome (GOLD analysis project Ga0182740, IMG submission 128872) | Enriched backyard soil microbial communities from Emeryville, California, USA - eDNA 5th pass 37_C Kraft BY (version 2) (version 2) | ecosystem: Environmental > Terrestrial > Soil >...
CATTTCCCAAATCCACCGCCGCCCATGCCGGGCAATGGGACAAATCCGCCATCGACAGTCACGAGGTCCGGGGCAAGACCCTCGGCATCGTCGGCTATGGCAATATCGGCTCGCAGCTCTCGTACCTGGCCGAGGCCATGGGCATGCGGGTCATCTTCTTCGACCAGACCGACAAGCTCCGCCACGGCAATACGGAGCCCGCCGACAGCCTGCATGCCCTGCTGAGCCAGAGCGATGTGGTCAGCCTGCATGTGCCCGAGACGCCTGCCACCCACGGCATGATCGGCGCGGCCGAACTCGCCGCGATGAAGAAGGGCGCCTATCTCATCAACAACAGCCGCGGCACCGTGGTCGATCTCGATGCCTTGGCGGAAGCCCTGCGGAGCGGTCATCTGCGCGGCGCCGCCGTGGACGTGTTCCCCGTCGAGCCCGCCTCGAACAAGGAGCCGTTCGTCACCCCGCTCCAGGGGCTGCCCAACGTTATTCTGACACCCCATATCGGCGGCTCGACCGAGGAAGCTCAGGAGCGGATCGGCGCCGAGGTTGCGAAGAAGCTCGTCGAGTATTCCGATGTGGGCACGACCGTCGGAGCCGTCAATTTTCCCCAGGTGCAGCTGACCTCCCGCGCAACGGGCACGCGCTACATCCATGTGCATCGGAACGCGCCCGGCATTCTCGGGCGCCTCAACAACGTCTTTTCGCAGCGTGGCCTCAACATCACGGGCCAGCATCTGCAGACGGATGGCGAGATCGGCTACGTGGTGATCGAAGCGGAAGGGCTGCCGGGGCAAAGCCGCGAAACCCTCAAGGAGATCCGCGCCCTGGACGGGACCATCCGGGCGCGGCTGCTCTACGCGAACGGCTGATTCACACAGAGAGCTTCCTGCAGCATTCGCCCTGGACTCGTGCTACCGTCAAGGGGGACCTTCCTCCTCGGCAGAGCAGGCGTGAGAACGTGATTTCCGATGTTGGAGTAAAGTTGCGCAGTCTCCTGGGACAGATGGTGTCCGGATTCACCCGCGCGACAGGTCTGCCCAGGATCGCCAAGGATGATTTCGCGGCCCCGCGCGGCCAGCCGCCTTCCACGAAGGTCTATGCTCGCCCGGACGATCCGGATCGCGTATCATCCGCGCTCCACTCCGTCAGCACGTCGCTTCGGCTTCACGTTGCCGACGACTACACCCCTCCGCCCCGCTCAGGCATCGAAGACTTGGGACGCTCAATCGACATGAACGCTTCCGTGGATACCCTGGCCGAACAGATGCTGACCCTTGTGGAGATCGTCTCGGCCCAGGAAAGGGACATCAAGGCGCTCAAGGAGCAATGCCGCAGGCTCGAAGAGCATGACCAGGCCATTGCCGTCGCCTTCTCGACGTTCTTCCACGTCCTGTCGGCGGGACGCGTCGCCAAGCTGAGCGAGATCGCCCACATCCTGAACAACATCATCAGGATCGCCGAACAGGAAGGCCGCCCGCCCGCCTCCATCAAGTTCCTGCAGGATCTCGCCGGCATGCTCCCGGACGACCAGCGCTGAGCCGCGGCAAAGCTATAGAGGATCGTCCTAGCCGATTGGAATCCGCCGCAGGTTAACCATCCGTTAACCACGTTCCCTCACCTTGAGGAAACTGCCAGGGCTGCGCTGTCGCGGCCGATGCTCCAGGGGCGAAGGACGCTAGTGATGTCGACGGACCGGGCTGAAGCCGCACTCGAAATTGCAATCGCCCGACATGTCGCCATTTCCTTCCCACGGGGCGACCAGAGCACGGATGTCACGATCGCGGCCCGGAGCCGCAACCGCATCACGGACAGCTTTCAGCACGGCGAGTTCCAGACCGACCAGGACAACCGGCCGCCCGCGCTCGTCGCATTCTATCGCAAGATCACGGCGGCTTTCACACCCATTGCAATCGAGCCTCATGGGCCGGAACGATCGTCGCGCCTGGGCGACATCAAAGGCTCGCTCGAGAACCTGCGCGGAGCGCTGTCCACCGTCTCGCAACAGTCGAGAATGGATCATGCCAAGTTCCAGCTGCTGATCGAGCGCCAGCAATTGCTGGTGAAGAACCAACTGACGGAAGGCTTCGGGCGGATCGAATGCTGGATCCTCTCCCTGTCGTTCCTCGGCTTGGTTCTCCTGAACGCCGTGAGCCTGCTGTGGGCCCTGCCCTTTCTCGGGTTCAGCATCGGCAGAGCCTGGTATCTCGACAGGACATGCAAGCGCCGTCTCAAGACGATCTCGGAGATCGACGCCCTGATCGGCCGCATCGAACAGGCGTCCTGATCGACGCCATCCGTCTCAGGGCCGCTTCAGGACGGCCGACGCCATCGCGATATCCTGGACGGCCAGCCCGGAGAATGTCGAAACGGTGATCTGGTCCGGCGTCTCACGCCCTCTCGCCGTGCCCATCACGATCTCGCCGATCTCCGCCACCGCGTTCATGGCGGAAGCCCCGAAGCCGAAGGCATGACCCAACTCGCCCCGGGAACAGGCCTGGGCCCTGCTGTCCGTCACGACGATGTCGGCGTTGTGGATGATGGCTGCATGCAGTTCCTGCTTGTCGGCGCTGTCGGCCCCGATGGCGGTGATATGGGTGCCCGGATGAAGATCGCTCCATTGCAGCAGTGGCGATGGGCTGGCGGTCGCCGTGACGATCAACCGGCAGCGCGAAGCCACTTCCGATGGAGACGACGCGACCTCGACGGAGAGATCCTTCTCGCGCATCCGCCGCGCATAGGACGAGGTCCGTTCGGGATTGCGTCCCCAGACCACGATGGTGCGGCAAGGTCTGACGGATTGCAGCAGCTGCACCTGCAGCTCCGCCTGGATGCCGCAGCCGAGAACGCCGATGGCATCCACCCGCTCGGGCGCAAGGTGCTTCGCGGCGACTGCCCCGGCGGCGGCCGTGCGAAGATCCGTCAGTCGTCCGCGATCGTTCAGGACCGCCGCCAGCTCTCCCGTGTCCTTCCTGAACACGAGCAGCAATCCGTCGCTGCTGCTGAGGCCCAGCGCGGGATTGTTCCAGAACCCCGAGGCGATCTTGATCACATAGGTATCGCCGCCGGTCAGATACCCGTACTTGATATGAACCTCTCCCGGCGGATCCGTGAGCAGCAGTTCACCCGGTGACGGCACAACGGCCTCGCCGCGGGAGAAGGCGGCGAAAGCCTCTTCCATCAGCCCGACGGGGTCGAGACCTTTCAGGCGCTCTTCGATCTGTGGAAGATCGAGGAAGGTGATGGACGATGCAGTCATCATGGCGGCCGTGACCTAACCGTTCAGGAGAGAGAAGATCTTGTCGCGGTCGAAATTGGCGCCGCACAGAACGACGACGTTCTTCTGTCCCTTGCAGCTTTCCGCAATCTTGAGGAAACCGGCCAGGGCGAGAGCCGCCGCGCCCTCGACGATCTGGTTTTCCTTGAAGGCCAGATCCCTGAGAGCGCCGGCGATCTCGGCCTCCGTGCAGGTCACGACCTCGTCGACGACGGACAGGGCCAGTGGCAGGGTCATGCTGTCCTCGTCCATGCCGCCGGCGACCCCGTCGGCCAGCGTATCGAGATGCTCGGTCTCGACCACACGACCCGCCACGATGGATGCGGCAAGTGCCGCCGAATTCTGCGCCGCCACGCCGATGACCCGCGTACGCGGGCTGAAGCTCTTGAGCACGGAGCCGATGCCGCCGATCAGCCCGCCGCCGCCCATGGCGATGAAGACATTGTCGATGCTCTCGGCCTGCTCCAGCAATTCGAGCCCGATGGTCCCCTGCCCGGCCACGATCTCGGGATCGTTGTAGGGAGAGACATAGACGAGACCGCGCGCGGCGGCTTCCTGCTGGGCATGAAGTTCCGCCAGCCCGCTCTCGGCCCCGTGCAGGACCACATCGACATTGAAGGAACGGATCCGTTCCAGCTTCGCCTGGGCGACCGTTTCAGGAAGCACGACGGTCAACGCCTGCCCGATGGAGCTGGCGGCCTGCGCCGATGCGATGCCGTGATTGCCGGAGGATGCGGTGATGACCGGGCGGTCGAGTCCGAGCGACGTCATCTTGCTCGCGGCACCCCGGATCTTGAACGAGCCGGTGAGCTGAAAGTTCTCGGCCTTGAAGGAAACGGACGATCCTGTCTCGCGGCCGATCCGGCGGGATGGCAGCAGGGGCGTCTCGTAGATATGCGGGCGAATGCGCCGGCGCGCCTGAACCGACCGCGCCGCGGATTCCAGAACGATGCTGTTCATGGCATTCCTCGTTCCATCGAAGAAGTCTCTCGCGACCTGCTTCCGCTTGCACGTTCTGCAAGCTTCTGAAAGATCGCCGCGGAACATGCAATCATCGCCTCGAACTGTGCGGCGATGATGTTCTCGTTCGGTGAATGGAGCATGGCTGCGTGATGCGTGAGGCCGATGCCGACGATGCTTGCGCCGAGCTGCTCGACGAAAGGATGCGACGTGCCGGATGCGGGCGAACTCGGCTGCACGATGACGGGCCGCCCGAAATGCCGCTCCAGAAGCGCCTTCGCATCCTGAATGAACCAGTGATCCGTCGCTGAACGCACGGGCTTCACATTGGCATCGTGAACGATGAGCTCGACATCCTCGAAGCCGTGCCGGTCGAGATGGGCACGAAGAAGGCTCACGACCTGCTGTGGATCCTGATCGGGCACCAGGCGGAAGTCGATCTTCACGGAGCCTTCTGCCGGGAGCACGGTCTTGGCTCCCTCGCCCGCATAGCCGCCGGAGAAGCCGTTGATGTTCATGCACGGGGCGAAGTTCATCGCATCGTAGAAATTGGCCTCATCGATGCCGTCCAGAACCCGCTGGCCGCCCGTGGCTTGAACCAGGCTGTCGAACGAAAACGGCGGCTCGCCGGCGAGATCCCGTTCCTGAAGCGTAGGCTGCCGGATCGCGTCATAGAACCCGTCGATCAGCACGCGGCCCGTTCGGTCGCGCAACGACGCTGTCGCAGAGGCCAGCCGCCAGAGCGGATTGTCGAAGACCGCGCCCAGGCTCGAATGAAGATCGGCCCTCGCCGTCCTGCAGCGCAGTTCCACGGCCATCACGCCTTTGAAGCCGCAGAGAATGATGGGGCGGCCGCTCGAATCGATCTCACCGTATTCCCACCAGCAGATGTCGGCCCTCACGCCAGAGAACCGCGCCTTCAGGAACGCCTCGAGCGACGGACTGCCGATCTCCTCCTCGCCGTCGACAAGCCAGATGAGTTTGAACGGCAGGGGGTCGGGATGCTGCTCGCGGAACAGCCGCCAGCCTTCGAGGCGGCTTACGAACTCGCCCTTGTCGTCGGCAACGCCGCGTCCATACCAGCGTCCGTCGCGCTCGCTCAGCTCGAAGGGCGGGCTGTGCCACAACGAAACCGGATCCTCCGGCTGCACATCGTAATGGTTGTACACGATGACGGTCAGGGGACCGCTGCCGATCTCGCCCACGACGAAAGGCCCGATCTCCCCGGCGCAGATCTCCGTCTCGAAACCGGACTCGGCAAGCAGCTCGCGGACTGCATGGGCACACTCGGAGAGACATTCTCCGCGCGCACTCACGGATGGAATGCCGACGAGGCGCCTCAGATCCTCTCGCGCGCGCAGCAGGCTCTCTTTCGGCAGCATCGCATGAGCCTTCTAGGCAAGGCCGTGGCGGGACAGGAACGTATCGAGACGGGCCAATCCTTCGACCAGATGTTCGGTCTTCACGCCAATGCCGATGCGGATGTGTTTCTCGATGCCGAACCAGCTTCCGGCTACGACGAACACGCTTTCCTCTTCCCGCAGCCGGTTCGACAGATCCTCGGAGGACATATCGAAGTCGTAGCGAAGGAACCCCATGCCGCCGGCGGCGGGGCGCTGCCAGGACCAGCGGTTCCGCTTCTCGACCCAGCGCTCGACGATATCGGCATTCTCGCGCAGCAGGGCCCGCCCGCGCGCCAGGATGCGCTCGCGGTTCTTCGGCTCCATGACGGCCGCGCCGAGGATCTGGCTCAGGATCCCGCTGCCGATCGTCGTGTAATCCTGCCGCTTCGCGGCTTCCTCGACGACGTCTTCTGGCCCGACGATCCAGCCGAGACGCAGGCCCGGGCATGCGAAGGATTTGGACAGGCTGCTCGTGACGATGACGCGCGGATATTCTCCGTAGAAAGTCTCCGTCTCGGCACCGTTGATCTCGCCGCCGCGATAGATCTCGTCCACCAGAAGCCAGGCACCGGCATTTCGTGCCGCGTCGAGCAGCAGCTCACGGCTCCTGCGCGACAGGACGGCCCCGGTCGGATTGCCGGGATTGGTGACCGCGATCAGCTTCACGCCGTCCATCGCTTTCGCCAGCGCCGCCGGGTCGACCTGCCAGCCCTGGTCGGCCGACAGCGGAAGGCGCTCGACGTTCATGCCGAGGGCGCGTCCGAGACCGTCCACCTGCATGAAGTTGGGAACCGCGAAGAGAACCTTGTCGCCGGGATCGATCATCGCCATCAGCGTGATCATCGTCGCCTCGGACGAGCCGTTCGTCACCAGCACGTTGGAAGCGGACGCGCCCGGATACCAGCCGGCGATGGCGTTCCTGAGATCAGGACGACCGTCTGTCCAGCCATAGCCGAGCGGCTGGCGCAGCAGCGCCTGGGCTTCGTCCGCCGGCAGGATTTCCTCGATGGTGCAGGGATGCACCCCGCTCTCGGTCAGGTTGATCTCGACGCCGTTCTCGAACAGCGTCTGGTTCCGCTCCATCAGGAAAGTATCGAACTGCACCCAAATGCTCCAATCCGGAATGGGGTCTAGCCAACCGCAGAGAAAGGTATCGCGGCAAGCGACAGGGGCGGACCATGGCAGGCTCAAGATTGAACCGTCAAGTCCAATTTGGACTATGAAGTCCATTTTCACAATGCTAAGACCCGCATGAATCATTTGCATCGCGGGGATTGCCATGAAGATCGAAGAGTTCACGCTCGAGCGCATTCAGTCGCTCTATGAGAACACGGTTGAGTACAACCTGTCCGACAGCGGCGTGCATCCTTATTCCCTGCGTGAGCTTCTGACACCCGAACAACAGAGCCAGGTGCTCGACGTGGAACTCGGCTACGGCTGGACCAACGGCCGCGTGGAACTGCGCCAGGCCATCGCCAATCTGCATCCCAACCGCACCGCCGATCACGTGATGGTCACCAACGGCTCGGCCGAGGCGAATTTCATTCTTGTCATGTCGCTTCTGGAGCCCGGTGACGAACTCGTGGTCTTCGTTCCGAATTACCTGCAGATCTGGGGCTGGGCCAAAGCCATCGGCGTGAGCGTCAAGGAGGTCCTGCTGCGCGAGGAACTCGGATGGACGCCTGATTTGGACGACGTGCGCAAGGCCATCACGAGCCGCACGAAGATGATGACGATCTGCAACCCCAACAACCCGACCGGCGCCGTCCTGTCACGTGAGACGATGGACGGTCTCGTGGCCATCGCCCGGGAGCACGGCATCTATCTGCATGCCGACGAAGTCTACAAGGGCGCGGAGCTCGACCAGGATGAGCCTCCGAGCTTCGCGGATCTCTACGAGAAGGCCATCGTGACGAACGGCCTGTCGAAGGCGATGGCGCTGCCCGGCCTGCGCATCGGCTGGCTCGTTGGCCCCGTCGAGGAGATCTACACGACTTGGCAGCGCAAGGACTACACCTCGATCACGACGGGGGCCGTCAGCGAGTTCGTGGCGGAAATCGCCGTGCAGCCCGCCAAGCGGCAGGAGATCCTGTCCCGCAGCAAGCGCATCCTGCGCGAGAACCTCGCCCTGCTGCAGCGCTGGGTCGATGCCAACAGCGACCTCTTCTCCTTCGTGCCGCCCAAGGCCGGCGGCATGGCCTTCATCCGCTATGCCATGCCCATGAACTCGACCGAGCTGGTGCATCGCCTGCGCGAGGAGCGCGGCGTCATGCTTCTGCCGGGTGATGTCTACGGCATGGATCGTTACATCAGGATCGGCATCGGCGCTCCCGCCCACCATCTGGAAGCCGGATTGGAACGGCTCGCCGCCTTCGTGCGCGCGCAGGTCAAATGAGCCGCACGCGCAAAATTGGCGCGAGGGCGGCGCCCTCGCCGGAGCTGGCGAGCTATGTGCCCGTCTGCGACGCCATCGCGCTGCTCTTCCAGCCCTATGCGGAAGTGGTGCTCCACGATCTCTCCACCGAGACCGTGGTGCATCTCTCCAATCCCTTTTCCAAGCGCGAGCTCGGCGAACCATCGCTTCTGCACGAGATCGACTTCAAGCCGTCCGACATCATCATCGGGCCTTATGAAAAGGTGAACTGGGACGGGCGGCGCATCAAATCGGTCAGTGCCGTCCTGCGGACGCATGAGAAAGCGATAGGCATTCTCTGCATCAACGTGGACGTCTCGCATTTCCACGCCGTCATGCAGACGCTGACCGCGCTTGTCGCCGTGCCGCAATCGCCTGAGAAGCCGGCTTCGCTGTTCAAGGAAGACTGGCATGAACGCATCAACGAATACATCCAGTCCTGGATCCGCGAACGCGGCCTGACCATCGCCGAGATGAGCCGCGCACAGAAGCAGCAGCTCGTCACGGATCTTGCCGGCGACGGCGCCTTCGGCGGTCGCAACGCGGCCGCCTATATCTCGCGCGTGTTGGGACTGGGACGCGCCACGGTCTACAATTACCTCAAGAAGGATCAGTCCTGAGGCAGAAGCGCATCGCGCAATGCCTGCCAGCTCTCCCGGTCCGGCGCACTGATGAGGCCGCCGCCGCGGTTGACGGGACGATAGGGCGAACCGTCGAAATGCGCCGTGTAGCCGCCGGCCTCGCGATGGATCAGCCATCCGGCCGCGTGATCCCAGGGCATCACGCTCGACGAGAACGAGAAATGCAGGTGACCGGCGGCCGTCTGTCGATAGGTATGCGCCGCGCAGCGCAGATCCGCCGCCATGGCGACCTTCGGAAGATTGCCCGTCACCACGGGACGAAGATCCTCCGGCAGATAGCGCCAAGAAACGTTGCCCGCCATCTGCGACAGGGGCGCCGTCGCGGCGACCCGAAGCGGGCTGGTGCCGCCGTCGGGGCGTTGGATCCATGCGCCTTCGCCGCGAACGGCCATGGCCCAGTCATCGGAAATGGGGTCCAGGATCACCCCGCAGACGATCTCGCCCTTGGCGAGAACCGCCGCCATCACGCCGAAGAGCGGAAGGCCCGAGGCAAAGTTCAAGGTGCCGTCGACGGGATCGAGGATGAAGGCGAGGTCGGCGTCGCCGATCCCGTCGAGCAGGCTCGCATCCCGGCTGACGCCCTCCTCGCCGACGACGAGCGCTCCCGGGAACCGGCGCAGGAGCTCGGCCTCGATGACACGCTCGGCAGCCTCGTCCGCATCCGTCACGAGGTCGAGCTGCGACGTCTTCGTCCGGATCGCATCGGCCGACAAGTTGCGGAAGCGCGGCAGGATCTCGGCTCGAGCCGTCGTCCTGAGGATATCCGCAACGACAAGTGCATCGGCTCGGTTGAAGGTCATGGGCTTGCTGTTCCTGCTATGCCGGCAATGGGTCAGATCATTTCGAGCGGGCGCTTGCGCCGGGGCGGCGGAAACTCCGAATCGATGGCCTCAAGATCGTCGCCATCAAGGCGGATCTCAAGCGCTCGATGATTGTCCCGCACATGATCCTCGCTCGATGCCTTCGGGATCGCGATCACATCGGGCTGGTGCAGGAGCCAGGCCAGGGCGATCTGGAACGGGCTTGCTCCATGTTTCCGGGCGATGCTTTCCAGCACGCCGCCGTGTGGAAGCCTGCCCTGCTCGATCGGGCTGTAGGCCATGAGCGGCATGCGGTGATCGTGCATCCACGGGATGAGATCGAATTCCGGTCCTCTCCGGCTCACATTGTAGAGCACCTGATTGGTGACACAGTTCCTTCCCTCGGGAATTGCGAACAGCTCCTCCATGTCACTGGTATCGAAGTTGCTCACGCCCCAGTGACGGATCTTGCCGGCGCGGCGAAGCTCCTCGAAACCGGCGACGGTTTCCTCCAGCGGCACGCCGCCGCGCCAATGCAGGAGATAGAGATCCAGCCGGTCCGTCTTCAGACGCCCGAGGCTGCGCTCGCAGGCCTGCATCACGCCTTGGCGGCTCGCATTGTGAGGATAGACCTTGCTCACGAGGAAGAGCCGGTCCCGTTGCCCGGCGAGCGCCTCAGCGACGAGTTGCTCCGCCGCGCCCTCGCCATACATTTCCGCCGTGTCGATGAGCGTCATGCCGAGCTCGACGCCGAGGCGGAGCGCGTCGATTTCCTGAGCACGGCGGTTCGCCCTCTCGGCCATCTGCCAGGTTCCCTGCCCGAGAGCCGGAACGGTTTTGCCACCCGGCAACGTCACTTCAAGGCTCATGTCGCGGTCTCCGCCTGGAGCGATCTTCGCTCGGGAACGTCATGTCTGCTTGTAGGAAGGGCTCAGCGCCCTGCGCGTGTCATGGCGCTCGGACGATCACTGCAGGCGCGGTCCCTTCATGAAGCGACCCCGATCGGCGGACCGGACCGTCACGTCGAACGTGTCCCCCTCCCGCTCGAGCGTGAGCGGGACATCGACGCCCGCGGCGCCCAAGCCCCAGATCGCGCGGTAGAACTCCGCCAGGGAAGTCACCGTTTGGCCGGCCACCGCGTGGATCTGATCTCCGGCCCTCAAGCCGGCCCGCTGCGCCGGAGCGTCCCCGGCCAGGCCAATGACCGTGATCTGATCGTCCTCCGCTTCCGCGACATAGAATCCGAGCCACGGCCGCGGTTCGCTCTTGGTCCGCCCGACGGTCAGGAGATCGTCCAGGATCGGCTTCAGAAGGTCGATCGGCACACTCATGTTGAGAGGCACCACGGTGCCGCCGGAGGCCTGATGCTGGA
>Ga0182740_1002591_pt1 | contig 10859 bp, 11 predicted proteins | sample eDN5th37CKraftBY_FD_128872 | JGI IMG/M metagenome (GOLD analysis project Ga0182740, IMG submission 128872) | Enriched backyard soil microbial communities from Emeryville, California, USA - eDNA 5th pass 37_C Kraft BY (version 2) (version 2) | ecosystem: Environmental > Terrestrial > Soil >...
GCTATCTGGCCGACAACTACATTGAAGCGGCCAAAGCGCTGTCCCTTCAGCCGCAAGAGCTTGGCATGCTGGCGCGCAACGGCATAGAAGCATCCTTTTTGCCCGAGAACGGCAAAATGTCGCTTATGGCCGAGCTGGACCGCTACCTGGCCGACGCGCCATTGGCCGATTGAAACGCGCCCGCCTCGCAGATATATAGGTTGGGCACTGCGCACCTCGAAGCTTGCCACGCCGCCGGCTTCGTTAGGCATGGAACGCCCTGACACAATGGCTCGGCCCGCATCGGACAAGCATAAAAGCAAAAACCCACCTCTTTTGAGGTGGGTTTTTGCGTTCCGGGGCCGCCGTGGCGGCTTACGGAAGATAAGGCTTAGATAACCTGGATCGACTTGGCTTGAGGACCTTTCTGGCCTTCGGCAGCCACGTACGAAACGCGCTGGTTTTCTTCCAGGGTTTTGAAGCCCGTGCCCATGATGTCGGTGTGGTGGGCGAAAAGGTCTTTACCGCCCGACTCGGGCTTGATGAAGCCGTAGCCTTTTTCGTTGTTGAACCATTTAACAATACCAGTTTCAGTTTGCATTTTTGCAACCCTTAAAAAAAGATGGGCGAGTTTGCCCGGGAACAGACTATCAAGGGTGGAGATGGAGCAAAAAAGTACTGTTTTTGGTACTGATTGGACAAACTACAACGAACTTGAAAATCTAGCGGCCCATCGTAGCGGCCGCCTATGGCGAAGTCAAGCGATAATTAGGGAAACACTCAATTATTTTGCGACAAGACGTTTTGGCCCGTATCGACGGCATGCGCCTTGCCGTCAGCCGACCTCATGCAAAAACTGAACCGTGACTTCTACAACCGCGATACCGAGACCGTGGCCCGCGCCCTGCTTGGCAAGATCCTGGTGCATCATGTGCAGGGTGTGCCGCGCATGGCCCGCATCGTCGAGGTTGAGGCCTACCTGGGGCCCACCGACCTGGCCGCGCACTCCTCCAAGGGGCTGACCCGCCGTACGCGGGCCATGTTCGGCCCGCCTGGGCACGCTTACGTCTACCTGATCTACGGCATGCACCATTGCATGAACGTGGTGACCGAACCCGAGGGCAGCGGCACGGGCGTACTGCTGCGCGCCGTCGAGCCCCTAGCCAATGTCGAAGGCAATACACGCGGTCCCGGCCTGCTCACCCGCGCCATGGGGATCGACCTCAGCCACTATGGCCATGACCTCTGCAGCGACGAACTGCATCTGCTTGAACCGGAAGATGCCCAGGCGCCCCAAGTCGTAGCCACACCTCGGGTGGGGGTGGGCTACGCCAAAGAATGGGCCGATAAGCCCCTGCGCTTCTACATTGCCGGAAATCCGCACATTTCACGCAAATAAAAGGGTGCATGGCCACTGCCCCTGCGCTGACCCTGCCACCTCCCCCGCCACTGCCTCGGCGCCGTGGCGGGCCGGTGGACCACGCATCCACCACGCCGCCACGCATTCGCCGCGTGCCCAGGCCAGCCCAGGGCGGGCCGGCCTTAGCGCAGCACCACCAGTTCCGGAATGCAGTCTTCGCCGCAAAACACGATGGCATTCTGATCGAAGGCCCGAGCCAGGCGGCAGGCATCGTGGCGCGCTATGCCCAGCACCAGAAAACTGGCTTCCGCCGGCCACGGGCCCGATATATGCTTGCCACTTGCCGGAAGGCTGCACCAGCCCTCATGGGCAATCGCCTCGCCAAGGCGCTGCTGGCGTTCGGCGTTTTCGCTGTCCGTCAGCAAGCGGCTGCGGGGGTTGCACGCGGTGATGAAGGCACTTGAGGCCACACCCGATTGCCGGTGCAGCAGAAGCAGGGCCGGACTGGCCAGGCCGATTCTCAGGACGAAGGGCTGCGGCGCCTCGACCCTGTATTCGGTCTGCCGATAGGCCGTAAGTGTGGAAGCAGGAATACGGGATGTCGACATGGCCGTATGGAAAGAAGAACGACTGAGATCGAATAACCACTGCAAGCCGCGTGCGCAGGATTCCGTCCGGGCGCAAACGCCGGCCTGAAGGAAGGATGCCCATGCCCCGCTACGCCAAGATTCTGATCGGCATTGTACTGGCCCTGGCGCTGCTCATAGCCGTCGCGCTGACCGTGGCGGCAACCTTCAACTGGAACTATGCCAGGCCCTGGGTGGGACGGCAGCTTAGCGCCCTGACACACCGCGAGGTGGAAATCCGGGGAGACCTGCAACTGCACTGGAAGCGGCCCGTGGAACGCAGCGGGTGGAAGGGCTGGCTGCCCTGGCCCGAAATCACCGCCAATGACATCCGCGTGAGCCATCCAAAGTGGACGGCCGGCGAACAGGACATGGGCCATGCGGGCCAGCTCAAATTGCTGGTCGATCCGGTGCCTCTGTTCGCCAACACGCTGCGCGTCGCCAGCCTGGAACTCAAGGACGCCGACCTGGACCTCGTGCGCACCGAAAGCGGCGCCAGCAACTGGACGCTGAGCGAAAAGGCGGAACCACGCAAGCAAGCGGCCAAATGGCAATTCGCCTTACTACGGCTGGGGATGGAGAACGTGAACATACGTTTGCGCGACCCGAAATTGGCACTGGATCTGCGGGCCACGCTGGACTCACTGGAACAGGCCGGGGCGCAAGGCTACAGCGTAGGCTGGAAGGCACAGGGGCACTACAAGGAAGGCACGATATCCGGCAGCGGCAAGGCCGGCGGCCTGCTCTCGCTTCAGCAAAGCAGCCCCGACGCCGACCAGCCCTTTCCGCTTCAGGCCGATCTCAAGGTGGGCGACACCACCATACAATTCGAAGGCTCCATCACTCGCCCGACCCAGCTTGCCGCCCTGGACCTGACCCTGGACCTGAAAGGCGCGACCATGGCCGACCTGAACCCGCTGATCGGCATCGCCCTGCCCAACACCCCTCCCTACCACACGCAAGGCCGGTTGACGGCGGACCTGGCCAGCGAAAACGACGTCTGGCGCTACCGCGACTTCCAGGGAACGGTCGGTTCCAGCGACCTGAACGGCACTCTGGAATTCCATGTGCGCAAGCCGCGCTCCTTTCTTACCGGATCAGTGCAGTCCGAGCTGTTGCGCTTCAAGGACCTGGGCCCCTTGATCGGCGTGGACAAGCGGGAAGAAGCCAAGGGCGAGGCCAAGAAACAACCCGACGGCAAGGCGCTGCCGGTCGACACTATCAACACCAAAAGCTGGGGCGTGATGGACGCCGACGTACGTTTTAAGGGCAAGAAGATCGTGCGCAACGAGAACCTGCCCCTGGACGACATCGAGGCCCACATCAAGCTGGACAACAGGCTGCTGACCCTGACCCCGCTGAACTTCGGCGTGGCCGGCGGCAAGCTGCGCACCAACATCGAGTTGAACGGGCGCCAGGAGCAGATAAAGGCGCGGCTCGAGGCCGCGGCCCGAGGCCTGCAGCTGCGCAAGTTGCTGCGCGGCGCCGAATCGATGCGCGCCAGCCTGGGCACCGTGCACGCCGACGCCTCGCTGTCCAGCCAGGGCGAATCGTTGTCACAACTGCTGGGCCGCTCCAACGGAGAACTGAAGGCCGTCGTCACCAAGGGGACGGTCAGCCATTTTCTGCTGGAAGCCGCCGGCCTGAACATCGCCGACATGATCATCGTCAAGCTGTTCGGCGATGAACAGATCGTGCTCAATTGCCTGGCCGCCGACTTCGATGTCAAGAACGGCCTCATGCACACCCGGGCGTTCAAGCTGGACACCGAGGACGCCACCATTGACATCACCGGCAACGTCAACCTCGCCACCGAAAAGCTGGACCTGGACATCGACCCCGAGAACAAATCGCTGCGCATTTTCACGCTGCGCACGCCGCTGTATGTACGCGGCACATTCAAGGACCCCGACATCGGCGTGCACGAGGGCCCCATCGCGGCGCGCGCGGGTGCCGCCGTGGCGCTGGGCGTCATTGCAACGCCCCTGGCGGCCATCCTTCCGCTGTTGAACCTGGGCACCGACGACTCGAACGACTGCGTCCCGCTGATGAAGGCCGCCACCCAGGACACCGAAGCGCCGGCGCCGGGCAAGCAGAAATAGCGGTCCTGCCGCGATGGCAATCCCCTTCTGCGCAAGGGAATGCGGCGGGCGTCCCGGCGCATGGGTGTGCATGCAGCCCCTAGGGCCTGTTAGCGCCCCACGCGCGAGAGATTCATCAGGCGCACGCTGCGATCGATCAGCACCGTAAGCAGAACCATCACAATAAGATAGGTGCTGGCGCGCTCGAAGCGGAACCATTCAAAATTGAAATTGAATTGAAAACCCAGCCCACCCACGCCGATCAGGCCCAGAACCACCGCCGCCCGGACATTGCTTTCAAACTGGAAAAAGGCATAGGTCATCCAGTCGCGCCAGGCCAGGGGCACGGCCACCAGGGCGTAAGTCATGCGGCGCGATGCGCCGCAGGTGGGTTCAAAGCGCCGCAGCGGCTGGTTGTCGACCGCTTCGCCAAACACGCGCGTCAGCACGCCCAGGGTATGGGCCGCAATGGCGAGCGTGCCGGCCACCAGCCCGGGGCCGAAGAAGGCAATGAAAAGAAAGGCCCACATCACCTCGGGCACGCCGCGTGCGATCATGGCCGTGGCGCGCGCGGCCGCCAGCTGCAGCCCCCGCCACGCCCGCAGCCAGCGCGGCGCGGTTTCGCCGCTGAATCGTTCGGAATACAGCTGGAAAGCGGCCGAATGCGGATAGGTCAGCAAGATGGCGGCAAACACCCCCAGCACGGTTCCAACCACCGCAATCGCCAACGGTACAGCGGCTGACTCCACGGCCCGCCAGACGAACCACTTGCGCAGCTCGTCCAGCCAGGCGGACCATGCCGCGGGCCGCCAGAAGTCGGCCGGGCCGTATTGCGCGAACAGGTCGACCGTCTTGCCCTGGGCCCGCCGCTTGGCGACCGCCTCGGCTGGACCGGCCCCGATCGCCGGCAGATCGAGTTCAGGCGACAACAGGCGGTGGAAGAAGCCCAGGTTGCCCCAGGCCTTGCCTGTAAAGAGTTCGGCCGCGGGCGCCAGATGGTTGCGGGGCACGCCCCCTTCGCCGGCCCGGTTGCCCCACCCCATGAACCACAGCGACCAGACCACCACCGCAATGACGAAGCCCATCGCGTACCATGGCCGCAACGGCGGCCGCGACGCCGCCACGGCCTTTGCGGCGGCATCGACTTGCGGCGCCCGGCTTGCCGCGCGGGCGGCATCGCCCCTTAACAGGCTGCGCACGTGGTTGCTTGCCAGATCGGCCGTCAGTGTCAGCAGCAAGGTAAAGAAGATAAGCGTGCCGACCTTGTCCCAGGCGCCGAAACGGATCTGATACCAGATCTCGGAGCCCAGGCCGCCGCCGCCCACCGCGCCGATGACGGCCGCATTGCGGATGGCGCACTCGGCCCTCATCAAAGTAAACGACAGCACGTTGCGCGAGGCCAGGGGACGGATGCCGTACAGGAACGTGGCCAGGCGCCCGCCGCCCTGGCTTCTGACCTGGGCATAGCGCGCTTCGTCCACACCGTCCCACAGTTCGCTGTAGACCTTGGCCAGTATGCCGGTGATGTTCAGCGCCAGGGCCAGCGCGCCGGTCAGCGGCCCCAGGCCTATCATGGCCACCAGGATGATCGCCCAGACGAAATCGGGTACGGCCCGCAGTATGTCCTGAAGCAGCCGGCACGCCGCGCACAACAGGGCCGCCGGCGAACGCAAGGGAAAGTGGCGCCATAGGCGCAGAAACCTGCCTTGGGGCAGCCGGGAACCAATGAAACCGCCCCGCTCTTCCCCCACGCACACCGCGCGGCTTGCCCCCATGGCCAGCGGCCAGGCAAACAGGACGGCGAGGGTGGTTCCCAACACGGCCGCCGACAGGGTTTGCAGGGTCAGGTCCCATGAATGCCAAAGAAATTCGGCCGACAGATCGGGCGAAAGAAAGGCGGCCAGCCAGGCGCCCATTCGGCTGGCGGCCTCGGCCCGGCGCCGCGCATCGGTCAGCGCGGCCCAGTCCCACTCGACCGCAAAACAGGCCGCCAGCAAGGCCAAAGCCAGCATCAGCAGCGCAATGAAACTGCCCAGCGGGCGCCGCCCATGGCGCCGCAGCGCCGGCGAGTCGAGCGTCGTCATGCCGGCAACGCCATCTCGTCCAGATGCAGGGCTCGATATTCGGCCCCGTACAGTTCGCGCAGCAGGTGCTGGCTGATGTCGGCCGGCGCGCCTTGCCAGAACACCTCGCCCGCCCGCAAGGCGATGACGCGGTCGAAGTTGCCCTGCAGCAGGTCGAGCGTATGCAGGTTGACAAGCAAGGTCGCCCCGTCGCGGCCGGCAAGCTCGCACAACAAGCCGATAATTTCCTGGCCCAGGCGCAGGTCGAGGGCGCTGACGGGCTCGTCGGCCAGCACCAGGCGGGGTTGCTGCACGATAAGCCGAGCCACGGCGACGCGCTGCTGCTGCCCGCCCGAAAGCTCGTCGGGCAAGGACCACAGCCGCTCGGCCAGTTCCACCCGGGACAAGGCCGCCGTGGCCCGGCCCAGTTCTTGCGGCCACAACAGCGACCACAAGGCACGCGGCAGCCACCAATGGCCCAGCCTGCCCATCAGCACATTGTGCACCACCCGCAGCTGCGGGATGAGGTTGTCTTGCTGGTGAAGAAAGCCCACTTCGCGCCGCAGGCGCGCCAGGCCCTGGCCCCGCAACTGCGACACATCCTGGCCCAGCGTGGTGACGCGCCCCTCGACCGGCTTGGCCAGCCCCGCAATCAGGCGGAACAGCGTTGTCTTGCCGGCGCCCGAAGGGCCGATGACCGCCACCCGCTCGCCCAGGGCGACAGACACCTCGATGCCGTCGAGCACACGGGCGCGGCCATAGGAGACCGCCGCCCGCTCGATGACGACGGGCGGCACGGATGCCGCCTCGATAGCAGGTTTGTTCATGTCAGCACTTTCGCATAGGGTGCGCCCGCTCGGAACCAGGCCCGAGGCCTGGCCCGCGCCGGCAACAGGCCTCAATTGCCGATGTCTATGCCCGACTCGAGCAGGTCGACCACGCTCTGCCACTCGGAAATGTCGGCTTCGACGAACTTGCCCGCCTTCAGGTACTTGAGCACCTTGGCGCCGTCTTCATTGCTGGCATCCAGGGTCAGCAAGGCGGCGCGCAACTTGCCCAGCAACTCGGGACCCAGGTCGCTGCGGGCCGTCAGCGCGTAGTCGATATAAGGCGGCGTCTTGTAAATGATGGGAGCCTTGGCCTGCAGTTCGCCAGGGGCCTTGTCCCAGCTTGCATAGTTGAGCGCCCCGACATCATGAGTGCCGTCGGCCACCATCTGCATGACGACGTCGTGGCTGCCTGAATAGGCGACGGTGCGAAACACTTTCTCGGGTGTGGTGCCGGTTTGGTCGATGAAGAACTTGCGGGGCATGACGTGGCCCGAGGTGCTGCTTTTGCTGCCAAAGGTAAAGGTCCAGTCTTTGCCCTGGGCCGCCTTGGCCAATTCGCCCAGGTCGGCGAGCTGGCCAAGCCCCGTGTCGGGGTTGGCGATGAAATAGCTGACAAAGCCCTTGTCGATGTCGCGGGAACCCAGGACGGTAATGCCGTCGCCCATCTGCATGCGTGCCTGGGCGATTGTAACGCCCCCCAGCCAGGCAAGATGGGCGCGGCCCGTGGCCAGGGCCGTAACGCTGGCGGCATAGTTTTCCACGTGCATGTATTCCACCGGAATGCCGACGGCCTGGCCCAGGTAGCTGGCCAGCGCGCCGAAGTTCTCGCGCATGCGGTCTGCGTCGCCGTCGTCGGGGATGGCGGTAATAATGAGTTTCGAAGGAGCTGGCTGGGCGACGGCGAAGGCGCCGGGGGTCAGAGAGAAGGTGGCGAAAAGAGCCAGGGCGGACAGAGAAAGCAGATACTTCCTGCGCACGGCAGAGAATGTATTCATGGCATCACTCCAGAGATGGATTCGATCGGGGCAAAAAAACCAGGCCGAATGGCGCTGGGGCGGAGCTGAACCGCTCCTGAACGGCACCGGGCCATCCTAGCACCGGAATAGGGTGGTGTCGAGATACCGGCCAAACGCCGGGCGCTTGACAGAAAAAGAGCGGAAAACGTTCTTGCTCCTGGGGGCGATGTTGCCGAAAATGTCGTCTCAATCACGAAACGCGACAGTTCCGCCCAAGCAAGAATCAGATCCGGACCCCTCATGGCCATAGACCCCGACGAATACCGCATCGACCCGGACAAGCCATTTCGCCTCGGGGACGCAGCCACCCTCGTCCCGCCCCACTACGATTCCAAAGACGACTACCGCGCCAAGCTGGACGGCTGCGTCGAAGAGCTGGACGAGCTCCAGGAAAAACTCTATTCGTCGGCCAGCCATGCCGTTCTCTTCATTTTCCAGGCCATGGACGCCGCCGGCAAGGACAGCACCATCCGGGCCGTTTTTTCAGGCGTGAATCCCCAGGGCTGCAATGTCTCGTCCTTCAAGCAGCCCACCGAACTCGAATTGGCGCACGACTTCCTGTGGCGCTCCAGCCTGCATTTGCCCCGGCGGGGGATGATAGGCGTCTTCAACCGCTCGTACTATGAAGAAGTTCTGATCGCGCGCGTGCACCCCGAAGTCCTGGCGGCCCAGCGCATTCCCGGCGCCCCGAACGGCGGCAAGGTCTGGCAGCAGCGCTACCGGTCGATCACTGAATTCGAGGCGCATCTTTCCCGAAACGGCACGCGTATCGTGAAGTTCTTCCTGAATGTCTCGAAAAGCGAACAGGGGCAGCGCCTGCTGGATAGGATCGACACACCGCGCAAGAACTGGAAGTTCGACCCCAACGATCTGTACGAGCGCCAGTTCTGGCCCCAATACACAGAGGCCTACGAAGCCTGCCTGAACGCCACCAGCACCAAAGAAGCGCCCTGGTATGTCATACCCGCGGACGACAAGCAGAACATGCGCCTGATCGTTTCACGCATTGTGCTGCACACACTGAAGAAGCTGGACCTGGCCTTTCCCACGGTAAGCGAAGACCAACTGAAGGCAATGCGACAGGCACGCGACGACCTGAAGGAAACCGAATAGCCGGCAGCGCGGAAGATGTGCGGCCAACCTCTCCGCCGCACATCACGCCATAAGAATAAAAGGAGACGCCGTGAGCGAAGAAAAAGCCATCATCGAGCAAGATCCGGCTCGGCTTGCAAAGGTGTATCAGCTGTGGGACGAGCTGGCCGACATGGATGCCGCGCACATCGACGAGGGCCGCAATCATCTGCTTCAAGGCCTGTGCGAACTGGCGGGCGCCCACAACGCATCGTGGGTGGGCGCCGTTCGCATGGGCGAGCCGCTGCCGGCGGACCCGGTGCTGGGCTGGCGGCCACGACTGATCCATCATCTGCACCCCACCGTAACCCTGGACGATGCGGCCGAGAAGCAGCGGCGCATGCTGGAAACAGGCCTGGTCGACATAAGCACCGTCCGCAACGTGGCGGGCGCGGGCCACTTCCGCACGAATCGGCTGGCAGACCTTGTGCCACCGGAATGGTTTCGGGGCGACTACTACAAGACCTACTATCTGGCGCATAACCATCACGACGCCATCTGGGCCGGCGTGCCCATCAATGCCGATACCGAAATCTACTTCGGCATATACCGCCACACACCGGAACAGGGTTTTTCCACCCTTGACCGCGACATCGTCGCCTACGCCCTGCGCGGCCTGCGCTGGTTCTTCCGCCAGCAAATGCTCAGTCATGGCCTGCTGCTGACCACTTCCCCCCTTACCCGCACCGAACACGCCGTGCTGCAGGGGCTTTTGCGGGGCCTGCCTGAAAAACAGATTGCCGCCAACGTCGGGCAAAGCCCCAACACCACCCACGAATATGTAACCCGCATATTCCGTAAATATGCCGTTCGCAACCGGTCGGCGCTGATGGCGTTATGGCTGGGCCAAGGCCCCGCGCAAGCCGTGCCTGATCCCGGCAGCAACACATCGTGACGGACGGCAAGACGCCAGGCCTTTGACGGGCCGGCCCCGGCGTTTTCCGCGCCAGGCATGCTATATGCTCGAAAGCTTTCCCATACCCCGCCGGCAGCTCATCGAGCCACCCGGGAATGGGAAGCCAGGAGTCATACCATGCCGCAAAACCAACCCAATCAGCCCCAAAAACAGCAAGCCCCGGGGCAGCAGGACCAAAGCAAGTCAGGACAGCAGCAAGGCGCAAAGCCCGGCCAACAAGGCCAGTCCGGGCAGAAGCATCAGCAGGACAAACGGTAAGCTCGATGCGTCTTAGGCTAACTGCCTTTCAAGTCCCTTCTTAGCCTTACCACCCGCTTCGGCGGGTTTTTCTTTTGGCTGTTCGAGGCAAAGCTGGACGCGACGGCGGGCGGGCAGTATGTTACTAGCTTCCGCACTGATAACGTACCGGAGAAATCATGCCTAATACGATCGAGCCGTTATCTCTTGATATTTTGAATGCAAAGACCGAGGCTCTTTTCAATGCAGTGCAGATCATCTGCACTCACTTGAGCCCAGAGCAGATGCGCTCAATTTCCCAGATCCTGAAAGTCACTGCAGATGCACAGTTTTCAGACCCAGGCCACGGCCACACTTCGGAGCAGGCCAAAGCCCTCGGAGCCGACGTTTCACGGCAACTGGCCGAGACCATCGATCAACATATTGCTGCCACACACCGAATCTAACCCAAAGGCAGGGTCCGCAATGGCAAAGCACTACCGTGGTGGGGATCGCAAAAGCTTCTGGGGCTCTTCATCATAAAAGGGGGACGATCGACATTCGCTAGACTTGTTTTTGCGAAGAACACGTCTAACGGAAGCAATGCCGATGTCCCCAATCGATTCTATCCTAGGGATCCC
>Ga0182740_1002592_pt1 | contig 10859 bp, 6 predicted proteins | sample eDN5th37CKraftBY_FD_128872 | JGI IMG/M metagenome (GOLD analysis project Ga0182740, IMG submission 128872) | Enriched backyard soil microbial communities from Emeryville, California, USA - eDNA 5th pass 37_C Kraft BY (version 2) (version 2) | ecosystem: Environmental > Terrestrial > Soil >...
CTGGTAGGCATGATGGTTGTTGTGCCAGCCCTCGCCCATGGTGAAGAAGGCCAGGAGCCAGTTGTTGCGGGAATCGTCACCGGTCACGTAGCGCTTCGAGCCATGCACGTGCGCGAGCGAGTTGATGCAGAAGGTGGCATGATAGACCGCTACCGTGCTCCAGAAGAAGCCGACCACGAGGCCCGGCCAGCCGGCGAGCAGGAAGGTGATTACGGCCAGCACGGCAGCAGGCACCAACTCGAACTTATGCAGCCACATCAGTTCCGGATACTTGGTGAAGTCGCCGACCTTCACGAGATCGACGGTGTCGTGTTTGCGAGCGAAGATCCAGCCCACATGGGCAAAGAGGAAGCCGGTGTGCCGGGGTGAATGCACGTCGTGTTCGGTATCGGAGAACAGGTGATGGTGCCGGTGCTTAGCGGCCCACCACAGCACACTTTTCTGGGCAGAGCTCTGGGCAAGGCAAGCGAGGATGAACTGGAACACGCGGCTCGTAGCATACGAGCGGTGCGAGAAGTAGCGATGGTAGCCCGCCGTGATCCCGAACATCCGCAGCCAGTACAGTGCAACGCCGAGCGCCGCAGCTTCCCACGTGATGCCGGTCCAGATGGCAGCGAAGCACGCGGCGTGGACGAGGAGAAAAGGGATCACCTGCGGGTAAATGATATCGTCATGATCACCATGAGCATGGTGCGGCGCGTTGGAGGGTGTGGGAGAACTCATTCTGTGCCCGGAGTTTGGTTGCGATTGTTGGGCATGCGCTGTCCCGCACGCTCATTTGGACAAATCGTTTAGCTGTAAACCACCCGAACGAGAAGACAGATTTGGTGCGACTTAGCGGACCTGTTGAGAAGGAGCTGACAGCACTGATTTCATGAACGGCATGTCGCGCTGGCTGTCCTTGCACGGCTCGTCCCGGTATCGCGACGGTTCATGGCTAGAAAAGCATCTGCCGCGCGCCCCCAGTGCCCGGTTGGTCTGGCCTATACGAAGGCCAAAGCTCCTTGACACCAATCACACCGAGCATCGCCTTAGTCCGACGATGTGGCGAAATGCTCGCATGCGCGTTCTAAGAGGGGCACATCACACGCTATAACATATATAAAAAATTACAGGTCCGTGATGAAAGGAAGCGTCGACTGCGTCCTTGCGCGTACCGCAGCCGGCAAGGAGAAGGGCTCCGAAGAGCCCTTCCAATTCGGTTAGCGACGTACCATTCGGCAGTTCTGGACGCGTTCTCTGATAATCCTTCCGCGAACCCGTTTCGTCACCGTTTCCCATTTGCACACCCGACGCGGCGGTGCGATACGGCGGCCAGGATGATACTGAGCCTGGACAATGCCCGCCTGCCCGGAAAGAGCGGGCACCGGTAGGACGGGTGCGGCCTGCGAAGCAGTTCCGCTCAGGCTAATCAATGCAGACAGAGCAACAGCAGCAAAGCCGAGTCTTCCAAAAGTCATAGGTGATCCTTGTCTTGTTGAGCCCCCGACCGCGCAAAGACACCCTGTGGAACTAACAACAGGTTAACCGCTGATCACGGGAATCTTCCTAATCACGCCGACGCTCCTGGGACGCTGGATGCAAGCCCCCTTGATCAACCAACGAGCGCCGAAATGGGCCGCCCCTCGGAACGTTTCGCTGTTTGGATGCGCGTTAGCTTGCCGTGCAGAAACGACCGTCTCGATCAATGAGCTGTTCTCCATCAGGGCCTTGAGGATTTGCGCCCCAAATCCCCTCTAGGCGTTGAAGACGGACCTTCGACCGCCGCCCCGCGCAGTTGTAGCAGTGGAAGAGTCCTCAGAGCTTGTCAGGATAAGATCTTGAATTCTCCGAAAAAAAGTTTACTGTACTAATCGGTATATTATGCAGCCGCGACGTCCGTGATCTTTCCGCCGTTCCGGCCGCTGGATGGGGAAACCATGGGCCGCCATCGCGAATTCGATCCTGATGAGGCGTTGCACATCGCGCTTCAGGTCTTTCGACGTCGAGGTTACGAGGGCACCTCCATCTCCGACCTGACGGAGGCCATGGGCATCACCCGTCCAAGCCTCTATGCCGCATTTGGCAACAAGGAGGAGCTTTTTCGCCGGACGCTAGACCTCTATGAGCGCCAGCACCTGTGCTTCGCGCACGAGGCTCTCCAGGCGCCGACGGCGCGTGAATCGGTCGAGCGGCTCCTGCGCGGCTATGTCAATGTTCTGACAGATCCCACGAGCCCTCCCGGCTGTCTCGGCGTGAATGGTGCCGTGGCTTGCAGCGAGGAGAACGAGGCTATCCGTGAGGAGCTCGTCGCCCGGCGGCTGGTCAATGAGAACAACCTGCGCGACCGCTTGGAGAAGGCTCGTTCCGATGGAGACTTCCCCGGAGGCGAGGATCCCATCGACTGGGCTCGCTTTATCGTGTCGGTCGGTCTTGGGATGGCGGTCCGGGCCGCGTCAGGCGCCTCACGCGAAGAGCTCCATCGGGTGGTCGACGTAGCCATGCGAACCTGGCCGGCCAAGCCAAGTTGAGTTCCAGGATCGACGCCTGCTCCTCAGTGGGACAGCGCGTTGGCTCCATCGAATGTGCGTTTGATCGGAGTGAGACCTCCTATGGCTTCACACGCGAGATCACGCCGTTCAGGAGAATGGCTTCAGGAGCGTGTCGAGTAGCGAACTTGCATAGCCCGGTCTGGCATCCTACTCTCCACCTCACGATGTTCATGTCCACATTCTTCCCCCTCATCTGAACGACTTCCGTCGTAGCGGCGCAACGAGCGCCAATCAGGTTTCACGGCCGATCACAAATGACGGCCGAACGGGAGTAGTATGGATATGCCGAAAATCGGTTCCTCCGATATGAGCAGCGATCAGATCAACGATTTCATTGAGCAAGGCTACCTGAAGCTCGAACAGGCTTTCGATGCCGAGCTCGCCCGACAGGGACAGGACGAGCTCTGGGCAGCGATGGGGCTTTCGCCCGACGAGCCGCACACATGGACACGGTCGGTCATCCGCCTTGGCTTCATGTCGAGGCCGACCTTTGTTACGGCCGCGAACACCCCGCGGCTGCACCGCGCTTATGATGCGCTCGTCGGCGAAGGACGCTGGCAGAGGCCGAACGGCCTTGGAACGTTTCCGATCCGGTTCCCTTCCGAGGATGATCCGGGTGATGGTGGCTGGCATGTCGACATGAGCTTCGGGGTGGAGAACTCCGACTTCATGCAGTGGCGTGTCAACGTGAAAAGCCGCGGCCGTGCGTTGCTGATGCTCTTCTTGTTCTCGGATGTGGGCCAGCACGACGCCCCGACAGTCATCCGCAAAGGCTCCCATGCCCATGTTGCCCGGCAGCTGCTGCCTCATGGGGAGAACGGCCTGACGCTCGAAGAGCTTGCAGCCGATGGGTTTGTATCGACGGATCGCTGTGACGAGGCTCTGGCTACTGGGCGGGCAGGCACCGTCTATTTGTGCCACCCGTTCCTTGTCCATCGGGCGCAGCCGCACCGGGGGACGCAGCCCCGGTTCATGGCGCAGCCGCCGCTTCTGCCCAAAGGTGAGTTCGACCCTGCATTGCCGCCATCACCCGTGCAGATGGCCATCCGGAAGGCATGCGGCCTGACCTTCTGATGTTTGGGCCCGGAGCCGATGACGGGCTCCGGGCCTCTGTCGTGTTGTGAGCAGAACGATGCGCTCTGCAAAGAAAAAGAGAGGAAGCGCGGCCTCAGGCGGCGCCTCCTCATGCTTGTTCAGTTCACCAACTCCTGAACGGAAGGCGCCTTTGCGTCCGAATTCGAGACTGTCGGCTCAGAGTGATGCTGGAGGCGGCGGTTCCCCGTCAGACGGCGGATCAGGACGTAGAAGACCGGCGTGAAAAACAGACCGAAGGCCGTCACTCCGATCATGCCGGAGAACACCGCCACGCCCATGGCGGCCCGCATCTCAGCCCCTGCCCCCGTCGATACCACCAGCGGCACGACGCCCATGATGAAGGCGAGCGAGGTCATCAGGATCGGCCGCAGGCGTAGGCGGCTCGCCTCGATCGCCGCTTCAACGGGAGTGCGGCCCTCGAACTCGAGCTCACGCGCGAACTCCACGATCAGGATCGCGTTCTTCGCCGACAGGCCAACCAGAACGATGAGTCCGATCTGGGTGAACACGTTGTTGTCGCCGGCCGTCAGCCACACGCCGACCAAGGCCGCCAGCAGCGCCAGCGGCACGATCAGAATGATCGACACCGGAAGCGTCAAGCTTTCGTATTGTGCCGCGAGGACCAGGAAGACGAGCAATATGGCGATCGGGAAGACCAGAATGCCCGAATTGCCCGCCAGAATCTCCTGATAGGTCAGCTCGGTCCACTCCGCCCTGAAACCCTTCGGCAAGGTCTCAGTCGCGATCCGTTCGACAGCAGCCTGCGCCTGACCCGACGAATATCCCGGAGCCGCCTGTCCGTTGATGTCGGCCGAAAGGAATCCGTTGTATCGCATCGCTCGCTCCGGTCCCACGCTCGACCGGATGTCCAGCAGAGCCGTCAGCGGAACCATCTCGCCTGAACTCGAACGCACCTTCAGGAAGCCGACATCCTCCGCACGGGCGCGGAACGGAGCATCCGCTTGGACTCGTACCGAGTAAGTCCGCCCGAACTTATTGAAGTCGTTCACGTAGACCGAGCCGAGATAGATCTGCAGCGTGCTGAACACATCCGAGATCGCGACTCCGAGCTGGCGTGCCTTGGCCCGATCGATGTTCGCGTAGAGCTGAGGGACGTTGATCGAATAGCTCGAGAACAATCCCGCAAGCTCGGGCGTTGTTGCCGCTTTGGCCAGGAAGTCCTTCGTCGCGCGGTCGAGCGCCTCGTAGCCGAGGCCGGCCTGGTCCTCGATCTGCAGTTTGAAGCCGCCGATCGTCCCCAGTCCCTGCACCGGCGGTGGGGGGAAGATGGCGGTCACAGCCTCCGTGATGGCGGTGAACTTCTGGTTCAGCTGACCGGCGATCGCCCCAGCACTCAGGCTCGGGTCCCGACGGTCCTCGAAGGGTGCAAGGGTCAGGAACACGATGCCGGCATTCGAGCTGTTGGTAAAGCCGTTGATCGACAGGCCGGGGAACGCGACGGCGTGCTCAACGCCCGGCTGCTTCAGCGCGATGTCGGTCATCTGCCGGATGACGTTTTCGGTCCGGTCGAGGGTCGCGGCATCCGGCAGTTGGGTGAAGCCGACAAGATACTGCTTGTCCTGCCCCGGGACGAAGCCGCCGGGCACGGTCTTGAACAGGAAGCCCGTTGCTCCCAACAAGGCGACATACACGACGAGCATGAGGGTCTTCGTGGTGATCGCCCGCCTCACGCCGGTGCCGTAAGCATCCGATCCTCGATGGAAGACCGCGTTGAAGCGGCGGAACAGCCAGCCGAACAGCGTGTCCATGATCCGGGTGATCCGGTCCTTCGGCGCATGGTGATCACGCAGGAGAAGGGCCGCCAAGGCCGGCGACAGGGTCAGCGAATTGATCGCCGAGATCACTGTCGAGATGGCGATGGTAACGGCGAACTGCTTGTAGAACTGTCCTGTCAGGCCGCTGATGAAGGCAAGTGGAATGAACACGGCCACCAGCACCAGCGCGATGGCGATGATCGGCCCGGAGACCTCCTGCATGGCCCGATAAGTCGCCTGCCGAGGGCTGAGCCCCTTCTCGATGTTCCGCTCCACGTTCTCGACGACCACGATCGCGTCGTCGACAACAATGCCGATGGCCAGCACCAGCCCGAACAGGCTCAGGGCGTTGATGGAGAAGCCCAGGGCCTGGAGGACCGCGAATGTGCCGACGATGGAAACCGGAACAGCCGCGAGAGGAATGATCGAGGCCCGCCATGTCTGCAGGAACAGGATCACCACCAGCACCACGAGCAGCACGGCCTCGAGCAACGTATGGACCACCGCGTCGATCGAGGCGCGCACGAACTGGGTCGTATCGTAGACGATTTGGAAGTCGATACCTTCCGGCATGTTGGCCTTGATATCCGCCATTTCGGCACGAACCTTGTCGGCGATCTCGATGGCATTCGATCCTGGGGCCTGAAGGATCGGGATGGCGACTGCCGGCTTGTTGTTGAGAAGGGACCTCAGGGCATAGTCGGCCGCACCCAGTTCGATGCGGGCGATGTCGCGCAAACGGGTGATCTCTCCCTTTTCGCCCGCCTTGACGATGATATCGCCGAACTGTTCCTCGTCCTGGAGCCGCCCCTGGGCGTTGATCGACAATTGATGATCGATGCCCGGCAGGCCGGGCGAGGCGCCGACGACGCCAGCCGCCGCCTGCACGTTCTGAGCGCGGATCTCATCGACGATGTCGTTCGCCGAGAGTCCATGCTCGCCGATCTTCTGAGGGTCCAGCCAGACGCGCATCGAATAATCGCCCGAGCCGAACAGCTGGACCTGACCCACGCCCTGAATCCGGGCAAGCCGATCCTTGACATTGAGCGCCGCGTAATTGCGCAGATACGTGACGTCGTAGCGGCTGTCGGGCGACAGCAGGTGAACCACCATCATCAGATCCGGCGAACTCTTGACGGTGGTAACGCCTAGACGGCGCACCTCCTCGGGCAACCGAGGCTCGGCCTGCGAGACACGGTTCTGCACGAGTTGCTGCGCCTTGTCGGGATCCGTGCCGAGGGCGAAGGTCACGGTCAGCGTCAACACGCCGTCCGTAGTTGCCTGGCTGCTCATATAGAGCATGTCCTCGACGCCGTTGACGGCCTCCTCGATCGGGGCCGCTACGGTCTCGGAAATGACCTTCGGATTCGCACCCGGATATTGCGCCCGGACGACAACCTGCGGCGGCACGACCTCGGGATATTCGGAGATCGGCAGGACACGCAGGGCGAGCAGACCGACCACGAAGATGAGCACGGACAAAACGCCGGCGAAGACCGGACGATCGATGAAGAAGCGGGAGATGTTCATGATGGCGGCCCTCCAGTCTTTGGGGTGCGATCAATTTTCAGCTGAGGCGGAGGAATGCTGTGTACGGAGCGCAGCGGAAGCCTCGGGCCTATCGGCTTGCGGCGCGATCAAGGCACCCGCACGGACCTTCTGAAGGCCGTCGACGATAATCCGCTCACCCGGATTGAGGCCACTGGTGACGATCCGCCCTCTGTCCACGGACGCGCCGAGCTTGATCTCACGGTAATTCGCCTTGGAATCCGGACTGACGACGAGCACGTATTTCTTGTCCTGGTCGACCCCGATGGCCCGTTCGGGTACGACGAGTGCCGACGTCGTCTTCGCCTGACCCAATCGTATGCGGGCGAACTGGCCCGGCATCAGGCGGTCGTCGTCATTGTCGAGCACCGCACGCACACGGACCGTGCCGCTCGCGCTGTTGACCGAATGATCGACGAGCTGCAGCTTGCCGCGCATGACCTCGGCCTCCGGTCCGTAGCGCATCTCGACTGGTATGCGGGCGAGATGGTCGCGCCGATCGCCTCCCGCCGGCAATGTCGCGAGAGCGCGCTGGACCGCGCGCTCATCGGCGTCGAAGCTCACATAGATTGGATTGGTCGAGACGATGGTCGTCAGGACCGGCGCGCCAGATCCGCCATTGACAAGATTGCCTACCGTCACCTCGATCTTTCCGACGCGCCCAGAGATCGGCGCGCGCACCTCGGTGTAGGACAGGTTGAGACGGGCGGCCTTGGCGACGGCATTGGCCGCGCTCAGATTGGCCTCGGCCTCGCGGACATTGTTCAATCGTGTGTCGAGGTCGCGTTGTGCAATGGTCTGGTTGGCGGTCATCTTCATGCCACGCTCCAGTTCGCTGCGGGCAAAGGCGAGATTGGCCTCTACCGCGCGGATCTGGGCCTCCGCTTTCTCGACCTCAGCGATGTAGGGAGCGGGATCGATGGCGAAGAGGAGATCGCCCTTCCTCACCAGTGATCCCTCGCGAAAGTGAATCGACTCGATGGCGCCGGAAATCCGTGGACGCAGGTCGACGCGCTCGATGGCCTCAAGACGACCCGAGAACTCCTCCCATAGAGAAACGTCGCGACTGTCGACGGAGGCGACGATGGCGGGCATCGCCGACGGTGCCGGCTCCTTGTCGCTGCCCTGCGTCACCGTGCTACCGAGCAGGGACCAAAGCGTGACACCGCCCAGGAGCGCACTCACAGTGCCGAGGGAGGTCAGGAGGCGGGTTTTGGAAGCTCTTGTCATGGTGAAGCCGCTCATTCGAGATTGGTCCGGCATTCCAAGCAGGCCGGATTCGTACCATTCGGTATAGTACCGATCGGTATCATTTAAAAGAGGCGGCTCAGCTGTTTTTATATCGTTTGGTACGCAAAAGAACGCCTATGACCTGCCGCAGCGACACCAATGTGCGCTGGCACACAAGCAGGCCTCACTTACCTTCACACCCTTTGGGCATCGGGAACGAAGATGAAACGTTAAGCGCGAGCCTCCTGGCCGACTGTCTTTGTAATCTTATGACGATGTTCGAGGCATGCAGATGGACGCGTAGATCGGTTGGCGCGGGACGAGCGCGTGCATCCTCGGTGCCGCCGTCGCTGGGAGCTGCGGACTTGCGCCAGTTTCCACCAATTCCTGGACAGAGCGGCAACAAAAGTTGCCCTCAACGTTGAGACATGACTATCAAATACTATATCATAGCATTGTAAGTCCCAGCGGACCGGACTTTCGGTGGTTTCAGGTCCCGCAACCAAACACAACAAAGCCCCGCGCGAACACCTCGCTAGGGCACCGCCCTCGCCTCCCCTGAGACAAGGCCGGGCATGACTGGCCCGAACGGCTGCAAATCCGGACAGTCGGCTCAAAATGTCAAAGAACTGTCCCGTGCGATCAAGCACATTTCGGCGGAATGGGGAATTCTGTGAGCTATGGAGACACGAGGTCCGCTACCGTCTGAATCAGTTGGAGAATTCGCGGGGCAGATGCGGAGGCATCCATGGCGACCTTCTACGGGGACGACTGGCCGAATCTGATCAAGGGAACATCCGGCCGCGACGTGATCTATGGCTTCGGCAGCTATGACGATCTCTACGGCAAGGGCGGGAACGACGACATCTATGGCGGCTGGGGCTACGACATCCTTCTCGGCGGCAACGGCAATGATTACCTGAACGGCGGGGATGGGCCCGACGACCTCTATGGTCAATCGGGCAACGACACTCTCGTCGGCGGCTACGGCTTCGATTTCCTCTTCGGCGGCAGCGGGAATGACCGCTTGTCCGCCGGGGCGAACGACGACAACCTGTATGGCGGTTCGGGACGGGACAGCCTGTCCGGAGGTTCCGGCGACGATCTTCTCGAGGGTGGATCGGGGCCCGACCGACTGACCGGCGGTACAGGCGGCGACGCGTTCGTCTTCAAGAAAGGCTCGTCCGGCATCACGACCGAGAGCGCGGACACGATCACCGATTGGAATGCCGGTGCCGATTGGATCGGGATGAGGATCGCGGGAACGTCGTCCAATTACCGCGAAACCGCGACAACCGCGACGTCCATCGCCGATGCGGCAGCCCAGGCGGAGGCGACCTTCACCAGCGCGAGCATCGCCCATGTGTTCCTGTACAACTCCCAGACGGATACCGGCTACCTGCTCTCGGACCTCAACAACGACAATCGGTTCGAGACCGGGGTCATCCTGACCGGGGCCGGCAGTGCCGCCGACATGAATTACCGCTACATCATCAACATCTAGCCGAACGGCGCATTCCGTGCGGATGAATGGGATGGGCCGATCGGGACAACAACCGATTTCGAGGGGCAGTCAGTACAGCTTCCGGAGGTTGTCATGCGCAAGATCGCAACGCTCGCTGTGGCCGCCCTGATCGTGACCGGCAGTGTCGAAACCGCCCATGCGCAATACTGGCGAGGGCCAGGCTGGGGATATTATCGAGGTGGCTACAACTATGGCTGGGGCGGCGGTGCCGTCGCTGCCGGATTGATCGGCGGCGCCATCCTCGGGGGCCTTATCACGGCTGCGGCGACACCCGCTTACGGGTATGGGTACGCGCCCTACGGATACGGCTATTATGGCCCCTGGCCAGGCTATGCCTATCCCCGCCCCGTCTATTACGCTCCCTACTACTACCCACGCCCGGTCTATTACGGACCGCGCTTCTATCCGCGACCCGTTTATTACGGGCCCCGGTACTACGGCGCGTATCGCGGCTATTATCGGCCCGGCTATGTCAGGCCCAGAGTCGCTTACCGTCGCTATTATTGAGGCCCATGCAGCTCCTGAATGCAGGTGCATGTGGCAGCGGTTCTCGGCGGATGGATCCAGAGCATCGGACGTCATTTCGAACCCGCGCCCGATGCTCTGAAGCATTTCAGTAGTTGCAGACCTGTTGGCGGCGGATGACCACCTGCCCGTTCCTGGCGACGATGCGACGGCGGACCCAGTAGCAATCCTCTCCGGACGCGACGTTGGTCGGATAATAGCCGTAATATGGGTCGTTGTAGCCGTAGTACGGGTAATTGGAACCGTAGTATCCATAGCCGTAATAGGGATAGCTCAAGGCACCGAGGGCCAGCCCGGCTGCCACGGCGCCGCCGTAATACGGATAGCCGCGGTAGTAGCCGTAATAGGGGTAACGCCCGTAGCCGTAACGACCGTAAGAGGGATAGCGGCCATAATAACCTCGATTGTAGGGCCTGTAGGCGCCGGCGACGCCACGGTAGTAGGGCGCACGGCCGCCGTACCCGATGCCATATCCGGGCCGCCCGATCCCGCCTATCCCGAAATCGCTCCGGCCCGGGCGCGCGACCGCGATCGATCCGGTGGTCAGGCCCCCTATCGCTCCCGCACGGAAGCCGCCTGCCCGACCGGACGGAACGAACATCCTTGGCCCGCCGCCGAAGCCGCCGCCCC
>Ga0182740_1002593_pt1 | contig 10859 bp, 7 predicted proteins | sample eDN5th37CKraftBY_FD_128872 | JGI IMG/M metagenome (GOLD analysis project Ga0182740, IMG submission 128872) | Enriched backyard soil microbial communities from Emeryville, California, USA - eDNA 5th pass 37_C Kraft BY (version 2) (version 2) | ecosystem: Environmental > Terrestrial > Soil >...
CAGCGTCGCCGGCCAGGCTTCGGCCTTGTGCGCCATGCCCACCTTCTCCAGCAGTTCCATGGCGCGGGCGCGCGCCTTGTCGGCCGGCCATTTGAGGACCGTCACGAGGCCTTCCATGACGTTGCCGATGGCCGTCTGGTGCGGGAAGAGCTGGAAATTCTGGAAGACCATACCGGTCTGGCGGCGCAGCTTCTGGATCGCCTCCCAGCCGACCTTGCGGCCGGGGGCGAACTCGATCCGCTCCTCGCCGAGACGGATGGCGCCGGAAGTCGGCACTTCCAGGAGGTTGATGCAGCGCAGGAGCGTGCTCTTGCCGCCGCCGGACGGGCCGACCAGCGCGGTCACGGTGCCTTCGGCAAGCGTGAGGCTGATGTCGCGCAGCACATGGTTGTCGCCGAAGCGCTTCTCGATATGGGACAGCTCGATCATGTGCGGGCCTCCAGGAAGCCGCCGTAGCGGGCGAAGCGCCGCTCGAGTCGCACCTGCAGCGACGAGAGCACCGAGCTCAGCGCGAGATAGATCAGCGCCGCCTCGATATAGAGGATCAGCGGCTCGTAGGTGGTGGCGACGATGCGCTGCGCGGTCTGGAAGAGCTCCGGCACGGTGACGGCGGCGGCGAGCGAGGTGTCCTTCACCAGCGAGATGAAGGTGTTGGAGAGCGGCGGGATGGCGACGCGTGTCGCCTGCGGCAGGACGGTGCGGCGCATGGCCTGCGACCAGCTCATGCCGATGGAGTAGGCCGCTTCCCACTGGCCGCGCGGCACGGCGGAGATGGCCGCCCGCACGATCTCGGAGGAATAGGCGCCGACATTGAGCGTGAAGCCGATCAGCGCCGCCGGGAAGGCGTCGAGCAGGATGCCGAGGCTCGGCAGGCCGTAGAAGATGACGAAGAGCTGCACGAGCAGCGGCGTGCCGCGGATCACCCAGACATAGAAGCGGGCGATATCGGAGAGCGGCCGCGGGGCGAAGAGCCGCGCGACGGCGGTCAGGAGGCCGAGCGCAAGGCCGAGCACGAAGGAGGCAAGGGTCAGCGGAATGGTGAAGACGAGCGCCGCCCACAGAAGGGGGGCGAGCGACTCCTGCATCAGTTGAAGCCACGGCGGCACGGGGACGATCCTCCGGAAATGCGGCTGGCCGGGGCAATACCCGGCCAGTTCGTGCGTTTATCTATATGCGAGGAACGGGCCGGCGCGAAGAGCCGCCCGGGCAGGACTTACTTGGAGACGTCCTGGCCGAAATACTTGTCCGAGATCTTCTTATAGGTGCCGTCGGCCTTGATGTCGGCGAGCGCCTTGTTGATCGCTTCCAGAAGCTCCGGCTCGCCCTTGCGGATGATGATGCCGGAATAGTCGGCGCCTTCCTGCTCGGCGGCGATCTTCACGTTGGCGTCGGGCTTGTGCTTCTTGAAGTCGAGGAAGGACAGGCTGTCGTTGATCGTGGCGTCGGCGCGGCCGGTCAGCACGAGCTGGATCGACTGGTCGAAGCCGTCGGTGCCGACGAGCTCGGCGCCTGACTGCTGGGCGAGCTTGCCGAAGTTGCTGGTCAGCGACTGGGCGGCCTTCTTGCCCTTGAGGTCGGAAAAGCCCTTGATGCTGTCGTCGTCGGCCCGCACGATCAGCACGGCCTTGGAGGCGATGTAGGGCTCGGAGAAGTCGTACTTCTTCTTGCGCTCCTCGGTGATGCCGACCTGGTTGATCACGGTGTCGTAGCGGTTGGCGTCGAGGCCGGCGATGAGGCCGTCCCACTTGCCTTCGAGGAACTCGGCCTTGACGCCGAGCTTTTCGGCGACGGCTTCGCCGATCTCCACGTCGAAGCCGACCAGCTTGCCGTCGGCGTCATGGTAGGTGAAGGGGGCGTAGGTGCCTTCCGTGCCGATCTTCAGCGCGCCGGCGCTCTTGATGGCGGCGAGGTTTTCGCCCGCATGGGCGGGGGCGAGGACGGCGGCCTGGAGGGCCGCTGCGGCGGCGAGGGTCTTCAACCAGTTCATTTGGAACTCCGTTTCCGGTTGTGAATTCGATGGCCGATCATTCGCAGAAATCCATGCGAAACGATGGGCAGAAAACTGCGATTTATTTGGGCAAAGGCAAATATTTTTCTCATTTTTTGCGGCTTTCTATGGCCGAAGCCGGCATTTCGCCTGTCCTTCGGGGCCATGCGAGGCCTGTGCATTTCCTGTTTGCGGGGACTTGCCAAGCCGGCAAACTAGGACAATTGATGTGGCACCCAAAAACAACAACGGGGAAGGAAAAACAAATGGCAAACAGAATTCTTGGCTTGCGTGCGGCGCTTCTGGCCGGTGCGATCCTCATCGGCGCGAGCCCGGCTTTCGCCGAGGCGGTGCTTCACCGCGGCAATGCCGGCGAGCCGCAGACGCTCGACCAGGCGCATACCTCCATCAACATCGAGGAATTCATCCTGAAGGACCTCTACGAGGGCCTGACGGTCTATGACGCTGCCGGCAAGATCGTTCCCGGCGCCGCGGAGAGCTGGACGGTTTCCGACGACGGAACGGTCTACACCTTCAAGCTGCGCGAGAACGCCAAGTGGTCGGACGGCTCCCCGGTGACGGCGGACGACTTCGTCTTCTCCTTCACGCGCGTCGAGGACCCGAAGACCGCCGCCGGCTACGCCAATATCCTTTACCCGATCAAGAACGCCGAGAAGGTCAACAAGGGCGAGGCCGGCCTCGACCAGCTCGGTGTGAAGGCCGTCGACGCCAAGACCGTGGAAGTCACGCTGGAGCGCCCGACGCCCTTCTTCCTGGAGCTGCTCGCGCACCAGACGGCGCTGCCGGTCTCCAAGGCGAGCGTCGAGAAGAACGGCGCGGACTTCGTCAAGCCCGGCACGATGGTCTCCAACGGCGCCTTCAAGCTCGTCAGTCACGTTCCGAACGACAACCTCGTCGTCGAGAAGAACCCGAACTACTGGGACGCCGCCAACGTCAAGCTCGACAAGGTCGTCTTTTACCCGATCGACGACCAGGCCGCGTCCGTGCGCCGCTTCGAGGCCAAGGAAATGGACCTCGTCTACAACTTCTCCGCCGACCAGATCGAGCGGCTGAAGAAGAGCTATGGCGACGAGGTCCACGTCTCGCCGACGCTTGCGACCTATTACTACGCCTTCGACACCCGCCAGGAGCCCTATAGCGACGTGCGTGTACGCCGGGCCCTTTCCATGGCCGTCGACCGCGACTTCCTTGCCAAGGAGATCTATTCCGGCTCGCAGATCCCGGCCTATTCCATGGTGCCCCCGGGCATCCAGGGCTATGAGCCGGCCAAGGCCGATTTCGCCGATCTTTCCCAGCTCGACCGCGAGGACAAGGCGCTCGAACTGATGAAGGAAGCCGGCTACGGCGAGGGCGGCAAGCCGCTGAAGATCGAGATCCGCTACAACACCAACCCGAACCACGAGCGCGTGGCGACGGCCGTTGCCGACATGTGGAAGAACACGTTCGGCGCGGACGTCTCGCTCGTCAATCTCGACGTCTCCTCGCACTACGCCTACCTCCAGGAGGGCGGCAAGTTCAACGTGGCGCGCGCCGGCTGGGTCGCCGACTATGCGGATGCGGAGAACTTCCTTGCCCTTTCGACGAGCGGCAACAAGACCTTCAACTACGGCCAGTTCAACAACGCCGACTATGACGCGCTGATGAAGAAGTCGTATGAGGAGCGCGATCCGGCGGCCCGAGCCAAGGTGCTGCACGATGCCGAAGCCCTGCTCATGAAGGAGCAGCCCATCGCCCCGCTCCTCGCGCAGGCCGACCTGTGGCTGGTCTCCAGCAAGGTTCACGGTTGGCAGGACAATGCCGCCGACCAGCACCTGAGCCGCTTCCTCAGCGTTTCTGAATGATCCGCGGCCGGTGCGCGGCCTGACCGGCCGCGCACCGCGCTTCAGGGAGTGCCAGCCATGCTTTCCTTCGTTCTGCGGCGCCTTGCCAGCGCCGTGCCGACGCTGTTCATCGTCGTCACCATCTCGTTCTTCCTCATGCGCTTTGCGCCCGGCGGACCGTTCAACCTCGAACGCCCCCTTCCGCCCGCCACGATGGAAAACCTGATGCGGGCCTACCAGCTCGACCAGCCGCTCTGGCGGCAATATCTCACCTATATGGGCAATGCCGTGACCGGCGATTTCGGCCCGAGCTACGTCTACAAGGACAATTCCGTCGCCGAGCTCATCGGCAAGGGCCTGCCCTATTCGATGGAGCTCGGCTTCTATGCGCTGCTGCTGGCGCTCGTCGGCGGCGTGGTCGTCGGCACCATCGCGGCGCTGCGGCAGAACAGCCTCCTCGATTTTTCCGTCATGTCGGTGGCGACCATCGGCGTGACGGTGCCGAATTTCGTCGTCGGCCCGGTGCTGACGCTGATCTTCGCCATCATGCTCTCCTGGCTGCCGGCCGGCGGCTGGGGCAACGGGTCGCTGCGCTTCCTCATCCTGCCGATGATCGCGCTCGCCTTGCCGCAGCTTGCCGTCTTCGCGCGGCTGACCCGCGGCTCGATGATCGAGGCGCTGCGCACCGACCATATCCGCACCGCGCGGGCCTACGGCCTGCCGGCAAGGTCCGTGGTGGTGGTGCATGCCATGCGCGGCGCCATGCTGCCGATCGTCTCCTATCTCGCACCCTGCGCGGCCGCGCTCCTGACGGGCTCGGCGGTGGTCGAGACCATCTTCACCATTCCCGGCGTCGGGCGCTATTTCGTGCTCGGCGCGATCAACCGCGACTATACGCTCGTCATGGGCACGGTCGTCTTGATCGCCATCTTCGTCATCGTCTTCAACCTGGCTGTCGACATTCTCTATGGCCTGCTCGATCCGAGGGTTCGCCATGACTGACGCCGCCGTCTCCCCGTCCCCGGCGGCCGAGGTGAAGGGCCGCAGCCTCTTCCAACTCGCGCTCCTGCGCTTCCGCCGCAACCGCCCCGCCATGGCGGGTTCCGTCATGCTGGTGCTGATCGCCTGCTTCTCCTTCCTCGGGCCGTTCGTCATCAGCCACAGCTACGACCAGGTCTTCTCCTCCTACGTCACCACCCCGCCGAGCCTCGAGCCGCGGCCGGGCGCCGATGCGCTGGAGGAGGCGACGAAGCGGGTCGCGGCCCGCGCGCGCGTCGAGTTGCAGTCCTTCTCCGTCGAGGGCGAGACCTTCACGGCCGTCGTCACCGCCAGGGATCCGATCGATCCGCGCGCGGCGCGCTATTTCGACCGTGCCAATGAGTTCGACAAGACCGAGGTCGCGGCCAGCGAGGACGACGGCCGCAAGCTGACGCTCACCGGCGTCGTCGACCGGGAATATTTCCTGTTCGGCACCGATACCAACGGGCGCGACCTGATGGCGCGCGTCATGCTCGGCGGGCAGATCTCGATTGCCGTCGGGCTCCTCGCCAGCCTCGTCTCGCTCGGCATCGGCGTCGTCTACGGCGCGATCTCCGGCTATATGGGCGGGCGCATCGACAATGTGATGATGCGCTTCGTCGAGATCCTCTATTCGCTGCCCTTCGTCTTCCTCGTCGTGGTGCTCGTCGTCTTCTTCGGGCGCAGCTTCGTCCTGATCTTCATCGTCATCGGCGCGGTGGAATGGCTGGACATGGCCCGCATCGTGCGCGGCCAGACGCTGTCCTTGAAACGGCGGGAGTTCATCGGCGCGGCGGAGGCGCTCGGGCTCACCGACTGGCAGATCATCTGCCGGCACGTCATCCCCAACACGATCGGCCCGGTCGTCATCTTCATCACGGTCATCGTGCCGAAGGTGATCCTGCTCGAAAGTTTCCTCTCCTTCCTCGGCCTCGGCGTTCAGGCGCCGCTGACGAGCTGGGGCTCGCTGATCGCGGAAGGGGCCAACAACATGCAGTCGGCGCCCTGGCTGCTTGTCTTCCCCGCCATCTTCTTCGTCGTCACGCTCTTCTCGCTGAATTTCGTCGGCGACGGCCTGCGCGACGCGTTCGACCCGAAGGACCGCTGACATGACGGAGGAAACGAAAGCCATGGAGCCGATCCTGTCCGTCCGCGATCTCAAGGTCTCCTTCACGACGCCGGACGGCGACGTGAACGCGGTCAAGGGCATCGACCTCGACGTGCGCCCCGGCGAGACGCTGGCGGTGGTGGGCGAGAGCGGCTCCGGCAAGAGCCAGACCATGATGGGCATCATAGGCCTTCTTGCCGCCAACGGCACTGTCACGGGCTCGGCGACGTATCGCGGGCAGGAAATGGTCGGGCTCGATCCGAAGGCGCTCAACGCCATCCGCGGCGCGAAGATCACCATGATCTTCCAGGAGCCGATGACCTCGCTCGATCCGCTCTATCCCATCGGCAAGCAGATCGCCGAGGTCATCGTGCATCACCGCGGCGGCACGCAAAAGGCGGCTCGTCCGCGCGTGCTGGAGCTCCTGAAGCTCGTCGGCATTCCCGATCCCGAGCGCCGCATCGACAGCTATCCGCACGAAATGTCCGGCGGCCAGCGCCAGCGCGTCATGATCGCAATGGCGCTCGCCAACGAGCCGGACATCCTGATCGCCGACGAGCCGACGACGGCGCTCGACGTGACGATCCAGGCGCAGATCCTCAAACTCCTGCGCGACCTGCAGAAGCGTTTCGACATGGCGATCGTGCTCATCACGCACGATCTCGGCATCGTCCGGCACTTCGCCGAGCGGGTCGTCGTCATGCGGCGCGGCGAGGTGGTGGAGCAGGGGGTGACCGGCGAGCTCTTCGAGAACCCCAAGGCCGACTACACGCGCATGCTGATCGAGGCCGAGCCCTCCGGCCGCAAGGCCGCGCCGCCGGACAATGCGCCGATCATCCTCGAAGGCCGCAACGTCGTCGTCGACTACAGGATCGACGGCGGGCTCCTGAAGAAGCGCGCCTCCACCTTCCGCGCCGTCGACGATGTCACGATCAGCCTGCACGAGGGCCAGACCATCGGCGTCGTCGGGGAATCGGGCTCCGGCAAGTCGACGCTCGGCCGCGCGCTGCTGCGCCTCATCGCCAGCGAGGGCGCCTACCGTTTCGGCAAGACGGACATTTCCGGGCTCGACCGCGCGGGCATGCGCCCGCTCCGGCGCAGCATGCAGCTCGTCTTCCAGGATCCCTACGGCTCGCTCTCGCCGCGTCAGACGGTGGGCGAGATCATCACCGAGGGGCTTTACGTCCACGAGCCGCAGCTTTCGCGCGCAGAGCGCGACAAGCGGGCCATCGAGGCGCTGAAGGAAGTCGGTCTCGATCCGGCGGCGCGCAACCGCTATCCGCACGAATTCTCCGGCGGCCAGCGCCAGCGCATCGCCATCGCCCGGGCGATGATCCTGAAACCGCAGGCCGTGGTGCTCGACGAGCCGACCTCGGCGCTCGACCGCTCGGTGCAGGGCCAGGTGATCGAGCTCCTGCGCGATCTCCAGGCCCGCTACGGCCTTTCCTATGTCTTCATCAGCCATGACCTTTCGGTGGTGCGCGCCATGTCCGACTATGTCGTGGTGATGAAGGACGGCAGGATCGTCGAGGAGGGACCGACGGACGCCATTTTCAGCGCGCCGCAGGCGGCCTATACCAGAACCCTGATCGGGGCGGCCTACAATATCGCGCCGTAATATCGGGGAGACCGGAATGGCCGAAGGCCGCTTGCCGCATATCGTGCTCTTTTCGGGCGGCACCGCCTGCCGCTCGACCAATCTTGCGCTCTGCTCCAAGCCGGTGCGGCTGACTCGCATCGTGCCGGCCTGGGACAGCGGCGGCAGTTCCAAGGTCATCCGCGAAAGCCTCGGCGTGCTGGCCGTCGGCGATATCCGGCAGGCGCTGATGACCATGGCGCACGGCGAGGGGCGGGCAGGCGACGTCGTCAAGGTCTGCAATGCGCGGCTCACCAGCGGGGCGGAGGCGGATGCCCGCACCGAATTTTCGCTCTATGCGGAGGGCCGCCATCCGCTCCTGGAGCGCATGGAGCCGGGCCTTCGCGGCGCGATCCTCAACTATCTTCGCACCTTCCGGGCGGCCATCGGGGCGGATTTCGATTTCCGCAACGGCAGCATCGGCAATTTCATCCTCACCGGCGCGCATCTCGCCCATAACAGCGACATCAACACCGCCATCTTCGTCTTCCGCAAGCTCTGCGACGTGACGGGCCATGTCTGGCCATCGACGGCGGCGGACGGTGTGGCGCTCTCCGCCGTGCTGAACGACGGCAGCCGCGTGGAAGGCCAGCATCGCGTGACGGGGCTCGACGACGGGCAGAGCCGGACGGGTATCCGCGAGGTATCGCTTACGGCCGCCGGCGGAGGCGTGCCGGCCAACGAGGCGGTGATCGAGAGCCTTGAAAGCGCCGATGCCATCGTCTTCGGGCCGGGCAGCTTCTTCACCAGCGTGCTGCCGCATTTCCTCGTCGAGGGCGTCGTGCCGGCCATCGCACGCAACATCCATGCCCGGCGCATCTTCATCGGCAACATCCTGCAATGCCGCGAGACGCGTGGGCTGGACCTTGCACGCATGCTGGAGATCGCCGCCGGACTCTGGCAGGTGAAGGGTGGGGCGGACGTGCGGCCCTTCACCCATGTGCTCGCCAACCGCCAGCTCCTGCCTTTCGAGAAGACGGTCGGGGCCTTCGCCTATCTCGGCAACGGCGCGCTGGAGGCGGCCTCTGCGCACCTTGGCGCGGAGGCGCTGATCGGCGAGTTCGAGGATCCCTGGCAGCGCGGCAACCACGACGGCCGCGCCGTCGCCGACGCTCTCAGCCTGCTGCTGCAGCGCTAGCGGCCGGCTTCCAGTCCCGCGCCTTTGCGAAGGAAAGGAAGTCTTCGGCGCCCATCGGCCGCGCGAAGGCGTAGCCTTGCAGGGCATGGCAGCCGAGGCGGCGCAGGAGATCGGCATGGGCGAGCGTTTCCACGCCCTCGGCCACCGTCTCGATGCCGCGCACCTTGCCGATCTCGACGATGGAGCGCACGAGGCTCTGCTGCGCGGTGGATTCGAGCAGCGGCAGAACGAGCCGGCGGTCGATCTTCAGCCGCTTGGGCGACAGTTCCAGGAGGCTGACGATGGAGGCATGGCCGGTGCCGAAATCGTCGATTTCGATATCGATGCCGAGCGCCTTGATCTCCTCGATCGCCTGTTTCAGCGCGTCGTCGGCCGTGTCGAAGGAGATCGATTCCAGCAGTTCGAAGGTCAGCGTGCCGGGCCGCAGGTTCATCGATCTCAGCTTGTCGACGAGGCCTTCCTCGTGCAGGCGCTGGCAGGAGACGTTGACCGAGACGCACGGGATGCCGAGATCGTGCGCCTCCCAGCGCGCGGCCTGGAACAGCGCCTGGTCGAGAATGGTCTCGTCGATCTGCGAGACGACGTTGAGGCTTTCGGCGACGGGCAGGAAGACGTCCGGCGGGATGAAACCGCGCGTGGGATGCTCCCAGCGGGCAAGCGCTTCCACGCCGACGATCTCGAGCGTCTGCGCATCGAACTGCGGCTGGAAGAAGGGCCGGAACTCGCCGCGCTCGAGGCCGCGCAGGATAGCGTCGCCAAGCCTCTTGGCCTCCACGGTGCGCAGGCGCAGGTCGTCGTTGAAAGCCTCCACGCGGTTGCGCCCGCGACGCTTGGCCTCGTAGAGCGCGATGTCGGCATTGACGAGAAGCTGGTCGGCGGATTCGTCCGGCTCGCCGCGCGTGGCGATGCCGATGCTGGCGCCGATGCGACAGTCGTGGCCGTCGATCGCCATCGGCTCGCTGATCGCCTGGATCAGGCTGGCGGAAAGGGCGGAGAAATCGGCATCGGCCGGGTCGCGGCGCGAGAGCAGCACGAATTCGTCGCCGCCGATGCGGGCGATGAAATCCTCCTGCGGCGCCTTGGCGCGCAGCACCCGGGCGGCCTGCTTGAGCACTTCGTCGCCGGCGGCATGGCCGAGCGTGTCGTTGATGTCCTTGAAGCGGTCGAGGTCGATGTGCAGCAGGGTCAGCGGGCGGCCGTCGCCGGCAAGCGCGAGCTGCTGGTCGAGGAAGCGCCGGTTCGGCAGGCGGGTGAGCGCGTCGTGCAGCGAATTGTGCTCCAGCACGAGCCGCGCGTCCTCCAGCGCCCGGTTCTGCGCCTCGGCGGTCAGCTTGGCCTGGAGCAGTTCGGCCCGAAGGAGGGTGTCTTCCGTCACGTCCCAATTGGCGCCGACGATGCGCTTGGTGCCGGAGGAGGAGCGGTAGGTCATGCCGTGCGCGCGGATATGATGGACCTTGCCGTCGCGGTTCAGCACGCGGAATTCGGTGATATAGGGCCTTTCCGTCTCGATGGCCTCGGTGAAGACCCGCTCGGCCTCCTCGATATCCTCGGGGTGGAGCGCCGCGCGCCAGTCCTCGTATTTGCAGACGGGCCGGCCGGCCGGCACGCCGTAGAGGGCGCGCATGCGCGCGTCCCAGGAGAGGGTGCCCGTCTCCGTATCGTATTCCCACACGCCGACGCGGGAGGCGTCGAGCGCAAGCTGCAGGCGCTGCGAGACGGCTTCCAGCCTGTCTTCACGGTCCTGCAGCGCGAGGATATGCCTGTGGCGATCCTTCATCAGATAGCCGACCCAGAACATCGGCGCGACGATGATGAGAGCAAGGAGCGCCAGCCCGCCGCGGAAGAGGCCGAGGCCGGAGGTCGTGTGGGCCCAGCCATTCACCGGCGCCGCGGCCATGGTCCAGACCTCATGGCCGATGTCGATCGTCATCACCACCGGGTCGGCGTCGACCGGCGCCCGCGTGCTGAAGAACAGGCGCGCCCTGCCGCCGTCGCGCGCGCGGCTGGAAAGCGAGACGGCGATGCGCATGTCGTCCTTGAAGCCGCTGGCGTCGAGCAGCCTGTCGAGATCGATCACCGCCGATGCGATGCCGTAGAAGGCGTTGTCGCGGCCCGCATGGATGGGATAGCGC
>Ga0182740_1002598_pt1 | contig 10844 bp, 11 predicted proteins | sample eDN5th37CKraftBY_FD_128872 | JGI IMG/M metagenome (GOLD analysis project Ga0182740, IMG submission 128872) | Enriched backyard soil microbial communities from Emeryville, California, USA - eDNA 5th pass 37_C Kraft BY (version 2) (version 2) | ecosystem: Environmental > Terrestrial > Soil >...
AAGGACGATCAATTCGAACATCCGCGCCGCGAGCCCACGAAGCCGGTCGTGCCGGTCGACGTGCCGAAGATGGACACGGCGTTTTCGCAGCTGGGGCTCTCGGACGCGCTCGCGTTTGCGGTGCAGGAGATGGGTTATGTCGAGCCCACGCCGATTCAGGCGCAGGCAATCCCGGTGGTGCTCAAGGGCGGCGATGTGATCGGCTCGGCGCAGACCGGCACCGGCAAGACGGCGGCGTTTGCGCTGCCGATCATCCAGCGGCTCGGCACTCACGGCCGGTTGCGCTGCCTGATTCTCGAGCCCACGCGCGAACTCGCGCTGCAGGTGGAGGAGGCGTTCCACAAATTCACCAAGTTCACGGACCTGCGCGTCACCATCGTGTATGGCGGCGTCGGATACGGGAAACAGACGGAGGACCTGCGTCGCGGAGTCGACATCCTCGCGGCCACGCCGGGCCGGCTGCTCGATCATCTCGAACAGGGCAACTGCTCGCTCGACCAGGTCGACATCCTCGTCCTCGACGAGGTCGATCGGATGCTCGACATGGGCTTCCTGCCGGACGTGCGCCGGATCGTGCAGAAATGCCCGAAGACGCGCCAGACGCTGTTCTTCACCGCGACGCTGCCGCCCGAGCTGGAACAACTCGCGGGCTGGGCGCTGCACAACCCGGTGACCGTCGAGATCGGCCGCCAGCGTTCGCCGGCGGAGACGGTCGCGCACGCCTTCTACCCGGTGGTCGCCTCGCAGAAATTCGAATTGCTGCAACTCCTGCTGGAGAAGACAGAATTCAAGAGCGTGATCATCTTCTGCCGGACGCGCATGGGCGCCGACCGGATCGCGCACAAACTGAAACAGAAGGGGCACACGGTCGGCGTGCTGCATTCCGACCGCAGCCAGCGCGAGCGTATCGAGGCGCTTGAGGGTTTCAAATCCGGCCGCTACGAGGTGCTGGTGGCGACCGATATCGCGGCGCGCGGCCTCGATATCGCCGGCGTGTCTCACGTGATCAACTACGACGTGCCCGAGAACGCGGAGGATTACGTCCACCGCATCGGCCGCACCGGCCGCGCGCACAACACGGGCGACGCGTTCACGCTCGTGACCGAGGAGGACGTGCGAGACGCGCGGTCGATCGAGCGCTACATGGGCATGGCCGTCGAGCGGAAGCGCATCGAAGACTTCCCTTACATCTACTCGGCTCTCTTCGACGAGAAGGCCCTCGCCGAGTCGACGGCCGCCGCCGCCAAGCCGGCGAGCCGGCTGCACCGCGGCATGCGCCGCTGAGGCGCAGGCGGAACCGGCGGCGCGGGTCCGCGCCGCCGCAGGCGTCAGTCCATCCCGTTGATCCGGCGGTAGGCGAAGGCGGCCACGGCCGCTCCAGCGAATTCAGAAACCAGATACACCGCGAACTGCCGCGCGGACTCGAGTCCCATGACGAAGACGCCGAGTCCGACCGCCGGATTGAAGGCGCCGCCGGAGATTCCGCCGACGGTGACGGCGCCGACCAGGACGGTGAAACCGATCGCGAGTCCGTAAAACGAGTTTCCCATGGTCGCCTTGGAAGTGGCGACGTTCAGCACGACCCAGCAGAGGGCAAACGTGAAGAGGAACTCGACAATGAAGGAGCTGAGCTGCGGGTGCTGGGCGACGACCGCCGGATCGATCCGGCCCTGGAGCACGACGTTGACGAGCAGCGCGGCCGCGGCGCCGGCGAGAAACTGGGCCGCCCAGTAAGGCAGGACGTCGCGGCGTTCGCACCGGCCGCGGAGATAGGCGGCGAGCGTCACGGCGGGATTGAAGTGACCGCCGGAGACATGGCCGCCGGCGAAGATCATCACCATCAGCACCGATCCGATGGCAAGCGGCGCGAGCGGTGCACCCTGGCGCACGGCGAGTCCGACGGTGAGAACGAGGAAGAACGTGCCGATGAATTCGACGATGGCTTTTTTCATGGGGTGATGGGGGCAGCGAAAGACCAGATCCAAGTAGCGCAACGATAAGCGGATTGGAAGCGGGCAACGGAAAGTTTGCGTCCGTTTTTCCCTGATCGCGTCAGCAGAAATGAATCCATCGAACCATGACGAACGATCCCTCTTTGAATCACGATCAGGTGCGCGACTACGTCCGCGAGCGCTACGGCGCGATTGCCGAGGAGGCGGACAACGCCTGCGGCTGCGTGAGCACCGGATGCTGTGGCGGCAACTCCGCGGCTTACGGCGAACGGCTCGGCTACACGGCCGAACAACTGGCGGCGGCGCCCGAGGGCTCGGATCTTGGACTCGGTTGCGGCAATCCGCTCGCGCTCGCGAGCATCACGGCGGGCGAAACGGTGCTGGATCTGGGCAGCGGGGCGGGGTTCGATTGTTTTCTGGCCGCCCGGCAGACCGGGCCGACGGGCCGCGTCATCGGCATCGACATGACGCCTGCCATGATCACGAAAGCACGCGCGAATGCGGCGAAGGGGGGCTATGCGAATGTGGAATTTCGTCTCGGTGAAATCGAAGCGCTGCCGGTGGGGGACGGAACGGTCGATCTCGTGTTGTCCAATTGCGTGATCAATCTTTCTCCCGAGAAGGCACGGGTATTTCACGAGGCGTTTCGGGTGCTCAAAGCGGGCGGGCGGCTCGCGATTTCAGATGTGGTGGCAACACGGCCGCTGCCGTCGGAGTTGAAGGCGAAGCTGGCGGCGATCGGCGCCTGCGTAGGCGGAGCGACGCCGGTGGACGAGCTGCGAGCGCTGCTCGAGACGGCTGGATTTGTCCGGGTCGCCATCGTGCCGAGGGAAAGTTCGCGCGAGTATATCCGGCATTGGACCGAGGACCCGGCGGCGGCGGATTGTGTCGTCAGCGCGGCGATCACGGCGTATAAACCGGACACTCGGTGAAAGGCTCATGACGCACGCGGTGGAGACAGATTCGATGGAGATCAGGCCGGCTCGGACGGAAGACCGGATGGCGATTGCGCGGTTGCTGCGCGAGGCAGGTTTGCCGAACGTGGATTTCGCGCCGCACCTCGAGCGATTTTTCGTCGTGACCGGCGGCGGCCAAGTGCTGGCCGCGATCGGGGCCGAAGTTGCAGGCGAAGATGCGTTGTTGCGTTCGCTCGTGGTGGCGCCGGAGTTGCGTGGGCGCGGCTGGGGCGACCGGCTGCTGGCGGCGATCGACGCCGCCGCGGAGAATGGGGAGGTGCGGCGTTGGTGGCTGCTGACCACGACCGCCGAGGCGTTTTTCCGTAAGCGAGGTTTCCGGCGCGCGGCCCGCGACGAGGCGCCTCCGGCGATCGCCGCGACGCGCGAGTTCCGTGAATTGTGTCCGTCGCTGGCGGCGTGTCTCGTGCGGGAAAGGCGGCGCGCGTGAGCGTGGCGGAGTTTGACGCGTCGGTGGTCGAGTTTGCGCGCAAGCTAAAGGCGTTCGTGCGGCGGCGGGTGCGCGACGATGCGACGGCCGACGACCTCACGCAGGAGATCTTGCTGAAGGTGTTTCGCTCGCGGGCGACCCTGCGCGACGGCCAGCGGCTGGAGGCGTGGCTCTATCGGATCGCGCGTAGGACATTGGTCGATCATTACCGCCGGCAGCGTCCCAGCGAAGCGCTCGGCGGGGAACTCATCGACCTGCCCGGCGCAGGCGAGTCGGAGGGTTGGCGCGAGGCGGTGCTGGTTTCGACTAGGCGCTTCCTCGACGACCTGCCCGATATCTATCGCGAGCCGGTGCGGCTGGCGGAAATCGAGGGAATGCCGCTCGCGAAAATCGCGCTGCGACTCGACCTTTCGCTGACGGCGGTGAAGTCGCGCGTGCGTCGCGGCCGCGCGCTGCTGCGAAAAAAACTGCAGCGCTGCTGCCGGTTCGAGTTCGACCGTCGCGGCAAGATGATCGCCTGTGAACGCCGCGCGCCGGCGCCATGCAGCTGTCTGCCCGCGTGAAGGCGGCGGGCTTGTGACAATCGGATGACGTCGCAAACCGGGCTTGATCCATATTCCGAAACGGGAATATAAATTGCGCGTGGAACTGGTGAAGATCTACGAGTGCCTCTGCGATGCGACGCGGCTGCGGATCTTGCATCTCCTGACGGAGGGGCCGCTGTGCGTCTGCCATTTCCAGGCGGTGTTGCGCGAACCGCAGGTGAAGATTTCGAAGCATCTCGCGTATTTGCGAACCCGCGGATTGGTGACCTGCGAGCGGCAGGGCAACTGGATGATCTACCGGCTGCCGGCGCGACCGTCGCGCGAACTCCGGCGGAATCTCGCCTGCCTGCAGGACTGCGTGGCGGAGCAGTCGGTCTTTCACCGGGACTTGGCGCGGCGACGCGCCCTGGCGCCGAAGTGGGCCGATAGCGGTCCGGGTGGTTGTGTCACGGCGGCGAAGGAAAATTTATGAGCGAACAGGCCTTCAAAATCCTCATCCTCTGCACCGGTAATTCCGCGCGCTCGATCCTGGGCGAGTATCTGTTGCGCGCGAAAGGTCGCGGGCGTTTCGAGGTGCACAGCGCGGGCTCGAAACCGGCCGGGCGGGTGAACCCGCTCGCGGTCCGCACGCTGCGCGAAAAATACGGGATCGACGCCAGCGATGCGCGCTCGAAGTCGTGGGACGAGTTCAAGGGCGTGGCCTTCGACTTCGTGATCACCGTGTGCGATCACGCGAGGGAATCATGTCCGGTCTGGCCGGGGCAGCCGGTGATCGCGCACTGGAGTTCGCCGGATCCGGCCGGAGTTGAAGGCAGCGACGAGGAAAAGTTTCGGGCGTTTGTGAATGTCGCTTCCCAGATCGCGGCGCGGGCGGAGTTGTTTTGCGCGTTCTCCGACGAAAAATTGCGCGACGCGGCGGCGGTGCGACGCGTGGGTGAACAGTTCCGGTTCGACGGCGAGGCGGGCATGCGGAGGTGAGCGATGAACCCGCTCGCGGCCCGACTCTCGTTTCTGGATCGCTATCTCACGCTGTGGATTTTCCTCGCGATGGGAGCCGGCTTGCTGGCCGGGCGTTTTGTGCCGCAGCTCGCGGAGGCGTTGACGGCGTGGAGCGTGGGCACCACCTCCGTGCCGATCGCGGCGGGATTGATTCTGATGATGTATCCGCCGCTGGCGAAGGTGCACTACGAGGAGCTCGGCGACGTGTTTCGCGATGGCAAGGTCCTGCGGCTTTCCCTGCTGCAAAACTGGTTGGTGGGTCCGGTGCTGATGTTTGCGCTGGCGGCGATCTTCCTGCGCGACCGGCCGGAGTATTTCGCCGGGCTCGTGTTGATCGGACTCGCACGCTGCATCGCGATGGTGATCGTGTGGAACGACCTCGCGGGCGGCAGTCGCGAATACTGCGCGGGATTGGTGGCGTTCAATGCGATCTTTCAGGTGCTCTGTTTCGCGCCGATGGCGTGGTTTTTCCTGAAGGTGTTGCCGCCGCTGGTCGGCGTGAGCGTGGGGGAGCTCGATTTGTCGGGTGTGACGATCGGGAGCGTGGCGCAGAGCGTCGCGATCTATCTTGGGATTCCGTTTTTCGCGGGCTGGCTCACGCGCCGGACGCTCCGCTCCGGGAAGCGCGTGCGTTGGTATGACGAGACGTTTGTGCCCGCCATCGGTCCGCTGACGCTGGCGGCGTTGTTGTTCACGATTTTCGTGATGTTCAGCCTCAAAGGCGATGCGGTGCTGCGGATCCCGCTCGATGTGGTGCGGATCGCGGTGCCGCTGCTCGCGTATTTCGCGATCATGTTTTTCGCCACCTTCTGGATGAGCGTGCGGGCGGGCACGGATTACGAGCGGGCGGCGACGCTGGCGTTCACGGCGGCGGGGAACAATTTCGAGCTGGCGATCGCGGTGGCAGTGGGCGTGTTCGGACTGGCGTCGGGAGCGGCCTTCGCGGCCGTGGTGGGACCGCTGGTGGAGGTGCCGGCGCTGATCGCGCTCGTGACGGTGGCGCTCGCGTGGCGGCGACGTCTGGCGCGGTAGACGGGCGGTGGCGGCCGTCGGTCCGGGAAAGCGAGAGCGCCGGCGAGGGGCGCCGAGAATGCCGTTGCGCCGCCGCGGGTTTCGGGGTCCTTTGGCGGGCTTCATGAAGCTCGACATCCCGCCAGGCGATTTCGCCGGTTACATCTTCGATCTCGACGGCACGCTCATCGATACAATGCCGTTGCATTATCGGGCATGGGACGCCGCGATGAGAAATGCCGGCCTTCAGGTCCAGCTCGACGAGGAGCTTTTCTATTCGCTGGGCGGGGTGCCGACGCGGCAGGTCGCCGAGCGGATCGCGAAACATTACGGGCTCACCGTGGACGTGGAACGCGTTTTCCACGACAAGGAGTCGCTCTTCACGGCGCTGCAGAAAGACGCCCGCGTGATCGGTCCCACGGTGGAGTTTGCGCGGGAAGCCGCGAAGACGCATCCGATGGCGATCGCGTCCGGCGGGCCGCGTGACGTGGTGCTGCGCTCGCTCGAACTCGCCGGACTGCGGCCGCTGTTCAAGGCCGTTGTGAGTGCGGACGACGTCGTCCACGGCAAGCCGGCGCCCGACATGTTTTTGCTCGCGGCGAAGCTGATCGGCGTCGAGCCGGCGCGCTGCCTGGTGTTTGAAGATGCGGAGCCGGGCATCAAGGCGGCGCTCGCAGCCGGAATGCAGGTGGTGCGGGTGCCGAGCCGGAAACGCAGTTGAGGGTTGAGCGCCGTGCGCCGGCCCGCCAAGCGTGGAGAGGATGAACTTTCGCGATCTCGTCAGGCCCGGGGTGCTGTCGCAGCCGGTGTATGAGCCGGGCAAGCCGATCGATTATGTCGCGCGCGAACTCGGACTCGATCCCGCGACGATCGTCAAACTCGCCTCGAACGAAAATCCGCTCGGCCCTTCGCCGGCGGCGGTGGCGGCGGCCACGGCGGCGCTGCGGCATGGCGCATTGTATCCGGATGGCGGATGTTTCGCGCTGCGCGAGAAACTCGCCGCGGTGCGCGGGTTGGCGCCGGACCAGTTCGTGATCGGCAACGGCTCGAACGAGCTCATCGAGCTGCTCGGTCATGTGTTTCTCGGGCCGGGCGACGAGGTGGTGATGGCGACGCCGGCGTTCGTGGTTTACAAGCTGGTGGCATTGCTTTTCGGCGCGACGCCGGTCGAGGTGCCGTTGCGCGAGTTCCGGCACGACCTGCCGGCGATCGCCGCCGCCATCACGCCGCGCACGAAACTCGTTTTCGTGTGCAGTCCCAACAATCCCACCGGCACGGCGAACACCGAGGCGGAGCTGCTGGCGTTCGCGCGGGCGCTGCCGGACCACGTGGTGCTGGTGCTGGACGAGGCTTACGCGGAATACGTCGAGGCGGCGCCTGATCTCCGTCCGTTGCTCGCGGAAGGGCGGCGGGTGATCTGCCTGCGGACGTTTTCCAAGATCCACGGACTGGCGTCGCTGAGAGTTGGATACGGCTATGCCGCGCCGGAGCTGGCGGGGCTGCTGAATCGCGTCCGGCAGCCGTTCAACGTCAACGCGATCGCCCAGGCCGCGGCGGTCGCGGCGCTGGACGACCGGGCGTTTGCGGAACAGTGTGCGCGGCAAAATCGGGCCGGCCTGGCCCAGCTTGAGGAAGGATTCCGGCGGCTGTCGCTGCCGTTCGTGCCGAGTGTGGCGAATTTCATCCTCGTGCGGGTGGGCGAGGGCGGCCGTATTTTCGACGCGCTGCAGCGCCGGGGAGTGATCGTGCGCCCGATGGCGCCGTATCAATTAGGAGAATGGATCCGCGTGACGGTCGGGACCGGCGAACAAAACGCCCGCTTCCTCGAAAGCCTCGCGGCGGTGCTTTAGCGGGACGTTTCGGCCGGGCGCCGGTCATGCCGATCGCCGTTGACCCAGGCCCTGACCGGGGCGGCTTTGGGGTGCGCGGCGGGAGGCATATCCAGGTTCAGGATGCGCCCAGGAACAAAATGCCTTGCGTTAATCTGTAGCTTAATGGTTTAACGTGGACTCGGCTGCCAACGCAGCTGGTCCTTCTTCAACGCCGGTGGTTTGGCTGCGGGTGATCGTGTGCCGACCGACTTTGCAGCCGGGGCCATGCCGCGGCTGCCGTCCACCAGCAGTTCAACTTCGACTACACAGAATGAAGAACAATCACCGCCTTTTGGCCGCGACGGTCGTGTTCGCGTCGGCTTCTTACGCTGCGCCGTTTCTCGCCATCGACGACAATGCCGAAATCTTCCTGACCGGCACCGTCGGCATGCGTGCCGACACCAACGTTTTCCTGGCAGAGAAAACGCCCGGCCGCGACCTCGACGACGTTATCTTCGATTTCAATCCGGGCGCCCAGCTCGTGTTCGGAAAGTCGGCCCTGGTGCAGGGATCGCTTAACTTCACCGAAAGCTTCACGCGCTACGCCGAGCACGACGAGTTGGACGACGAACTGATGTCGACCTCGTTCAATGCCACCTACGGCAACGGCAAGTCGAAGGCGAGTTTCAACGCGAGCTACAACGAGTTGAACCAGAACACGGTCGACGTGCTGCCGGTCGCCGGTTCCCCGCTCAACCTGATCCGCCGCGACGTTTACGCCGTTGGCTCGAACGGCGAGATCTCGCTCACCGACAAATCCAGCGTCGCTGCCGGTGTGCAGTATCAGAAGAGCAGCTACGAGCGCTCCGCCTATAGCGATTCGCAGGTGCTGACGATTCCGGTGAACTATTACTACGAGCTCACCCCGAAGGTGGACACCGGTTTCGGTTACCGCTTCCGCCAGCGCTGGGAGTCGATCCGTCTCGATTCGAAAGATCATTTCTTCAGTGCCAACGCCCGCGGTGAATTCACCCCGAAGCTGAGCGGCCAGGTGGCGATCGGTGTGACCCGCCGCGAATTCATCAAGCCCCGCAGCGCTCCCGCTACGGCTTACCCGAATCTCAAGGACAAGACGCTGTTGGGCATCGATACGAACCTGACCTATCTGGCCTCGCCCAAAACCACCGTTCAGTTCGGCGTCAGCAACGATTTCGACACGAACTCGCAGGGCGACCAGCAAAAGAACCTCGCCTTCCGCCTCGCCGGGGTGACCAACCTTTCGCCGGAATGGAGCATCACGACGATGGTCAGCTACCGCCGCATCGACTACTACCAGGCCACCGTAAAGCGAATTGACGATTATTTCGAAGGCCAGCTGGGCGCGACCTATATCTTCAGCGAGCAAGTGAATCTGACCGCGGCATATGCCTACCGGACAAACGATTCCGATCTCGCGACGGCGAACTTCGATTCCAACGTCTTCAGCCTCGCCGCCAATTTCCGGTTCTAAGCCGGGACAGGAGTCGCATTCTTTGATTGCGGGAGAAGATCGTTCCGGTCTTCTTCCGCTTTTTTTTCCATGGTTTCTCGGCTGACGATTTGGGGCCTCTTTCTGATGGTGACCACCGGGCTTCTCGGTGCTGAAGGTCCGCGCAGTCGGGAGGACGCTGCAGCCGCGGAGAAGCCCGATTACGTGATCCAGGCCCTGGACCTGCTCCGCGTGCAGGTTTTCCAGGAGGACGATCTCACGCGCGAGGTCCGGGTCTCGCAGGAATATCGGATCGTGCTCCCGCTGATCGGGACGATCGACGTGCGCGGCAAGACGGTCAGCCAGCTGCAGGCCACGATTCGCGAGCTCTTCGATCGCGACTTTCTGGTCAACCCGCAGGTCAACGTCTTCGTCATCGAATACGCCCAGCGCAGCGTGAACGTGCTCGGATCCGTGAATACGCCCGGCGCCGTGATGTTTCCCCAAGAGCAGGGGCTGACGCTCCTCGACGCGATCGCCCGCGTGGGCGGCTTCAGCCGCCTGGCGGACCGCCGCAAAATCAAGCTCACCCGCAAGGTCGACGGGCGCACCGCCTCTTACATCATCAACGCCGACGAAATCATCGAAGGCTCATCCAAGGATTCGTGGCCGTTGCTGCAGGACGATGTGATCTTCGTGCCGGAGCGAATCCTTTAAACCCGGCAGGACGGAACATGGAGCAAGACACGAAACAGCCGCCGCAGGAAGGCTACGGCTACAGCTACGGCGGCAACTACGCAGGCTACTCCGCCGTCGGATACGGCGAGGGCGGGGCGCCCCAACGGACGTTTCAGGACTACCTCCTCGTTCTCCGCGAACGCATCTGGTATATCGTCGTCGTCTTCCTCGTCGTTTTCTCCTCGGCGCTGGTCTACACCCTCAGCCGCACGAAGATTTATCAGGCGACCGCCACGGTGCAGATCTTCCGCCGCGATCCGGTCGTGATGCAGGTGCAGTCCGTGACGGACAACGAGATCCGCTCCGCCGAGGACCTGAACACCCAGGTGAAGATCCTCGAAAGCGCCGCCATCATCCAGAAGGTTGCCGAGCGTATCACCGGTGAGGATCTGCGCAAGTTCCTCGCGCCCTACGAGCAGGATGCCGGCGAGGAGCCTGTATCCGTCCCCGCCATACTGGCACTCAACCGCAAGGTTGTGCCGCAGCGGCTGACGCTGATCCTGCTCGTCCAATACCAGCACCCCGACAAGTTCGTGGCCGCCAAGGTCGCCAATCTTTTCGTCGACGAGTTTATCTCCTACAACGCCCGGGTCCGTATCGAGGAGTCGATGAAGGCGGTCGAGGACCTGAAGGTCCGCGTCGAGCAGCAGCGCAAGAAGGTCGATGAGCTCGCCAACAACCTCCAGGCCTACCGCGCCCGAAACAACCTGATCTCGCTCGACGAGCGCAAGGACATCGTCACGGAAAAGTTGAAGGCGCTGAACATGCAGGTGACGCAGACGACGTCGCGGCTCAGCGATGCCGAGATCCGTCTCCGGCAGGTGCAGGAGCGCCGCGCCGCCGGTGGCGACCTCACCGAGCTCACGTTCATCGCCAACCAGCCGTTGATCGCGCAGCTGATCCAGCAGTTGTCCGC
>Ga0182740_1002599_pt1 | contig 10842 bp, 10 predicted proteins | sample eDN5th37CKraftBY_FD_128872 | JGI IMG/M metagenome (GOLD analysis project Ga0182740, IMG submission 128872) | Enriched backyard soil microbial communities from Emeryville, California, USA - eDNA 5th pass 37_C Kraft BY (version 2) (version 2) | ecosystem: Environmental > Terrestrial > Soil >...
CCAGAAGCCTTATCTTCAGGAAGGCATGGCCGTGATGCTCTCGACCCACAACGGTGTCGCGATCGCCATCGAGCTGCCGGCCCGCGTGACCCTCGAGATCACCGAGACCGAGCCGGTGGTAAAGGGCCAGACCGCCTCCTCGTCCTACAAGCCCGCCATGCTGTCCAACGGCGTGCGCACCCTCGTGCCGCCCCACATCCAGGCCGGAACCCGCGTCGTGATCATGACGGAAGACGGCTCCTACGTGGAACGCGCGAAGGACTAAGGGTCTTTCCGCCTGCCCTATGGCAGGCGAGGCCAATCAGACCTTGAAGGGCAGGAGGTTTCGGTGGAGTCTCACCGGGCGTCCTGCCCTTAAATTTTGGAGTCGAACGGTTCATGGCGTCCGGTCTTGCGAATCCCATCAACCCTCTCGTCGCGGATGTGGGCAGCCCTCCGATTCCCGAGGCGCAGAGCTGGACCAAGCGCTACGACGGCTCCTTCGGGCCTCTGATCAACTTGTCCCAGGCCGTCCCGGGCAACGCGCCCCATGCCGGCCTGCTGGAGCGGATGGCCGCCGCGGCAGGGTCGGCTGCAGGCTCGCAATATGGACCCATCAACGGCGACGCGGACCTTCGGCAGGCCTATGCGGACGATCTCTCCCGCCTCTACGAAGGCCGGATCGCCCCTGAGGACACGGCGATCACGGCCGGCTGCAACATGGCTTTCTTCGCCGCCATGATGCTCCTCGCTCATCGCGGCGAAGCCGTGCTGCTGCCGACGCCCTGGTATTTCAACCATCAGATGACCCTCGACATGCTCGGCATCGCGCCGCGCCCGCTGCCCTGCCGGCCCGAGAACGGTTTCGTGCCCCGTGTGGAGGATGCGGAGGCGCTGATCGATGAGAAAGTCAGGGCCATCGTCCTCGTCACGCCCAACAACCCGACTGGGGCTGTTTATCCCGCCCACGTGATCGAGGCCTTCGCGCAGCTCTGCCGTAAGCGCGGAATTTACCTCGTGATCGACGAGACTTACCGGGATTTTCTGCCGCAGGGGATGAACCGCTCTCATGGGTTGTTCGCCACTGAGGAATGGCGGGATATGGTGATCCAGCTCTATTCCTTCTCGAAATCCTACGCGATCCCAGGGCACCGCACCGGGGCCATTACGGCGGATGCGCAGCTGATCGAGCAGATCGCCAAGATTCTCGATTGCATCCAGATCTGCGCACCTCGGACAGCCCAGGCCGCCCTGCCTTGGGCCATCGATGCATTGCGCGACTGGCGCGAGGACAACCGGGCGGAGATCAACCAGCGCGCACAGGTTTTTCAGGATGCGCTCGCGCCTCTTCCGGAATGGAGGATCGAGTCCGTCGGCGCCTATTTCGCCTATCTGCGCCACCCGTTTCCGGACGCCAAGGCGCAGCGGGTTGCGGAGAAGCTCGCCACGGAGCGCGGTGTCCTGTGCCTGCCGGGAAGCTATTTCGGACCTGGACAGGAAGGGCATCTGCGCGTCGCCATCGCCAATGTGGGAGCGGATGTCCTGAGGGGTCTGACGGAGCGCTTTCACGGCCTGTCGCTCTGACCCTCCCCGTGAGGATGAGGCACAATCTGCGGAGCGTGCCCTTGGCAGGACGGCAGGGCGATGGTTACTCTCTCGTACAAACAAGGCATTCGGCATGGATGCCCGGGGATTCGTTTTGACGGTCAAAGTGGACGTGACGGCAGAACCAGGAGACCGACATGCGGAGCCGTTGGACGGTTCCGCAAACGGCGCAGCCTTGGTTGCGGAGCGTCCTGCGCCGGTCCGGACGGATTACAGGCGGCGTTCCTCGCGAAGCTACGCGGCGCTTGATCTCGGCACGAACAATTGCCGCCTTCTCATTGCGGAACCTGCGCATTTCGGCTTTCGCGTCGTCGATGCGTTCTCGCGCATCGTGCGGCTCGGCGAGGGCCTCGGCCGCGGCAATCGCCTGAGCGAGGACGCGATTTCGCGCACGCTCGACGCTTTGCGCGTCTGCCGTGAGAAGATGGTCGCGAAGGACGTGAGGCGGGCGCGCCTCGTGGCGACGGAGGCCTGCCGGTTGGCCGAAAACGGCCCGTCCTTCATCGAACGCGTCCGTGACGAGCTCGACCTGGAACTCGAGGTCGTGGACCGTAAGACCGAGGCCTATCTTGCGGTCACGGGCTGCGCGTCCCTGGTCGATCCCAAGGCCCATTCGGTCATCGTGTTCGATATCGGCGGCGGTTCGACGGAGATCGCCTGGCTCGACGGCCAGGCGCCCCATGCCTTCGCCGATCCCTGCAAGCGCATTCGCGCGTGGGATTCCCTGCCCGTCGGTGTGGTGACGCTGGCTGAGCGCTACGGCGGGATCGACGTCACGCCTAAAACCTTCGAAGGAATGGTCGAGGAGGTATCCGAACTCCTGCTCGACTTTGCGCTCGTCGCGGCTTCGGCAGGGCGTGCGCACAACTTCCATCTGCTCGGAACATCGGGAACCGTCACGACGGTCGGCGGCATTCACCTGGGCCTCGCGCGCTATGACCGGCGCCGGGTCGACGGCATGTGGATGCGCCACGGCGAGATCTCGACGGTGATGCAGCGTCTGCTGCATTCGGACTTCACGCAGCGGGCCGAGAACCCCTGCATCGGCAAGGATCGTGCCGATCTGGTTCTCGCGGGCTGCGCCATTTTGGAAGCGATCCGGCGGGCTTTCCCCTCGGAGCGCCTGCGCATCGCGGATCGCGGACTGCGCGAAGGAATTTTGATGAAGATGATGCGAGAGGATTCGGTGTGGCGAGGGGGCCAGCGGTGAGCACCAAGACAGGTTCCGGAGCCCGCAATCTCAAGCAGCGCGTGAAAACCGCCAACAAGCGTTCGCTCTCATCGCAGAAATGGCTGGAGCGCCAGCTCAACGACCCGTATGTCGCCCGCGCCAAGCGCGAAGGCTATCGCTCGCGCGCGGCCTTCAAGCTGATCGAGATCGACGACAAGTACAAGATCCTGAAGCCCGGCCAGCGGATCGTCGATCTCGGCGCCGCGCCCGGCGGCTGGTCCCAGATTGCCGCCAAGAAGGTGGGGCCAAAAGGAAAGGTCGTCGGCATCGACCTTCTGCCCATCGACCCGATGGCGGGCGTCGAATTCATCCAGCTCGACTTCCTGGACGAGAGCGCGCCGGCCAAGCTGATCGAGATGCTCGGCGGCCCGGCCGATGTGGTCATGTCGGACATGGCGGCCAACACGACGGGGCACAAGAAGACCGACCACCTGCGCATCATCGGCCTTGCGGAGGCGGCGATCTATTTCGCCCGCGAGATTCTGGCGCCCGGCGGCGCCTTCGTGGCCAAGGTGTTCCAAGGCGGTACAGAGAACCAGCTGCTTGCCGATCTCAAGCGCGACTTCGCCGTCGTGCGTCACGTCAAGCCGGCGGCGAGCCGGGCCGATTCGGCGGAACTCTATGTGCTGGCCACCGGTTTCCGGGGACGGGCGGAGGAGACGCCGGCCGCCTGACGGATTCTTGCCCGAAGCCTTTGAGCATAAGGAAACGACCATGGCACCCCACCAGATCGGCATCATCGGCCTCGGCAAGATCGCACAGGACCAGCACCTGCCGGTCATCAAGGCCAATCCTGACTTCGAGCTTCTGGCCGTCGCGAGCCAGCGCGGTTTGCAGCCTGACGAGGCCAAGTACAGCTTCCAGGATTATCGCGACCTCCTGAAGATCCCCGAGGTGGAGGCGGTGTCCATCTGCACGCCGCCCCAGGTCCGCCACCAGATCGCCCGCGATGCGCTCCTGGCGGGCAAGAGCGTGCTTCTGGAAAAGCCGCCTGCCGCGACCTTGAGCGAACTCCAGGATCTCAAGGACCTTGCCGCAAAGGTCGGCAAGGTCGTCTTCACTACCTGGCACGCCCAGTACAACAAGGCGGTCGAGGAGGCGAAGAAGGCGCTCGCCGGCTGGACGATCAAGCGCCTCCTGGTGACCTGGAAGGAAGACGTGCGGCACTGGCATCCAGGCCAGCAATGGATCTGGCAGGCCGGAGGCTTCGGCGTGTTCGATCCGGGCATCAACGCCCTGTCCATCGTCACCCGCATCATGCCCGAGCCGGTCTTCATCAAGGCGTCGAGCCTGGAGTTCCCCGCCAACCGGGATGCTCCGATCGCGGCCCACCTCACGTTCTCCATGAGCCACGGCCAGGGCGACCTGGAGGCGGTGTTCGACTGGCGTCAGACCGGCCCCCAGACCTGGGACATCGAGGTCGAGACGGAAGCGGGCTTGAGCCTCAAGCTGACTCACGGCGGCAGCTGCCTGGAGATCGGCGGAAAGGTCATGGTGCAGGAGGATCCTGCCGAGTATCAGGGAATTTATCGCCGTTTCGACGAGTTGCTGAACGCCGGCCAGTCGGAGGTCGACGACACCCCGTTCCGCCTCGTGGGCGATGCTTTCATGATCGGGAAAAGGGTGCAGGTCGAGGCATTCGAGGACTGATCCTCACGCCGTCATGGCCGTCCCCGGACTTGATCCGGGGATCGGTCGCGACCATCCCGACCCCAAGCATCATCACCGGCACGAGGCCGGTGATGACGGGTTGAAGCATCATGCGCCATGAATGACAGTGGCGTTGGGATCAGGCCAAGTTCTTCTTCAAAAACCCGATCGTCCGACTCCAGGCCAGGTCCGCCGCTTCCTTGTTGTAACGGGCGGCGCCGGTGTCGTTGTTGAAGGCGTGGTTGGCACCCTCGTAGACGTAGATCTCGTAGCTCTTGCCGGCCTGCTTCAGCGCCGCCTCATAGGCCGGAATGCCGGCGTTGATGCGCTCGTCGAGCCCGCCATAGTGCATCATCATGGCGGCGTTGATCTTCGGCACGTCCTCCGCCTTGGGCTGGCCGCCGTAATAGGCCACGCCTGCGTTCAGGTCAGGATCGTTGACAGCGAGGTTGTTCACCGCGCCGCCGCCCCAGCAGAAGCCGACGGCGCCGACCTTGCCGTTGCTGTCCGGGCGCCCTTTCAGGTAGGCCACCGCCGCCTTGCCGTAGGCGATTACGTCCGGTGCCTTGAGCTGGCCGATCATCGTCCGGCCCTTGTCCTCGTCGGCGGGCGTGCCGCCCATCGGCGAGAGGTAGTCCAGGCCGAGCGCGATAAAGCCTTGGGTCGCCACGCGTCGGGTCACGTCCTTGATATGCGGGTTGAGGCCTCGGTTCTCATGAATCACGATCACCGTCGGCAGCTTGCCGGCAGCATCCTTCGGTTTCACGAGGTAGCCCTTCAGGCCCTGGATGCCGGGGATATCGACGGTCTCGGCAGTGATCCTCGGGTCGTTTTCCTGGACGGTCTGCGCCTTGGCATAATTGCTCTGCAGGACCGATAGCAGGGTCGTGGCGGCAGCGGTGCTGCCGGCCAGGGCGGCGAGTTTGTCGAGGAAGTTGCGGCGGCTCAGGCCGCCATGGGTGAAGTCGTCGTAAAGGTCGATGATGCGTTGATCCACGGGCGGCCTCCCATGCACCGGATTTGTCCGATGCGTTTGTTCCCATCCCGAAGCTAGCGCAGCCTAGCGGCCCGAAATACCGTCCCCCAAGCCCGTGGCGGCCGGTTTGCTCTTCACAATCTTGTGTCCGGACATCTCTGCGCCGGCTGTCGGCGACAGGCCGATGAAGACGAAGCCGGCGAGAGCGGACACGGTGGCGACGGCCCAGAAAGCCGGGCCGAAATCGGAGGCCGTGATGGTGGGATTGCCGTCGAGGCTGGCCGTCGCCTCCAGCACGAAGGCACCGAAAGCCACGCCGATGCTGAGCGAAACCTGCTGCAGGGCGCTGGACAGGCTTGTGGCGTAGCTCATCTCCCGGTTGGAGATTTCCGCATAGCCGATGGCGTTGAGGCTGGTGAACTGGAGCGACCGGAAGCAGCCGCCGACCAGCAGGATGACCATCATCAGCCAGTGGGGTGTCTCGGGCGTGAAGAACCCGTTGGCGGCCACGAAGGCAGCCCCGATGAAGGCATTGATCGTCAGGAGGCGACGGAATCCCGTCCACTCCAGGATGCGCTTGGCCATCGTCTTCATGAACAATGCGCCCACCGCCGCGATGAACGTCAGCGAGCCGGAGGCGAGGGGGCTCAAGCCGAAGCCCACCTGCAGCATGAGGGGCAGCAGGAACGGAATGGCCCCGATGCCGATCCGGAAGAGAAACCCGCCTAATACGCTGATCCGGAAGGTCGGGATCTTCAGCAGGCTGAGCCGCAGGACCGGATAGGGGGTGCGGCGGGCGTGGACGACGTAGAGGACGAGGCAGATCGCGCCGATCACGACGCAGCCGAGCGAGATCTCCTCCGGGATCAGGTGCCGTCCACCGGAGGCGAAGCCGAGCATGAGAAGGGCGAAGCCGAAGCCTGACAGCAGGAAGCCGATGAAATCCAGCGGCGGCGTGTCCTCTTCCTTAATGTTCGGTACGAACATCGTCGCCAGCACGATCCCTAGGATACCGATGGGGATGTTGATGAAGAAGATCCAGCGCCAGTTGAAGAATTCGGTGATGAAGCCGCCGAGCGGTGGTCCGACGATAGGGCCGACGAGGGCTGGAATCGTCAGGGTCGCGAGCGCCTGCACCACTTCGCTGCGCTGCACGCTCCGAAGGAGAACGAGGCGACCCACGGGCACCATCATGGCCCCGCCGGCGCCCTGGACGAAGCGGGCGATCACGAACCATTCGAGGGAGTTGGCCGCCGCGCAGGCGAGGGAGCCTGCCATGAAAACCCCGATGGCGGTGGTGAAGATCGTCCGCGCGCCGTACTTGTCTGCCATCCAGCCGGAGATCGGAATGAAGATGGCGAGGCTGACCAGATAGGAGGTCAGGGCCAGCTTGAGGGCGATCGGATCCGTCCCCAGGCTTTGCGCGATCATCGGCAGGGATGTGGAGATGACGGTCGAATCCGTGTTCTCCATGAACAGGGCCGTCGCGATGATCAGCGGGAGAAGTCGGAATTGACGCATGACCTGCGGGAATTAGCGTCTATGGCTGTCTGTGCCTAGGTCCAAACCCAATTATTTTGCTCACCCATCAAGGCCGTTACGCTGAGCTTTCTAAAGCAGGCGCCTAGCGACGCATCTTTTCGTAGAGAGCATCGAGGTCTTCTTGCGCATCGGTAATTCGAGATGAAACGCCGCTGTTCCTGGCCAATGCCAAACGGCGTTTCATGAAGTCTTCCGCTTCCTTGAACTGGCCTTGCTCAAACGACAATACACCGAGTTGGAAGAGCGCATTGGCCATGTGAGTTTGACGGTTATGCTTCGTTGCTATCGTCAATACACGATCAAGAAATCTTCGGGCCGTCTTCAAGTCGCTGAGGGCATAGGCGTTCTGTGAAATATTGGTAATGACGACCAGCAGCTTTTCGCTGTCGGGTCCGAAGAGGTTTTCGCCAGCTTCTAGAACCTGCTTGTTCAAAGCCAGGGCTTCGGAATATCGGCCCGCCTCGTGCAGACAATATGCCTTCCGCTCTCGGAGTGCGAGCCGCTGGTCCTCTGAATATTCCGAGGCTGAATCGAACAAGGGAATCGCCTTTTCGTAGAATTCGATGGCGGTGGCCCAGTCGCCAGATTCTTCCGCGCGCAAAGCAATATCGTAAGTCAATCTGGTGCGCTCGTTGTCGGCCAGGAACGGACGGAGTGTATCGATCCGTAGCGCTTCCAGGCTGTGTGGGAGAGACGCGGTAGATCTTCCGGCGCGATAGAGGACGAAGCCTCGTAAATAGTTGAGTTCGCCCCGCGCCTGCTGATCGCCAGCCGCGATCTTCTTCTCCAATGAATCGAGTTCTGTGAGAGTGGCGCTGATGCTGAAGACCTGACTGGGATCCATAAGCGTCCGATGGAGCGCTTGTAAGCGTCCCAAAGGCTCATCTGTTGCGCCAGACGATGCCGGGTTCGCGAGACTTGTGAGCAAAAGGCCGGCCATGAACCACCATTGTAGCGATTTATACACCCTGTTTTCCACAGGTTGCCCCAATTTAAATAGTGCTTTTGAAATACTATATCTAAATCGCTCGAAAGTCATCGGCGAGAAAAATTTAGACAACCGGGGTCAGCATCAACAGGCATGGCAGCTCGGCATGCCTTCTATGTCTTTGATCTCTTTCCCTGTCGCGGCACCCGTGCTACGGACCCGTGCCAACTCGCCAAAGCATTATTCTCTTAAATCCGCACCCCTGAAGGAGTTGGTTATGGCCTCTGTATTCGCCGATAAGTTCATCGAGGGACTGACCTTCGATGACGTGCTCCTCCGGCCTGGCCGCTCCGAAGTCCTGCCCGGCGACGTCGACGTGGCGACCCGGCTGACCCGGACCATCCGCCTCAACATGCCGATCATTGCCTCAGCCATGGATACCGTTACGGAAGCCAGGATGGCCATCGCCATGGCCCAGAACGGCGGCCTCGGCGTGATCCACCGCAACCTCGAGCCTGAAACCCAGGCCGAGCAGGTCCGCCTCGTCAAACGTTACGAGTCGGGCATGGTGATGAACCCGATCACCATCCACCCTGACGAGACTCTAGCCGAGGCCCTTGCCATGATGAAGCATCACGGCATTTCCGGCATTCCGGTGGTGGAGCGCGGTCCTGGCGGCACGAAGGGCAAGCTCGTCGGCATTCTGACCAACCGGGATGTGCGCTTCGCCAACAATCCAGGCCAAAAGGTCTCCGAGCTGATGACCAAGGACCGCCTGATCACGGTCCGCGAGGGCGTGAGCCAGGACGAGGCTCGCCGCCTCCTGCACCAGTTCCGCATCGAGAAGCTTCTGGTTGTCGACGACCATTACCGCTGCATCGGCCTGATCACGGTGAAGGACATCGAGAAGCAGGTCGCCTATCCCAACGCCGCCAAGGATGCGCAGGGCCGGCTCCTGGTCGCGGCCGCCACGACGACGGGTGAGCAGGGCTTCGAACGGGCCGAGCGGCTCATCGATGCGGGCTGCGACGTGGTCGTGGTCGACACGGCACACGGCCATTCCGTGAAGGTTCTGGAGAGCGTCACCCGCGTGAAGAAGCTCTCCAACGCCGTGCAGGTTGTGGCCGGCAACGTGGCGACCCGGGAGGGTGCCCAGGCGCTCATCGACGCGGGCGCGGACGCGATCAAGGTCGGCATCGGTCCCGGCTCCATCTGCACCACCCGCATCGTGGCGGGCGTCGGCGTGCCCCAGCTCACGGCGATCATGGAAGCCGTCGAGGCAGCCTCGCAGTCCGACATCCCGGTGATCGCCGACGGGGGCATCAAGTTCTCGGGCGATCTCGCCAAGGCACTCGCGGCCGGGGCCTCCTGCGCCATGGTGGGCTCGCTGTTGGCTGGCACGGACGAGACCCCGGGCGAGGTCTTCCTCTACCAGGGCCGCTCCTACAAGTCGTATCGTGGGATGGGTTCTGTGGGCGCCATGGCCCGTGGCTCGGCGGACCGCTACTTCCAGGCGGAGGTGCGTGACACCCTCAAGCTCGTGCCGGAGGGCATCGAGGGGCAGGTGGCCTACAAGGGCCCGGTCTCGGCCGTGCTGCACCAGCTCACCGGCGGCCTTCGCGCCTCCATGGGCTATGTGGGTGCCGCGACCCTGCCGGAGTTCCAGGAGAAAGCCAAGTTCATCCGGATCACCTCTGCAGGCTTGCGCGAAAGCCATGTCCATGACGTGACGATCACCCGGGAGAGCCCTAACTATCCGACTCGCAGCTAAGCTTCAGTCGAGTTCTCGCCCATGAGCATCACCGCCATCCTTCTCCCCGTCTACGTCCAGGTCGCCCTGACCGTCCTGCTGCTGCTCTGGATGGGCAGCTCGCGGCTGGGCAGCCTTCGGGCCGGGGAGGTGAAGGTGAAGGATATCGCCCTGGGCGAGCGCAACTGGCCCACCCGCATCCTGCAGGTCCAGAACTCGTACCATAACCAGTTCGAGTTGCCGGTCCTGTTCTATGTGCTGGTCGTGCTGGCGCTGATCACCCGCAAGGCCGATATGCTCTTCGTGGTGATGTCCTGGATGTTCGTGACAAGCCGCGTCGTCCATGCGGCGATCCACGTGACGTCCAACAAGGTGTCCCAACGTTTCATGGCCTTCGTGGTCGGGGTGCTGATCCTGGTCGCCATGTGGGTGATCTTCGGCATCCGGGTGCTCGCGGCCGAGACGGGCGTTTAAAGGAGGGGCGGGATGGGCGTTGCACCCATCCCGCGCAAGGCATTAGTACTTCCGGCCGCTCTCGAGCTGCGTCTTGGCATCCATCTGCTTGGCAGGCGGCGGGGTCAGGTCGGCAGCGGGGGCCGTGGCGCAGGCCGCGATGGTCAGGGTGAGGCCGACGGCGACGAGGCCGCGGGTCAGTCGGGTCAACATGGAAAGTGGCTCCAAAGAGGAATCGTGCGGAATGCACGCACCCTCACCATCCGCTTTCGATGAGGACGGAAAATAGGAAACAATGTGTCGTTTCTACGGCCAAGCTTGAGTGTGCTTTTTCGATGACACCTGCCGCCCGCATCTCCGCCGCCATCGAGGTCTTAGCCGATATCGAGACCCGCCGACGCCCGGCGACCGACGCCCTGAAGGATTGGGGCCTGTCCCACCGCTTCGCCGGATCCAAGGACCGGGCCGCCATCGCGAGCCTCGTCTATGACGCTCTGCGCCGGAAATCCTCTGCCGCCTGGATCATGGGCGGGAACGCGCCCCGCGCGGTCGTGCTCGGCATGCTGAAACTCCAGCGCGGTCTCGACACGGGCGCGATCGCGGCGCTCTGCTCGGGCGAGCGCTTCGCCCCCGAACCGCTGAGTGCGGACGAGCGGGAACGCCTGGAGAAGGCCGATCTCAGCGGCGCCCCGGCTTCTGTGGCCGGCGACTTCCCGGATTGGATCGAA
>Ga0182740_1002603_pt1 | contig 10836 bp, 8 predicted proteins | sample eDN5th37CKraftBY_FD_128872 | JGI IMG/M metagenome (GOLD analysis project Ga0182740, IMG submission 128872) | Enriched backyard soil microbial communities from Emeryville, California, USA - eDNA 5th pass 37_C Kraft BY (version 2) (version 2) | ecosystem: Environmental > Terrestrial > Soil >...
AGCGCGCCGCGCGCCATCGCCCAGGCGACCGCGATCGAGACCGCGCCGAACGTTTCGAGCACGTCGAGGCTGACGCCGAGCAACTCGCGCTTGGCCTCGTTCGAATAGGTGACGAAGCTCGCCTCGAGCACGTCCGACGAGCCGGGAATTTCGGTGAGCGCCGCCGTCACCAGCCCGCCGGTGCAGCTTTCCGCAAGCGCGACCGTCCGCCCGGTGGCGCGATTGGCGTTGATGACTTTGCGCGCGGCTTCGACGAGCAGGTCGGGGAGCGCCTGTAACGGCGACACCGTGAGCGCCTCTTGGGGGTGAGTCATGGGTTGGTCTCCGGCACGCGGACGCTCGCCACGGCCTGCGCGGCGATCCCTTCGCCACGGCCGGTGAAGCCCAGCCGCTCGGTCGTTGTCGCCTTGACGCTAATCCGCGCTTCCTCGACCTGCAACAGTGTCGCGATCCGGGTGCGGATCGTCGCGCGATGCGGCCCGATCTTCGGCGCCTCGCAGATGATCGTCACGTCGATATGGTCGATCCGCCCGTCCGCCGCCGCCACGAGATCGCGCGCGTGGGTGAGGAAAATCGCCGAATCGGCGCCGCGCCAGCGCGGATCGGAGGGCGGGAAGTGGCTGCCGATGTCGCCGGCGGCGATCGTGCCGAGCAGCGCGTCGGTGATCGCGTGAAGCGCAACGTCGGCGTCGCTGTGCCCGGCCAGCGCGCGATCGTGGGGGATCGTCACGCCGCCGAGGCGGATGCCGGTGCCGGCGGTGAAGGTGTGGACGTCGAAGCCGAGCGCGGTGCGGGTGGTGCGCGCGGTGGCGAGGCGGGCTTCGGCGGCGACCATGTCGGTCCCCCAGGTGATCTTGTCGAGCGCGGGATCGCCCGCGACGGTGGCGACGGCAAGCCCCGCCGCGCGCGCGACCTGCGCGTCGTCGGTCGCCTCGCGCTCCGCCGGCCAGAGCGCGTGGGCGCGCACGATTGCCGTGGTGCCGAACGCCTGCGGGGTCTGGACGCGGACGAGGCCAGCGCGCGGCACCGCCTCGCCAAGTGTGCTGTCAGGCGCCTTACCGCCGTGCGCGAGGCTGTCGGCGACAGGGAGGACGGGGACCGCGCCGTCGTGCGTTTCGAGCGCGGCGAGCAGCCGGTCGATCACCGCCGCCGGCAGGAACGGACGGGCGGCGTCGTGGATCAGGACACGGCCACCGGGTGCGATGGCGGCGAGGCCGGCGCGTACCGATTCGCGCCGGGTCGCGCCTCCGATGACGGGGGCGGGGAGGGCACGCGCGCCGATCGCGGCGCGATAGGCGGCGTCCTGCCCGGCGCCGATCACGACCTGCACGGCGTCGATGCCGGGATGGGCGAGGCAGGCGTCGACGCTGTGAGCGAGCAGGGCCCTGCCGCCAAGCGGCTGATATTGCTTGGGCGTGCCGCCAAGCCGCTCGCCACGGCCGGCGGCGACGATCAGGGCGACGGTGGGGCCTTCGCTACGCATCGGGCGGGCGCTTAGCCGAGCCGGCCGCAAACGTCCATCTTGCCCTGAGCTGGCTTTGGGCCTAGAGCGGCCTGCTCATTTTTTAGGCAGACAAGATGCGATGACGCGTCTCTCCCCCATCCAGATCGGCCCGGTCCGCATCGACATGCCGGTGATCCTCGCCCCGATGACCGGGGTGAGCGATCTGCCGTTCCGCAAGGTGGTGCGCTCCTACGGCTCGGGGCTCAACGTCACCGAGATGATCGCGAGTCAGGCCGCGATCCGGGAAACCCGCCAGTCGATCCAGAAAGCGGCGTGGGACCCGGTCGAGGAGCCGGTCTCGATGCAGCTCGTCGGCTGCACGCCGGGCGACATGGCCGAGGCGGCGAAGCTCTCGGCTGATCGCGGCGCGGCGATCATCGACATCAACATGGGCTGCCCGGTCCGCAAGATCGTGACCGGCGACGCCGGCTCCGCGCTGATGCGCCAGCCCGAACTCGCTACCGCGATCATCAAGGCGGTGGTCGACGCGGTCGATGTGCCGGTGACGCTCAAGATGCGGATGGGCTGGGACCATGACAGCCTCAACGCCCCGGAACTGGCGCGGATCGCGCAGGATCTCGGCGTTCAGCTCATCACCGTCCACGGTCGCACCCGCTGCCAGCTTTACAAGGGCGTTGCCGACTGGGCGTTCATCCGGCGGGTGAAGGAGGCGGTGACGATCCCGGTGATCGCGAATGGCGACATCTGCTCGATCGAGGACGTCGAGACCGCGCTCGCCCAATCCGGCGCCGACGGCGTGATGATCGGGCGGGGCAGCTACGGCCGGCCGTGGCTGCTGGCGCAGGTGATGCGCTGGCTGGCGACCGGCGAGCGTCTCGCCGATCCGTCGCTTGATGAGCAATATTGCCTGATTACCGAGCATTATGAGATGATGCTCGCACATTATGGAACTCTTACCGGGGTCAATATGGCGCGCAAGCATATCGGCTGGTACACGCGCGGCCTGCCGGGCTCGGCCGAGTTCCGCAACCGCGTCAATCAGGAGCCCGACGCCCGGGAGGTGCAGGCGATGCTCGCCGATTTCTACGCCCCGTGGCGCGCGCGGGCAGCTGCCTGACCGGACGGGGCCGCCTCATGGTCGCGGCGGCCGAACTCATCGCGGCGCTGCCGGTGCCGATCCTGCTGCTCGATCCGGCGGGCACGATCCGCGACGCGAACGCGGCGAGCGAGACGCTGCTCAATCTCGGCCGGGCGGCCATCGTCGGCCGCCCGGTCGACGCCCTGATCGGGCGGTTGCCGGCGCTGCTGCTGGGTGACGCGCCGTTCGCGGCCTACGATCTGGAGGTGATCCTGCCGGCCTGCCGCCCCCATCGCGTCGACCTTCACGCCGCGCCGCTGGCTGATCGGCCGGGGTGGCGCGTGATGACGATCCATGGCCGGGCGCCGGCGCATCTGGCGGGCCGGCGCAGCGATCGCGGCGCGCTGGCGGCGGTCGGCGCGGCGGCGCTGCTCGCGCACGAGATTCGTAACCCGCTATCGGGTATCAGCGGTGCGGCGCAACTCCTTGAATCGACAATAGAGCCGTCGGCCAGCCATCTGACGCAGCTGATTCGCGGCGAGGTCGATCGGGTGGCAGCGCTGATCGACCGGATGGAGGGCTTCACCGACACCCGCGGGCTTCACCTCGGCCCGCAAAACATCCACGCGATCCTCAGCCACGCGCGCGCGGTGGCGCTGAACGGTTTCGCTCAGGGGGTGACGATACGCGAAGCCTATGATCCGTCGCTGCCGCCGGTGAAGGGCGACCGCGACGCGCTGGTTCAGATCGTCCTCAATCTCATCAAGAACGCGGCCGAAGCGATGGCGGAGCAGCCCGATGGCGCGATCACGCTGCGAACGGCGTACCGTCACGGCGTCTCGGTGCGGCTGGGCGACGAGGGCGCCGCGCGCCGGGGCCTGCCGATCGAGCTTTGCGTGATCGACGACGGGTCGGGGGCGCCGCCCGGCCTCGTCGAGCATCTGTTCGATCCGTTCGTGACGTCGAAGGGGCGGGGCGGCGGGCTCGGCCTCGCGCTGGTCGACAAGCTCGTCACCGACCATGGCGGCATGATCGAATATGCCCGCGAGGGCCAGCCGCCGCGCACGGTTTTCCGGCTTCTGCTCCAGCGCGGGGACGACGACGGGGAGGGCGGGCGATGAATGTCGGACGGGTTCTGGTCGTCGATGACGACGCCGCGATCCGCACCGTGGTGCGCGAGGCGCTGCGCCGCGACGGCCACGCGGTCGAGACCGCCGGCTCGCTTGCCGAGCAGAACGCAATGATGGCGCGGTTCGCGCCGCAGGTGCTCGTCACCGATGTCGTCCTGCCCGACGGCAATGGCCTCGATCATGTGCCGTCGCTGATCGCCGCTTATCCGACGATGCCGATCATCGTCCTTTCGGCGCAGAATACGCTGGCGACGGCAGTCCGCGCGACCGAACAGGGCGCCTTCGAATATCTGCCCAAGCCGTTCGATCTGGGCGAATTGTCACGCGCGGTCGCCGATGCGCTGGCGACGACGGCGGCAGAGCCTGCCGCCGGCCCGGACGCGCCATCGGAGGACGACCTCCCGCTGATCGGGCGCTCGCCGCCGATGCAGGACGTGTACCGCACCATCGCGCGCGTCGTCGCCAACGATCTCACCGTCCTGATCCTCGGCGAATCCGGGACCGGCAAGGAACTCGTCGCGCGCGCGATCCACGATCTCGGCCGGCGCGCGCGGCAGCCGTTCGTCGCGGTCAACATGGCGGCGATCCCGCGCGACCTGATCGAATCCGAGCTGTTCGGGCATGAGCGCGGCGCCTTCACCGGCGCGCAGGCCCGCACCGCCGGCCGCTTCGAGCAGGCGCGGGGCGGCACGCTGTTTCTCGACGAGATCGGCGACATGCCGATGGAGGCGCAGACCCGGCTGCTGCGCGTTCTCCAGTCGGGCGAATATTCGACGGTGGGCGGAACCCGCGCCGTCCGCGCCGACGTCCGGATCATCGCGGCGACCCACAAGGATCTGCCCCGCCTGATCGCCGCCCACGCCTTCCGCGAGGACCTCTATTATCGGCTGAACGTGGTGCCGATCCGGCTGCCCGCCTTGCGTCAGCGGCCGGGCGACATCGGCGAACTCGCCCGCCATTTCCTCGATCGCGCGGCGGAGGACGGCCTGCCGCGCAAGCGGCTCGATCCGGCGGCGATCGGCCGGCTCGCGCGTCACGGCTGGCCAGGCAACGTCCGCGAGCTTGAAAATCTGATGCAGCGCCTCGCCGTGCTGGCGCGCGAGGATGTCATCACCGCCGCGCTCGTCGAGCAGCAGCTTGACGGGCAGGCCGGCGATCCTCCCGGCGCGGCGGCGCCCACCAGCCTCGCCGACGCGGTGGAAGGGCAACTGGCGCGCTATTTCGCGGTATTCGGGGAGGAACTGCCGCCCGATGGCGTCTACGAGCGGGTTCTCGCCGAGGTCGAGCGGCCGCTGTTGCGGCTCGCGCTCGCCGCCGTGAAGGGCAATCAACTCAAGGCGGCGAAGCTGCTCGGCATCAACCGCAACACGCTGCGCAAGAAGCTGACCGAGCGGGGGATCGAGCCGGGGGGCGGCCGGAAGCCTCTTTAGCCGGCCCAGCGGCACGACAGCGGTGTTTATATGCAACGGTCTTGTGTTAGAGTCGCCACGATGGACGCCGTGCCCTATCCTTACGACAAGGTCGTGCCCCGGTGGCGGCGGCGGCTCGCGCTGATGACCAGGCGGCGGCTGATGCCGGCGCTCGAAATCGGTACCCCGCTCGCCGCGCTCGCGGTGATGACCGGCACCTATTTCATCGTGACCGGGCAGGGGACGCCGCAGCGGCTGTTGACGCCCGCGCTCGTCGCGCTGTTGCTCGTCGCCAATCTCGTGCCGCTGATGGGGTCGATGGTGTTGCTCGCGCGGCGGGTCGCGCGGGGGCGGGCGGCGCGCTCGCCGGTCGGCGGCAACGGCCGGCTGCACGTCCGGCTGGTGGCGGTGTTCTCGGCGATTGCCGTGGTCCCGACGCTGCTTGTGGTGATTTTCGCCTCGCTGCTGTTTCAATATGGTGTCGAATTCTGGTTTTCCGACCGGGCGCGCACCGTTGTCGAGAATGGCGACATGGTGGCCCAGGCCTATGTCGAGGAGGCCAAGCAGCGGATCGTCGCCGATATCGTCGCGATGGGCGGCGACGTGAACGGCTATGCCGCCGAATTCGGCGTCGATTCCCGCAAGTTCGCCGAGGGCCTCGCCTGGCAGGTCCAGGCGCGCAACCTGTCCGAGGCGGCGGTGATCATGATCGGCAAGGACGGCACCCGCCGCCTGCTCGCCGGCGCCAATCTCGATTCGCGGCCGATCGCGCTGCGGCTGCCGCAGGCATCGGTCAGCGAACTGCGCGAGGGTCGCGCCCGGGTCGTCACCGACGCCGGCGATCGTGTCGAGACCGTGGTCCGGCTCGATCCCGACGACGAGGTCTATCTCTATGCGTCGCGCGGCGTTTCGCCCACGGTGCTCGCCTCGGTCGCGCGGACCAAGGCCGCGCGCGGGGACTATGAGACGATGGTCAAGCGCTCGCGCTCGCTCCAGCTCCAGTTCAACGCCGCGCTGCTGATCGTGTCGCTGCTGATCGTCGGGATCGCGATCTTCATCGCGCTCAAGATCGCCGACCGTATCGTCCGCCCGGTCTCCGAACTGGTCGGGGCGACGCGCCGGGTGACGGGGGGCGACCTCTCGGCCCGGGTCGAATCGCCGCGCACCCAGGACGAGGTCGGCATGCTCGCGAGCGCGTTCAACCGCATGGCGAGCACGCTCGAGGAACAGACCGACGCGCTCGAAAGCCGGCGCGCGCTGACCGAGGCCGTGCTTTCGGGGGTCAGCGCGGGGATTATTTCGGTCACTGGATCAGGAAAAGTCAGGCTTATCAACACATCGGCAGCCGCTTTGCTCAAAACAGGCGAGGACAGTCCGGTCGGCAAGCGACTCGCCGAGGTAGCGCCCGAATTCGATATGCTGCTGGCCGGGCCTGAACGCGAGGCGGTGATCCAGTTTTCAAGCGGCGGCGAGCCGCGCACGCTGGCGGTGCGGATCGTCCGGATCGGGGCTGGGCATGTCCTGACCTTCGACGACATCACCCAGCAGCTGCTCGACCAGCGCCGTGCCGCCTGGTCCGACGTAGCACGGCGGATCGCGCATGAGATCAAGAATCCGCTGACGCCGATCCAACTCGCGGCCGAGCGCCTCCAGCGCCGCTACGGGCGCGAAATCGCCTCCGATCCGGCGACGTTCGAGCGGCTGACCGGAACGATCGTCCGTCAGGTCGGCGATCTGCGCCGAATGGTGGACGAATTCTCGTCGTTCGCGCGGATGCCGAAGCCGGTGTTCCGTGCCGAAGCGATCGTCGACATCGCGCGGCAGGCGCTGTTTCTCCACGAAGTCGCGCATCCCTCAATCCGCTTCACGCTCGACGCGCCCGATCCCTCGCCGACCGTCGTCTGCGACCGGCGCCAGCTCGGCCAGGCGCTCACCAATATCGTCAAGAACGCCACCGAAGCCATTGAAGCAAAACCGGACGAGACCCATGGCGAAGTCGCGATGCGGATCGCCGAGGAGGACGGCCGGCTCATCATCGACCTCTCCGACGACGGCATCGGTCTGCCCGCCGAGCGCGAACGGATCACCGAACCCTATATGACCACCCGGAGCCGCGGCACCGGGCTCGGGCTGGCGATCGTGATGAAGATCGTCGAGGAGCATTTCGGCTCGATATTGTTTACCGACCGGCCGGGCGGGGGCACCACCGTCCGGCTGTCGTTCGACATGACCACGCTCGCCTCGCTCGCCGTCGACCCCGACGGCCGCGCCGACGGCGAAGATCCCGGGCTTCCCGCCCTTACCCGCATGAAAAGCTGAGAGACATGGCGCTGGACGTTTTGATCGTCGACGATGAACAGGATATTCGCGAACTGGTCGCCGGGGTGCTGGAGGACGAGGGCTATATGCCGCGCACCGCCGCCGATTCCGATGCGGCGCTGGCGGCGCTGAGCGAGCGGCGGCCCTCGCTGGTCCTGCTCGACGTCTGGTTGCAGGGCTCGCGTCTCGACGGGCTCGACCTGCTCGACGAGATCAAGCGGCGCGACGCATCGCTGCCGGTGCTGGTGATTTCGGGCCACGGCAATATCGACACCGCCGTCGCCGCGGTGCGCCGGGGCGCGGCCGATTTCATCGAGAAGCCGTTCGAGGCGGAGCGGCTGCTCCACCTCGTCGCCCGCGCCACCGAAACCGATCGGCTCCGCCGCGAAAACGCTTCGCTGCGCGCCCAGGTCGGGCAGGAGGATGAATTGACCGGGAGCAGCGCGGCGATCAACGCGGTCCGCGCGACGCTGAAGCGGGTGGCCTCGACCGGTAGCCGCGTGCTGCTGTCCGGCCCCGCCGGGGTCGGCAAGGAGGTCGCGGCGCGTCTGCTGCATATGTGGAGCCAGCGGGAGCGGGCGCCGTTCATCGTGGTCAGCGCCGCGCGCATGACGCCCGAGCGCGTCGAGGACGAGTTGTTCGGCGTCGAGGAGGCGAACGAGCTGGTCCGCCCCGGCCTGCTCGAACAGGCGCATGGCGGCACACTGTTCCTCGACGAAATCGCCGACATGCCGCTCACCACCCAGGCCAAGATATTGCGGGTGCTGACCGACCAGAGCTTTACCCGAACCGGGGGCCAGCGCGTCGTCAAGGTCGATGTCCGGGTGGTGTCGTCAAGCTCCAAGGATCTCGCGGTCGAGATTACCGAAGGCCGGTTTCGCGAAGATTTATACTATAGACTCAATGTCGTGCCGGTTCACCTTCCCGCGTTATCTCAACGGCGTGAGGACATCCCGGCGCTCGCCGAGCACTTCGTCGCGCGCTATGCGGCCGAGCGGCGGGTGCCGACGCCGACGATTTCGGCGGAGGCGGCGGCGGCGCTTCAGGCCTATGACTGGCCCGGCAACGTCCGCCAGCTCCGCAACGTGATCGAGCGGACCATCATTCTCGCGCCCGGCGACCGGCTGCATACGATCGAGATCGACATGCTGCCGCCCGAAGTGGTGAGCGATCAGGCGCGGCTGGCGCCGGGAAACGGGGCCAAGTCGATCATGGGCGCGCCGCTGCGCGAGGCGCGCGAGACCTTCGAGCGCGAATATCTGCGTGTGCAGATCCGCCGGTTTTCGGGGAATATCTCCCGGACGGCGAGCTTCATCGGGATGGAGCGTTCCGCCCTGCATCGCAAGCTCAAGACGCTGGGGCTGGCCGATACCCGGAACGAGGGCGAGGACAGCTAAGGTAGACGGCCGTTGGCGCCGCCTGTAGATTGCACCCTGTCTCCGCAGCCGGCGGAGACGAGCACGACGCCGGCAAGGCGCGTTGCGAGGCTACGCCCTCGCCAAGAACCGGAGGCCCAGGGCCATGGCCGACAAGGTTAATAATCTGCAGGACATCTTTCTCAACACGCTCCGCAAATCGAAGACGCCGGTGACGATGTTCCTCGTCAAAGGCGTGAAATTGCAGGGTATTATCACCTGGTTCGATAATTTCTCGGTGCTGCTGCGACGCGACGGCCAGGCGCAGCTGATCTACAAGCATGCGATCTCGACGATCATGCCGGCCCATCCGCTCGACCTCGCCGATATGGAAAAGAGCTTCCCGGAGGATCGCAAGGCGACCCTGCTTCAGGAGATTTTCTTGGGCGCGGTACGCAAATCGCACGAGCCGGTGACGATGTTCCTCGTGAACGGCGTGATGCTCCAGGGCGAGATTGCCGCCTACGACCTGTTCTGCGTCCTGCTGCGCCGCGACGGGCTCAGCCAGCTGGTCTACAAGCATGCGATCTCGACCATCCAGCCCGCGAACCCGCTAGACCTCTCCGGCGCCGGCGAGACGGACGAGGATTGAGCGTTTTCGGCAGGGCTGACGATGACGGCCTGAGCCGCGGCGCCCGCGCCATCGTGGTGCTGCCCGAACGGGCAGGCGATTCGGCGCGCGATGCCGGGGCACGGCTTGAGGAGGCGGCCGGGCTGGCGCGCGCGATCGGGCTCGACATCGTCGACCGGCAGGCGTTTCGCCTCCGCGATCCGAAACCGGCGACGCTGTTCGGCTCGGGTCAGGTCGAGACGATCGCGACGGCGGTGCGGATGGCCGAGGCGACGCTGGTCGTGATCGACGCGGCGCTGACCCCGATCCAGCAGCGCAATCTTGAAAAAGCCTTTGACGCCAAGGTGATCGACCGCACCGGGCTGATCCTCGAAATCTTCGGCGAGCGGGCGGCGACCGCGGAAGGACGGCTTCAGGTCGAACTGGCGCATCTCGATTATCAGCAGGGCCGGCTGGTGAGGAGTTGGACCCACCTCGAGCGTCAGCGCGGCGGCTTCGGCTTTCTCGGCGGCCCCGGCGAGACCCAGATCGAGGCGGACCGCCGCCAGATTCGCGACCGCATGGCGAAACTGCGCCGCGAACTGGGGCAGGTCCGCCGCACCCGCGGGCTCCATCGCGCCCGGCGCAAGCGCGCGCCGTGGCCGGTGATTGCGCTGGTCGGCTACACCAACGCCGGCAAGTCGACGCTGTTCAACCGGATGACCGGGGCCGATACGATGGCCGAAAATCTGCTGTTCGCGACGCTCGATCCGACGATGCGGCAGATCAGCCTGCCCGGCATCGACAAGGCGATCCTGTCCGACACGGTGGGCTTCGTCTCCGATCTGCCGACCCAGCTCGTGGCCGCGTTCCGCGCGACCCTGGAGGAGGTGACGGCCGCCGATCTGATCGTTCACGTCCGCGACATTGCTCATCCCGACAGCGAGGCGCAAGCCCGCGACGTCGAGACCGTGCTCGCCGAACTCGGGATCGGCGCCGCCGACGGCCTGACGATCCCGATCGTCGAGGCCTGGAACAAGATCGACCTGCTCGATCAGGACCGGGCGGCGCACATCCGCGCCGCCGCCGCGCAGCGTGACGATGTCGCGGCGCTGTCGGCGATAACCGGCGACGGCGTCGACGCCCTGCGGCGCACGCTGTCCGAGCGGCTTCGCACCGACAGCCGCCTGCACCGGATCGCGGTCGAGCCGGCGGACGGCCGCACCATCGCCTGGCTGCACGCCCATGGCGAGGTCGTGGCGCAGGGCACCACCGATGATCGCATGGTCCTCGACGTGCGGCTGAGCCCGTTCGAATGGGCGCGGTTCCAGGCCCGGTGAGTTGGCGCTGTCGCCCGAAGGTCAGGGGCGCCGGGGCTGAATGTTGCTGGCGACCTGGCGCATCACCGCCTCGCCGCGCTGATTGTAGACGATGGTCCGAAATTTGACGAAGCCGATCGTCGGCCGCGAG